>Ga0315332_10000784_pt1 | contig 15693 bp, 10 predicted proteins | sample M110034915metaG_FD_203455 | JGI IMG/M metagenome (GOLD analysis project Ga0315332, IMG submission 203455) | Ammonia-oxidizing marine archaeal communities from Monterey Bay, California, United States - M1 100m 34915 | ecosystem: Environmental > Aquatic > Marine > Intertidal zone | place: USA...
TAAGGCCTTTGCGATGACTGGGTGGAGAGTTGGTTATATGGGAGCGCCTTTATGGATTGCAAAAGCTTGTTCTAAAATGCAAGGGCAATTTACTTCCGGAACATGCAGCATTAGTCAACGTGCAGCAAAAGCTGCTGTTGAAGCTCATCCAAAAGAAACGAGATACATGACTGAAGCATTTGATAGACGAAGAAAATTAGCACATGGCTTATTATCAGAAATTCCAGGGTTAAAAATTAACATGCCCCAAGGGGCCTTTTACTTTTTCCCCGATGTATCTTCCTATTTTGGGAAATCCGATGGGAAATCTACAATCAATAATAGTAGTGACTTAAGTCTATATTTATTGACACAAGCTAATGTTGCCCTGGTTACAGGAGATGCTTTTGGGGGTCCGAACTGCATTCGTTTTTCATACGCTGCTGCCGATGATTTATTAATTGAAGCAATGGCGAGAATAAAAACTGCTTTAGCTAAATTAAACTAGTGAAATCTCAAGATCTCGATACAATTTTTGAGCAATTTAACCACTTGAACGCTCTTGTGATTGGGGATGTAATGGTCGATTCTTATATGTGGGGAGAAATTTCTCGAATGTCACCAGAAGCTCCTGTTCCGGTTGTTGCTGTTACAAAAAAAGAGAATAGACCAGGCGGGGCAGCCAATGTAGCATTAAATATTCAAGCACTTGGGGCTAACCCAATATTATGTTCCGTTATTGGAAATGACCATGCAGGAAATCAAGTAATTGAATTACTAAAGCAGCAAAATCTACCTCAGCATGGAATTATTCAAGATAACGATCGACTTACTACAGTAAAAACAAGAGTAATAGCCGAAGGTAAGCACCAACTTCGCGTTGATGAAGAAATAGAAATAGAGATATCCTCTGTTCTACAAAGAAAATTAATTTCTATAGTTACGAAGCTATTGGAAACTGAAAAAATTGATGTGATAATTTTTGAGGATTACAACAAGGGGGTATTAACGAAATTTGTAATCAAAACCATAATAAAATTAGCTAATTCTAAAGAAATTCCAACCGTAGTTGATCCAAAACAGAAGAATTTTTTAAGCTATAAAAATTGCACCCTTTTTAAACCAAATTTAAAGGAGCTCAACGAAGGGCTTTCTATCGATGTTAATCCTGGTGATAAGAATAGTCTATTTGACGGCCTTGAAAAGTTAAGGAGTGAGATTCATTTCAAAAACGCTCTTATTACACTCAGTGAGCTTGGGATTGCAATAAATGATGGTAAAAAATCATTCGTGTTTCCAGCATACAAAAGAAACATATTAGATGTTTCTGGAGCTGGAGATACAGTTCTTAGCGTTGCCGCTTTATGTTTAGCCTTGAACCTTTCTAATAAATTCATTGCTTCCTTATCTAATTTATCAGGCGGATTAGTATGTGAAAAAGTGGGAGTTGTACCAATTAACAAAGACAGACTTTACAAAGAAGCTTCCATTTTTATCGATTAACAATGTCGTTTAGCACATTTCGGGAATCCACAAATATTAGGTTATACGAAAGTAAAGAGACTGTTCTCCGTATTCTTAGGGTGTTAAGTATGATTGTTTCTTTAAGTGCCTTAGGAGTCATGGTTTATTATTATGGATTCAATCACGACACCGAATTCAAAGATTTTCTTTTGAAACTAATGGAAGGTAGTTTCGGATTTTACATAGCGAGATTTATCATTCGTTACGTATACCACTTTAATCCAAAACAATACTTCAAATCAAATTGGTTTGAAACTATAATAATGATACTCTTACTCGTTGAAGGTATCGCTTATAATGTATTCGACACATTAGTACTTGAACCAATTTTTGTTGGACTTGGTTTTGCCGATTTTGGTGATTTTTCTACAATCTTCATTCAGCTATTCATTTTTGTAATCCTAATCATTAATATTATTACAAGAGGCACAATGAATAGTTGGATTAAGATACACCCCGCTCTTCTGTTTACTATTTCAATTCTAAGCATGACTCTAGTTGGTGCGTTTCTTTTATCGTTGCCAGAAATGAGCAATATACCCGGTGGCTTAAATGTTACCGACTCCATTTTTATGGCAATGTCTTCAGTAAGTGTTACCGGGTTAACGACAATAAACGTAGCCCAAACCCTAACCCTTAAGGGGCAAGTAATCATGTTATTCATGATTAAATTAGGAGGCTTAAACACAATAGCGTTTGGAGCGTTACTACTCGTTGTTGCCAAATTTGGTGTATCGCTTAAATACCATGAAGTAATCGAAGATTTTGTGAACCAAGATTCAATCGGAAAGACAAATTCTATGTTTACAAAAATTATTTTATGGTCAGTAAGTATTGAAGCTATTGGCATCGGCCTACTTTATTTTGCTTTTGGCAACGAAGGTGTTTTTGCTGATGATTCCGAACGGCTATTTCAATCAATTTTTCATGGGATATCTGGCTTCAATAACGCCGGTCTTTCTACCTTAGATGGCGGTATGATGCACCCTGATGTTCAAGACAACTACCTGGTTCATGGTATAGTAATGGGACTATTTTTCCTTGGTGGATTGGGAATGATTTATGTCATCGATATATTCTCTTTCGGAAAACTAAGAGAACGAATGGCTACACCATGGAAAACCATCGATTTTGGAACCAAAATTTCATTGTACTTCACCCTTGGGTTGCTTTTATTTGGGGCAATCGTATTCTTTACTTTAGAGCAAAACCACACACTAGAAGGCACAGGTTTTACAGGCGATTTAGTCTATTCCTTTTACCAATCGATGACTACCCGTAATGCCGGATTTAATGTCGTTGAAACCTCTGCTATTAGCTTACCTGTGCTTATCATATTCTTGTTTTTAATGTTTGTTGGTGCATCTTCCGGTTCTGCCGGAGGTGGCATAAGAACCTCAACATTTGCCGTTATGTGCGCTTCCGTAGTCGCTACTATACAAGGAAAAAAACGTACTGAACTTTTTAAAAGAAGCATCCCTAACGATACTGTGATGAAAGCGTACTCCATTTTTATCTTTTTCGCAATAGGCAACCTAGTAGGCATTTTTGCCTTAGCCATTACCGAAGCCGATTTATTAGCTTCTGGCAGTTTCGATTTTATGGATATAATTTTTGAACACGTTTCCGCAGCAAGTACTGTTGGTTTATCTACAGGCTTAACACCCGAAGTAAGTACAGCTGGGAAATATGTGCTTATTATGGCTATGTTTATTGGGAGAGCAGGCACACTTACAATTGCCTACCTGCTTGGCAAAAAGCTAATTAGCACAAACTATAAGTATCCTTATGCTAACACGATGGTTGGGTAAATAGCAGAGTACATCCTGAATCACAACAACTGACAGCAGAAACCCTGCAAGGATTATTGACTAAAACCGACAGAACAAATAATAAACCACATCTTCGAAATCCTAGTTCGGGTCAACATCAACGATTACCCGAACTTTCTTATGATATTGGTGGGTAGCCATTTCTGCAAGCATTAAACGAATAGCAATTTTTGCCGCGTTAATACTTACTTCTTTTTCAACCTTAAGCAATACAATTTTATTAAACTGGTTTCTAATCCTCGCTACAGCTGGAAATTCAGGGCCAAGCACCCTGGAACCGAATTTCGATTTAAGCATAGCGGAAAAATACTGAGCAGCCTCGTTTAAAGCGTTAATCTCTTTATAACGCAACGTGAATTTTATCAAACGATGGAAAGGTGGATAATGGAAATTAACCCTATCCAATAATTCATTTTTGTACATGTTTTCGTAATTATTATCGACAACATCACGAATAATAGTATGATAAGGATCACGCGATTGCAAAATTACTTTACCTCTCTTCTTCTTTCTGCCTGCTCTGCCTGCTACTTGAGCCATTAACTGGTAACTGCGCTCAAAAGCCCTAAAATCTGCGAAATTGAGCATCTGGTCCGCATTTAGAATTCCAACTAAAGCTACGTTGTCAAAATCTAGGCCTTTGGTCACCATCTGGGTACCAATAAGAATATCTATTCCTCGTTCCTCAAACTGATTGATAATTTTGTAGTAGCTATCCTTTTTTCGCGTGGTATCTAAGTCCATTCGTTGAACTTTTGCCTTTGGAAAAAACTGTTTGATATCTTCCTCTATCTTTTCTGTTCCAAAACCTTTTAAACTCACCTCAAAACTACCACATGCTTTACATGATTTAATGGTGGGCAACTTGTAACCACAATAGTGGCAGTTATACTCGTTACGATACTTATGATAAGTTAAACTAACATCGCAGTTTTTACATTGAGGAACCCATGCGCAACTATCGCATTGTATAAATGGCGAAAAACCTCTCCTGTTTTGAAAAAGAATGACTTGTTCTCCCGCCTTCAGCGCTTCATCTATCGACCGATATAATAAATCGCCTAAATTGGCTTTCATGTTCTTTTTCTTGGTATCGACAGCAATATCAGAAACAAATATTTCCGGCATTTGCATATTGCCATATCGTTCCTTCATCACAACTAAGCCATATTTGCCTTCTTCTGCATTTCTATAACTTTCAACCGATGGTGTAGCCGAACCCAAAAGCACCTTAGCACTATGTAATTTCGCAAGCACTATGGAAGCATCTCGTGCGTTATATCTAGGTGCTGGTTCATTTTGTTTAAAAGATGTTTCGTGCTCTTCATCAACGATTACAAGGCCTAGGTTCTCAAAGGGTAAAAAAAGAGACGACCTTGCCCCAATTACTATTTGATATTTTTCACGATCGATTACATTTTTCCATACCTCTACTCGTTCATTTTGATTAAACCGAGAATGATACACACCAACTTTATCACCAAACCGCTTTTGAAGTCGAATAATGAGTTGAGTTGTCAAGGCAATTTCAGGTAAAAGATACAACACCTGCTCACCTTTTTCAATTGCTTCTTTTATCAATCTAATGTAAACTTCTGTCTTTCCAGAAGAAGTTACACCGTGCAATAGCACAACATCTTTATTAATAAAGTGTTTCTTCACTTTATCGTATTTATCCTTCTGAATATTAGATAATTGAAAGTCATTTTTATAATCTATTTCAGCATGAGATAAGCGACCTTCCTCTTGCTCGTAAACTGTTAAAATACCTTTATTACATAATTGATTTACGACTGATGACGTGGCTCCAATACTTTTTTGTAATGCCACTTTTTTCACCTGTTTATCGTAATCCCCAAAATGATTACTTAGCTGTATAAACTTCATCAACAACTCCAACTGTTTTGGAGCTTTTTGCAATTCGTCAAAAGCAATTTTCAATGCTTCTTCACCCTGCATTTCTACTGCAAGTGAAACATATTCTACAATCTTTGGCTTATAACGCTGTTTCACCTCCTCTTCAGCTAAGGCTATACCTTTTTGAATCAGTGATTTAATAATTGGATAAACATGCTTTACATTCAAAATATCACTGATTTCTTGAATGGTAAGTACTTCCTGTATTTGAAGCGCGTCAGCTACTAAATACTCTTTATCTGATAGATCAATATCCTCACTCTTATAGTCGGGATGCAACACAATATGCGTTTCACTATTCAATTTGAGCCCTGCAGGTAGGGCAGCATTCATCACTTCACCAATATTACACATGTAATAATTTGCAATCCAATTCCACAGCTGAAACTGAAACTGGTTTACAACAGGTGTTTCATCTAAAATCGAATCAATATATTTCGCCTGGTAATCTATCGGAGCTTTCTCATGCACTGCACTAACCAAAGCACTGTATAACTTGCTTTTACCAAACTGCACAACCACACGAATACCAACCCTAGCATGCTCAGACAACTCATGCGGCAACCTATACGTATATTGTTTAGGGAGAGAGAGAGGAAGAATTACATCAACAAATAACGTTTTTCTACTCTCCATTTACAACATCTTTAATTTCAAGTTCAAACTTATTATTTAAGAAGAAAAATAAAGGCCCCAACACCTTAAGCTCCCTGCAAACTATCAGTGTTTCCAAAAAACAATAAAGGCCTTCGCTGTGTGGAGTATGCATCAAACCCGATTCTTTTAATTTATATAGCAATTTGCCCTTTCATTATAATTGTAGATCTTCTCAAATTATGTGGCTAACAATTCTGCTAAACGAAGCAAATCCATATTCAGTTTGTCATGGTGCTTAGTCGCCTGGGCAAATGGGGTGTAGACAATCTCTTTATTTACAACACCAACCATTACGTTATTTTTACCCTCGATTAGCGCATCTACTGCTCCCGAGCCTAATCGACTAGCCAAGACTCTATCCATCGCACTCGGACTTCCACCCCGTTGCACATGACCAAGCACTGTAACCCGAGTATCATATTGATCAAATTGTTCTTTAACTTTTGCCGCCACTTCATAAGCTCCTCCACTTTCGTCACCTTCCGCTACTATGATGATTAAACTACTTTTTTTTCGCTTTAACTCATTTCTTAACTTATCAACCAATTTATCAATATATGTTGTCGTTTCAGGAATTAAAATCGCTTCAGCACCCACACTAATTCCACTCCGTAGGGCAACAAAACCAGCATCCTTACCCATTACTTCAATAAAGAACAATCGATTATGAGAACTTGCCGTATCACGAATTCTATCCACCATTTGCACCACAGTATTCAATGCAGTGTCGTAGCCAATAGTGTAATCCGTTCCATATAAATCATTATCAATAGTACCCGGCACACCAACAACACGGATGCCGTACTCCTCATTAAACACCTTGGCTCCAATAAACGTACCGTCACCACCAATGGCGACTAATCCATCTAAACCAAATTTAGAAACGTTAGCGAAAGCCTTTTCTCTTCCTGCTGCATTCATGAAGTCTATGCTTCTAGCACTTTTGAGAATCGTACCCCCCCGTTGAATAATATTACTCACGGAATGAGAATTCATCTCTATTACCTCCCCATCAATTAATCCTTGATAACCACGAACAATTCCAATCGGTTTTATACCACTAGAAATACTGGTTCGCACAACGGCTCTAATTGCCGCATTCATGCCTGGCGCATCCCCCCCCGAAGTAAATAATCCTATAGATTTCATTTTGATAAAAAATTAAATATCAGATTATTAAATCAATTTACCTAAATAATATTTTCAGCATTCAAATTGTTAATAAATCGTTTGACAAGTTATGCATTTTTAAACTTATTCCGCTGTTATTATTACCATTTTTGAACAAATCTTTTACATGACTTTTGAACTAATCGATTGGATAATAATCGGGCTCTTTTTAGCCATTTCACTTTTCATAAGCTTACGCTACCAAGGTGAAGCTTCAAAGAGTTTGTCAGATTTTTTTCTTGGAGGAAGAAACTTGCCGTGGTATATTGCTGGAGTATCAATGGTCGCGACCACCTTTGCTGCAGACACCCCTCTCGCTGTAACCGAGTTAGTCGCAAAAAATGGAATTTCAAGTAACTGGATTTGGTGGAGCTTCTTATTTGGTGGGATGTTAACCACATTTTTCTTCGCCAACCTATGGAGAAGAGCGAATGTATTAACGGAACTAGAATTAATTGAGCTTCGTTACTCCGGGAAACCTGCCGCTATTTTGAGAGGATTTAAAGCCATTTATCTTGGGCTATTTATGAACGTTATTGTAATTGGCTGGGTAAATGTAGCAATGGTATCTATTATTCAAGTTTTTTTTGACATACCCAAAGAAACTGCTTTTTGGTATATGATGGCCGTAATGGTAATAACCATGATTTACGCTTCACTATCAGGACTTATAGGTGTTGCTATTACCGACACCATTCAATTTGCAATTGCAATTACTGGCTGTATTATTCTTGCTGTTATTGTTGTGAATTCAGACGAAGTAGGTGGTATTGACGGATTAAAAGAAAAACTACCTGAAGGGGCCTTAAACTTTTTCCCAACCATCGGAGACTCACCGAAGGGAACATTTAGCAACTTGTCTATTAGCGTAGGAGCTTTTCTGTCCTACATAGGTGTGCAGTGGTGGTCGAGTTGGTATCCTGGTGCCGAACCAGGTGGCGGTGGCTATATTGCACAACGTATGATGAGCGCAAAAGATGAAAAAAACGCTGTATTCGCCACCCTATTTTTTCAAGCCGCACATTACTGTTTACGCCCATGGCCATGGATATTAGTAGGGCTTTGCGCTTTGACACTCTACGCCCCGAAAACCCACTACCCTGATTCAATTATTTACTCAAAAATAGAACTTCTAAAAGATGGAGTTCATTCAATTGCTGACCAAAACAAACTCCTCGAATCTCTCCCCGAACTTTCTTCAGCCTTCAATAACTCAAAAAAAAATGAAATTCTCACAGATGGAGTTTCAAGCCTTGAAGACCTGTACCTCCTATATCCTGATTTCGAAACAGAGCTAAAGAAAAACCCCAAGATGAAACAGTCAATTGAGTATGGAATTGACACAAAAGTTGGATTCGTACACGCCATGAAAGACTACCTCCCTGCAGGACTCAAAGGCTTATTATTTGTTGCATTTCTTGCTGCGTACATGAGCACAATATCAACTCAATTAAATTGGGGAGCGAGCTACCTAGTAAATGACTTATACAAACGGTTTATTGAGAAGAAAAACAAACTCACTGAAGAAGAACAAAACAAGAAAAACATCATAGTATCTAGACTTTTTACAGTGGCAATCATGATTATTGGTGGCTTTGTTACTACACAAATTGATTCCATCTCTGCTGTATGGACTTTCGTAATGAGCTGTGGCGCAGGGTTAGGCCTAGTATTGATCCTTCGCTGGTACTGGTGGCGAATCAACGCGTGGAGTGAAATTACAGCCACTATTGCTCCTTTTATTGCATATTACATTTCCTCGCAATTTTTAGAAAATAAATTCGGCCAAGGATTTATGGATAATAACGGTACTTTTTTCGTCACAGTTGGATTTACCACTGTTGCTTGGCTTATTGCAACAGTACTAACCAAGCCAAGCGGAAAAGAACATCTCATAAAATTCTATCAGTTGGTAAAACCTGAGGGGTTATGGAACCCCATCAGAATTGCAGCAAGAGAAGAAAAACGTACGTCACAACTACTCCACTTGACCGCCTGCTGGATATCTGCCATTTCATTCGTTTACTCGTTGTTATTTGCAACAGGAAAAACCATATTCAAAGAATGGGATGAAGCCCTAATTTGGGGAGCTATTTGCCTGGTTTCTATCTGGCTTTTACAACATTTCATAAAGAGAACTAACATCATGAATTAACCATTAGGAAACCCTTAATATAATTAGCTTTTACCTTTGAGATTTCATTATTTTTTTATTACTTGCACTCACAAAAATCTACCAACAAAACATTGTATATGAAATTTAATTTCAACCCCTTAAGAGTTTCTGCTGCTGCTTTCGCAATAGTGGTTGCTTTTGGATGTGGAAATGACAAAAAACCTGTTATTCCCGAAGAAAAGCCTGTTGATAAAAGGGAATCTTTAGATCCTGAAAAAGCTGCTATATTTAAAGTTGGTGACGAAATAATTAGCATTCCTTCTCCTGTTCAAACTGCTTTTTTATTAAAAAAATCAGGTGTTTCTTATAGAAATGACATGTTAAACAGCCCAAAGAACCTATCTAGTTACTCTACTAGGTTTCAGCAATCTGTTAACCTTGGAGTGTATGGAGCTGATTTAGGTTATACCACAATCTACGGCCAAACCGCTGATGCAATGAACTTTATCAATTCTACAAAAAGATTGGCTGATGATTTAGGTGTTACTAATGCCTTTAACCCCGACCTAATGAAACGTTTCGAGGCCAATATGGGTGTTCAAGATTCTTTACTTAAAATAATGGGGGATGCATACAAAGAGAGTAATCGATTTTTCCAAGATAGCGAACAAGAAGATGTTGGAGCACTAGTCCTTTCTGGCGGCTGGATTGAGGCATTGTACTTTACGACCATTGTCGCTAAAAATGATGGGCCAGAAGCTGTTAAAACTCGTATCGCTGAACAAAAAGGCTCGCTAGAAAACTTAATAAAACTTTTACAACAGAATGCAGAAGAGGAAGAAGTTGCAGAGTTTGTGTCTGAATTAATTGACCTATATTACTTATTCGATGAAGTAGAATCTACATATGTTTGGAAAGAGCCAACAACAGATGAAGGAACTAAAACTACAATCATTAACAGCACAACTGAAACGTCTATTAATGATGAGCAGATAAATGCAATATCAGCTAAAGTTGAATCGATTAGAAACCACATTATAGGATAAGCATGAAAACATTAAAAAATTTACTAATTGGAGCATTTATATTAGCGGCAGTAAATTCTTACTCTCAGTGCGATTCAATCGCTTTAATCTGCAATGATCACATTACTAGCGGATTTATTTCTGACGGGCAGATGTACCGCGCTTTGCTTATTGATGATCAACTCGCTGAGTTTCATACCACATTTTACGGAGACGCGAAATACCGTATCGCTGCTTGCAGCGGAACCACAGACGGAAACTTGTTATTCAGAGTATTTGATGAAGAACGTAACTTTATCTTTACTAATGAGGAGTACTTAAATGCCCCATATTGGGATTTTAATGTGAAATCTACGACGAACTGTGTAATTGAAGCCCAACTCGACCCTTCTTCACTTTCCTCAGGATGTGCAGTTTTACTTATTGGCTTTAAGCAATAACAGTCTATAGCTAATGAGCGAAAGGATTCTAAAAGCGTTAATGCAGTTATTTGCCCTTGTGGCAGATGTTGATGGCGTTTCAAACCCAAGCCGAAAGATTGTTGAGCTTTTCTTAAAACATCAACTTAGTCAAGATATGGTTATGGAATATCTTGTTCTTTATGACGAGTTTCTGGAAACCTACCACAAAGTATCAAAGAAAAAAGAAGGGAAAAAGAAAAGAACTTCTTTGAATTCTGTTAAAGTTCTGAAAATATGTACTCAGATTAACACAGAGTTAGCACAAAAACAAAAAGTAATTGTACTTCTCAGAATTGTTGAATATGTTAATTCTTATGAGGCAAGTACAGAACAAGAGGATGAATTTATTACTACGGTTGCTGAATCATTTAATATCTCATCACAGGAATTTAACCTCATCAAGGAATTCACAACGTTCGAAAATGGTGATGCTCCTAACAACCAGAACACCCTCATTATTAATGATAAACCTAACGAATCCGATACAAAGAATAAGCGCCTTGCTGCAGAAAACTTAGATGGTGAACTTTCCATTCTTAGCATTGAAAGTGTTGGATTATTTATACTAAAATACTTTGGAAAAACAGAGCTTCTGCTAAACGGCCAAGCTATTGGACCAAAAACTTGTTACATTCTTACGGCTGGATCTGCGATTAGAAGCTCAAAAGTAAATCCGATATATTACAGCGATATTATCAACAAGTTTATGAGCGATAGCTCACAACAAAAAATAGTTTTTACTGCTGATCATATCGAATACGAATTTAAAGGAGGTAAAAAAGGCCTTCATACCTTAACTTTTTCTGAAGAATCAGGAAAACTGCTTGGAGTTATGGGCGGCAGTGGCGCTGGGAAATCGACTCTTCTTAATGTGTTAAACGGAAACAACAGACCATCTTCCGGTCAAGTTTTAGTTAATGGCTTGAGTATTCATGACGACAAAGATAAAATTGAAGGTGTGGTTGGCTATGTTTCGCAAGATGACTTGCTAATTGAGGAACTTTCTGTTTTTCAAAATCTTTTTTATAATGCAAAACTTTGTTTTGATGGATTCACGGATAAGGAAATAACAAAACGAGTTCTCAATCTATTGCATAGTATCGGACTTTATGAAGCAAAAGATTTAAAAGTTGGCAGCCCCCTTGAGAAAACGATTAGTGGTGGTCAACGAAAAAGGCTAAATATCGCTCTTGAACTTATTCGTGAACCATCTGTGCTATTTGTTGATGAGCCAACCTCTGGTCTATCATCAAGAGATTCTGAGAACATTATGGATTTACTCAAAGAACTTGCCTTAAAAGGCAAAGTTATTTTTGTTGTTATACACCAGCCCTCTTCAGATATTTTCAAAATGTTTGATAAGTTGTTAATTCTAGATTTAGGTGGTCGGCCCATATATTATGGAAATCCTGTAGATGGAGTACTTTACTTCAAAAAGTTATCAAACCATGTTAATAGTGATGAAAGTGAATGCATACAGTGTGGAAACGTAAATCCAGAGCAAATCTTTAACATTATAGAGTCAAAAGTTCTTGACGAATATGGAAACCTTACCGATAATAGAAAAGTTTCTCCAAAAGAATGGAATGAGCATTATCATAACGAAATAGATAATCATATTGAAATCTTTTCTGCAGGAAAAGATGTGCCTAAAAGCACTTTTAATATTCCTAACAAAGTAAAACAGTTCAAAGTATTTATTACAAGAGATGTATTATCAAAGCTAACCAATACTCAGTATTTGATGATTAACCTGCTAGAAGCACCCGTTTTGGCAGCTGTCTTAGCATTTTTTGTTAAATTCTACCACACCGATGTTACAGCTGACGGGTATGTTTTCCGTGAGAATGAAAACTTAATCGCTTACATATTTATGGCAGTTGTAATTGCCTTATTTATTGGTCTCACTGTTAGTGCAGAAGAAATTATTAAAGATCAAAAAATCAGAAAAAGAGAGTCGTTCCTTAACTTGAGCAGCGGCAGCTATCTTTTTTCTAAAATTTCAATTATGTTTGTTTTATCAGCATTACAAACTTTAACATTTGTTCTCGTAGGTAATACAATTCTTGGCATTCAGGGAATGTATCTTGACTATTGGATAGTGTTATTTTCTGCTGCCTGTTTTGCTAATATGTTAGGTCTTAATATTAGTTCAAGCTTCAATTCTGCTGTTACAATTTACATATCAATTCCCTTCCTTTTAATTCCCCAACTTTTATTTAGTGGATTAATCATAAAATTTGAGAAACTAAACCCAGTAATTACCTCTCAAACCCACGTACCTTTAATTGGGGACAGTATGGCTTCTCGATGGGCCTTTGAAGCATTAGCTGTTAATCAATTTAAGAATAATGAGTTTGAAAAACACTTTTACAACTATGATAAAGGTATGAGTATTTCGAGCTTCAAAAAAACATACTGGATTGCAAGTATCAAGTCTAAACTCGGATTAATTGACAACCACTTGGGTAAAGGAAATGAAAAGCAGAAAGAATTGGCTGACGGTTTAGTTTTACTTCAGAATGAACTTCAGAAAGAAAATAAGATCTTCACAAAGATTAATACTAACTATTGTTTTCTTGAGGTAGATAAACTAACTATTGCTGAACTAACGAAAGACAAAACAATTATTAAAAAGCTCAAAGACCACGTAGCAAAGCTTCAGAAATTCTATATTCATAAATACAACGACGAAACCGATGCACGAGATAAAGTCATTGGATTGATGCAAAAAGACGAAAAACGAGCAGCATACCTCGCACTTAAAGATAATTATGAAAACGACAACCTGACTGACCTACTTCGTAACAGAAACGAAATCAATTTAATTCAAGAAATTGATGGAAATCTTATTCAAAGAACAGACCCTATTTTCTTGGACCCACTTAATTTCAGAGCTCAATTTTTTGCTCCTAGAAAATTGTTTTTCGGAAACTACATAGAAACCTTCTGGTTTAACATAGCTATACTATGGACTATGTCTATTACATTAATCATTTCTCTTTACTTCGACATCTTTAGAAAACTAATGGACGGCCTAGGGAAAATATCCTTGTTTAGTTTTGGCAAGGATTAATAGAATATTTAAGTATTATCGTCCTCTGATAATTGAATTATTAATGGTTTTTCCTTGAAGTATATAGCACTTTTCTACCCTATTTTATTCCAAAAAAAGACCCTCTCTAGTGAGAAGGTCCAAGTTAAATTCTAGTAAGAACGTGATTCCTATTCTTCTTCAATTTCTACCATTTTAAATGGCACGTTGATAATCGCTTGGTAGTCTTCACCTGCTTCAAGCATATCTTCATCATCTTCCTCGTAGTGCCAGTTAATTAATATATTACTATTTCCACTATTATGTATAGCTTCTAATTTTTTAAACACATCTAAAATGCATTTAGAAGAACTAGTGTTAAAATACTCTAATTGAATAATTACAGAGGTATCAGCTTTTGCACTGCTATTATACTCATCTAACCAAGCTATTATAGGCTTGTAAAATTCAATTGAATTCTCAGGAATAGATCTTCCTTTTAATTCTATGCTACCTTCTGGGTTAAAGTTAACCGTAGGTGTCTTTGGTGTTCCTTCTATGTTAATTGCGTCCATAATTATTATTTAGTAGTAATGTTTTCCTTTTTTTTCGTAGTAATTTTAATGTTCAAAGTGAAGAACGAACAAGATTCATCAACTGACATAAAATTGTAATCCAGTTTTTGTCCAGATTTTCTAGAAATATCAATCATTCCAAGCCCCCCACCACCTTTGGCAGACATCTCCCCATTATTTAATACTTCTTTATAATATGCCTTTAATTCCTCACGATCCATACCATTTACGGTGTCAATTCGATTGCGAAGTTTACTGACATTCTTAGTGTACATATAATTTCCTGTGATTATTCTGTAGTGATCGCCTACTTTGCCGATCATGAAAATTGCTGAGCGATCATTTTCATCACCGTTACCTGCTTCCGTAGGCACTTCATCCATGTGATGGTAAAGGTTTTGAAGGCATTCAACAAGAACATTGTAAACTTTCTTCCGCATTTTAGGCGGTTCAGCTAAGTTTTCCATCTTCGATTCCATGATTTGAAGGATTGAAGTCAATAACTCAGAAGAAATATCTCCTTTAAAAGAAAGCATAATATTATTACGCTCCATTTTGTCATAAAACTCGAATATATCCATCATCATGGACTCCCTCTCGTCATTCATAATAGCAAATATAAGTATTTGAAAACTACTTCCAAATCAATTTAAAATTAATTTGAATGAACAAATAATAGGCATTTATCACTCTATTGAAGCCTTTAATCTAAAAGTGATAACCGTATGTAATTTTAACAAACCTATTCTATATTTTTGCACTGCAATAGTTAAAAAATCAACAAGATGATTCAAAAAATTTCCTTCCTTTTTGTCATTATTTTCACTGCTAACCTCACTGTAACAGCAGATGAAGGAATGTGGCTTCCACTTCATATTAAAAGATTGAGCCATGTTGACATGCAAAAACATGGACTCCAACTTACCGCAGAAGAAATTTACAGTATTAACGACGCGTGCCTTAAAGACGCAATTGTAATGTTAAATCGTGGCGGTTGCACTGCAGAAATGATTTCTAACGAAGGGCTCATGCTTACCAATCATCACTGTGCTTATGGGGCTATCCAAAAGCATAGCTCTATCGACAATGACTATTTAACTAATGGTTTTTGGGCGATGTCTCGTAAGGAAGAACTTCCAGCCTACGGATCCTCCGCCTCCTTTTTAGTAAGAATGGAAGATGTAACTAAACACATAAATACTAAATTATCTACTGATTTATCTGAAGATGAAAGAGCTGCAAAAATTAAAGTTCTTTCGGATAGCATTTCTAAAGTTGCCACTGAAGATAATCAATACGATGCTAAAGTGAAAAGCTTTTTTCATGGAAATGAATTCTACTTATTTGTTTATGAAACCTTCACAGATATTCGTTTAGTTGGCGCTCCACCTTCATCAATTGGG
>Ga0315332_10000787_pt1 | contig 15672 bp, 17 predicted proteins | sample M110034915metaG_FD_203455 | JGI IMG/M metagenome (GOLD analysis project Ga0315332, IMG submission 203455) | Ammonia-oxidizing marine archaeal communities from Monterey Bay, California, United States - M1 100m 34915 | ecosystem: Environmental > Aquatic > Marine > Intertidal zone | place: USA...
AACACAAACAATAATTATAGTCAACTGAATTGCGACATCATCAAACAAAACAGCTGGAAGTGCGACCTCATGCAAAAAAAACAAGAAAGAAAATCCTAATCCAAAAATTAGAATCAACGAGACGGCGATTCGAGCAAGATAAAATTTAAGGGTTTGGAGAAGCATTTATTTTTTAAGGTTTTATGTATCCCGTATTTGCTGGCTCAGGAAGAACATCAGTTTCATTAGGTTCCTGATCCTCAGATACAACGAGAGGTGCCGATAGCTCGACATCTTCTTTTACTGCAACTTGCATAGTCGAAACAGAAAGTTCATCAGGAAAATAACCCGTCTGCACATCCACAGTGGCAAATTTGATTTTATCCGGAACCGGGAATTTAACTGGGCTTTTTCCTTCCAACACCTTCTGCATGAAATATACCCAAATTGGTGCTGCGGCACTGGCACCAGTTAATCCTTTACCAGATTTTTCTTTCATGGGTTGATTATTATCAAACCCCACCCAGACTGAAGTTGAAATATCTTTTGTAAACCCATTAAACCATGCATCTTTAAAGTCATTGGTCGTTCCTGTTTTACCCCCAGCAGGATGACGAAAACCCATTCTTCTAACGACCCTCCCGGTTCCTCCGTCTATCACCCCTTGCATCATATTAAGCAAAGGGTATAAAGACTCGGGTAAAAACTGTTGCACACCGTGATAATAATTTTCATAAAGTCGATTTCCTTGAAAGTCCTCAATATGCTGTATCAAATAAGGCTCATTATAAATTCCAAGGTTGGCAATAACACTATAGGCTGACGCTACTTCATAGGGAGATAAGCCCGAAGTACCCAGAGCCAGGGAAGGATTTTTACCTAATGAACTTTTAATACCAAAACGTCGAGCAGTTTTAATAACTTTTTCTATACCAACTTCATTAATCAATTTAGCGGAAATAATATTAATGGATTTCATCAAAGCTTTTTTTAAAATAATATTTCCCGCAAATTCTTGATCAAAGTTCTGAGGGCTCCATGGTTCGCTACCAGGTATAGGTATCGTTAATGGCTCATCCACCACCACACTAGAAGGTGAGTAACCCAACTCTTTCATAGCAGTAAAATATACAAAAGGCTTAAAAGAAGAACCAGGCATACGGTTATTAGATACGGATCGATTGAATTGACTGTACGAATAATCCTTACCTCCAAGCATAGCCCGAACAGCTCCACTTTTATTTTCTACCGATACTAATGCTGCCTGAAGGGGACCATCACTTAGCTTCTTAACAATCTTACCTTCCAAATCCTCTAAGTGGTTATGAGCACTTTTAAAGGCGATTTTTTGATAACGGGTATCCAGTGTAGTAAAAATTTTCAAACCACCGAAATGTACAAATTCTTTGCCATAAGACCTTTCTATTTGTTCTAATACCTGGTCAACAAAGTAAAAGTTGGGGTTTGACTCTACTCGGGGGTTAATCAAATCAAGGTTGGATTGCTGTGCTAATTCCTTTTCATCAAAACTAATTAGATTTTCCGAAACCATCCTGTTTAAAACATAGTTTGTTCTTTGCATTGCTCTCTCATAATGTGAGAACGGATTTGCATTGTTGGGAGAATTAGGCAAACCCGCAAGAAGAGCTGCTTGAAGCAAAGTCAGGTCTTTAGCGCGTTTCCCGAAGTATATCTGTGCCGCCTCTTCCACCCCATAAGCGCCACTCCCAAAATAAATCTGATTACAATAGGCTTGAAGAATCTGATCTTTATTAAAAGTTGCTTCCAGTTGGAAGGCAATCAAAAGTTCTTTGATCTTGCGCACCCAGTTTCTCTCAAAAGAAAAAAATAAATTTTTGGAAAGTTGTTGGGTGATCGTGCTTCCACCTTGAGCAATTCTTTTTTGACGAAAGTTGGTCCATAGTGCACGCACTAACCCTCTATGGTCTATTCCGCTATGACTATAAAACCGGGAATCTTCAACTCCAATAATGGCTTTTGTGAAAAAGGGGGAAATATCCTCAAGTGCAATAGGATGCCTTTCACCAAGTATCTTGATACGCTCACCATCTGAAGAATAAATTTCTGTAGGAAGGCTTAAGTTGATATGTTGCAGGTTTTCGGGAAGTTGAGGTAAGTCTTGGTTTAACCATAAGTACAGGCTGGAAACAACCAGAACCACAAGAAGAATTGAAGTCAGGAGAACCAAGTTTAGAGCAATTAGTAAACGACCAATCAAGAGCTCTCTCCGAGAGCAGACAAAGCCTCATTAGAGTTCAATTCAGTAAGGTCTGCTTTTTCAATTTGTGACATTATATTATTAGCTAACTCCATTGCGACGGGAACTAAAAGAACTCCTGTGTAATAATCAGTGTCGTACTCAACTCCAAACAAAAGATGTTGTGAAAGATTTCCAGCAGGAAAATCTGAAATACCAACTCGAGTAACATGATAGTTTTTCGCCAAAAACCAGCGAGGTTGTGGAAAAACTGCTTTCTGGGTAACGCTGTCTAGAGATTTTAAAATGGGAAGAAACTCAGAAATTGAGAAAATACGATTTACTATAAAATTTGATTCTTCTAGCGTTCCTCTTTTAACAGTCCGTGTAGCCTGAACCTCAAATAGCGTATCTACAGATATGAATAATTCATGGATTGGAATATTTTGACGATCAATGAATTGCAAGGTAATCCATGGACCAAATCGTTTGAGGAGAACTCGATCCCATATTTTTTTAGAATCCAGATCAATTAGATCGTATGAGGAAATGATTCGCTCTGACCATTGACCCGGAAAATCATAATAGAGCTGGAGAAATTTTTCACGAGAAACAACAAGTGGAAACCCAGGGGAGATATCTTCAAACAAATGCTTGAAAGAAGGAATTCCCAAGGTTGCTTCTTCCTGAAGGTCCAAGGTAGATCGAATCGATTTTATCTTGGCTTGTGCTACCAGAGATTGCCGATCCTGCTCCCACATCCTGCCTAATTGAGGCCTTTTGTGGTTTTGCCACTTTAAGTAATAACCGACACTTTTTTCAAACAGGTTGGTATAGAACTCAAGAGAAAGGAATGCCGAAAGAACAATCAAGCTAGCAACACCGTGCCATAACTTTCTGACACCAGTAAATTTCACTGAATATTATCTCAAAGTGGTTTTGTTAATACTCGTCGCAACCATTCTAAGCCTGTCTATCTTCTCTTGCAAAGCTTTTTTATTCAGCTTCTTGCTACTAGGCCTCGATTTAGATCTAGTTTGGGAGATTTGAGGAAATCTTTTAGCTTTAATCTCTTTACTCTTTATACTTAGTTGATCCTTCGCAGGTTTTTTCTGCAACTTGCATGTGTTTTTTCCCGACTCTAAAATTCCACCTAAGGTTGAAAGACAATCATTTTTTGGTTGGGCACCAATTTTTCTAAAAATAGATAACAACTGTCTCTCATCAACACCTAAGGTTATAATTTCCTCACGGTAAGGATTATTGAAAACTATCGATCCTTCCTTGAAGTTCACCACACTCAATTTTGTCTGTGATAGTTCTTCGTCGGTTCTCTGAACAGGCACAATATCATTCTTATGTACTTCTGAAGTCAATAGTTGCTCTAGGGATATATTTCCAAGCCTGGCAATCATGATTAGTACTGATATAGGTGCATCTCTAATCCCTGCTTCATAACGAACAAAAGTACGGAAACCTACTTTTAAAATTTCCGACATCACAGATTGAGTACAACCCAGTTCCTTGCGAATTGTCTTGATATTTTTTGCCAAAATTGACATTTAAACAGCCACTTAAGTAAGTTTTTCACACCTACTTTCATAATAATCTATGCATTCTCCCAATACAACACGGGAAAAACTACAAACCTAGAAAACACAACTCTATTTTAACCATGCCTCAAAAAACAAACTCAACTCAAGATTCGTCAAAACTCCCAACTGAAAACTCGCAAAAAGTTTAATATTTAAATCCAAAGCAAATTTTTTGACGGTGCTAAAGTACTCGTAAACATATATTTTAAAACGGATAAACCTAATTAAATACTCAATATATAAATGGCATCAGATTTGCTCATAGTACTCATTAGATATCTTTTAAACATACAGGAGAAGTAGATATGGATTCTGATGATAGTTTGGACAAGGAATATGAGAACTTGAATAATGCCATTTTGCAAGCCATCATCGCCTCGGATGACGTGCAGAATGTTCTTGCAAGGTTTAAGAATCAGCATCAGATGGATGATAAAGCTGTTCTAAATCTATTTTTAAGCCTTGAAGAACTACACCAAATGATAAATGAAAAATCTTCAGGCCTCGCTGGCTATAAACTGGAACCAAGCACGCACTCACAACCTACAAATGAAATAGAAAAGCCTGCTTTAGGAGAGGAAAGCATCATCGACGGGGAAATACTGACGCTAAACGAAGTCCTTTTTGAAAAATTTTTTCAGGAAACGTTCAACGAATCCAAGTGGATGAAAAAAGCACGCATCCATTTCTAAAAAATCAGAGCTAAGGAATATTTTTCAATTTATTTATCAAAAATTTTTGCATCGCATGATATGTATTTGATCTGCTTAAGAGGAATCACAAAAATTTGTTCTGAAGTCGTAACCTCAAACAGTTCCAAGTCATCACTGAAACCATGCTTTTGAGTTGTATCAAGGATCAGTTCTTGATTATCCACGAAAATGATTTTTAGCTGATACTGCATCCCTATTCCCCCTCTATTGTTAAAACCAGTCCTGAATTACCCAGAGCATACTCATCTCCTAGTTGGGGTGAGCAACCTCCTCAAATTTTTTTGAAAGGGGGTTTTGTAGATAATCTTCAACATAATTTTTCAAAAACCCTTTTTCATACAGCTTTTTATTAGAAAGATCAGAGTTTACTTTATTGAGAACCTTAAAGCGGACATGAGGAAAACTTTCCTTAAAATCATCGAACGACAAGCCCGATATATCCCTTTCATCATTAGACGATTTCTCCATAATCACACGCGGTAGATGCACAACCCTCTGTCGGTCTATCCTTTTTGCTACATCGCTAAAAGTAAGCAATGTGGTGCAATCTGAGTCCCCCCCTAAAGTTTCATTAGGCACATAAAGAAAGCGAGCCCGACCTCGCCTAAACATATGCAAGACTCTGTAAACATTACCGGCCATGACAACCCAGTCCTTTTTATCAAGTTCGCAGGCATCGAAGGTTTTCATGATTTTATTCCGGTTTAGAAATGAAGTGATATCTGATTCGGTATGTATCATTTGAACATTGATCAAATTCATATCATAAATTTTTTGAGATTCAGCAGCAAGAAAGCGCTTACCCTGCCGCATCAAAGATGTCGTTTTCTCATCAATATATTTTAATGGAGTAAGACAGCCCATCCATAACAAGCATTTCTTATTGATTTTCGCAATGGTTTTTGCGTCTTCAGACATGGTACCAGGGCCAAATGAATAAAAATTGGCAGAAGTTACAGCCGGACCATCTAGAACCTCTAATACCTGATTAACAGATGGCCCTTTCGGCATCAATTGCTTTCGATAACCCCCCAACGTGATAACCGAAAGCTCAAAGTTAATGCGGCCGGGATACTTTTCTGCAAGACGGTTGATCCTTTTCGGGTCAAAATATCCCACCGAAAACATGATGATATTTTTATCTGTTTTTTCCAAGAACTCTTCAATCCAGTCCATTGCTTTTGGGTGCAAGGCAAGGTCTGTCCATTCCATATATTCGTTACCTCCCAGAACCCAAGATTCTGTTGCACGAGTTGGGAATGCTCTTATCTCATTTAAAATAAAATCCCAGTCCTCTTGCGTAGTAAGAGGCATATCAAAGGTCTGGCGGTAACTATGATCCATTTCATAACAGAAAGTGCATTTCACTGGACACGTTTTTCCTAGGCTTAGAGGAATTTTGCGATCCTTGATCTCTTTACGCATTACTTCCTGAAGAAATTCGCGGTTTTCTAAACTCATTGCCATTCCTTAAATGCATTCATTAATGACTCGTCCACTGGTACTTCCATTTTTTGTTCTTCTTCAAGTTCCTGAATTAGTCTGTTGAGATGTACTGCCGCACAACCCAGATAGGCAATACTTTCCTGTTGAAGTTTATAGCTTCCCGACTTCAACTTTGCGCCAAGCTCATCAACATGCTTGGAGTCAAAAGGATGGGTCATCGCAGACTTTTTAAACTCCTCAATAGCTTCCTTAAAACTTTTCTTTTCATGCAAATTGATACCATGTTTCAGGCTCTCTTGAGCACTTCGAACTTCTTCAACCGTCACACTTTCATCTTTACCCATGGATTCCTCTCTTCATTGATTCTTGAGCAAAAAAGAAAAAGATGGTGTTTGAGCCTACCTAAATGTATGGCAACAAACTTCCACCTTCTCATGATCGCTCAAAGTAAAAGACTTACCGCAACCTCGACCACATTTAATTTTAGCTTATTGTAACATTGACTTCACAGGGCCTGTCAAGAGATTAGCCCTATCAGCGTGAATTAAAGAAAGAAATAATGAAAAAGAAAAAGGAAGGAATAAAAATCGAAACAAAATAAGGCAGGGAAACAAAGTGTTCCCCGCCTAAATTAATACCGCTCTAACACGCAAGGTCACGGGTAATAGCAGTTACCTACTCACAAGCGTGAGAAAGGGTTATTGCTATCTGCAAAAGAAGCAGATTAATGTTCCTTTTTTTCAACACCCTCAGGTGGATACTGGTGGCCTTCGCCATTAAAGTTTGATTCCATCGAACAAGAAGATAAAACCCACATCAAAGAAATCCCAATAAGTGAAACTAACAACTTTTTCATCCAGCCCTCTCCTCTCAAAAGGTTTCGGTTTCCTAAAAACATTGTTCATGTCATGAAACCGTTTTTGGAATTAGCCTTTTAACACATTTAGATAAAATATCAATAATTTTCTTGTATTTTAACTTAGAATAGTCAGCACAAAGTTCCATAACATTCATTTCAAACCAAGGTGCTATCCTGCATTTTAATTTCAATATTGATATTTCAGTCCTTGAGGACAAATTCACAACAGCGAAAATCGGAAACTCATTGAAGGTTCTGTCGAAAACCGACTCAACCAATGAAGAAATTCGCCGCAACCTGACACTCCCTGAGGGTGCTGTTATCATAGCAGACCAGCAAACCCATGGAAAAGGTCGACAGGGACGTTTTTGGCACTCTGAGACTGGGACAGGGCTCTATCTTTCAACACTTGTAAAGCCAGGTTTACCCGTTGAAAAACTGGCTCTCATCACACTAATGGCTGGACTAGCAACAATATCGGCCATACTTCAACAGTTACCATCACTACCATTAAAGCTTAAATGGCCAAACGACATATTATTAAATAGTAAAAAAATTGCGGGAATTTTATGTGAGTACATCCCTGGAACAGGTGTCATCATAGGAATCGGAATAAACTTAAACCAAACAGGTTTTCCCTTAGAAATTCAAGATATAGCCACATCATTAAAACTGGAAACAGGAAACACAGTCAATCGCACTGATCTTGTCATAAGCCTACTTGAAAACCTGGGAAGCGAGTATGAAGAGTTTCTGCAAGAAAAAAGAACTGACTTAATCAAAAAATGGACAGATAAAACTGACATGTTTGGTAAAACCACAACTATCCATCAAAAAGGAAAATTCCTAACAGGCACAGCAATAGGACTCGACATCGAAGGAAGACTCATACTGAAAACTTCAGACGGTAAGCAACATACTCTAAGTTCCGGTGAACTGCTGGCTACTCGCCTAGAAAATCCACGATAACCCAAAAACATCAATAGCTTTTATAACACAAATACTGAAACTTAGTTCGATCTATTAACGTAATAGATGAATCAGGTTACCAGCTGCATAAGTTCGGACGACCTCAAGAGGGTCCTCCAACAAACCTACCAATATCGGAAAGGCTTTAGGTCCGCCCATCATGCCCACCGCTCTAACCGCCGCTGTTCGCACCCTAGAATGCTCATCTCTCAATGCAGTTTTCAACAAATTAATACGGTCAGGAATATTTGACTCACCCAAAACCCGCGCCGTAGCACTACGCACACTATAATCAGAATGCGACAACAATTCTTCAAATACAATCTGGCAGGAGTCGGACCCAATTCTATTTAACGCCAGTGCTGCCGAAAGCTTTACCATTCCATCTTTATCAGCACATAAAGGAATCAATTCCGGCGCAGCCTCATGCAGGTCAGCCATCGCTAATGCCGCGGCCTGACGTATAGACGCATTATCGCCTCTAATCAATTCTTTCAGTTTCGGAAGCATATCGGATGTTGTTTTACCTTCAACGGCTTTCAGGCTATAAAATACCATCTCTGGTTCTTCATGATCGAACAACTTTGATAAATGTGGCAAAACGATCTCAGTACCAATCTTACCAAGATAGCCTATGGCCTGATACCTGCGGTCAGGAATAGGATGAGTGAGTGGGTCAAGCACATCTGCCAAGTATTTTTCTTCACCACGTCTCACCAACCCGGAAGATGCTGCCATGCGCACCGGAATATCGTAGGATTTTAAAAACACTTTCAATTCATCTATTGCTCCACCTTCATCACAGAGCACCTCAACCGCAGCACTGCGAACCCATATATCAGTATCTTCAGTCATTCGTCGCGCCGCTTTCAATGCATCGGCACTAGATATCTTTTGAAGCCCTTGTAAAGCAAACAAACGTGCTGTGGGATATACATCTTCTGTAGCCTTTTTGAGCAGAGGAACTAGCTCCAAGTCCTGAGATTCTCCGGCCGCGCGCGCCGCCGCTGCACGCAAAAAAGCCCTCTCATTATGGTAAGCCTCCTGCAAAACAGCCAAACTAGCTCCACGGATTTTTTTGAAAATGGTTTCGGGCCGTGACTTAGCAAACCCGGCCTGAGGAAGAAAAAAAAGCACAAGCAGGACACTTAGTAATCGACTCATCATTTTAGACGTTTCCCAACCAAACCAGAGTAACTCGTTTTCAAGTTTCGATAATAATCTTCATCTTGACTTTTACCCCGCTTCCCATAGCCGCAAGCAAGAATATTACATTTTTCAACAAGCATCTCCATTACCAAACCCCTTTGCTCTTCATTCATCCGATTCTCTTGCAATAATTTCTTCAGTGAGTAAACCCGCCAGCGATCCATGCCCCAGAACTTTCGCGATAATTGGTCTTCATGCCCACCCCGCTTGACGATCAACTTCTCCTCTATAAAGTGAAAGGGGAAACGTATAGAAATGCGTAACCACAAGTCGTAATCCTCACAGACTGGCATGGACTCATCAAATCCCCCAAGCTCACTTAACAATTGATTCCGCAGTAATACCGAAGACGGACTGACAATACAAAGCGGTAAGCAATGGCGAAAAATATCCCCAGAATATTTGCGATGCTTCTTCATCGCATTCACCCGTACTCCGTTACGGATCCATATTTCATCAGTATAGACCGCATGATAATCCGGATTACACTCTACCCACTTGATCTGAGTAGCCAGCTTGTCTCTTTCCCATAAATCGTCCGAATCTAGAAATGCTATCCACTCTCCTCGCGCCTCTTTTATGGCTAGGTTGCGCGCAAAAGAAACTCCCTGATTCTTCTTTATTCTAATCTTATGAATACCAGAAAACTGTTTAATGACCTCAGCTGTGTTATCTGTTGATCCATCATCCACCACAATTAACTCAAAATCACTGAAGCTTTGTTCTAAAACAGATTGAATCGACTCAGCCAGGCAATAACCACGGTTGAACGTTGGAATGATAATAGTAACTTTAATCATTTTTTGTGAATCCATTTTCTTCTAATAAATCCAGTCTGAGATAATCTCAATGAAGACTGACACGCTTAGAAAAAAGTTCTTAAGTCCTTTAAACTTGGAACAGACCTAACTTCAATAGGGTGTACAAACACAAGCATATCACAACCAAAGCCTTGCCATAAATGCCTTGACAAACTCTTGCAATTCAAATAATACTATTGGTTAATCAAAGAGTAACGGATTAAAAAACAGGCCACTAGCTGGCCTTTTTTTTACCAAGCGAAAACAATACGCAAGCATTAAATTGGCTTTAAATTCAGGGACAATATGGATTTCAGTGATGTCACACTAGATTTAAAAATCGATCTAGCCAGAGTCGAAAAGGCTATTAATCAGAACTATAAGTCAGATGTGCCTCTGATACCAGGAATTAGCTCCTATCTGATGAATTGTGGTGGCAAGCGAATTCGTCCCATGCTGATTCTACTTAGTTCCAAGCTATGCGGACGTGAAGTTGATGACACCGTCATCAAACATGGCTGTGTTGTAGAGTATATTCATGCTGCCACACTTCTCCACGATGATGTGGTAGATGAAACTACTGTCCGCCGTGGCAAGGAAACCGTCAACGCTAAATGGGGAAGCGATGCCAGTATTCTTGTCGGCGACTTTCTAATCTCCCGTGCAATTCTAATTCTAGCTCAAGACTGTGAACGCAAAATTATCCAAGCTGTAACTGAGGCGACAAAGATTCTCGTTGAGGGTGGCATTCACGAATATACCGAAGCACGCAACGTCAATGTAAGCGAAAAACATATACTAGATATCATCCACCGTAAAACTGCATCCATGATTTCTGTAAGTGCACGACTTGGAGGACTGCTCGCAAATGCCACCGAAGAGCAAGAAACCGCTATTATTTCTTTTGGAGATGATTTTGGAATGGCATTCCAATTGATGGATGACGCTCTAGATTATGATGCCGATGAGACCGTGTTAGGTAAACCCCCAGGAACAGATTTCAAAGAAGGCCACGTCACCTTACCCCTTCATCATCTCTATAACAAGGCAGATCGATCGTTAAAAAAAGAAATAGAAGCCTTCGTGAAAAACGAAAACATCACAGAAGGAGATTTGCAATATATCCTTGGACAAATGCACAAACATAAGTCTATTGACTATACTTTAGATCTTGCTCGCTTTTATATCGATCGCGCTAAAAAACATATCAGAAAAGCTGACTTTCCAGCACCGCATTACATCGAATATTTTGATGCCCTGGCAGATTATATACATAGCCGACACACAGCCAGCGCCCACTAGGCGTCCTTTCATCTTGATTGTAGTGGGTTAATATAATTAATCCCCCCATAGCGAAGAAACACAATTTAACTATTCATTTGATATAATGGAGGCTAGTTGATTTTTAAGAGGAAACTATGCACCCTCTCGTTGATCTCGCCATGCGTTCGGTCAAGCACCAGCTAGAAAAGGGCAAACCTTTGCCTTCCCCAGACCCATTGCCCGCAAAAATGCAATACTCTGCGGGAATATTTGTCTCCATCAAAAAAGATGGTATGTTGAGAGGGTGTGTCGGCACTATCACGCCGCAATATGCCAATGTTGCCGAAGAAGTTATCCGAAATGCTATCAAGGCGGCAAATCAAGACCCTCGATTTACTGCTATAGAATTACCAGAACTAAAAGAACTCGCCTTCTCGGTCGATGTATTAACCAAACCAGAACAGATCGAAAACCTTAAATCACTAAACGTCGAACAATATGGACTGATAGTTCGAAGTGAAGATAAATGCGGACTACTTCTCCCAAACCTGGAAAATATCAAAACAATAGATCAGCAACTAAAAGTCTGCTTAAAAAAAGGAGATATCAAAGAAACCGATAAATATAAGCTATACCGATTCGAAGTTAAAAGATTCAACTAGGCATACTTTTTCGGGGTATCAAGAAAAAAGAATCTCATCAAGTGCTGCGTAACAAAGAGTAAGGCATCGACTTAAGCAAACTTGATATTCTTACTTAGCTTTTAAGATCTGAAAAAATACCAGGAAAAAAGTCGTTATAGAAAGACGCTATTTATTAAGAAGTCGATTGAAAACATCTTTTTTATAAAGAAAAATAATTGCTATAACCACTATTTTAAAATCCAATAAATAAGGGTTTATAGATAGTGTAAAACAAAAATAGATAAGCAGATTGGCATTCACATGAGACAAAAAAACATCGTTTAATCCTTTGAATATGGGTACTATATAATAGAGAAAGTTTTGAAGTTTGCGGTAAAAATTAAATTTAACTACTTTTCGATTTTTAAATCTGGTCAGTAATTTCTAGATAATAATTCTCTTATTTAACAAAAGATAAAAAAAGACGAGGTTTGGACAGTGAGAAAATTCTGGCGGCTTTTTGGGTGGGTATTTTTAGGTGTTTTTTTACAATTCAAGTTTAACGTTTTATACGGAATTGTTTTTCTTGAGAACCTAAATTTTCATGATCGCACCTATTTAGTGGAAATGAAAATGATTCCAACAGAGGAAAGCTTGCGTATTTTAAAAGTGAAGGCCACGGTTCATCATTCTCTTGGGCCGGACTACTTCTCCAATGTTTACATTCCAGAAAATTATAAAGTTTTAAATGAAGTGCCTTATGCTGGGGCCGAGATTCTACCTGGGTATCTTGCCTACAAAATGAATATGAAACGAAAGTATAGGGATGTTTTAGGGGAAATGAGTTTCATCATCACTCCTAAAGACTTAAAGACAGATGTTTCTGTTAAAACAATAAAGGTTCACTTTGAAAACTTGAAGCAGCGCCTTCATTCAGATGAGACCTATCAGATCTCCACACTAAAGCTTAAAACTAAACTGGAAGGACCTGAAGTGGCAGAATCTATCTATCCTCAGAAACTAGGAATGTAGAGAGTTTCTATGGCCCGCCGACCTAAAGAGTTTAAAGACTATTACTTCATCCTAAAAGTCCCAACAGATTGCTCAAGCCAGGAAGAGATCAAAAAATCTTTTCGCAAACTGGCTCTTGACCTTCATCCTGACCATAACCCTGATGACTCAGAAAGTGAAGAGAGGTTTAAGGAAGTCACAGAAGCCTATGGGGTTTTGAGCGACCCTTTAAAGAAAAGTGAGTATGATCGTTTTCGGGCAGACTATCTTGCTGGGCGCACCACAAGCTCTTCTAACTTTCATTATTCCCAAGAAGATATTTTTGCCAGCATGTTCCGCGGAAAAAATACCCGCGAGATTTTTGAAGAACTAAATCGAGAGTTTAGCCGTTCTGGATTTCGCTCGGGAAATTCATTTTTCCAATCTTTATTTTTTGGGGGTGCCGTGGGAGGACTCGGAAGAATTCTCCGAATGGTTCCAGGCCCAATTGGGAAAATTGGAATGGGTTTAAAACTAGCTCAAGTTGTTGGCTCCTCTCTATATGCAATGCATAAAATGAACCAACAAAAACAGACACAGTCAGGGCAGACTGTGTCTCAAAAATCTAAAAATCCATTAACAAACGGAATGAAAGCAATGTTTGGGAAAAAGGAAGTCTCCCTTGACCTGGACTTTTATATCTCTATTCCACCAGTTGAGGCGCTAAATGGTACCCGAAAAAAAATTTCCTACCAAGTAAACGGTAAAACAGAACAACTAATGGTCCGCATCCCTCCGAACTTTCTTTCTGGAGGAAAGTTGCGCATAAAAGATAAGGGAAAAATTAATGCTGGAAAACGCGGCGACCTGATTCTTTCTATTCATATTGATTCAAAAGCAAGCCCTAACAAATAATGCACAAACAACAAGTCCTAGATTTCTGGGTTGTTTTTTTTAAAGACCTTCTTGTAGGTACCTTTAAAAAACTATTCCTATTCAGCATTTGTGGTTTTTTTATAAGCATGCTTATAACGTATTTTTTTGACCTCAAAGTTTTAAATGCTGTTGAATGGAATATCTGGCTAGAGGGAATAATTCTAAGTATAGTTGGCCTTATTTATCTAGGGCTAGGCTTCTTTCACGGCCTGATATCCTGTAGTCTTTACCTACTTAACAAAAAGTTGCGAGAAGCATTATCTGGCCTTCAGGGCTTATTAGACTGGTTAGCGAAGGAGGTGATTGGTTGTTTTCCTCGGTTTCAAAAAAACATAAACAAACATGAACTCTCACAAAAATATGACCAGATTGGAAATGAACTGCGGCAAAAACTCAAACAGCGAGGAGGTTTAACAGGGTTTTTATCTGGCATCATGTTTGGCGTTATTCTCAAAACATTACGCTTTTTTTTTCTCGATGACGTTGTGGAAGAACTTCAAAAAAAGGATACCGAGGAAATTACCTCTGCAGATATCGAACATGCTGTTCGAAGAGTAGGAACAGAAGTCCTAATTGCCCCTATTACAGACAACCTATTTCTATTGCAGATTGTCAATATTACTTTAGGCATGCTTTTATTTGCCTTGCCCTTTAGCCTGCTTTGGTTGTTTTAACTACTATAGTCTAAATCAAACTGGCAAACCAATTCAACCTGATAAAATCAATTTAAGCACATTATGGATGCTCAGCAAATTCATTCTTTTAATATAAAAAGTTATCTGCTGAAAAATGTTTTATACTGTGAAATTACAATTTTGATCAAGTTAAGTATTTTTTCTAACCCTGAACAACCCTTGATGGACTAATGAAACATATCTACAAAGCATGCATATTTATATTTACCCTAATACCGGTATTCTTTTTACCCTATAAAGTCTGGGCCGAACCTATACCCGTTTTTGTTAGCATCGTACCGCAAAAATATTTTGTTGAACGCATTGGTAGAGAGCAGGTAAAGGTAGAAGTTATGGTAAAACCTGGTGAGAGTCCGGCAACCTTTAATCCCAACCCAAAAAAAATGAGTCTCCTCTCACAGGCGGAGTTATATTTTAGTATTGGAGTCCCTTTTGAAACTATATGGATTGACCGAATTCAGTCTGTCCATCCAGACCTAAAGATCATTCCCTTACACGATACAACATACAAAAATACCGTTCCTGAGCATACTAAACATCACTCTCATTTCATAGAGGACCCACATATATGGACTAGTCCAGCTAGGGTCAAAGTCATAGCACAAAAAATTAAAGACACCTTAGCTCACGCCAAACCACAAAAGAAAAAATACTTTGAAGCAAACCTTCAGGCGTTCTCTAACGACCTAGACATGCTCGATAAAGATATTCGTAATATTCTTACCAAAAAAAACAAACACCGCTTCATGGTTTTTCATCCTGCATGGTCCTATTTTGCTAAAGACTATGATCTAAGGCAGGTTGCTATTGAACTGGAAGGAAAAGAACCTGGGGCCCGGTCTCTGAAAAAAATAATTGAAAAGGCAAAAAAGCTTGAAGTTAAAGTAATATTTGTTCAGAAACAGTTCAGTCTATCTGCTGCAGAGAATATAGCAAAAATGATTGGTGCTACTATCCATGAAATGGATCCTCTGGCAGAAGACTATCTCGAAAATATGCGGCGAACAGCGATAGCTATCTCTGGAGAGTTGCAGTGAGTACTAACTCAGTTATTAAAATAAAGGATCTCGACTTTAGCTACGGTGGACCCAAAATACTTGAAAACATAGAGATCGATATCCAGCGTAATGAATTCATTGGAATGGTGGGCCCAAACGGAAGCGGAAAAACAACTCTACTGAAAATTATAATGGGTGTTTTGATCCCAGACAAAGGCTCTGTCAAAGTTCTTGATAATCCTCCCTCTCAGTCAGTCCAAGAAATCGGTTATATGCCACAGTTCGCATCGTTTTCCAGAGACTTCCCAATCAGTGTTGAAGACACCGTTTTAATGGGACGTTTGGGGAAAACATCCAGTATTGGTTTTTTCAATAAAGC
>Ga0315332_10000788_pt1 | contig 15666 bp, 14 predicted proteins | sample M110034915metaG_FD_203455 | JGI IMG/M metagenome (GOLD analysis project Ga0315332, IMG submission 203455) | Ammonia-oxidizing marine archaeal communities from Monterey Bay, California, United States - M1 100m 34915 | ecosystem: Environmental > Aquatic > Marine > Intertidal zone | place: USA...
GAAACATTTTTTTCCATAACGAGAATTGGATTCCTTCACTAAGTTTCATCCCGGGAGCTAAGAGCAAAAACTTACAGATGCTCGCAATAAGATTTGAAATAAAGACATAACCAACTCCAATCTCAGGATTGTAAAATATATCTATAAGCCAATTACTATTGGTTTCATAATTAGCAGAACAATAGACAATAAAAAAAAGGTTTAGAGAAATATTAACTCCAATATTTACAAAATTGACTAAAGCAAAACGGAGAGCTTTATTATCGGCACGAAGTTGGGCTAATGGAATAGAACTTACCGCATCTAACCCAACGATAATAGCAAACCATATTACATACTCCGTATGATTTGGATACTGTAACCAGTCCGCAACCGGCTGTGCAAATACAACAGCGGTAGCGATAAAAATGAATGTGGTAGAAAGTAGGGAAATCAACACTGTAGAATAAACAGGTTTATCTTTCTGTTCTTCTAACGTTATGAAACGGAAATAAGCCGTTTCCATCCCGTAGGTTAAAAACACGACTAGAAATGCCACATAAGCATACATTTCGGTGATGATTCCGAATTGATCTTTTGCAAAATAAACTGCAAATAATGGCGTGAGCAGAAAGTTAAGAAACCGACCAACAATACTGCTAAATCCGTAGATTGCTGTTTGGCCGGCCAGTTTTTTTAATGGGTTATTCAATGCTAACTTTTCCTAACAACAAATTTTATGAATACAACGAGTTGCTCGACCCAAACGAGACGAACTTATAAACATTATCAATTTGATACGTTAAATAAAATTTACTTTCCAGGAAAAACTGGCTTGCGTTTTTCCATAAAAGCGGAAGTCCCTTCATTGAAATCTTCAGTCCCAAAACAAATTCCAAATTCTTCAATCTCCGTTTGATAACCGTTAACTCCATCTTTATACCCTGCGTTAACGGAACGAATCGCGCTAGCAATCGCAACGGGTGAATTTCTAGCTATTTTACCAGCCATCTTTTTAGCTGTTTCTAATAGTTCACTTTGCGAAACAACAGCATTTACCAATCCCCACTTTTCAGCCTCTTCTGCAGAAATCATAGCTGCGGTCATTATCATTTCGTTGGCTTTTCCTTTGCCAACCAATTGAGCCAACCTTTGCGTCCCTCCATATCCAGGAATTACACCTAATGTCACTTCAGGCAATCCTAATTTGGCATTATCGGATGCTATTCTAATATGACAGCACATAGCTAACTCTAATCCACCTCCTAGAGCAAAACCATTAACCGCAGCAATAACTGGTGTGGTCAAATTCTCAACTAAATCAAATAGTATTTCGTGCCCTTTTGCGCTCAATTCTTTTCCTTTGTCAACACTAAATTGATAGAATTCAGAAATATCTGCTCCTGCAACAAAGGCCTTTTCTCCCTTGCCTGTGATAACTATCGCCCTAATGTCACTATTAGATTCTGCTGCGGAAAAGGCACGGCCTAACTCTTCAATAGTTTCTTTATTCAGCGCATTCAATTTATCAGGTCGATTAATCGTAATAATTTGAGTGCTAAATTCTGTTTCTGTTAGAATATTACTGTAGGCCATGGTTGATCATTTTGTTGCAAATGTAATAGTTGTTCTCAAACGTTTTGTAATTCAAAAAAGTATCACCTCGACATGCTGATAATTAAGCATTTGAAGCGCTAGGAAAAGAAATGAAAAATGTACTGCCAATTTCTACATCTGTTTCGAACCAAATTTTGCCGTCACTATTATTCACAATATTCTTCACTATTGCCAATCCAAGGCCCATTCCTGAGGTTTTCGTAGTGAAATTAGGCGTAAATATTTTAGCTTTTCGATCTTCAGAAATTCCAACTCCATTGTCTTGAATTGTAATCATTATGCTTCCCTTATCCTTTTTTAATTTAACCTTAATTTCTCCTCTCTTGTTTTCGGGAATTGCTTGAATTGCGTTTTTAAGTAGATTGTTGAACACTCTAGAAATTTGATTGTGGTCTGCTACTATTTCAACCGGATCTTTACAATAGTTTTTGTATGATATTTCTGCTGATGGCAATTCATTAAATAGCTCTAATGAATGTTTTAATGTTTTGTCAACGTCTACTTTTTCCGTTTTAGCTTGTGGCATTTTCGCAAAATTTGAAAACTCACTTGCTATATCTGAGAGAGTGTCAATTTGCTCAATAATGTTATTTGAAAATCGTTGCAGTCGTTCTTTCCAATCATCAGAATCATGGGCAAGTGTTCTCTCCAAGTGCTGAACGCTAAGCTTCATAGGGGTTAAAGGGTTTTTTATTTCATGCGCAACTTGTTTTGCCATTTCTCTCCAGGCACTTTCCCGCTCCGATTGACCTAGCAATTCCGCGCTTCGTTCTAATTCTGATAACATTCTATTGTACTCCTTAACCAAGGTTCCTATTTCATCGTTACTATTCCACTCAAGAGGTTCGTTCCTTTTACTCAAAGAAATCTGTTTGAGTTTAGCCCCAATGGTTTGAATCGACCCCGTAATGTAGTTTGAAAGAAAATAAGCAACAATTGCCGCTCCAAAAAACAGAAATAAATACACTTCAGAAAGTGTTACTAAAAAATCTCTTATCTCTTCCTGACTCACTTTATTTTTCTGAAAATAGGGGAGGTTTATTATCGCAATCGGCCTTCCGTCAATATTATTCATGTAACGATAAGTGGAAAGAATTGACAATGTGTCCCCATCAATTTCTTTTAATAATCTATTATTTCCTGAAGAAAGTTCCGTTAATATGTTTTCTTTTAACTGAAATACAAAAACGCCCTTTTCAAAATAATCAGAGTGCGATGTGATTAGTAACTCTCCTTTTAGATTGAAGATATTTATGTCGAGGTTATTAATGTCTGCCAGCTCGGTAATCTTATCTGAAAACAATACCATCACAGAATCAGGGTTATTATAGATACCTTCTCTTTCAAGAAAATACCCAATACTTTTTATAACTGCTGTTTCTTTTCTTTCTAATCTATTTTGATGGTACTCCTCATTTTCTAACATAAAATGGCGTACAGTAACTACGCCAATAATGATAAAAGAAATCATTATCATCATCAGCATCGAGATGTAAATACGCGTTCGAAGTGAAAATTGGAAAAGCATGGTGTAAAGCTATTAAATAAAAAACCCCCAATTAATTGAGGTATTTTTTATAACAAATTTTATTCCTTAATTAATTCTCAGTACAGCTCGTCTGTTCAGCTGATTCTGCATATCCGTACAAGTTTCGCATTCAACAGCAAAGTTGGTCGCCCCAAGCCCTCTTGTCGTTAATCTGTTTCTTCTAATTCCATTTGAAGTAAGGAATTCTACAACGCTAATGGAGCGCCTGTTTGACAGTTCTTGATTATATTCTGTCGTTCCCGATTTATCAGAATATGCTGATATATCAATATGAAGAGATTCGTCAGATCGAAGTACTTCGACCAATTCTATCAAACTCTCATTTTCTGCGAAGTTGTACTTATCAGAATCAAAACCGAAATAGATTACCATTACCTCATCTGTAAGTTTTTTTACGATTACTTCTCCTTTTCCTGCAGAATCCATTTCCATATCTTCTTCACTCATAAATAGAGGGTCGAAAGGAATGTCCCCTTTCAAGAAAGTATAGTTAAATGAACCATTATCAGATACAACTTTTATGATCATTTCAGAATCGGAATTAAACAATGTAAGAACAATATTGTTTTGATCTGGAGATAGGTTAATAAAATGAAAGGTTACATCATCTCCTGGAGAAAAATGGTTAAAATATACCCGCCCTTTGCTATCAGTAGTTCCTGCGCCAACAATTTTACCGTCTTTATCTAAAACCTTAACTGCGATTTTTGCAAGGAAGTTGTTTTCTAATAACGCATATTTAAACTGCGCCATTACTGAACTTTTAGAAGAATGTAGGGCGATATCACTTCGGGCATCCATTTCTATAAGAGATGAGATTGCTATTTTAGGTAACTTCATAAAGACGAACTCACCTTTATTGTTTGTCGCTAACTCTGCCGAAACACCTCCATCACCAATAACTAATAGTCCAATATCTGAGTTTACCTCATCCAATTTTACAATGTAGTTCTCATCAAAAGGAAGGGTTTTAAATGAGAACATTCCGTTAGCATCTGTAGTTGTTGTGAACACAATATTCCCTTCATCATCAACTAAATGGACAGCTAGGCCACCTAGAGAATCTGCTGCCAAGTATTTGAATCTAAACTGACCTCTAAACGTTTTAGTTAACAACCCTTCAACCAATTCTCCGTCTGTAGTATACAACAAACCAAGACCTGCAATTTGCTCGGCATCTAATTCATGGTATAAGAACATACCCCCTTTATCGGGGCTCATTACAGCCACAAATGTTTCGGCATCATCGCCTAATATAACCAACTGCATATCTTGGTCAGCAGCATCTATTTTAACAAAGTAATTTATATCAGGGTTAAGGTTTTTGAATTTAAAAAAGCCTTTTTCATCCGTTACTGCAGTCATTACAATGCTTCCAGCATCATTAATTAAGTAAACATTCATGCCCCCAACGCGGTCAGCTGCTAGCGTTTTGTAACTGAAAAACCCCTGCATTATATTGATATCATCTTCAACCATTAATGCTAAAAATGCTTCGTGTTCGCTTGGTAAATAATAGAATTTAAATACTCCGTCATTTGGTGAAATGACCGCTACTTCTTTCATTTCTTCGTTAACCATTACTAGCTCTACCGCTTTATCTGTGTCATCAATTTTAACTAAATAATTTTTATCCGGATCGAGATTTTTAAAGCTGAAATAACCTTTACTGTCAGTAGTGGCAGTCATTACTATATTGCCTTCATCGTCAACAAGGTAGACTTTCATCGCTCCAACATTATCTGCTACAAGAATTTGATATCTAAAGAATCCATTCAACTCAACATCGTCCCCTTCGTTCATTAATAACATTGCGATTGGCTCCTCTCCTCCTAAGAATGTGAACATAAATACACCTTGATATCTCGAAATAATTGCTCGCTTTTTATCTGTTAATGGGCTTACCACAACCATTTCGAAGTCTTCCTCGCTCTCTGCAATGACCAAGTAGTTTTGATCTGCTGGTAAATCTGTAAACATGAAATAACCATTAGTATCGGTATTTGCTTTAGCTATGGTATCGCCTTCATCATTGATTATATACAACTTAATGTCTGCGAAATTATCAGGCGACAGTTCCTCAAATTTAAAATACCCTTTCAAAGTTGTGCGAGCCGCAATTTCTTCTGGCGTGTCCGGAATAGTAAAATAAGGAGTCATTTTATTATATTTTGCGTCAACCAGCCAATTACCCTTGGTATCGATAACACCATACCTTTTATTTTGCTTGACCAAGGCCTTGCCATCAACAAATTGTGCTTTGCCTTTGTTAAATGGTTGTTTTTCGAATTGAGGTTCAATAACCCAGTTACCTTCTGAGTCAACAAAACCCATTTTTGTTCCATTATAAACGGGCCCTAGACCCTCTCTAAAGACACCGTAATCATTTTTAGATTTGGCGCCCTCGATTTTGACTTCTTTCCCTGTTTTCGAAATATAAAACCACCTTTCTTCTTTATCGATTATCGCTCTAGCCATGTCATCATGCATTGGCTCGAATCCATCGTATATTGGTAGCGCCACCCATTGACCATTATCATCTATTAACCCTCTCCCTTTTCTTCCGAAGGCAATAATATATCCATTAATATACTTGAGATAATCTTTAGAGTCTTCAGGCATCGGTTTAAAGTTTCCTGTTAAATCGATAATGCCATGCCCTTCCTTCTTCTTGACTACAAACCATTTGCCCGACTGTGTAGATTGAAGAAACCCATACTCTGGTAGAATAACTACCTTCCCCGTACTATCCATTACACCTTTCTTTCCTTTTAACGTAATGATTCTATATCCCTTGGCCAAATCAGAAATGCGTTCATATATTGGCTCAACGATAGGCCTCCCTGTCTTGTCAATTAACCCCCAGAGGTCTTTGTCTTTTACCGTTGCTTGGCCGTCTCGAAAAGAGTTGATTTTTTGATAGGTTGGCACTAAAACAACTTTGCCGTTTACATCAACTAATCCCGCCTTTTTTTTGTGTACAATAATCCCAAGCCCCTCAGAAAAAGGATTAACACTTAGTTGAACAATTTCTCCATTAAGCGTAATAATTATTTCTTCGAGATCTGAGTTAACGTAGTACTTCCTTTTACCTTCAGCAGCGATACCTACACCATCATTAAACGGATATAATTTATCGTAAAGTTTTGTGCCAATCTGCTTTCCCTCTGCATCGATGTATATGAATTTGTCCTCATTACTTGCGCTTATATCGTTATTTCTGCAGTATTCTTCTCCTAAAATTGCAATACCTATTCCCTCTTCAGAAAAATCGAGCATTTTTCTAAACTGTGGTTTTACTATCTCTACTCCAGTTTTAACATTAACAGCTCCCCATAAACCACCTTCTCTAACAACAGATATCCAATTAACAACAGGCTTCATATGACTATACGAAGGCTCAACTACTACTTTACCATCTTGGTCTATTACTCCCCAGAGTTTTCCTTCTTGAACAATGGAAATTTTTTGCTGTGCAATAACTTGACATAATTGAAAGAAAACAAATGAAGCTAGGATGTATTTTCTCATAAGTAGTTGATTTACTGCGCAAAAATAAGGAAATAAAAAATCCCGCACTTGGCGGGATTTAATTTCAAATTAACATCACCCTATTTAGAACGGATAAAAAGCTTTGATGTCGTCAAACTGAAAAGGGATTACTTCATTTCCCGTTTTGTCTACTGCCCCATATTTTCCATTTCTGTTAGACAATATGAAACCATTTACATCTCTGTTCGGAGCTTGATATACTGATTTGGTCAACATTCCAAATCCACCTTTAGATGTTACATTATATAGATATTCGTCTTCAACACTTGTATATATAGGTTTAATAATAACTTCTCCTGTTTTATCAATATATCCATATTTGTTATTCGATTTAAAGGCCATCAAATCCCCGTGAAATTTGTAAAATTTCTGAACATTCGAAATTTTAAACTCTTCTCCAGCTTCATTTACTAACGCCCAACTTTCGCCAATCATTACTCTTCCAAATACTCCTCCCCAATCTAGTGCTTTGGTATATTTTGGTTCAATAACTATTTCGAGCTTGGTGTTCATATATCCGATTTTATCTGCTACTTTAATCATCGCGTAACCATCAGAAAATGGATAAATTGCAGTAGCACTAGCAGGTCCTGGTTTGAATTCTCCTGCCTCGTTTACATATCCTTTTACACCGCCTTTGGTGGCGAACGCCATTCCACTATTAAACAATCTAAGTTTTTCATATTGCGGTTTCACTATCCAATTTCCTTTTTCATCAATTATACCTGTCTTTCCATTTTGTTTTGCAATTGCTTGCCCATTTCTAAATCCTTGTATTTTTTCAAATTCAGCTGGTATAATCCATGTTCCATTTAGATCTATCTGACCCCATTTCCCCGCAGATTTTACCATCGCTTTGCCATCTTTAAAATCTTTAGCGTCATCGAATTCAGGTTTAATATTATAAGCGCCTGATTTATTAATATAGCCCCACTTCTTTTCTTTAAATCTTGCCAATCCGTCACTAAATTGATTTAGCGATTTTGTCTCAATAGGAGTTGCTACCTTTTCACCTGTGGACACGTCAATATAATCCGCGGTTTTTTTCATATAACCAACCAACATTCCATTACCTAATTTAGCTATTTTTTTATACTCTGTATTTTTGTAAACGGTTTCTCCTTTATCATTTACAATAACCCAGAGACCACCTAACATAGCCATAGCGTAACCATCTTCTGGAATGCTTAGTCTCACGAATTTAGCTGGAATAACCCATGTACCTCTTTTATCTATCATTCCCCATTTGTCGTTCACTTTTGCCAAAGCATAGTCCCCTTTAAACGTTTGAACCATGTCAAATTTTGCCTCGATTAACCAATTTCCCGATTTATCTATAAATCCTACTTTATTTCCTTTCTTAGCTATTGCCGCTATTTGTTGCGCGCTGGAAAATCCACTAAATGTGATTGCGAATGCAATCAATAAACTCCTTACTTTCATTTTTACTGTTTTTTGATTTAGGTTTGTTAGTTCAAATATATCATTTGTATGAACAAGGTATTTATAGTTGCTCTACCCTTTTTATTGCTTGGATGTTCTCTGTTGCAGCCATCAATGCAAAAAACATTTGAAAACTCCGTTGAGAATGCACCATACGATGCTATTATTGTTCCAGGTGTTCCATATAACGGATCTGGCTGGAGTACAACAATGAAGATGCGGGTTCATTGGTCAAAATACCTTTACGAAAGGAACATTGCTAAAAACATTATTTATAGCGGTGGGGCCGTGTATACAAACTATTATGAATGTAAGGTTATGAGATTATATGCACTTGGATTAGGAATTCCTGATTCCGTAATATTTCTCGACACTATTGCCGAACATAGTCTTGAGAATTTGTACTACGGATATTTAGAGTCTAAAAATTATAACTTTTCTAAAATAGCATTAGCTACCGACATATTTCAGGCAAAAAATGTAAGAAAATTCATTAATAAGCATGAGTTACCGATTAGTATAATACCGGCTGTTTTTGACTCATTAATGACTTTAGACAGGTTTGAACCAGCAATAAATCCGGAAAGTGCTATATCATCAATGTTCATCTCAATTGAAGATCGTGAAAACTTGATTCAAAGACTTAAAGGGACTCTTGGCCAGCAAATTAACTGGAATATTGAGGATGTTCGGAAAAAAAAGTTCCAGAATAGGTTCAGAAGACAAGGTCGATTAATAGAATAAAAAAAGTAAAAAAGGCTCGCAATGCGAGCCTTTCATATTGAAATATATTTTTCGTTTTAGTCGTTCAAGGCTTCTGCACCACCAACAATTTCTAAAATCTCGTTGGTAATAGCTGCCTGACGAGCCTTGTTATAAACCAATTTTAAATCATCTACCATTTCTGTTGCGTTGTCTGTTGCTTTATGCATTGCAGTCATACGGGCACCATGCTCAGAAGCATGCGAATCTAAAAACGCCTTGTAAAACTGCGTTTTTAAAGACTTTGGAATCAATTCTTCAACAATTTCTGATTTGCTAGGCTCATAAATGTAATCACTAACAAAAGTTGATTTCTCCTCAGCTTCAGGCGCAACAGCCGGCAACCATTGTTCTACTTGAACGTTTTGCACTGCAGCATTTTTAAATTGATTATAAATAATTACAACCTTATCAAATTGTTTTTGAATAAACGCCTCCATAATTCTTTCGGCCTGCAAAGAAACAGTAGTAAATGCTAACTCATTAAATAAATTATTCATGTTTCTCGGAAGCGTATTTCCATGAATATTTTCTTCAGTTCCCTTAAAAGCATCATCTGCCTTTTTTCCTGCGGCTAAAATCGTAATTTCACAGCCTTCATATTTCTTCTGTAATGCTCTCGTGGCTTTAATCACGTTAGAGTTAAACGGACCACAAAGACCTCTGTTTGAAGCAATAGGGATAATCAAAAGATTCTTCATTTCACGCTGAACAGAATATCCTCCTTCTGACGCATCCAAAGTAGAACTCACGTTAACCAAGATCTCCGTTAACTTTTCAGCATAAGGTCTCATTTGAATAATAGCGTCTTGCGCTCTCTTCAACTTAGCCGCAGATACCATCTTCATTGCAGAGGTTATCTGAATGGTAGACTGTACAGAGGTTATTCTATCTTTTACTTCTTTTAAGCCACCCATAATGGTTATGCTTTATATTTAGCTGCAAGATTTAGACAAACTTTTTCTAAAGTTTCTGTAATATTATCATCCAGTTTTCCTGCCCTTAGCCCATCAAGTATATCTTGGTGCTGAGCAGCTAGCAACCCTAAATACTCTGCTTCAAATTCTTTAACTCTGTCAACAGGAACATCTTTTAGAATTCCTTTTGAGCCACAAAAGATAATTGCCGTTTGTTTCTCAACTGACAATGGGGCGTTCTGGCCTTGTTTCAATATCTCAACGTTCCGTTTTCCTTTTTCAAGAATACCCATTGTCGCTGCATCCAAATCAGAACCAAATTTAGCAAAAGCTTCCAGCTCACGATACTGAGCTTGATCAAGCTTTAATGTTCCTGACACCTTTTTCATCGACTTAATCTGAGCATTACCTCCAACCCGAGATACAGAAATACCAACATTAATTGCAGGACGAACACCCGCCAAGAATAAGTTTGGCTCTAGGAATATCTGACCATCTGTAATAGAAATTACGTTAGTTGGAATATACGCAGATACATCACTCGCTTGTGTTTCGATAATTGGTAATGCCGTCAATGAGCCTCCGCCTTTTACTTTACCTTTCAAAGACTCTGGCAAATCGTTCATGTCTTGAGCAATCACATCAGACGAATTTACTTTCGCAGCTCTTTCCAATAATCGTGAGTGAAGGAAAAACACATCGCCCGGGTAAGCCTCACGACCTGGAGGTCTTCTCAATAGAAGTGATACTTCACGATAAGCAACGGCTTGTTTTGATAAATCATCATAAACAATTAGTCCTGGGCGGCCCGTATCTCTAAAATACTCTCCGACCGCTGCTCCAGCAAACGGTGCATAGAACTGCATCGGAGAAGGATCTGATGCATTAGCAGAAACGATCGTAGTATAGGCCATAGCACCTGCTTTCTCAAGAACCTGAACAATACCCGCAACAGTAGATGCTTTTTGACCAATCGCTACATAGATACAGTATACAGGTTCTCCTCTGTCGTAAAATTCTTTTTGGTTGATTATCGTATCAATCGCAACAGTTGTTTTTCCTGTTTGGCGGTCACCAATAATTAACTCTCTTTGACCTCTTCCTACTGGAATCATAGAATCAATCGCCTTGATCCCAGTTTGAAGCGGTTCACTAACTGGTTGACGATATATTACCCCTGGTGCTTTACGCTCTAAAGGCATTTCAAAAAGCTCACCACCGATAGGTCCTTTTCCGTCAATTGGATGCCCCAATGTGTTTATTACACGACCGACAATTTCTTCACCAACTTTAATGGAAGCAATCTTCCCGGTTCTTTTAACTGTTGCCCCTTCTTTAATCTTTCCGGCAGGGCCTAAAAGTACAGCCCCAACATTATCCTCTTCAAGGTTCAAAACAATTGCTTGAAGTCCGCTTTCGAACTCAACTAATTCACCTGATTGTACATTAGATAACCCATAAATACGAGCGATACCATCTCCAATTTGGAGCACCGTACCTACTTCTTCCAATTCAGCTTCAGACTTGAAGCCCGCAAGTTGCTCTCTTAATATCGCAGAAACTTCTGCTGGTTTAACTTCGGCCATGCTTTCTTTTTTTTATTCGTTTAATTAAGCGTTTGTATTAAACTCTCTTTTTAATTTCTGTAATTTACTATGAATACTTGAATCAACTTGTTGATCATCAATTTTTATAATAAGTCCTCCTATCAAATCTTTGTTTACTTCTTCCTCAATTTCAACTTCTCCTTTAGATGCTGTTTTAACAATTGCCATAATTTTAGACTTCAACTCTTTATCTAAAGTTATTGCTGTAGAAACTTTTGCAGAAGTAATATTCTTATGAGCATTATACTGCTCACTAAAAGCAAGAGCAATATCTAAAATAATTGCTTCTCTTTTCTTTTGGGTAATGATGTCAATAAACGAAGAAACCAATTTTCCTATTTTATTGGAAAAGATAGCGCTCAAAATAGCTTGCTTTTTATCCGTCTTAACAATCGGACTTTTTAACAACAGCATTAAGTCACTACTTGATTTGCAGGTGTTTACCACCAAGTTCATGTCTTTGTTAACATCCTCTAAAGCGTTTTGCTCAATCGAGAGTGAAAGAAGTGATTTAGCGTATCTACCTGCTGCTCTAGAACCTGCCATCTTAATTGAGATTTACGTCTTCCAATAAATTGTTCACCAATTTCTTTTGTTTATCCTCAGTAGAAAGCTCATCCCTTAATATCTTTTCAGCTATTTCTATAGACAATACCGCCACTTGGCTTTTTAACTCAGCCACGGCAGCTATCTTTTCACTTTCAATGGTTTCTCTTGCAGAAACTAAAATCTTATCTGCTTCGTCTTTAGCTTTGCCCTTAGCTTCGCTAATCATATTGTCCTTAGCCTCGCGAGCTTCTTTGATTAGTAAGTCTCTCTCTTCACGAGCTTGCTTTAACAAATCTTCGTTGTTTGCTTGCAGTTTTTCAAGCTCTTCCTTTGCTTTTCCTGCCTGAGCTAACGCTTCTTCAATTGAATCTTCTCTTTCTTTTACTGAATCAAGAATTGGTTTCCAAGCAAATTTTTTCAAGATGAATAAAACGATTCCGAAGGAAACGAACATCCAAAATAATAATCCTATATCTGGGGTAATTAAACTCATACTCTATTGTTTTTAAGTTTTTCAGGCTCCCAACCAACCGTTGGGAGCTTGAAAAGTTTGTTTTACTAAAGGCCTACGATAAAGCCTAATGCAACAGCTCCAAGAGCAACACCTTCAACAAGTGCTGCTGCAAGAATCATGTTAGAAACGATATCACCTTTAGCTTCTGGTTGTCGAGCAATAGACTCTAAAGCGCTTCCGCCAATTCGTCCAATACCAACCCCCGCTCCTAAAGCAGCAATACCAGCACCAATAACAGCTCCGGCTTTAGCGATAGCCATTCCGCCATCAGCTTGTAATAAAATTGTTAATGTATCCATAACAACAAAATTTAAAAATTAAACAATAAATAAACCCTTAATGGTCTCCCCCTGCTGTTGCCATGCCAAAATAAATGGCTGACAATAATGTAAAAACATAAGCCTGGATAATACCAACTAATAATTCCAAAAATGTTAAAAATACGGTGAATGCAACAGACGCAACTGAGACACCATATCCAGCTGCCACAGAAGTTTCACCAAAAATAAATATCAAACTAAAAAACACCAACATAACTATATGACCAGCAGTAATGTTGGCAAACAACCGAATGACCAGTACTATTGGCTTAATAAATATACCAACTACTTCAAGGGGCGTTAAGATCAACAATATCGGTTTAGGAACACCTGGCATAACGAAAATATGTTTCCAGTAATGAGCATTACCATTTATTGTCGTTAACACAAATGTAAATAAAGCTAAAACGATTGGAATCGCTATGTTCCCTGTCAAATTGGTTCCTCCAGGAATAAGTGGGATAAGACCCATTACGTTGTTAATCCAAATGAAAAAGAACAACGTCAGCAAGTATGGCATAAATTTCTCATATTTATCACCAATTGATGGTTTTGCAATATCATCCCTAATAAACATAATAATTGGCTCCATGAATGATTGCATTCCTGTTGGAGCCTGACCAATCCTTTTATTGTAAGTTTTAGCAATTGAAATGAAAATCCACATTAACAAAAACACACTTGTCAATAGCGCTGCGACATTTTTAGTAATCGAAAAATCCCAAATTTTTAATGTTGAAGCCTTATCCAACTTTCCTTCTGCTGTTACCGCTACAACCATATCATGTGGGTAATCGTTGGGGTCTATTTCGTGTTTATGTAAGAAGTGTTCTGTTAATAATCTATAACCTTTATAAGCGGTATGACCATGGTGAAAATTGCTTGACATAAAAATACTAAACCCATTATCCTGATGATAGAGAATTATTGGCAATGGAACTGAAACTGAACCACTTCCTTTCCCCCATAGGTGCCACTCATGACTATCGTCAATGTGTTCCATAATCATCTCGCCAGCGTTAAAGGATTCTTTCTCTAAAACCGCATCACTTTCATCTAGCGATTCCTCGCTATCGACAATCACATTATTAACAATTTCTTCATTATGCGAAACGTCATCTCCCTGAGCAACACAATTATTAAAAATAGAAGTAAAAAATACGGCTAAACTTATCGCTATTACTGTATATTTTCCGTTATTCATCGTCTAAAATTTAGCACCCTTCTCAATATTCGCTGCAAAAGTAGTCAATAAAAAGCCCACACAAAATATATTGGAGTTATTTTTTAGAGATTAGACAAATAAATTTGGGAGTTGGGCGAAAAGACGATATTATCTTTTTAGAAACTTGAAGATAAAAACCTTTTCGACCATTGTGAACACAAAATATTGTAAAAAGAAAAATCCGACAATTTCTTTTGCCAAAGGCTTGTTTAGATAAATGATAATACCTAAAACAAAAAGATAGCCTAATAATTTGAATGTAGTTGATGCCATCGAAACTCGGATCATGACTTGAGGTCTTTTCTCACTAGATTTAATAAGAGTGAATCCAGAAATAATTGAACTCGCATAAAACAAAATCAATAATACGTTAATTATTACACGTAAAGTTATATCAGGAAACTTTAAGATTAATAAAGCATTGAGGAAAATTAGAAATACAGTAAAAAGAGTGGATATTGTAATTAAATACCTTTGATTATTAGACCTAATACGCCCCATTACTTAACTTTTTTTACCAGATAATACAGTGATGCTATGATAGAAAATAAAGTGAAGAAAATAGTTGCTAGCGGCTTTACATTCCCCATTTTTTCGTCAAGCCATTTACCGGCAAGCACCCCTAATACCACCATAACGACAATTTGGATTGCTAACCCGGAAAATTGAACGTATTTACTACGCTGTTCTCGACTGTTTCGAAATTTCTTCTGCTTGTCCTCCATGGCTCATTTCTTTTACCACTGCGCCCATGCTACAATTGCCAGAGAAATTAGCCCCTGGTTCAATTGCTAACTTATTCGTTACAATTTCACCCAATAAATTTGCTGTGGATTTTAATGAAAGTAATTCAGCCACAGTAACTTTAGCTTTTAATGTGCCTGATATATCGGCATTTTGACAAACAACCTCGCCTTCAATTTTACCGGTTTGACCAACAACTACTTTTCCTTTCGCGTTTACCGACCCTTGAATAGTGCCATCCACTCTAATGTTTCCGTTAGTGTTTATGTCTCCTGTTATGGTTGTTCCTGCTGTAATAGTATTCCCTACAGCAGAATCTGATTCGTTTGCTTTTGCCATTTTATCATTTCCTTTTTTGAACATAACTTCAAATTTATTGGCGCAAAGGTATTATTTTATTTTCTGACAAAAAATTACCATTGTTTTTAATGAAAATTCTATTCGAATAAACAATTTTAAGCAAGATAATATATACGTTCTTCTTACGTTATTACCCGACCGATAGTTGTTTCAAAATAATACTCATGCGTCGTACTTTACTATTTGCCTTTTCTCTTCTAATTGTATTCTCTTGCAGAAAAGCCCCTAAAAATCCTGAATCTTGCAGTTTCACTAATGATGACGATAATTACTTTTCTATTATAGATAATTCAGATTCACCGGACAGAGCCTTTAATGTGTTCTGTAAAAAAGTGGATGTTTTTGGAATCATGCTTTATGCTACAGACAATGTGACTGACGAAAATTTGTTACACTCTGCTAATCTAATGGCGCAATACATTGACAATGATGAAGATGGAAATATTGATGACCAACTGGTACTCGACTCTATGCGTTCTCACGGAAGTTGTATGTCTATATTCGGCACCGACAAAAGCAGTGTCCAAC
>Ga0315332_10000791_pt1 | contig 15652 bp, 11 predicted proteins | sample M110034915metaG_FD_203455 | JGI IMG/M metagenome (GOLD analysis project Ga0315332, IMG submission 203455) | Ammonia-oxidizing marine archaeal communities from Monterey Bay, California, United States - M1 100m 34915 | ecosystem: Environmental > Aquatic > Marine > Intertidal zone | place: USA...
AACGGAGGAGTAAGTTTAGATTCATTCGCTGACCCTGTTAAAGCATATAAAAAGGCATTTATTCCGAAAGCTTTAATTGAAGAATATATTATTCGTGGTGTAGTTATTCATGTCGATTCATTTGGAAACCTTATTACCAATATTACAAGACAGGACTTTGAACGATACCCATCAGATGCACCATTTACAATAAGATTTCATAATAATTATTTCATTGATGCCATTTCTGATACTTATAATCAGGTTCAGGCTGGAGACAAAGTGGCTGTCTTCAATGAAAATGACTTTCTTGAAATTGCAGTGAATCGTGGAGCAACAAAAACCACGGGTGGAGCCGATAAGCTTTTGGGTGTTAGGGTTCGAGATTTGATTAAAGTTGAATTTAATCCAAAAGGTTCACTTAAAACTTTGTTTTAATGCTTGTCAGAATTGTTAAGCTTACCTTTAAGGAGGATTCAATGGAGTTTTTTTTTCAAGAATTTAATAGAAATAAAGCTGAGATTATAAAATTCAATGGATGTCGTGGTATGAAATTGCTTCATGATATAAAGCAAAAAAACATAATCATGACCTATAGTCATTGGGATGATGAAAATGCACTAAATGACTACAGAAAATCAACTGTTTTTAATAATTTATGGAATAATATTAAGCCCCATTTTCAGGAACGTCCTGAAGCCTGGAGCCATGAGATCTATTTTGATGGATTTCACAAATAAAGAGATTTATTAAAAACATGTAATAAATTCAACAATTGAGACTTGATAATTTTTTTTTAGCTTCTTTTGAAAAATGCTATTTTTGAAAACTGATAATATTATATGCGCGCCCTTTATTTCAAAGAATTAAGTAGTTTTTTAAGTTCGACAATCGGGTATGTATTTATCTTGATCTTTTTAATTGCCTCTGGTTTATTTCATTGGATACTATCTTATAATACCAATTTACTTGAGGGAGCAGAGGCAGATTTGGTACCATTTTTCAATCTATCACCTATCATATTTTTAATTCTTATCCCTGCAATTACCATGAAATCATTTGCAGAAGAAAAAAGAACAGGTACAATTGAACTGCTATTTACCCGGCCCATATCCGATTTTGGAATATTAATGGCAAAGTACTTGGCGGGAGTCACCTTACTCGTAATCGCAATTGCTCCAACAATTACCTACTACATATCCATGTATTTCTTGGGCAAACCCATAGGTATTATTGATGGAGGAGCAACACTTACTTCGTATATAGGTCTGATTCTTCTTGGAAGCGTTTTTGTAGCCATTGGAATATTCGCATCAACAATAACAAGTAGTCAAATTGTTGCTTTCATAGTGGCCATGTTTCTTTGCTGGTTTTTATATGATGGGTTGAATCTACTTGGAGACTTTGGCCAACTTGGAGATTTGGATTATATCATTAAGTATTTTAGCCTGGCATTTCATTATGACTCTATTACAAAAGGGGTTATCGTAAGTGAGGATATTATATATTTTTTATCTGTAATTCTCTTGTTTTTAAGTATGGCCATTACAGTCATTAAAACCTTGAAAAGATGAAGTCAATTTTTTCAAAATTTAATTTATATCGCTGGCTGATATTAGTATTTATACTAATATTTATAGTTCTTGTTAATGTAATCGGTCATTACACCTCGTTTCGATATGATATGACAGAGGATCAGAGATATTCACTCTCTCCTGGCACAGAAACCTTTCTAAAAAGAGTTAAAAAGTTTGACAATAGAATTAGTATTAAAATTTATCTTGATGGTGAGCTGCCTTCAGAATTAAGGTCTTTTAAAAATTCACTGGAAGAAAAGCTCAAGGACTTTAAGAATACTGTAGGGGATCGAATTGAGTACACTTTTATCAATCCAAATGTAGGATCAGACAAGGACAAAGAGGTGCTTTTTGAGGATTTGTATAATAAAGGAAAGGGCATTTTGCCGATGGAGGTCAAATACACTAAGAATGCCAAAGAAACCAAAATGATGCTTTGGCCTGGTGCGGTGCTTTCATTTGCAAAAAACGGAATGCCTGTTGAAACGGTAGTGCAGCTGCTTCCGGGAACATCACCTGACCGACCATTCATGCTGAATCAAATGCCCGAGGTTGTCGAAAGTGCCCTAAATAACTTAGAATACAATCTTGTTTCTGCACTAAGGAGACTGACCACGGTAGAAAAAAAGAAAATTGCCTTTTTACAAGGTCATGGAGAGCTGAATGATTATGAAACTAGAATTGCCAAATCTTTGATTTCTCCTTATTATTCTGTCAAAAATGTAACTATTGATGGTTACATTAATGCTCTTAACGATTTTGATGCATTAATAATTGCAGATCCTAAAACTACTTTTTCTGAAGCCGATCTTTTTACAATTGATCAATTTGTAATGAAAGGAGGAGATTTAATGTGTTTCATGAATACACTGGATATAAATCAGGATACTTTGTTTGCTCAAGGATACACCCATTCAAGTAGAAAAAACCTAAGACTTGAACACATGCTCTTTGATTATGGGTTTAAGATTAATGATAACCTCATAATGGACATTAATTCCATTCCAAAGTATGACATCAGATTTAAAGAATCTAAACTGAATTGGTATTATCAATTGCTTTCTACCAATACGTCACACCCTATTACAAAAAACATTGAGCCTGTGGCCATGGAATATGTAAATCAAATTGAATTTACCAATAAGAATGTGAAGCCTATTCTGACAAGTTCAACAAATTCAAATCATTCGGGACTCGCACCAATCGTTGAATTGAACATGTCTTTTAATTTTGATGAAAAGAATCCCAAGCTTAATGAAAATATAAATAACACAAAAAATAAACTTTGTTATGCCGCTCTAGCAGAAGGTAAATTCAATTCGTATTCTTATAATAGAGTGGCCATTAAAGACACTGCGAATCCAAATGCTCAAAAGCTCAAAAGCAGTAAAAACCCATCAAAAATATTGGTTGTTGGAAATGGTACGTTTTTGAAAAATAGCTACCGACTCATATCCTCTAAAAATGGTCCAAGACCAGATTTCAAAGGCTTTAACGAGCTTAAAATGAATTCTGATGATGTGTCGTTAAATGTAAACAGGGTTATTGGAAATCAAGATTTCTTTCTAAATATTGTGGATTATATGATGGGGAATAAGTTCATGCTAGAAATTCGAAGTAAACAGATCGATGTCCGCGAAATCGATAAAGTAAAAGTAAATAAACATGCCAATTATTATAAGCTCATTAATCTGGTCATTCCTATTTCTATTATATTATTTACAGGAGTGATTATTGGGATATTCAGGCGATTCAGGTTTACGAAATAAAACATTCAAATGAAATTAAAACAGGTTTTTATTCTAATGTTTGGTCTATTATCAGTAGCAGGTTTGGCATGGTATACCTACTACATAATCAACGATGATAAAAAGCCAGTGGGAGAGCTCATTGACTTTGCGATAACGGATACCAGCGCAATAACCAAAATAAGAATTACTGATCCGTATTCACGTACCATTGAGCTCATTAGAAAAAACAAAACCTGGACAGATGGTAACGGTGGCTGTATCACTCAAGGTTTGGTTCATAATATTTTGGATGTAGCAACAAACATAGAATTTAAGGGATACCTTCCTAAAAATTCTCATCAAACATTTAAGGATAAAATGTCTAGCTACCATACTAAAGTTGAGTTTTTCGTAAAGAATAAGTGGTATAAAACCTGGTATATAGGGCCGCCTTCTCAAGATCATTATGGTCAAATCATGCTGTTGGATTCAAAAGATTACGGAAAAAGTGCTGAACCTGTAATGATGAAAATAAAAGGTGTTCATGGGATTATTGAACCTAATTTTTTCGCTGATTCTCGTCAATGGATTTGCACTAACATTTTTGCTGTCCCTCTTGAAAAACTTTTAGAAGTTCAAGTGATTAATCACGAGGATAGCACCAGGTCTTTTAGCATTTCAAAAAATAATTCAGCTTTTACCGTAAGTCAATTTGACCAACCTCTTGCTTATGTTGATACGGCAAATCTTTACCGATATCTCCATAATTATAAGAAGATTCATTTTGACGTTCCGAATTATGAGCTTACGGATGCACAATGTGATTCTTTAAAGCAAACACAGGCATTTGCTGAATTAGTCTTAAAAGAAGGTTCTGAAATTCAATCTAAAACAACCAGATTGAAAATGTACAGGATTCAATCCGAGGACACCCAAAGAAATGAGTTTGGAGAGCTTGTTAACCAAGATATGAACAAGTTTTGGTGTGAGCTTCCTGACGGCTCACTTGTGAAATGTCAATACCATGTATTTAACCCTTTACTATTCGGGTATATTTACTTTCCAGCTTTAGAAGAAACCAACCCAACTAAGTAGAAACACGTAGGGGTAAATCAGAATATACGTAGATGGCATCACGTAGTAATTCTTAAATGTTAATATATTTATATGTCTAAACTCATTAAAAATCAATTATTCGATTATTTTTGAGGCATAGTTAATAGTCTAGCAATCCTGTAGTGGATATAATACATCAATAAGCGATTAGAAAAGACAATTTCTCTTCTTATTTCCACAAGGATACTATCTTAAAGGGGCTCGTCCGGGCCCCTTTTCGATTTTCTAAGTATTTTAAAACATCCCTCATGATTTTCAATTCAGGTTTTCGTACATTTGGATTCATGTTGAGAAAATTATTTGCTGGATGTTTTGTATTAATGGCTTTTCTGTCAAATGCTCAATTGATAAGTGATTCAAAAGGACAATCAAACTTTTCATTCAACAACAACAATGTATTATACATTAGCATCGATGGCATAAACAGTTTTCGAGAGCTTTCGCCTAATACAGAATTTCTATCTACCCCTCTTGGAGAAAGAGAAAATGAAATCTCTAGATGGATGACAGGGTATTCCCTTCGAATAGCCGTGCCTGTTTTTCGAATATTTAAAATAAATTCTGGTTTGGCATTGCAGCAAAGTGGTGAATCATACGAATGGAATTCTACAGCTACTGATAGTTCGTTCTCTTACCAAACTACTTTTCGACACATTGCATTGCCCTTTCAATTGGCGATTGAATATGGAAATAAAATCTCATTATATGGTGCTTTTGGAATAACACCTGCCATTTTCAATGCTTACCGTCAAAAGATTCAATGGAGAAATGCTCTAGGTTCTGAAGAATCTGATGAAGTAAACATACAGGACGATTGTAATTCATTCATTATATCGTTTCAAGGCAACCTTGGTATTCATTACCATATAAATGAAAACTTTGGATTACAGCTCACCGCTTTATATAGAAAACAATTAAACAACACATATAAGGAGTTCGAAGATTATATTCACAAGGCATATGCCTTCGGATTTGACTTTGCCCTTAGCTATCAATTTTAAGCATGCAGATCAGAGATATTGTAAAATTCCTTGAAAATAAATTCCCCCTTGAATTGCAGGAAAGCTATGATAATTGTGGACTTACTTTTGGTCATCTCAAAAATCAATTGCAAGGGATTCTTGTTTGTCTTGATGTAACCGAAAAAGTAGTAGAAGAAGCCATTGAAAAAAAATGCAATCTGATTGTTTCACATCATCCTGTACTTTTTCGCGGTATAAAAAAGATGAACCTCAAATCGATGAATACGCGTATTTTGGAAAAATGCATAAAAAATGATATCGCGTTATATGCACTGCACACCAATCTCGATAACCATCATGAAGGAGTGAATAAAGAGATCATGAACAGGATAGGAATTGAAAATCCTGAAATTTTATTACCGAAATCCAATACCCTTTCTAAACTAGTTGTTTATGTGCCCTCTGAGCACATTGATTCTTTGGACCAAGCCGTTTTCGAGGAAGGTGCGGGATCAATAGGCAATTATTCAGAATGTAGCTTTAGAACTAATGGTCAAGGCACCTTTTATCCTAATGATCACGCCAACCCTGTTGTCGGAAAAAAGGGGAATCGGGAGTATGTGCAAGAAATTAGAGTGGAATACCTCGTTAGAAATACTGACCTTCGAAAAGTCTTAAATGCCATGTGGGAAGCTCATCCGTATGAGCAGGTAGCTCATGAGATTATTCCTATTCAAAACAAAAATTCAGAATTTGGTTCAGGAATGTGGGGCTGCTTAAAAACTGAAATGTCGGAAATTGATTTTTTGACCAAATTGAAAAAAGATTTCAACCTTCAAACCATACGCCATACTGCATTCAGAAAAGAAAGCATTTCTAAAGTCGCACTTTGCGGTGGTTCAGGCTCTTTCCTATTGGAGCATGCTAAACGTGTGAATGCGGATGTATACATCACTTCTGACTTTAAATATCATGAGTTTTTTGATGCGGAAAATGAAATATTAATCCTAGATATCGGACATTGGGAAAGCGAACAATACACCACAAATCTAATTGGTAGAATTCTTAATGAAAAATTTAGTACCTTTGGCGTCCATTTAACAGAGGTAAATACAAATCCTGTAAATTATTTTTAAAATATGTCAGCTACTTCAACAAAAGCAACGAAAACAAGTAAGAAAGCAACTAGTGCAAAAAAAACAACTTCTAAGGCGAAAAAAACAAGTCCTGTGAAAGAAAACACTACGATTGAAGCAAAACTTGATTCATTATATAATCTTCAAAAAATCGACTCTGAAATTGATCGAATCAGAATAATTAGGGGAGAATTACCCATTGAGGTTGAAGATCTTGAAGATGAAATTGCTGGACTTGAAACTAGAACTGGCAAAATTCAGTCGGAAATTGATGAGGTCACTGAAGACATTAGCAATAGAAAGCTAGCTTCTAAAGAGTCAGATGCTGCAATTTTGAAATATAAAGAGCGTCAGAACAATGTTCGTAATAATCGTGAATATGAATCTTTATCAAAAGAAATCGAATTCCAAGAATTGGAAATCAAGCTAAATGAAAAGAGGACGAAAGAAGGAAAGATAAAAATTGAGAACAAGAAAGAAGTATTGGCTGAGGCAGTTGATCGTTTAAACCTTAAGAAAGAGGATTTAGCGACAAAAAAAGCTGAACTAGATTCGATTATAAGCGCTACTCAAAAGGACGAAAACAAGTTATTAAAGGCTTCAAAAGAAGCTAAGAAAAATATTGAAGAAAGATTGGTTCTTGCATACGATCGATTGAGAGACAATTCTAAAAACGGTTTAGCTGTGGTTGAATTAATTTATGGAAATAAACAACGTTCTGGACATAGAGATGCCTCTTGTGGAGGATGCTTTAACAAAATTCCACCACAACGTGAATTAGACATTGTAACAAAGAAAAAGATTATCATTTGTGAACATTGTGGAAAAATATTAATTCCATCTCAAGAAGAATTGGAAGATTAAAAAGAAAGCGCGAAAGCGCTTTTTTTTATTAATTCAATTTATAGTCAATTTTCATACTGCTTAATTTTTTAAACAGTTCGTCTGTCGGGTTTATAAGAACTGATCTTGACGTTAGGTTGACATGGATTTCATCTAATGAATCATAAATCATAAAGTTAACCCTACACTTTCCTTTATTTTCTTTTTTCAATAATACTTCCTGTAATTCTGAAATCAATTTATCATCAATAGCTTTGAACGACATTTTGAGATCAAGACTCTTCGCCCGGCTTTCACGCAAACCTTGAAGTAATTCCATAGCATGAACTGTAAATTCAAGGCCCTTTCCCCATCTGTTTTGCTCAATACGCCCTTTGATAATAACGAAGGTTCCTGGCTCCATGAAATGCTTGAATTTTAAGTATTTTTCATTGAAAATATTCAATTTGTAGCTGTCATTGTAATCCTCAATAATCAAAGTACCAAAGCCATCTCCCTTTCTAGTGATTCTATGCTCACCTGAGGTAACTACCGCAGCAATCATTAAATCCTTTCCCTCGTTTTTCTCCATTTCTATCAGGGTTCGGATATCCCCTCTACAAAATGATTCTATTTCAATCCTAAAGTCATCTAATGGATGTCCTGAAAGGTAGACACCCAACACTTCTTTTTCTTTATTTAATCTATATACACTAGACCAGGCCTCACTAAATGGTATTTTTGGTTCCGGCAAATCAACTTCTGTACCTTCACCAAACATACTGGTCTGAGCAGAGTTAAGATGCTCCTGATGAGATTTTCCAAAACTAATGACTGACTCAAAAAATTTCTTTTCTGTTCCTTCAGTAACAAAATATTGACTCCGCTGAATCGTTTGATCCAAAGAATCAAATCCTCCAGCAAATATGAGGCTTTCAAAAACAGATCTGCTGCATAATCTATGGTTCACTCTTTTTGCAAAATCAAAAATCGAATTAAAGCTTGCCGACTCTCTAATTTTCACAATTTCTTCGATTGGTGCACTTCCCAATCCTTTAACCGCTCCCAATCCAAAGCGAATTGCCCCTTTCTTATTAATTGCGAAGGTATAATTAGATTCATTCACATCAGGCCCCAATACAGGTATTCCCATTCTTCGACTCTCCTCCATAAAAAATGACACCTTTTTAATATCATTCATATTATTACTTAGCACGGAAGCCATATATTCTGCCGGATAATTAGCTTTTAGATAAGCAGTTTGATATGCAATCCAAGCATAGCAAGTCGAATGAGATTTGTTAAAGGCATAAGATGCAAATTTCTCCCAATCCTTCCATATTTTTTCAAGCTTGTCTGCTTTATGACCCTTTGCTTTCGCTCGTTCATCAAAGGTTGGTTTCATTTTATCAAGAACTTTTCTGTCCTTTTTACCCATGGCTTTTCTCAGGGTATCGGCTTCACCTTTTGTGAAATCCGCAAGCTTCTGAGAAAGTAGCATTACCTGCTCCTGATATACTGTAATTCCATATGTTTCCTTAAGATATTCCTCACAATCATCAAGATCATAAACAATCTTTTCTTCTCCATGCTTGCGTTTTACAAATGAGGGGATGTAATCCATTGGTCCTGGACGATATAATGCATTCATTGCAATTAGATCAGGAAATTCAGTAGGTTTCAGCTCTTTTAAATATTTCTGCATTCCAGGAGACTCGTACTGAAATATACCTACCGTTTCACCTTTCTGAAATAGCTCATAAGTGAGCTCGTCATCTAGAGGGAATTCGTCTGGATTTAATTTTACACCCTTGGTCTGTTCTATGTATTTTACAGCATCCTTGATTAAGGTCAAGGTTTTCAAGCCCAAAAAATCCATTTTCAGGAGCCCCGCGTTTTCAGCTACAGAGTTATCGTATTGTGTACAAACCAAATCCGAATCCTTAGCCGTAGCGACAGGGACAAATTCTGTTAAATCATCTGGAGTGATAATAACACCGCATGCGTGAATACCTGTATTTCTAACTGAACCTTCTAATTCTTTAGCCTTTTGCAGAACTTTTGCAGATAAATCTTTGCCACTATATATCTTTCTTAGCTCCCTTGCTCTTTTAATATCTTCCTGATTTTTTAATTTATCAATCAAAATCCCCTCCTCTAAATCAAAAAGTTTATTCAAAGAAATATCCGGTATGAGCTTCGCTAAACGGTCGGCTTCCATCAAAGATAGATTCATGACCCTCGCTGTATCTCTGACCGATGACTTTGCCGCCATGGTCCCATACGTAATAATTTGAGCCACCTGATTTGAACCATATTTCTCGATGACATAATCAATTACCTTTCCTCTTCCCTCATCATCAAAATCAATATCAATATCAGGCATAGATATTCGATCCGGATTTAAAAATCGCTCAAAAAGAAGATCATATTTTATCGGATCAATATTCGTAATTCCGGTACTGTATGCGACTACAGAGCCTGCGGCAGAACCTCTCCCTGGGCCTACAGAAACTCCCATCTCTCTTGCTGCTGCACAAAAGTCTTGTACAATTAAAAAATAGCCAGGATAGCCAGTGTTTTCGATGGTTTTGAGCTCAAAATCTATACGCTCTTTTATTTCCTCATTAATCTCTGTATATCTTTCTTTTGCTCCCTCATAAACCAAATGCCTCAGATAATTGTTTTCACCTCTTTTTCCTCCATCTTCTTTATCTTTCTCGTCAACAAATTTTTCAGGTATATCAAATTCTGGCAATAATACATCACGTTCAAGATGATAATGCTCGCATTTTTCAACTATTTCTTTTGTACTGAGAAGAGCCTCTGGCAAATCCTTAAATAGAGTCACCATCTCCTCTGACGATTTAAAATAATACTCATCGTTTTCTAGACCAAAACGATAACCTCGCCCCCGTCCTATTTCGGTTTCTACCAATTGATTTTCTTTGACGCACAAGAGCACGTCATGGGCTTGTGCATCAGTTTTATTTAAATAAAATGAATTATTAGCAGCGACTAGCTTTACTTCATGTTTTCTTGCCAATTCGATAAGTGAGGTATTTAAACGGTCCTCTACTTCTATACCTAAACGATTTAATTCTACATAAAAATCCGGTCCAAAATGTTGTTTCCACCAAAGCAATGAGTTTTCCGCCTGCTGCTCCCCAACATTTAATATCAAATTTGGAATTTCACCAGTAACTCCTCCACTTAAAACAATTAAATCAGTTTTGTATTTTAACAATATCTCTTTGTCGATTCTAGGCACATAATACATCCCTGAAGTGAAGGCAATTGATGCTAGCTTAATCAGATTTTGATATCCGGATTTATTTTTTGCCAATAACACTACCCTACTTCCATTGTCCTTTTGAGATTTATTGTTCATGTCTTGACAAACATTAAACTCACATCCGATAATTGGCAATATCTCTTTTTTGGTAAACGGTTTATTTTCTTTTTCCGCGATTTCTCGCTCGAGTTTTATTTTTTTATTGTACTTATTCGTCGCTGATTCAAAATGAAAGGCTGCCATCATATTTCCAGAATCTGTTAAAGCAACAGCAGACATCCCATATTCTCCGCATTTTTCAACTAAATTGGAAATTTGAGTAGTAGATTGTAATATCGAATACTGTGAATGGTTATGCAGATGCGTAAAGGTAAAATCTATTAGCTTTTGAGCTTCCTCAGCAGAAATACCAATATCTGATTTTGATTTTGTTTGACTTTCAAGTGATTTACGAATTTTTTCACTTTCATTTTTAAGGTTTATATGCTTCAAACCTATTGGAGCGAAAGGGACCGAATTTATCTTTTTGAATTCCGATATGATTCCCTCATCTTTATCAAGCTCCTGACCATTGAATAGACCTATGCGAATGAGCTCAAGAAAGCATCTTGTTGTGGCCTCAACATCGGCAGTCGCATTATGTGCTTCAGTAAAAGACTCACCGAAAAGCTTTAAATGCAACTCAGATAAAGTAGGTAATTTAAACTTCCCTCCTTTCCCTCCTTTAATTTGGCATAGAGAGGCCGTCTTTTCTGTACATGTGTTTAAAACAGGTCTTGCTGTCCAATCTGTATTTTGATCTTGTCTAAAGAATTCACATCCCAAAACGTTAACATCAAAATCTACATTGTGACCAACAATGAATTCTGCCTGTTCGACAGCACTTGAAAAAGCATTTAAAACAGTCAATAAGTCTTGGCCTTGGTTAATGGCTAATTCGGTAGAAATACCATGAATATCTTCTGCACCATAAGGAATATTAAATCCTTCTGGCTGAATTAAAAAATCTTGATGCTCTACCAGTTTCCCCTCATTATCATGTAGCTGCCAGGCCAGCTGAACCACCCTAGGCCAATTGTCTACATCGCTTATTGGCGCTTTAAAATTGCGCGGTAGTCCGGTAGTTTCAGTATCAAAAATGAGGTACATTAAATAGTAATATTTTTAATAAAGATAAATAATTCAATGCTGTAGATTGAAAGTGTTGAAAAGTATTTTTTCGTACTTTAAGCACAGAATATCTGAAGTATAAATAAATGAAGAAATACATCCTTGCAATTGATGCTGGAACCACAAGTTCAAGAGCAATCATATTTGACAAAAATGGACAAGAAGTTGGCGTTGCACAGTACGAATTTGAGCAACATTTTCCAAAAGAGGGATGGGTAGAACATGACCCTATCGAAATATGGAATACCCAAAAAAAAGCCATTCTAGATGTCCTATCTGAAACTAATATTAAGGCAAGTGAATTAGATTCAGTTGGCATTACCAATCAAAGAGAAACAACAGTTGTTTGGAATAAAAATAACGGTGAACCTGTTCACAATGCAATTGTCTGGCAAGACAGACGTACTGCTCAAATATGTCAAAATCTTTTAAAAGAAGGTCACGAAACAACTATTCAAAACAAAACAGGATTGGTATTAGACGCTTATTTTTCTGGAACAAAAATTCAATGGATAATTGATCAAAATTCAGAAAACAGAAAACTTGCCGAATCCGGAGCGCTTATTTTTGGAACGATTGACACCTGGCTCATTTGGAATCTTACTAATGGAGAGTGTCATGTCACTGAACCGAGCAATGCGAGTAGAACGATGCTCTATAATATCCATTCTCTGGAATGGGATGACGAGCTTCTCTCTCTACTAAATATTCCAAAAAAAATGCTTCCAACGGTCAAATCTTCCTCTGAAAAAATTAGTAACATCAAATTAGATGGCTGGGATGCAGAAGTGATGATAGCAGGGATCGCTGGTGACCAGCAGGCTGCCCTTTTCGGGCAACTCTGTTTTAATCCTGGAGAAGTCAAAAACACCTACGGTACAGGTTGTTTTTGCGTTATGAATACTGGAAAAAGCCCTGTTCAATCGAATAATAAAATGCTGACTACAATTGCATGGCAGCTGGATGGCGAAACTTCTTATGCACTTGAAGGAAGCGTATTTATAGGCGGTGCACTAATTCAATGGCTAAGAGACGGCATGAATATGATTTCATCTTCACAAGAAATTGAGGAACTTGCAAAAAGTGTAGACAGCAATGGAGGCGTAAGCTTTATTTCTGCGCTAACAGGACTAGGAGCTCCTTACTGGGACCCAAATGCAACTGGTGCGATTATGGGAATCACGCGGGGAACTAAAAAGGGTCATATCGCGAGAGCAGCTCTTGAGGCTATTGCCCTGAGATCTAGAGAGATTATTATTGAAATGGAAAAAGACGCTGGAATTAAATATAAAAGTTTAAAGGTAGATGGTGGAGCAAGTGGGAACAACTTATTAATGCAAATACAAGCTGATCTGTTAGAAACCACTGTAATTAGACCAAAAACAACGGAAACAACAGCATTAGGTGTGGCTTTTTTAGCAGGATTAGCTACTGGATTTTGGAAGAATAAGGAAGAAATCAAAACCTTATGGGAAAAAGAACGTGAGTTTATTCCAAATAAAAATTCTCAAATCCAAAATACGCTTTCGCTCTGGCAAGAACGTATTTCGAAAATAATCACAAATGAATCGTGATATAAATCTCAATAAAATCACATCAGTAAAAAACTGGGACCTAATTGTCATCGGCGGAGGAGCTAGTGGTCTCGGTGTAGCTTTAGATGCTTGCAGCAGAAATTTAAAAGTCTTGCTCATTGAAGAATACGATTTTGGAAAGGGGACATCATCAAGAAGTACAAAACTGGTTCATGGTGGAGTGAGATACCTTAAAAATGGAGAATTATCATTGGTAATCGAAGCCTTAAGAGAACGAGGCACAATGCTCAAAAATGCTCCACATTTGGTTCGTAATATGAGCTTTATCATCCCAACTTACGCATGGTGGGACACGCCATTTTATGGGGTTGGACTAAAGGTTTATGACTTAATGGCGGGCAATTTGGGATTGGGCCCTTCTCAATTCTTGAGTAAAAGCGAGACCATTGAGAAAATTCCAAATGTGAATCAGGATGAATTAAACGGAGGGATAATATATCATGATGGACAATTTGACGATGCACGAATGGCCATAAGTCTTGGTCACACCATTGAAGAAAATGGGGGAACGGTTATAAATTATTTGAAATGGGATTCGTTTAGCTATGAAAATGACCTTGTCTCAGGAATTAAAGCCACAGATCAAATTACAAATATCTCTTATGAGCTTAAATCAAAAGTGATTATCAATGCAACTGGTGTCTTTGCAGAAAAAATAATGAGGACTGATGACCCTGAATCAAAATTAAGAATAAAGCCTAGTCAGGGCGTTCATCTTGTATTGGACCATAGCTTTTTAAAATCAGAAAATGCCATTATGGTTCCTAACACAAGTGATGGTAGAGTTTTGTTTGCCGTACCCTGGCATGATGTTGTCATTATAGGAACCACTGATACTGAAGTGAAGGAAATTTCAATTGAACCCATGGCCACGGATGAAGAGATTGACTTTATCCTATCCAATGCCGAAAAATATATGACGAGAAAGCCCAAGCGGAGTGATGTGAAAAGTTTATTTACTGGACTTAGACCATTAATTTCAAAAGAAAACACAAGCTCAAAATCTCTTTCAAGAAAGCACACCATTTACCAAAGTAAGAAAGGTGTTTTTCACTTATTAGGTGGAAAATGGACGACCTACAGGAAAATGGGGCAAGATGTACTTGATCTCATTAATTCAACAAATAGATTAAATGTAAAACCAAGTAAAACAAAAGATTTAAAGATTTTTGGATACAAAAATGGGGTGTCATGGAATGACCCACTACATTTTTATGGGTCTGAAAAAAATCTTGTTCGTTCCATGGGTTCAAATGAACCTTTAACACCTCTCCTTCCTCTTACAACAGCACAAATAATTTATGCCGTAAAATTTGAAATGGCGAAAACAATAGAAGATGTTTTATCCAGAAGAACAAGGTGTCTGCTCATTGATGCTAAAGAATGTATAAAAATAGCTCCAATTGTTGCTAAAATTATGTCTTCTGAATTAAATGCAAAAGAAAATTGGGAACAAGAACAAATTAAATTATTTTTAGACCTGGCCAAAAACTATCACTTATGACCCCTTTCATCGCAGAATTTATTGGAACATGTATATTAATTGTATTTGGAGCAGGCGTTGTGTCAAATGTCTCACTCAAAAATACAGCAGGAGAGAAAGATCCAAAATGGATTTTAATCTGCATCGCATGGGGGTTTGCTGTATTCATTGCTGTATTTATAACTGGAGAAATCAGTGGAGCACATTTAAATCCGGCAGTTAGTGTCGGCTTGGCAATGGCGCACAAATTTGATTGGGCACTCGTTCCAATGTATATATTGGCCCAAACACTAGGCGCGATGTTCGGAAGCTGGTTAAATTACCAGTTGTATTACGACCATTTCAAGGCAACTACTGACGAAAATACCATCCGTGGCTGTTTTTGTACGGCTCCCATGATTAAGAATACACCTAGAAACTTATTGAGCGAGACCTACGGAACATTTTTTCTTGTCTTTGCCATCTTTTACATCGCCACACCAAGTATAGATATACCTGGAACACGTGATATTCAGTATGGAATAGGATCATTAGAAGCACTTCCTGTCGGAATATTAGTATGGGCAATAGGCATGTCTCTCGGAGGAACAACAGGTTATGCCATAAACCCAGCTAGGGATTTTGGTCCAAGACTCGTTTACGCTATTCTAAGACGAAAAAAGAATAATGCCAACTGGAGTTATGCTTGGATTCCAGTCTTTGGGCCCCTATTGGGAGGAACCCTTGCAGGTATAGTGTTTAATTTATTATAATTGAAATACTATAAAGAATCAATTGCTTCTTCAAA
>Ga0315332_10000792_pt1 | contig 15651 bp, 12 predicted proteins | sample M110034915metaG_FD_203455 | JGI IMG/M metagenome (GOLD analysis project Ga0315332, IMG submission 203455) | Ammonia-oxidizing marine archaeal communities from Monterey Bay, California, United States - M1 100m 34915 | ecosystem: Environmental > Aquatic > Marine > Intertidal zone | place: USA...
CAGTTCGCTGTCTCTTTTACGTATAAGATCGAAGAACAATTCTTCGACGTCCGGCTGATCATGACGGTCAGCCAGTTCCGGCAGCGTTCCTTCATCGACGATTCGTCCACGATGAATGACAGCAATCCGGTCGCACAGTTTTTCAACTTCCCGCATGATGTGAGTCGAAAAAATGATGCACTTGCCCTGCTCTTTCAGAGAGGCCACTGTCTGCAGGACATTTCGTGCCACCAGAACGTCAAGTCCTGACGTTGGTTCGTCAAATATGATCACGGGCGGGTCGTGTACGATAGTGCGAGCGATCGACACTTTCTGTTTCATTCCGGTCGACATCTTCGATCCCAGACGGTCACGTATCTCGTTCATCTGCAGGATTTCGAAGAGTTCTTCGATTCTCAGTTGCAGCTGTTCTTCAGGAATGCCGTACAGGCGCCCGAAGTACTCGACCATCTCACGAGCGGTCATTCGGTCGTAGATCCCTGTGTTACATGACATAAATCCGATGTTGCGGCGCACGGCTTCGGCATCGTGCATGACATTGATGCCGGCGACTTCAGCAAAGCCTCGGGTGGGCCGCAGAACAGTACTCAGAATTCTCAGGCATGTGGTCTTGCCGGCCCCGTTAGGGCCCAGCAGTCCGTAGATTTCCCCCGGCTGGACTTCAAACGAAACGTTGTCCAGGGCACGGAAGACCCCGTTGAAGTCGTCGAATTCTTTGGTCAGTCCGTGAACCCGAATCATGTGGCTGTCTTAACCCAAGGGAGGAGCGTTTGGTGGCGGCCGTGACATTGGTGGGGCTGCCGTCACATTCTCTGCAGCATGGCGGCGCCGGTCGCGCCTTAGGGATTCAACGAATTAAATCCGCTTCAGAAAACCTGACCGTACGTTTCAAACTGCGTTGGTTGGAGAACACGGGGCAACGAGATTCGCTGTCGCCATACCATTACGCTACCACATCCAACGCTGTCGGGCCGTCATTCGCTCGACGGTCCGTCAGGTTTGCGGGGTTTTCAGAGGTGAACGTTCCGATTTGCGCGCCTGTCGGCAGCGAGCCACAGTGGCATGCACATGATTTCCCGTCGTTAATTCGAATGAACTGTCAGATACGCACTAACCGGCATGTCAGTCGCAACGGGTTAAGGCCGCAGAATCGGAATAGACTGTTCCACGGCGACGTCATCGATGAATTCGTAAAAGACGTTCCGCTGTCGTGGAGTGTAGCCAGCGTCCTGAATGCAGCGTCGGATTGCATCCACTGACAAGTGGTGCACCGTGCCTGCCTGGGAAACAACATTTTCTTCGATCATCAGGCTACCCATGTCGTTGGCGCCGAACTTCAGAGCTACCTGCCCGACTTTCTTACCCTGCGTCACCCATGACGACTGAATGTTGGGAATGTTATCCAGATACAGACGACTGACGGCCTGAGTCTTCAGGTACTCGAAGGCACCGGCGGGCGGAATGTGGGCCATGTCGGTGTTATCCGGTTGAAACGTCCAGCTGATAAACGCGGTGAAGCCTCCCGTTTCATCCTGCAGCTCGCGGACACGGTCAAAGTGCTCGATGCGATCACTCAGAGTTTCCACATGACCAAACATCATGGTTGCGGTAGACCGGCCACCAAGTTCGTGCCAGACACGCATCACGTTTAACCAGTCGTCTGTCAGTACTTTGCCGCGAGTAATTTCGCTGCGGACGCGATCGACCAGGATTTCGCCACCACCACCAGGCAGGCTGCCAAGTCCGGCCTCCTTCAATCGTTGCAGAACAGTACGCAACGGCTGTCGGGCGATCTTTGTGAAATGGTGAATCTCCGGCGGACTGAAGCCGTGGACGTTTACGTGAGGAAAACGCGTTTTGACGGCGCGAAGCATGTCTTCGTACCATTCCATGGGCAGTCTGGGGTGCAGTCCGCCCTGCAGCAGAATCTGATCACCACCCAGCTGTACCGTTTCTTCGATCTTTTCCAGCAGTGTTTCGATCGGCAGCACGTACACATCGGGATGTTCAGGCGGGCGATAGAACGCGCAGAAATCACAGACGGCCGTACAGGCATTCGTGTAATTGATGTTGCGATCAATGTTGTAGGTGCGGAATGGTCCCGGGTGCAGACGCCGTGCAACGGAATCTGCAGCCGCACCAATGGCCGGCAGATCATGAGACTCCAGCAGTGTGACGCCTTCTTCCCGCGTCAGCCGTTTGCCGGCGACTGCTTTTTCAAGCAGTGACGAAATCGGAGAAGACAATGTTGGCATTCTGATTTACCAGGTTGTGTTGAGAAGCCAGTTCGTGGAACAGCTGCAGCCCGCTTTTTTCTGCGGACGTCATGCGGTAGTGCAGGTTTTCTGTCAGGTACGTCAGGGCGACGGGCGGCCTGATATTCAGCTTGGGAGCTTCTGTTGAAGCGATGGAAGAGATGGCCGCCAGCCCTCGGTCACGAGCTTCATTTAGTGCACCGGCCACCCCGGTTGTGTCAGCATCGCGATGAGCAACCCACATTGCGAAGACGAACGGCAGCCCTGTCCATTCGTACCACATTTGTCCTAAGTCCATAATCTCGACGAATGGTTCTTTGGGTGGATGCATAGCACGATCACCGATCAGCAGGACAGCATCCGCGTCGCTTTCACTGGTCATGCAGTCCATCGACAATGGCTCGGAATCGGGGAATGCGCCATATCTTTCCGCCAGAATGATTCGCGATAATGTCGCACTGGTGCGAGAACCTTCGTCCATCGCGATTCGTTTCACGTTTCCGGGATGAACGCGACAGTACAGCTTGACACTCATTACCTCGCCACGGGCTGCCACGCAGGCATCAGAAATGATTTCATAGTCCGGGCGCCGAAAGTACTCAATCGACGGAATCAGCGCGACATCCAGTTCTCCTGCCGCCAAAGCATCCGCCAGCCGACTGGGATAGTTGAGTTCGATGGACGACGCGGGAAGTAGTTCTTCAAGATCTTCTATCAGCGGCCGCGAGTTAAGGTAGCTGACAGCTCCTAATCGCACCCCCGCCGGAGCGATTTGGTCGCTCGAGTGTTCGAATTGAGTTTGCTTCAACATAATCGTCTCCGGTGTATGGCGGAGCCAGCCGGAATTCCCTGATATCGAGCGTTGTTGCCACGAACTTCCAAGTCGTGCAGTCTGTGCCACTCTGCTCAGTATAAACAGACCTCGATTGGACTCAACCGGTGACTGCCCGGAAGTGAAAACCTTCTATTCTATGATGGTGACGCTTCCCGCCCGTGATATGATCCGCAGCCACACAGCTCAGTTAACCTAAAGACCAAGAAATCGGCCGTTTTGTGCTTCAAGACTGTCCTGGACGTGTTCTTTCGCGCCACTGGGACAATTGATGTGAAACCCGATCTTTGTCCGCTTGCGCGGTGTAAACTACAGTCACAGAAACACTTATGAAAAATTGTGCAGAATTGAATATTGCTTTGATCGGATTCGGAACGGTCGGCTCAGGTGTGGCCCGAATTCTGGACAATCAGGCTCAAAATATTGCTGTGCGTGCCGGCCGCCCCGTCCGGCTGAAGCGTGTTGTGGTGAGAGACGTAGGCAGGTCACGGGAGCACCTTCCTGCCGATGTCGCGGTATCGACCAATCTGGAAGACGTGCTGTCCGACGCAGAAATTCAGCTGGCCGTTCAGCTGATCGGAGGCACTGACCCGGCTCTCGATTTCATGACCCGGTTGTTGAAGGCAGGCAAAGACGTTGTCACAGCCAACAAAGCGCTGCTGTATCTGCACGGTGAGACTCTTTTTCGACAGGCGGATGAGCAGCAGCGGACCATAGGGTTTGAAGCAGCTGTCGCCGGCGGAATTCCCATCGTTTCTGCAGTCACGCAGGCTCTTGCCGGAAATCAAATTTTGTCTTTAGAGGCAATCCTGAACGGCACCAGTAACTTCATCCTGACGCATATGCTGGACGACGACAAAACCTATGATGACGTTCTGAAAGAAGCCCAGTCTCTGGGCTATGCGGAAGCCGATCCGGCAATGGATGTCGATGGTACGGACGCGGCACAAAAACTTTCGATTCTGACACAATTGGCGTTTTCAACCAGGGTGCCGCTGGATTCGTTCGTTAAGCAGGGCATCGATGGGCTTGAACTTCTGGATTTGCAGGTCGCGGCAGACCTGGGCTACAAGATCAAATTACTGGCAACATCGCGGCTGAAGGATGAACAACTTGAAATGTCCGTACAGCCAACTCTGATCCGCGCTGACCGAGAAATTGCAAAAACAGACGGAGCTGACAATATCGTGGCCGTAAAAGGTGATGCTGTGGGCATGATCAGGTTTTCCGGAGCAGGAGCCGGTCAGCTACCAACGGCGTCCGCAGTGATGGCCGATATCATCGACTACGCCATCGGAAGAACGGCTGTGACGTTTCAATCCATCCTGCGGACACTGGCGCAGCCCGATCGAACCGTGCAGCCTCCCGGGCAACTCAGTCGCCGCTACTATCTGCGATTTACGGTAGACGACAAACCGCACGTGCTGGCCGACGTTGCGGATGCGCTGGGCAGAAACGCAATCAGCATTTCATCGGTCCATCAGGAGGAAACGTCGGATGACAGTGCTGCGGGGAACGGTTCGGCTCGACTGGTAATCATGACTCACCGGACCACCGAAGGTAACCTGCGTGCGGCCGACAAGGAAATTGGTCAGCTGTCGTCTATTCAGGGGACCAGTATCCGACTGCCGGTTGCCGATTAGCAGCGGTCTCAAGGCCACTGGATAAGAGCACCATGCTCAACAGAGTGTGCCAGTCTCGTAAGGGATCAGAGCGTTACTCACTCATCTGGTGGCGGTGACTGCTCGTGTTGAAACCACTTGCAGTGCTGTTCTCAGGACATGCGGTCGCGGGATAGTGGCTCATTCAGGTGGAATGATGTTCACCGTCCTTGCACAATATTCACGTCAGCAGGTCAGGCCGACGATTTAACAAACGTTATTTACAGCCCTGCAGCGATTGTCAGGTAACGGGACGGGTCCTTTACAACTTAGATAAGAATCGGTGTCGGATGGCCAAGTGTGATCAGGGATATCTGTGCGAAATTTGTGGAGAAGAGGTGGCGTCAATTCGCGAAAGTGACCTGTATCTCAGATACGTCACTGGTCAAATGAACTCGCGTGAACTTCTGGCAAGTCCTGAGCGTCATCTTCGATGCAATGCAGTGGTGGGCCAATTTATCGTCCACCGGGACTTTGATATGGTCACTGTCGATGGACCGTTCAGCAAGACAGAAATGGATGCGATCTTTGTAACGGAACAGGAATCCCTGATAACGCGAGGCTGGCAGCGACTTCAGGAGTTAGCGGAACTGGCGGACACTCTTCCACTCTCTGATTATCCGCTGCCTGAATTTCGCACTCAGGGGCATGGCAGTGACTGACGAGTCGATCTCGTCTGTGTTGCAAGGCCAGTCGCGAGGAAGACAAACGGCCAGGGGGCGCTGGACTGTTGAACTTGCAGGATGCTTGATAGAGCTGACTGGTGGATATCCAGGGTACGCAGGTGGAATGGTCGTTCCCGAATCAGCCGGGTGCGCAAACGCGGTCAGCGCCGCAGTCGGTCCGTGGATTGCTGAAACGGCTGTGAATTCAGTGACGATGGGGTGCCCCGGGGTAAGACGTCTGAAGGAATGTCTGCTGAGACTGAGTGTCCGCGAAGCAGAAAGTCAATGTCGCAGCTGATCAGTCCTTGGGCATCATGTCGTACTTCTTCATCTTGTTGTACAACGTTACTCGACTGATGCCGAGTTGTTTGGCTGTCTTTGTGCGGTTGAAGCTGTTATTCATCAGGGCCTGTTCAATGATGTCTTTTTCCGTGAGTTCAATCCTGTTCCCGAGAGAGGCTCCTCGTTTACCACTGAAGAATGACGCGACGGATGCATTATTGCTCGGACCGGCAGCCCCTTCCACGATATTTGGCGGCAATGTATCTACCGTCAGTTTGCCGTCGTTGCTGTAGATGACGGCACTGCGAATGGCATTTTCCATTTCACGAATATTGCCTGGCCACGGGTAGCTGACCAGGCTGTTAATCAACTGATCAGAGATTTCGACGACATCGATGCCGTGTTTTTCCGCATGAAGATGCACGAAATATCGAGCCAGCGGTTCAATATCCGGCAGCCTTTGTCTGAGTGGCGGAATTCTAAAGCTCAATGTGTTCAGACGATAATACAGGTCCGGCCGAAAGCGTCCCTGTTCCACAAGTGGCTGCAGTTCGAGATTACTGGCGGCGATAATTCGAGCTTCAACTTTTAACGTCTCGTTGGAACCGACTGGTTCAAACAGACCTTTTTCGATGACTCGCAAAAGTTTGACCTGCTGCTCAGGCGCCAGTACATCAATTTCGTCCAGCAGAATTGTACCTCGACCGGCGGCCAGAAACTTACCGTCCTTCGCTGCGTGAGCACTTGTGAAGGCTCCTTTGACGTGACCAAAAAGTTCGCTTTCGATCAGTTCACCAGGAAGTGCACCGCACGGGACCGTCAGCAATGGTTCGTCCCGCCGCTGCGAGCTTTCGTGTATCAGTCTTGCGAGGTGCGTCTTGCCGACCCCTGTCTCACCAATCAACAGCATCGTGACATTATGTTTGGCCGCCACTTCCAGACGCTCAAGCATCTGCCGCAGACCCGGTGTGCGAGTTCGGTACCGATCTGCGATAGGCTGAACGCTGCCGACGGAAGGTTCGTCGTTCATCGCGAAGTCAGCAATTCGGTTTTCAGTTAACGGCCCGCTTTTGAGAGTTCTGCGTTCGGTCAAGTCGAATGGAAATTGCGGTGTGACCCCACTGAAGAGGCCCGCCGTTTCAACCGCTTGTGGCAAGTCGACAGCATAAGTCTGGTCGTTAGCAGTGACCGCCATGTTCGGGCAGTTGCCCGACAGCAATTCTTCCGTTGCCAGAATGACGTGAGACAAATCTCCTGTCGCGGTATCGGTCTGGACATGTACCACCCGATCCACGATTTCTGCTGGAACGTGTGACAGGTCCAGTTCGTTGATATTTGTGACGATCACCAGAAACGTGGTGTTTGAATTATGAGCCATCGCCCATGATCGGTCGAATTGCTGAGGAACACCCTGGCGAAGATCAATCAACGCCACAGTTGGGCGGTGCAGTTGCACCATCTGCGCTGCTTCAGTCAGTGAGTAACATTCCAGCAGACGGCACTTGCCGGCCAACTGAGTACCCACATTCCGAAGGAAGCCGGGCTGCCCACTGCACATAACCAGAAACTCAGATGATTCCATCAGAAGCCTTACATTTTCAAGTGCTTGCGGTGTCGTCCTGAGAACCGCGGTAAGCAAATGTCAATTCATGTGAGGTCTACTGTTTACAAACCGAGTGCCAATCCTACGAATTTCTGCTCAACCAGTAAATTCTCTGGTCTGTGAGCAGAAAGGACCAAATACAACAGTGTCCAAAGTCACCAAATGATGCATCGGGGAAACATGGATCATGCCGCCGGGAGTAGTGGTCTGAGGGGGTATCGCCAGACGTGTCCCGGTGGCGTCGGTGACACGTCGTTACTTGATGCGGGACCGGTACTCCGGACGCTTTTTCCATTCGCTTAAGTAGGGGCGGTACGCTTCCACTTCTGTCCATGTAGCCGGTCCTGGATCCGCAGGAATCACTTCGTTTTCCGGATAGTCCTTCCCCGTGATACTGGCTTCGATGGAATCGTTCCATTTCGACCACGCCGACTTCAGGCGACTGGCGATTTGTGGCTGCTGATCAATGATGTTGTTTGTTTCAGTCGGGTCACTTTCCAGATTGTAAAGTTCAAACCTGTCGCTCCCCACTTTCGTGTTGATCAGCTTGTAACGGTTATCCAGAAATGCTGTACGGTTGGTGTGGCGGAATCCGATGGGGTGTTCTCGGTGAGACAATTCTTTTGAAAACAGGGGCTTCAGGCTCAGTCCGTCCAGCGGGACAGCGGCTGACGGTTTTGACAAACCCACGACATCGACCAGCGTCGGAAAAATGTCCATCGTGCATGACGGATAATGTGTGATTCGCGGCTTCGAAATGCCATTCGGCCATTCGATAATCGCGGGGACACGTAATCCCCCTTCATAAACGCTGTTTTTGAATCCTCTCAGGCCGCCAACGGTGGCAGGCTTGATCTTCGGCAGGCCACCATTGTCACTGCAAAACCACAGGAATGTGGAATCAGCGATATTCAACTTACGCAATCCCGAACGCAGCGTGCCAATACTGCGATCCATGGCCACCAGTTCTCCGTAATGATTGGCGGACGCACGATCAAGTTCACTAAAATTCTGCTTGTCCTCATCTATAGCGATGAACGGGCTGTGTGGCGTGCCATACCAGACGACAGCGAAAAACGGCCTGCCGGCCGCCGTCTGTTGTCTGACGAAATCCATGGCCTGGTCCACAATGATCTCTGAGGAATCTCCCTTAAACTCCTCGAAGACACCCATTCGGCTCATCAGCGGATCGCGGTCAAAGAAATTGGTTACCGATAACCACGTGTTAAAACCGAACCTGCCTGGGCCTCGTATGTCGTCCTTCAGAATGGGCGCACCGACGCCGCGGAGACCGTTCAGGTGCCATTTTCCGAAATGTCCGGTTGCATATCCTGCCTGCTGCAACGCCTGGGCAATCGTACGTTCCTGGGGACGCAGCGGCACACCGTGGTTCAGGACACCTGTGCGATCGTTGGTGCGTCCTGTCATCACCGTAGCGCGAGTTGGTGAACAATTTGGTGCTCCGGCATAGAATCGATCAAATCGAAGGCCGCCGGCGGCCATCGCGTCCAGGTTGGGCGTCTGCAACACGGGATGATCGTAATACCCCGTTTGTCCCCATCCCATGTCATCCGCCATGACCAGAATGATGTTCGGTGGCGCCGCCGCGCCGACGCTGTTGACGATCAAGACAGCAAAGCAGGTGTGAAGTAACGCAGATCTGAACACCATTTGGTCGCTTTCATACGAGTACAGAATCCGTAGAGCCGGTAACGCGTCTGGTTCAAAGCTCCTGAGTGCCTGTGATGATAACAGTGTTGCGGGGCACTACACGAGCCGATGATTGCCGGCACTGCCGTTGACAGCACGACGCGGGGACAGAATGGCTCGCGGGTCTCCCGTTCCCATTCACCTCTTCGCTGCATAACCAACCTTGCTGCCTTTTGTTGACCGTATTCTTGTTCGAGCGACAACTTCCACGACAGACGTTTTCCGGCCGGTCCGTGTGCGGCCACGTAGGCAACGACACAAACTTTTCCGGTTGTGGAATCCGTGCCCGTCGACGTCGCGGATGCCCCGGAGCTGGAATCTCAGCTGCCGCAACGGAGACTGTCTGGGCAGAATTCCGTGAATGGATCGACGCAATCTGACCACATCGTCAGAAGCTCGATCCACCATTTGCGGTTTTTCATGGGTTGACGGGCCTTCGCGGTGCGGCATTCCATCGGCTGCGCCGATAGAATGCCGCTCTCTGCTTGCCTTCCAGCCGCAAACCAGAACCCTACTCGCTGCTCAGGAATCTGTCATCATGCTGAATCCCGTTAATCGTCGTACGTTTGTGGCCTCGGGCGCTGCCTGCTCACTGGCCTCGCTGGCTTCACCCGGCTGGGGCCGTGAAAACGAGTCGAAGAACAAGCACGAAATCTGTGTTTTCACGAAACCCTTTCAGTCGTTGTCGTACGACGAGCTGGCGGAACAGACGACGCTGTTGGGGTTTGACGGGATTGAGGCGCCTATTCGCGATGGTGGACACATAGAACCGGTGGCCGTGCCGGAGGAGCTGCCCCGTATGATGGAAGCGCTCAGGAAGCACGGCCTGAATATGACCGTGATGACATCCAGCATCAATGACCCGGCTGATCCACTCACCGAGAAAGTTCTGCGAACCGCTGCGGGCCAGGGAATTCGGCATTACCGAATGAAGTATTTTAGATACGACGAATCACGTCCGATCATTCCTCAGATTACGGAGTGGGGGAAGAAGCTGACGGATCTGGCCGCAATGAACAACGAAATCGGCATTACGGCGGTATATCAAAACCACGCGGGCCGAAACTATTTTGGAGCCTCACTGTGGGATCTGCACAGAGGACTGGATGGAATCGACCCCGCTCATGTGGGAGTCGCCTACGATATTCGCCATGCCACTGCGGAAGGCGGTATGAGCTGGCCGGTGACGTTTCAGCTGATTCGCCCACACATCCAGGTTGTCTACGTTAAGGATTTTGTGTGGCACGAACGAAAACCGGGGAATGTACCGCTTGGCAAGGGCCGCATCGATCCGGCATTCTTTTCGATGCTGTTCAAGTCCGGATACAGTGGACCAATTTCGCTTCACGAAGAATACCTCGATCACCGTGATCCTTTACTGGTGCCGACGCACTGGAACGCCATTCGCGAAGACATGCGTACATTGCAGACCTGGCTGTGACGAATGCGGCCGTAAATCTGCGGCGTCCGGCCGGCCACGGTCGCTTTTGTGGAGTCCTCAGCGACAGAGCTGACCGGACTGCGCCGATGATGGCATCACAGTGCCGCCTTTCAGAAAGAAGGCGATTTCTTCCTCATCCGCAGAATGCTGCAAGGTATAAGCACCATTACAACTGTTGTTATCATTGCAGTACGGCGAAGGCGTTAGCTTCGGTGTGACCGGCAAATGCTGCCGATCTGCCGCCAGGCTGAACCGTTGGTCTCAGCGTGCCGATGTTGCACATGGAGACAGCTGCCCGCGTTCGTATCAGCCCCTTTTGCGGGAGACCATCGATTGTGGAGCATCAACGTGACCTTGGTTCATAATTTCTTGACTCTGTCATCAGCGACAGTAATCATATATTCGGAAAAGCTCCGCTATTCGCTGCATTTCAAGGCCGTTCGACATACAGCTGACTTGTTCGAACGTCTTACGAGTTCAACACTTATATGATTTCGGCAACGCAAGGGGCCCGCTTCTGTCTGTTGCAGCAGCAAACTGGTCGTTGTTTTCTGATTGCCAAGTCTAAACAATAACGTATCGTCGAGACTGCGGAGATCGTTTCCCGTGTACTGAAAGTGCTACGGTCCAACGTCGCGATCACCGACCACGTCAAACCTGGGAAGTACTAAAATGGCTCAGAAGAATAATGGACCGGTCATCGGGATGGCAATCTTTGCTTTGCTGTCCGTCTCGTTCGCCGTATTTTGGTACATGACATGGTCCGACAATCAGCTCGTGTACAAGTCGCTGGGCGACGCAACCAAAAAAGAACAGGACCTTAATGGCACGGTTCGCGACCAGCTTGCGGAAATCCAGCACCTGAAGGGGTTGATCGACGTCGGTGAAAACGTTGAAACAGGTATCGGTGATCCTGATCAGGACACTGTAGACGGTCGAACACAGCAGATTCTTAAGGACCTTGCGGGTGACGGAACTGCTGCATTGCCAGCCCTTATTCCGGCACTGCGGAAGGAATCAGCTGAAAATAATAAGAACTCATTCACCGCAACCAACCGCATGCAGCAGCTAGTTTTGAAACGCAGAGAAAACGACCAGCTGACTATCAACAAGGACGGGGAAATCGACACACAAAAAGCCGCAGTTGCGAAGGCTGAGGCAAAACTCATTCAGCAGGAAGCGATCCACAACGAAGAATTGGCGCGGCTGGGAGAGCAGGTCGATACACTGCGCGGAACCACTGTCCGACTGGAGGACGAACTCGCTGCACTCAGAGTGTCCAGTGCTCGTCAGATTGAAGATCTTGTAGACGACAACAACGACAAGCGGACAGCGATCGTTGATTTGCGGGCAAGACTGCGACAGAAGGATGACCCGACATTTTCCACAGCGGACGGTCGTGTACAGTCCGTCGATCACAACCGCGAACTTTGCTATATCGATCTGGGGCGAGCTGACGGTCTGCGAGAAGGCGTGACATTCTCTGTTTACACGCCCGGCAATTCCGGCGTCGGTCGCAATAATACGAGCGACATTAAGGGCAAGATTGAAGTAGTCGACATTCTGGCCGACCATCGCGCTGAAGCAAGAATCGTAACGCAGGATCTGGGCCGTCCGATTGCGGGAGACGACCCCATCTATTCTCCGATTTTCCAGACAGGGCAATCCCTGGAAATCGCTGTGGCAGGGCGCGTCGCTCTGGACGGCCTGGACCGTGGGCAGTTTCGGCGATTGGTCGCAGCGGCTGGCGGGCGGATTTCGGTTCAGGTGGACGACGACGGTGCCTTCACGGACGGCAAGGGCAATCCTATTGATTCCGGCGATGCGCCGCGTCGGATCTCTTCTCGAACCCGTTATCTGATTATCGCCGACCTCGGTGATGACACAGAGAATCAGGAACTGGAACAGATCTACAAGCGGATTCGTGACAACACTCAGAAACTAAGGAATCAAGCTGAAAACCTGGGGATCTATGAAATCGGTCTGTCGACCTTTCTGGAACACATCGGCTACAGCCGAAAGCAGGTGAAGTGGACGCCGCAAAGCAGCGGAGGCTTTCCGGGCAGACTGCCGAACGGTTCGCACAGTGAGTCCGTTAATTCCAGCTTTCGCCAGAGTCAGAGTTCTGCTGTTATTTCCGGTAAGTATTCCGGGCTCAGTAAGTCCACCACGACGTCCATCGGCAACAACAGCAAAGCATTTGGCAATTGAATGCGTGCACAAGCCCGAGCCGCTGGACACCGCAGTTCGATGGGCTCAATCAAGACCGGACGTGCGAACGTTGCGAGTTGCCAGCAGGGTCTGTTGGCGCAGGCCGTTGCTACTGTTTTCCTTCTTCGCGGTTCGACCACCATGGCAGCCCGACACCGCCGTCCATGGTCATGGTGCTGCCGGTCATGTATGCCGCGTCATCGCTCAGCGTAAAGCAGACCCCCTTCGCCATTTCCTCGGGAGTGCCCATGCGTTTCATTGGCAGCGTCTGCGCTCCCTGATTCAGCTCATCTTCTGAGAAAAACTTGCGTTCGCCGGGCGTGTCGATCCAGCCGGGGTGGAAGATGTTTACACGTATTCCGTGTTTCACAAGTTCGATCGCAGCAGTTCGAGCCATATGATCGATTGCAGCTTTCGCCATGTTGTAGGCCATTGAAGTAGGAATCGGAATAATTGCGTGAGGAGAGCTGATCACGGTGATCGCTCCGCCGTTGCCCTGGCTGAGCATCTGCTGCGACGCTGCCCGGACGCCGAAGAACGCGCCCCACATACTGACATCGATGGTACGCTTAAATCCTGCGATGTCGGCTTTTACCATCAGCTCCCGATCACTGTAGACGGCGTTGCTGACGAACGCATCAAGAGAACCGAATTCGGAGACCGTCTGCTGCACCATGTCTTCAACGGCAGTCTGGTCTGATACATCCGCTGCAATGACCAGGGCCTTCCGGCCAAGGCTGCGGATCTGTTCGGCAACCTGCTGTGCCTGATCTTTACTGGCATGGCAGTTGATGGTGACATTCGCACCCTGACGGGCAAGTTCGATGGCTACCGCTGCCCCGATTCCCTTGGACGAGCCGGTTACGAGCGCATTCTTTCCTTCGAAACTCATCAGTTATTACTTCCAGTTGACAATTATTCCGGACCGCAAACAGCTCAAGTTTAGCGACGCGGCCCGTTGTCAACCAGCGCTGCGGCACAGCTATTTAGTCGCCAGTGAATACAAGTGATGGCGCACAGCTTACACTGTCGATGTATGGACGCCTGCGGATACAGAATCCGCAGTTGCATGAACGACCCCATTGGGGGCGACACGGCTCGGACGTGACCTTCGCGACTGACAGGAATCACCGCCGAAGTGAAAGCAGCATTTCTTCCTGGTAGCTCCGAAAGGGTATGCTTCTGAGTGTGCCATCGCTGACCAGCGCAGTCCATTTGTTGATCAGACTTCGGTCGCGGTCCGTCAGATTGCGGACGAACTGGTGTTCGGCCCGTAGCATGAGCCGTTCGTCCGGTCGCAGGTCAAGTTGTACAAGAACAGGAATACGGTTCGTCTGTTCCCGTAATCGGGCATTCAGCGCCAGTCTTGGTTCGGGAAACATGCTGGAAGGGTGCAACAGATAATTCAGTCGAGCCGTCCAGTCGGTGTAGGTCAGGTACCTCTTCAGCTGCTCGACATCTTCCCATTCACGCGTACTTACGGAATACTTCCATGATGGTGCCTGCAACGACAGCAGGCCGGTTGCCGGATTAAAGCTGCTTTCGAACTCTGGTTTCAACTGGAATTCGAGCATGCGAGCGGCTCGTTCCGCTTCCGGCGACTGTTTCGCTGTCAGTTCACGGATGTACTCTTTAATTTTCGGGTCGCGTTCCCGCAGCATGTTCTGCAGTTCCTGGAACAGAATCGTCGTGGAGACTCCACGCTGGATATTAATGACAGTGAACTTTTTCCCGGTCGAGTCGTAAATGACGACTTCACCGGCGGCTTCCACGTAGTCATAAGCGCGACCGTTGTGAAACAGGGAAAAACTGCTCGCCAGAATCGGCTCCTGACCGGATGAGTTCAAACGCCCGGCATCGTAGACAACCGTTGAGACCCGCAGACCCTGACTCATGGCGGGTGTACAGAGTGCGAACAACAGCAGGTACGGCAAGAATTGACAACGCAGCATTGCTCAGCACTCCATCCTGGACTTTCGGCAAACCAATTCCAGCGGGCACGTTATCAGACATTCCGTTGCGAGAGCAATTGTCACCAACTCAGTTAACCGTCGTGAACGACATCATATACCACCAACAGACGACGACCGGCGGAATCTGCCGACGGTTGACCCTGGTCAGGCGTGTCCACATTGCGGCGCGCAACAAAAAACGGTGACTCCGCGAGGGAATCACCGTTTTCTGATGTCGTAAACTTTGCCGACAGACGCCCCCAAGTGCGGCGACGCCCATGGGAACCCTGTTAGTTAAGAATCTTGTCTGTGTCTCCGACGATCGTCGCGATCGCTTTTCCGTTCAGGGTTCCGGCACTGTAGGCATGGTTGACCTTTACGTCGGATTCAACCCACATCAGGACCGTGACATCTGCGTCTTTGGCAATGCGGTACTTACCAGGTCCGTCTGAGTTTTCGAAGACGGTCAGCGGAGTGTGCTTGATGCCGTGAGTGTTTGCAGCATTTTTCAGTGTTGCTCGTGCAGCGTTCTGATCGTCCGACAACAGGACGACAAAGGCTGCCATTCGGCTGTCACGATTTTTTCCTACCACTGCGTCCAGTTCCTTAATCAGCTTTGTGACGTTATCGTCCATCTTGCGGGCAAAAACACTGACGACAGGCTGAGCACCGTAGCGGCAGCGGTAACATAGCTTTTCTCCGGCAGACGGTCCTGTCACGTCGGCCACGTAAAATGCGCCGGGATAGTCGCCGACCTGCAGTCCCGATTCAACGTCAGCAGCCTTAGTGACACCGTTGACAAGCAGTGCACCGGTTACAATGCCAAGAGCCAGAATCGTACGCATTGTCCGAAACTCCTTTTTGTTAGAATGCGATTTGAATGGATTCTCGAACCGACCATGCGGATCGTGGAAAGGGGCGTACACAGCCAGGCTGTATCATACAGGATTATTGTGTAGACGCGGTAAGTTGTCTAACGAATTTCAGAACGGACTTTCCGTCGCCGGGGGCTTTTACGTTCGTTCTGCGATGCACAATG
>Ga0315332_10000801_pt1 | contig 15592 bp, 13 predicted proteins | sample M110034915metaG_FD_203455 | JGI IMG/M metagenome (GOLD analysis project Ga0315332, IMG submission 203455) | Ammonia-oxidizing marine archaeal communities from Monterey Bay, California, United States - M1 100m 34915 | ecosystem: Environmental > Aquatic > Marine > Intertidal zone | place: USA...
GATCGTTCCGGCCGGGGAGTGGCAGACCGCGGTCGCGCGTCCAGGGCCGGCGGGTTACGCCCTCGTAGGCTGCGTCGTCGCGCCGGGCTTCGACTTCGAGGATTTCGAGATGCTCTAAGGGGGGGGCGTCTTTGCGGGTTCAGTCGGAGTCGCGGGCTCGGACGATCATCTTCGCGATCATGGAGAGCACGACCTCGTCGGATTGGTTCAGGACGGACTGGCGTGTGGTGACGATGCCCGTATCGGGACGCGATTTCGAGCGCCGCGCGCTATCGACGCCGACCCGGATCGAGAGCACGTCGCCGGGGCGAACGGGATGCGCGAGGTCCAGTTGCTCGAGGCCGAGCCCGGCGACCAGGACGGGGCGCACGGGCAGCTGGTTGTAGAGCGCGTTGCGAATCGCGAACGTGAGGCAGCCGGGAGCGATCAGCCCGCCGAAGGGCCCTTCCGCCGCCGCCGCTTCGTCGGTGTGGATCGGTTGGGGATCGAAGCGGCGACCGAACTCGAGAATTTCTTCGCGGCTGACGTGATAGGTGCCGCCCTCGAGCGCGAGATCGGGCGTGTAGTCCTCGAAGTAGAGCGGTTCGGGGTCGCGGGCAAGATCGTTGTTCATGACGGGGAACCTCCTCGTGCCTGGGCCAGCACGGCGCGCATCGCCTTTGCCGTCTGCCGTCCTACTTCCGCAGGGTCCATCGCCTCGTGCCGCGCATGGATCACTTCCACGCCGATGGGGGCGTTCGAGCCGATCTCGTCCAGCGTCCGCACGAGGTCGACCAGGGGGATGTCTCCGTGGCCCGGTAGCTCGCGCGCCTGCATCGCTTCGACGGCGAGGTCCGCGGCAGGCAGCATTGGGGCGTCGTTGAATTGGGTGCTGCCGATGCGTTCGCCGGGGATCGCGCGTAGCGCTTCGAGATCCCGCGCGCCTCGGAACCAATGCCAGCTGTCGAACATGATCGTGGCATTTGCGCAGCCGGTCCGTTCGAGCAGGTCCAGGCAGACGGTGACGTCCGGGACGCCCGTCCAGGGCAGAAACTCGAAGGTCACGAGCAGTCCGTGCTCCGCGGCGCGCCGGCAGACCCGGGAGAGATCTTCCGCGGCACGGTCGAGGTCGAGTCCTGCTCCGAAGCCCTGGACCACGTTGATGGAGCGAGCGTCGAGCGCCTCTGCGATCTCGAAGAAGGCGTCCTCGGGCGCGAGTGAGAACATCGACTCACCCGGTCCGGGGAGCACTTGATCCGACCAGCCGAGCAGTGGGTCTACGTCGGTGACGACGAGCCCATGATCGTCGAGCAGGCTTTTGATGTCTATCAGCGAGAGGCCTTCTTCGCGGGCGTGTTCGACGTCGTGGGGCCAGATCGAGATTGCGTCGTACTCGCCGGCGACCGCAGCGGTCACGATTTCGCGGACGCCCCCGCCGAGAATATTCGTCGTGTTGAAGACGAGCGTTTCAGGTCCGATTTCAGCCATGGAGAGACCTCAGCGAGTCGGTGGGAAGAGTTCTTCGAGAAATCCCGTCAGCGTTTGCCACGAGCGCGCCTCGGCCTTCGCGTCGTAGGCGACGCCCTGCTCGGGCATGTCGTACCGGATATTCGTGAAAGAATGGAGAGTGTGACCGAAGGCCTGGAGCTGCCAGTCTGCGCCGCGCGTGCTCATCTCCTGGGCGAAGGGGGGAATCGTCTCCGGGGGAACGTAGGGGTCGTCCCATCCGTGGAGGACGAGCACCTTCGGCGTGATCGATTCCTCGGGCGCGGCGCCTCCGGGCCACGAGGGGGGCGTCAGCAGGCCGTGGAAGCTCGCGACGCCGGCGACGGGCGCGTTGTGACGCGCCAGATCGAGCACGCAGAGGCCCCCGAAGCAATAACCGATGGCGGCCATCCGCTCCGCATCGACCTCGGGTTCTGCGCCGGCCGCCCGGAGCCCGGCGAGGAGCCGCGCTTGGAGTAGGCCCCGGTCATCCAGGAAGGGCTGCATCAAGGCGGCGGACTCTTCGTTCGTCGAAGTGTGGATCCCCGCGCCGTAGACGTCGAGGGCGAAGCCTGCGTAGCCCATGCCCGAGAGGACGACGGCACGCTCCTCTTCGAAGCCCTGGTCACTCTTCATGGCGTCGTGCACGACGACCACGCAGGGCCGCGGCGTGTCCCACTCGTCGTCCCAGGCGAGCTCACCACGCAGGGCGTGGCCGTCGTGTTCGTAATCGATGGAGCGGATGCGCGTGGTCATTCTGGGATATCCTCCTGGCGAGGGAGCATCGCCGACCATGGCCGCGGATGGCAACGACGCCGGAGACACCCGGAGCGACGACGTCTTCGAGGTCCTCGAGACGACCCGCTCCGTTCGACGCCGGCTGGATTTCGAGCGGCCGGTCGAACCCGCGTTGATCGAGCGCTGTATCGATGCGGCCGTCCAGGCCCCGACCGGCCTCGACCGGGAGGCCTGGCGCTTCCTCGTGTTGACGGAACCGGAGCCGAAGGCGGCGGTTGCGGAGCTCTACCGATCGAGCATGGAGGGGCTCGCGACCCGATTTCGGGACCGCCTGCCGCCCGAGATGCGGGATCGGGGACTCCCGAGTGAGCGGCCCACCTACGTCGGGCTCGCTGAGAACCTGCATCGGTTGCCGGCGCTGATCCTCGTCTGCTCGGAAGGCCGGCCCGCGCCCGACGACACCGCGATGCAGGTGGCCTTCTATGGCTCGGTGCTGCCCGCGGCGTGGTCCCTGATGCTGGCGCTGCGGGCCTCGGGGCTGGGGACGACCTGGACGACACTGCTCGTGACGGAGGAGGAGCGGGTGGCGGCGGCCTTGGGGATCCCCCCGGACGTGACCCAGACGATCCTGCTCCCGGTGGCGTACACGAAGGGCGCCGTGCTCAAGCCTGCGCGGCGAAAGCCCGCGCACGAGGTCACCTATTGGAATCGCTGGGCCGCGCCCCGCGAGACCTGAAACGTGGCTCGTCGGGGGGGCGTGGTCGTTAGCGCCCCTCGTCGCGCCCCAGCGCCTCCCGCCCACGGATGGCGCGGCCAAAGGCCCAGAGGTCACGGCTGAAGGCCTCGGGCTGTTCGAAGGCGGCGAAGTGGCCGCCGCGCGGCTGCTCCGCCCAGTAGGCGATGTCGTAGCGCCGCTCGGCCCAGGCGCGCGGGGTGTACATCAGCTCGTTGGGATACGCGGTGTAGCCCGTCGGCACGTCGACGCGACCGTTCCAGGGATCCGTGGCGTGGACGCCCGCCTGGCCGCTCTCGTAATAGAGGCGCGCCGAGGAGTGGATCGTATTCGGCAGCCAATACAGCATCAGGTTCGTCAGCAGCTGATCCTTGCTGAGCACGGCCTCGAGGTCACCGTCGTGGTCGACCCAGGCGTGAAATTTCTCGAGCATCCAGCCAGCGAAACCGGCCGGCGAGTCGGTCTGTCCGTAGACCAGCGACTGGGGCTTGGTCGTCTGGATCACGAGATAGCCCGTGCCGACCGCCGCGCGGGCGCCGCTCGCGGCCATGCGCCGCTGGTCCTCCTCGGTCAGGTCTCCGCTGGTGTCGCCGTCTGCCTCGGTCGGAAAGGCAAAGAGCTGGGTGAAGTGGACGGCTTCGAGGCGCTCCGCATAGGCCTCTCCGAGGCGCCGCGTGACGAGCGATCCCCAGTCCCCGCCCTGGGCGATGTAGCGGTCGTAGCCGAGGGCCTCCATCAGGTCGGCGATGGCGTCGGCGACGCGCTGGACGTGGAAGCCGCGTTGGCGGGTCGGACCGCTGAACCCGAAGCCCGGCATCGAGGGCACGACGAGATGGTAGGCATCCTCGCGTTCGCCGCCGAAAGCGGGCGGATCGGTCAGTCGGTCCAGCACGTCGAGGAACTCGACGATCGACCCGCCCCAGCCGTGGGTCATGACCATGGGGCGCGCCTCGGGGTAGGGCGAGCGAACGTGGAGGAAATGGAGTCGCTCGCCCTGGACCTGGGCGAGGCCCTGCTCGTAGCGGTTGAAGCGGGCCTCGGCCTTTCGCCAGTCGTAGTCGTCGCGCCAGTAGCGGCAGACCTCTTGGAGCCAGCCGAGTTCGGTGCCGAGGTCCCAGCCCGAGCCCTCGAGTTGGTCGGGCCAGCGAACGTCGGTCAGGCGCCGGCGGAGATCGTCGAGGTCGGCTTCCGGGATCGAGAGTTCGAAGGGGTCGATCGGGACGGACAAGCGGTTCTCCTGGGGGGCGTTGCGCGAAGTGAATTGCGCGCGAGGGGTCAGAAGTCTCGCAAAAACCCCGCGCGTCTGCGGCATACTCCGGCGCTTCCGAGCGGAGGGGTCTCAAAAGCCGCCCGGGGAAGGGGTCGGAAAGGGCAATGACGCGGATCCTCGAGCTCGGGGCGATCGAAGGTGAGCCGGCGGGCGGAAAAGCAGAAGGACTCGCGCGGCTGGTCTCGATGGGTCTGCGGGTGCCCGAGGCGGTCGTGCTGATCGGGGCGCAGGGGGATTCGGGCGCCGAACCCCACCAGGAGTGCGTCGCTGCGTTGATCGACCGGTTCGGTTCGCAGACGCGGCTGGCCGTGCGGTCTTCCGCACTGGGCGAAGACGGCGAAGATGCCTCGTTCGCGGGCCAATACGAGACGGTGCTCGACGTCGCGGGGGCGACCGCTTTAGGGGAGGCCATCGAGACCTGCCTGCGCTCGTCGCAGAACGCGCGGTCCGCCGCCTATCGTGAGGAGCGGGAGGGCATGGCGACCCCGGGCCATGACCAGCCGGCGATGTCGATCGTCGTGCAGCAGATGGTCGATGCACGGGTTTCCGGTGTCTGTTTCACGGCCTGCCCCGTGACGGGCCGTCGCAACCGCTTGGTCCTGGACGCCGTTGAGGGACTCGGGGAGGCGCTGGTGTCGGGGCATGCGAGCCCGGACCACTGGGAATATCTGCGCGAGGAGGAGGAGTGGCTGGCTCGACCGCCGGGCACCCCGCCCGAGTTGCTGGCGAGGGAGGAGCGGGCGCGGCTCGTGCGAGAGGCGCTGGACGCGGAGTCGAAGCTGGGGGAGCCGCTCGACCTCGAGTGGTCGATCGACCGGGAGGGTCGGCTCCACTGGCTCCAGGCCCGCCCGATCACGACCCTCGGCCTGGACCCGCAGGCGCTCGACACGCCTTTGGAAGACCCGAGCGACGTCCACACGCGCTGCAACGTCGGGGAGATGATGCCGGGCGCGGTCTCTCCGCTCACCTACTCGACTTGTGCGCGGGGCATCGACGCTGGCTGGCAGCAGATCAAGGCGGACCTGGGCCTGCCGCGCGGCGAGGGGCCACCTCCACGCTATCTCGCGATGTCCCACGGACACCTGTTCATCAACATGAGCGAAGGCGCTCGCATGTCCTCTGCGGTTTCGGGATCCAACGCCGACCAGCAGAGCCTCGCACTCTGTGGTCGGATCGTGCCCGAGGTCGTGGCGCCGTCCTCTCCTCCCGTATGGGTGCGGCTGCCCCGGCTGCTGCGGCAGTTGCGCGCGATCTTGCGTCCGGGTCCGCGGCTGCGCCGCATGGAAGCGCTGGTGGAGCGCGGGCCGATCGAAGCGGGCGAGACAGGGCGCCATTCCTGGCAAGCGATCGACGCGCGCATGGAAGACCTCTTCGAGAGCTACCAACTCCATCTGGTCGTCTCGTCCGCGGCGGGCGCCCTCGCGCCGATCCTGCTCGCGCGGCTTTCGGGGGGTGGAGAACCGACGGACGAGCACCACGCGATCGTGGCGGCAGTGCTCTCCGGCGCCGAAGGGGTGGAGAGCGCGGATATCGCGGAAGGCGCCGGGCGGATTTTGGAAGCCCTGGCGGCGTCGCCCGAGACGTCGAGTGAGATCCTTGAACTCGATGCGGCCGCGGCGGCGGCCTGGCTCTCGGGCTCGGCCTCGGGAGCGGCCGGTGAGCGCTGGCGCGCTTATCTGATGCGGCATGGCCACCGCAGTCTGCGCGAGCTCGACATTCGGCAGCCCGAGTGGGCGCATGACCCGACGCCCCTGGTGCGTTCCCTGCAAACCCAGCTTCGCGGGCGCCTGGCGGCGCCGCGGCAGATCCCTCAGACGCCGGAGCCGACGCCTGCGCGTCCGCTAGGCGCCGCGCGATTCGACCGCATCCGGGGACTCGCGCACGCGGCGGTGCGCAACCGCGAACGCGGGAAGTCGCTGCTGGTCGCGCTGACGGCGACCTTCAAGCAGGCCTATCGAGCGCTCGGAGCGCAGCTCGTCGAGGAGGGCAGGTTGCCCGACGCCGACGCGCTCTACTTCTTGTTTCACGAGGAGATCGAGACGCTCGCGATGGCGGCGCCGGGTCACGGTTTGGCTCGGGAGGCCATCGCGCGCCGAGAGCTCCTCGCGTATCAGCAGACCTTGCATTTTCCGGAGGTCGCGGTCGGGCGGCCGCAGCCCGAGAGCGTGCCGCTCGACGGCCTCGGCGACCGCGTGATCGCGGGCAAGCCCGTGAGCCGCGGCCGGGTCGAGGGTCGGGTGCGGGTCGTTCATACCCTGGCGGAGGCAGAAGCGCTCGAGCCGGGCGAGATCCTGGTGGCACCGATCACCGACGTCGGCTGGACACCCTATTTCGCGGTCATCGCTGGCTTGGTGACCGACGTGGGGAGTGCGGTTTCGCACGGGGCGGTCGTCGCTCGTGAGTACGGGCTGCCCGCGGTCCTGAATACTCGCAACGCCACCGCGATCCTCGAGACGGGCGAGCGCATCGTGCTCGACGGCGATCGTGGGACGATCGAGCGACTGGGCGCAGAGGACTCGGCTGAGCGCTGAGCGTGGAGGCGAGACTCTTGCCTCTACAAGTCGAAATCGAGGCTTCCATGGACGTGGGTTTGCCAGATGGGATTGGGTGAGGCGAGCTCGGTCTCCATCGCGACTTCGCTGAGGGGTTTGGAGAAGAGATAGCCCTGCATGTGGTGGCAGCCGATCCGCAGGAGCTCGTCCCGCTGTTCGATCGTTTCGACTCCCTCGGCGAGCAATCGCATGCCGAGCCCCGAGGCGAGGCTCGAGATCATGCTGATGATCGCCCGATTGACGGAGTCCTCGGCCATGCCCGATACGAACTCTCGGTCGATCTTGAGCCCGTCGATGGGAATGCCGCGAAGCGAGGTGAGCGAGGAGAGCCCGGTTCCGAAATCGTCGATGGCGATCGGCATTCCGAGAGCTCTGAGCGGAGCGAGTGCAGTCGTGACCGCTTCCCGGTCCTGTACGACTCCGCTCTCGGTGAGTTCGATCTCGAGACGGTCTGGGGTCAGGTCGAATTGGCGAAGGCCACGGATGCCGAGGTCGGGAAAGCCCCCTCCGCGAATCTGGCGTCGAGTCACGTTCACGGCGACCCGTGGTAGCCGTAGCCCCATATCGTCCCAACGGCTGAGGGTTTCGCATGCATGCATCAAAACCCACGCGCCGATCTCGTTGATCAGCCCGGTCTCCTCGGCGATCGGGATGAAGGTCGTCGGCTCGATCCAGCCGTAGTTGCCGTAGTTCCAGCGCAACAGCGCCTCGGCGCCAATCAGCCGACCATCGAGTGCATCGACTTGGGGTTGAAAAACGAGGGAGAACTCTTCGTTCTCGATGGCACGGCGCAGGCCGGCCTCGAGTTCGAGGCGATGAGAGACCTGTTCGTCCATCTCGCGGCTGTAGTAGTTGAATTGATTGATGCCCGACTTCTTGGCGTGGTACATCGCGGTATCGGCCTTGCGCAGGAGCTGATCCGAGCTGTCGGCATCATTCGGCCAGACCGCGACGCCGATACTCGTCGTAATCCAGAGCTCATGAGGGCCGAGCCGGAAAGGCCGGGAAAGCTGCTCGATCAGGTTCTTTGCGACCCGAGCGCCAGAGTGGTCGTTCTTTGCATCGTGGATCAAGATGACGAACTCGTCGCCTCCGATCCGCGCGGCGAAATCGCTGCGGCGCATGGATTCCGTCACGCGATCGGCGAGTCGTCGGAGGAGTTCGTCTCCGATGGAATGCCCCCAGGTGTCGTTCACACTCTTGAAGCCGTCGAGGTCGAAGTAGAGCAGCGCCACGCGCTGGCCCTTTCGGGCCGCATAGGAGAGCGAACGCTCGGTTCGTTCGAGGAAGGCCGTCCTGTTGAAGAGTTGGGTCAGTGGGTCGTGGGTCGCGAGTTCATGCTCGCGCCGCTTCGCTGCGCGAAGTTCGTTGAGCATGCGGTGGCGCTCTACGGCATAGAGGATGGAGCGCGCGAGAAGCGAGCCGTCCAATCTTTGTTTGACGACATAGTCCTGGGCGCCGTACCGGAGGGCTCGGATCGCCTGACTGTGGTCATCGTCATCGGTCATGACGACGATCGGGATCGTGACCGCAGCGACCTTTGCGCGTTTGAGTGCGTCGAGGCCGATATCCTCTTCGAGCGTCAGGTCGAGCAACATCGCGTCGACGATGCTGTCCTGGAGAATCTGGAGTGCCCCTTCGATGTCGTTTGTGAAGAAGAGGTGAAAGACGGCCTCCTCGCTGTACTCGAGCAGTCCGCGGATTCGCTCCGCGTCCGCGGGCGAGTCCTCGGCGACGAGCAGTCGGATGACTGGACGCGGGTTGTCCTCGGTGGTCGCGGGGACAGCATCGTAATCGGCAGAAGGAGTGGCCATCACCGCTCTCGTTGTGAACGAATCAGAAACTTTCTTATCGGAAAAGAAGAGCATCCCCTGAGCCCCATCCTCGGAATCCGGGTGGGACGGAAATACCCTGTGGGGCGGAAAGCGCCGTGATGGGCGAATTGGGCGATTCGGTCCCGACTTGGCTGCTCCAGAGGCCTCCCGATGTCGGCGAAATTGCCGACACGAGAGGGCCGCGGAGCGCGCGAGCAGACGTAGCCGGATGTGGCAACATCCGGCCATGAAGAGTCCCTACGAGGGCGTCGCGATCGTCGGCGCATACAACACGGTTCAGGCCAAGCAGCTTCCCAACTGGACAGAGTCGGAGTTGATCCTCGACGCGATGCACGGCGCGCTCGACGACGCCGGATTGCGCCCCGAGGACGTCGACGGCGTCAACGTCTCGACCTGGGTCACCAAGCTGAATTCGCGAACGGTATGCCAATGGTTTGGGGGGCGTCCGACTTGGACGGGGACCTCCCATCCCGGGGTGGAGGCCGTGCTCGAAGCGGCCGCCGCGATCCAATCCGGGCAGGCGCATACGGTCCTGATTGCGACGGCCCAATGTGGCGAGTACACCGATCGTGAATCGACCGTGTCGTGGACGCGACCCGAGAACGAGTTCGTCGAATGCTGGGGGCTCTACACGGCGGCCGAGTTCGCTCTGATGGCTCAGCGTCACATGCATATCTATGGAACGCCCCGCGCCGCGCTCTCCGAGGTCGCCTCCGCGATCCGAAGCAATGGCGCCGTGAATCCGGATGCCGTCTTCTACGGGAGGGAGTGCTCACCGGCCGAAGTCGAGGCCTCTCGAATGGTGGCGGACCCCTTCCATTTGCTGGATTGCTGTATCACCTCCGAGGGTGGAGCTGCGATGGTCCTGACGAGTGTAGAGCGCGCGAAGGACCTCGATGTGACGCCGATCTACGTGCTCGGTGGAGCGCTCGACCGGCAGGGCATGTCCTATGTGACGGCGCCCGTCTGGGAACGCTACGGGTGGGTTGGTCGCCGGGCCGCCGAGATGACTTTCGAGCAGTGCGGCTTGTCCACGCGCGACGTCGACTTCGCGGAGTTCTACGACCCCTTCTCCTTCGAGATCATCCGGCAGCTGGAGGCCTTCGGTTTCTGTAAGGAAGGAGAGGGCGCGGATTTTGTGCTCGAAGGCCGCATCCGGATTGATGGAGAGCTGCCCGTCGCGACCAACGGCGGGATCCTCTCGTTCTCCCATGCTGGGGTGGCGCAGCTGCTACAGAAGCCTCTCAACGCGGTGCTGCAGCTGCAGGGACGTCTCGCCCCGGAGCTCACGCTGCATGAGCCGAAGGTCGCGCTCGCGACCAATGGCGGTTCCGGCGCGCTCTTCTGCGACGTCATGGCCCTCGGAAAGGAGCCCGTATGAGCGCGCCGAATATCCCTCTGCCGCGACCGACTACGCTCTCGAAGCCCTATTGGGAGGCGTGTCAGCAGGAACGCCTCACGGTTCAGCGCTGTCGGGACTGCCAGAGCTACACCTTCATCCCTCAGGCTTGCTGTGGGGCCTGTCTCGGGAGCGACCTCGAGTGGGTCGAGTCCACGGGTCGCGGCACGCTCTACAGCTTCACCACGGTCTTCCGGCCCCAGCAGCCCATGTTCGAGGTGCCCTACACCGTGGTCGTGGTCGAATTGGAGGAGGGCTACCACATGCTGTCGAACCTCATCGGGGTCGAGCCGGATGAGGTCAAGATCGGGACGCCGCTCGAGGTCGCCTTCGAAAAGCGCTCTGACGAGATCACCCTGCCGTTCTTTCGCGTGCGGGCGGACTAGCGCACTTCAGCGGCGATCGCGTTCCGGGATCTGGGATGTCTTGATGACCTTGAAGCTCGCCTCCATCAACGGATCGGCGAGCAAGGTCCGGATCAGGATTTGGCCATGGGCGTAGCCCTGGGTGCTGATCCAGTTTTGGGTCCCCGGGTCTTCGGCGGCGGCGTAGATCCGAAACTCGCCGCCCTCGTCCTTGTGGACGTCGCGGTTCTGGATCCCCACTTTGTGGTGCCGAAAGTCGCCGCTCTCGAGATAGCGGGTCAGGATCTGGAGGTTCCAGTAGCGGCAGGGCACGTCGGTGCCCTCGACGACGATCACTTCGTCCGCGGCCAGCGCGAAGGTCCCGCCGATGTACTGAATGCCCGGCCCGGGCAGGTTGTTCTTCACGAGCTTGGGGTCGATCATGGCCGCTAGCTGTTCCGGCGTGTACTCCTCGGAGGATTCTTCGTCGAGGACCAGCTCCCCCTCTTCGATGCGGGTCATGCTTCCCCTGCGTTCGCTCGCGCCCTCGTCGCCCTTACCCTCGAATTGAATCCGGTTCAGCCCGATGAAGATCGACAGCCCAAGGGAGACATCGGTCGCGTCCTCGACGAAGTCGACGACCCGCTGGAGCCCCGTCTCGAGTTGGGCCTCGTCGTAGGGCTCGGGTGCTTCTATCTCGCTCAAGCACTCGAGGGTCATCGCCGCGGACTGCTTCGCTCCGCGATCGAGGACGTCGACGAATTCGTCGAAATATTCGCGCGTGAAGAGAATCGGTTGACTCCCCTTGAGCTCGATCCAGTTCCGCACGCCCTCGGGGCGTTTCTCGCTCAGGTAGACCTCAGCGATTTTCTGGCCGAAGACGTCGTCCCAGTGGAGATCATCGTCGATCAGGTGGTCGACGATGTAGTAGGTCTCCTCTTCGTCGTAGGCGTAGACCGTGGCGGACAGAAAGAGGTCGTCGCCTCGCCGAATCGTGTATTTGTAGACGAGGTTCTCGTCGAGCTTGGCCTCTCGGTAGAGCGTGTCCGTGCCGTCGCCCTTGAACTTCCGGATCGGCGTCATCATGCGGCGCAGCTCCGGGAATCTGCGATCGGACTCCATCTCGAGGTCCTGAGCGGCCGAGAGGAGGCGTAAGAGATAGCGGTAGCCCTCGGCCCGTTCCCGTCCGCCGCGGGCGCCGGTCGGGGCGACGATCTTGTCGCCGATTCGCTTGAGAGCGTCGGCGAAGTCGTTCCAGGCGGACTGGGAGCGAGAGGTCATGTTCTTCTCCTGGGAGATCGGGCGTTCGGAAAGTCGAACGGTACGATGGGAGAGTCGCCCGTCAATGTTGGATCCGACTCGGAAGGCGCTGAGGGCGGCGGAAAACTCGATCTTCGGGGGAGGAAAGGGGGCGTGATGAGACGACGGGGTTGGGTTGGGGTCTGGATGGGAGCGTTGCTCTTCGGCTGCGCGACGGGGGACTCGATGGCCGTCGACCGGACGTCGGACGCGGAGGTCATGGCGGTCTTGGATCGCTACATGGACGCGCTGAACGCGCTGGATATCGAAGCGCACGTCGCAACCTATCATTTTCCGCATTATCGGCATGCCAGCGGGGAGATCGTCGTCTGGCAGGATGCGAACGCGGCGATGCCGATCCTCTCGGTTCCCGAGGCCGAGCGGCGTCGCGTTCTGCGCGAAACTCTGGCGCCGGACTGGGATCGCAGTCTATGGGTCGAAAGAGAGATCGTGCAGGCTCACGAGCGCAAGGTCCACGTCGCAACCCGTTTCGTTCGTTTGCGAGAGGACGGCAGCGTGATCCGTTCTTTTGACTCGCTCTATGTTCTGACCCTCGAGCCCGGCGTGGATGGCGACTCGAGGTGGGGGATCAAAGGGCGCTCGAGCTTCGCGCCCTGACGGGCCTTTCTCGGTCCCTCTAGGCGCTGGACTCGGCGTTGCGCTCGTCCAGCTCCGCTCGGATGCGGGCATGCTCGCTCTCGCTCAGGTCGAAGCGGCTAAAAGTGGCGGCTCCGATCAGATAACAAACCAGCGGAAAGCCCCCCATCAGCACGACCATGGTGTTCTTTGCGATCTCTGTCTGCTCTTCGGACTGGCCGTCGAAGCCTGCCCAGGCCAACGCCCAGCCCACGATCCCGATCATGATCCCCGCCGCGAGCTTGTTGACGAAGCTCCAGCCGGCGAAATAGGCCCCTTCTTTACGCTCGCCTGTACGGTATTCGTCACAGTCGATGATCTCGCTCTTGAGCGTGTAGCCGAGAATGTTCGGACAGCTGGAGGAGCTCCCCGCGATCAGCGAAGACACGACGATGATCGGCCAGTCCCCGGGTCCGACCAGGGTGATGAGTCCGTATCCGACGCCGCTGCCGATCATCGAGACCAGCATCAGGTGCCGCTTCTCGAAGCGACGAGCGAGTCGAAGCCAGAGCGGGATCGCCAAGAGTGAAGCGGCCATATTCACCCCCAACAGGGCCGGGATGAGCTCCGGCCGACCCACGACATAGTGGACGACAAAAGGCGTGAGGACCCCGATTCCCCCGGTCCCGATCGCGTCGATGAAGATCACGAAGAGGAGGAGGCGTGCGTGGGGGTTGGCGACGACGTCCGCGAGGGCTCGGAACGGGTTCTGGCCACCTCGGCCCTGGAACTCGGCCCGCTCCGGCGGGAGCAGGCGGACACCGGCGAAGATCAGGATGATCGTGAGGGCGCCCACCACGTAGGCCATGGTCTGTGTCGACTCGATGCCTTGACCCACGAAATGAGATCCGAGCACGAAGGCGGCGGCCATGCCGCCGATCTTGAGCACCTGGCGCGTCGCGAAGACGCGATTGCGCTCCGTGGCATCGAGGCTGATCTCCGCACCCAGCGCCATATGCGGGACGTCGAAGATGGTATACGCGGTGTAGAAGCCGATCACGGATACAGAGATCCAGATCACGAGCTCGCTCCCCTCGAGCCCCGATGGCGGTGCCCAGGCCATGATGCTGAAGAGCGCGAGCATGGGAGCAGAAGCAAGGAGCCACGGCCGGCGTCGTCCCCAGCGGTGCCGGGTGCGGTCGCTCAGGTTACCGACCAGCGGATCGGTCACCGCGTCCCACATCTTGGCGACGAGGAAGACCGTGCCGATGACCGCGGTCGAAACGCCGAGCTCGACCGCGGCATATTTCATGTACATGATCAGGACCAGCACGTAGCTGTAGATTACGGGTGAGGCGGAAAGCCCGTAGCCGAAGAGGGCCCCAATGCTCAGTCGTTCCTGATCCTGCACTTCTACTCCCGCTCGACTTCGTCAGACGAAGCCGGCTCCATGCGACGGAGGCGAGAGCATAGGCGGATCCACGAGCGCTACGCTGCCCCTTCTAAATCATTGAGGAGGTCTTCAGGTGTCGATTCGAGCCTTCGTTTTCTTCGTTCTCTCCGTCTTCGTGAGCGGGTTTCCCTGGGAGGCGCTTCGGGCAGAGGAGGTCGAATCGGACGTCGCTGTCCGGGTCGACGATCTGCAGTCGATGGGTGTCTCCGCGGTCGCGATGAACGACTTCGTCTACCGGATCGAGGGAGAGGGCGCGTTCTTCCTGGTGAACACGAGCGAAGGGTCGGTGCTCGTCGACACGGGGACTTCCTTCGCCCAGAACGAAGAGCAGATGAAGCTCGTTCGGGAGCTCGCGACGGGGCCGATCCGAAAGATCATCGTCACCCACGCTCACGGGGATCATTCGGGGGGGCTACCGCGCTTCAAGGAGCAGATCGACGCGGGCGAGATCGAGTTCGTCGCACACCATCGCTATGGCTACATGGCGCGGCTTCAAGATGACCTCATGCCCTATTTCAAGAAGCGCTATCACGTGCTCTACCCGACGCGTGTCGACCTCGGGCCGGAGTCGCCTCGTCCCTATTGGAACATGCTTCCGACCCGCCCGGTCTTTCCCGGGGACGACTACGAGTTCGAACTCGGTGGAGTGAAGTTCGTCGTGATCGCCCCCGAGAATGGAGGAGAGGGTGAAGATGGAGCGTTGGTCTGGCTACCCGAGTCGAGGATCCTCTTTACCGGCGACTTGTTCGGCACGCTCTATCCGATGTTTCCGAACCTCTACACCGTTCGGGGCGAGAAATATCGTGACCCCCTCGACTACATCGATGCCCTCGATCTTGTCCTGGCTTTGCGTCCGACGCTGATCGCACACTCCCACTTCAGGAATGCGGAAGGAGAGGCGTATATCCAGGCGAGTGTGACGCGGATGCGCGACGCGGTGCAGTACATGTGGGACGAGGTCGTGAAGGGCATGAACGGGGGGAAGACCGTCTGGGAGCTGATGCGAGACATCGAGCTGCCGAAGGAGCTGGCTCTCTCACAGGGACACGGGAAAGTGTCCTGGTCCGTGCGGGCCACGTGGGAGATCATCGCGGGCTGGTACTACTACGACACGATCGCAAACCTCTATCACGTGCCCCCCACTGCGATCGATGGGGATCTCGTCGAAATGGTGGGGGGGGCCGATCGGCTCGCAGAGCGAGCCCGGAGCTATCTAGAGAAGGGCCAGCCGCTTGAGGCGATCCGGCTCCTCGACATCGCGAAGGGCCTCGAGACCCGCGCCGTGTTGGACGCGAGGATCCGAGCGGTCGAGCGTCTCCTCCAGCAGGCCCGAGACGGGTTGGGCAACTACAGCGAGATTGGCTTGCTCGAGGCCGACCTGAGGACCTCACGAGAGACTCTCGCTCGGCTGGAGGACTGATCGGTCGGAATCCTCGGTCGGACTGATGGCTTCGTCGGTTTAGCCTGGTTGTCCAGGCGTTTTGAGTCACGTGCCGACTGGCCGGCCCATGCAAAATCAGGGGCGAGCGGGGCGATCCTCGTGGTTCCCTCCCCTGGGAGGGAACCATCGCCGCGCTCGCCGAAGATCAAATGCTCATGTTCGGATGTGAAAGTCAAGCCGGACCTCGACACTTCGTCCTGAGGCGCGTGTCAGGAAAGGTCCGCATTCATATCACGCAAGGCTGCCTTAGGGCTGCACGGGAGTTGCCGCTTCCTGTGAGCGCCGATCAAGCGAGTGCGGAAAAGTCGATCTGCCCGGTGGTCATGAACGCGTTGAAGCCCATATCGACGTTCAGGTTCACCCCGTTCACGTAGCGCGACGCATCACTTCCGAGAAATGACAGCGCCATGGCGATGTCGCGGGGCGTGGCGATCGTCCCACCGATCTGGTCGATTGTCCATCCGATCGTCTTTTCCGTCATCGTCTTC
>Ga0315332_10000804_pt1 | contig 15582 bp, 11 predicted proteins | sample M110034915metaG_FD_203455 | JGI IMG/M metagenome (GOLD analysis project Ga0315332, IMG submission 203455) | Ammonia-oxidizing marine archaeal communities from Monterey Bay, California, United States - M1 100m 34915 | ecosystem: Environmental > Aquatic > Marine > Intertidal zone | place: USA...
CAAGAAATAAGATTTATTCCTGTTTTCGGTTCTACTAATTGATTGATTAATCCACCGACATTACCTGCCCCAGCATGATAAATATGTAATACTAAAAATTTAAACCAAAGATCAGATTCAGAAAAATCAATCCCCTTTTTAACTAAAATTCTTTTGGCTTCGGGAATGCAAACCTTACTTATAAGAGAACTTGCTGCTTTTGCCGATTTATTAAAGTCTTTTCTTTCATCAATTTCTCTATTGACAATCAGCCCATGTGTTCTTGCTACAGACTTCATTAATTGAAAAGAACCATAAGCACCTGCATTTGAATAAGCCATCTTGCCAGGGCTTTCTATTAATAAAATGGCTTGAGCAAACCAAGGATCAGTTTCAAATTCTTGAAAAAGTTCAATTGCTTTACTAATACTTGGAAAAGTTTCTTCGATTAAATAAAAATCTCTTTTGCCAAAAGTCACATAGATCTTTGTAGTGGAATCAAGACAATGTACTACTCTAACTGAATCCTTATAATGCTGCTTTTCTTCTTCGGTTTGAGAAGACCATTTTATAACATTTTCAAACCCTAAAACCTCTCTAGTTGCAGCTATATTGATGATGCAGGTATCTGATCCATAACCCATAACTTTCCTCCAAAATTTAACTTGTGGTAACGTATCCCACCTTTCGGAAAAAAGCTCGTCAAAATTAACTGCTAAATAATTAGCTGAATCCTTTTCAATATAAACATCGATCACCTTAGTTGACTGAGCCAAAAGGTGTATCTGGAAAATAAAAAACAATTGAAAAAGAATAAATTTAAGCATCTATAAAACTAACTCCATTTTAAAGTGATTTGTTTCGATACTAAAGCTAAATTTTAATACCAACTTGTGAAAAACATTAAATGCCTTGTAATATCTCTGCTGCTTTTAAAATAGTATCATCTTTTTTGGCAAAACAAAACCTTAATACCTTTTCGTCAAGTGGAGAGTTGTAAAAGACAGAAACAGGTATGGATGCAATTTTAAATTCTTCAATTAATCGAATTGAAAAATCAACATCATTTTCCTGAGTAATATTAGAATAATCTAGTAGTTGGAAATATGTGCCATAGCAGGGGACTTTTTTAAACCTAGAGCCTTCTATTGACTCAGTAAAAAGGTCTCTCTTTTTTTGATAAACCTCCTTAATATTTAAGTAATTTTCTGGATTACTTAAATAGGAAGCTATAGCTAATTGCAAAGGGTGATTACATGAAAAAACATTGAATTGATGAACCTTTCTAAATTCAGTCATTAATTCTTTTGGCCCTATACAATATCCTAGTTTCCAACCTGTCACATGAAAAGTTTTACCAAATGAAAAAACAGCAATTGACCTATTTGCCAGCTCTTTAAACCTACAAATACTTTCATGAGGTTTATTATCAAAAACTATGTGCTCATACACCTCATCACTTAAAATGATAATTTCAGATTGAGTTGTAATCTTTTCCAACTCTAACAAATCCTCTTTAGACAGCAAGCTTCCTGTAGGATTATGTGGAGAATTAATGATGATCATCCTTGTACGCTGAGAGATCAACTTTTTAACCTCTTCCCAGTTGATTTTATAATCTGGTGAGGTCATCTGAACAAAAACAGGCTTCCCTCCTACTAATTCAATAGCAGGTTGATAACAATCATAAGCAGGAGTAAAAATGATGACCTCATCTTCTTCCTTTACAAATGCTGCTATTGCAGTAAAAATAGCCTGAGTAGCTCCAGCTGTTATAGTGATCTCAGATTCCGGATGATATTCAATGTCGTATAAGTCATTGTGCTTAAAAGCAATCTTTTCTCTAAGCTCCATTAGTCCAGGCATAGGAGCGTATTGATTGAACCCTTTTCTCATGTTCTTTTCTACCTCATCCACCATTTTCATGTCAATATCAAAATCAGGGAACCCCTGAGATAGGTTTAGAGCCCCATGCTGACTGGATAATTCAGACATTTTAGTGAAAATAGTAGTCCCTACTTTAGGAAGCTTAGAAAATATTGAATTTTTATAATGCGGCATATCTCGCGCGAATATAATGGGATTATTTCAACTTAATAAGTCTAGTATTAATAAGTTTTAAAATACCATCTATTTATTGCCAAATATCAGGATCATTTTGATCTATATCACATTTAATATCTGTTGGCTCCCCTGGATTAGGGGGGATAAAATCTCCTTTGTTTATTTTAATTCTACTGTCTCTATATACTTCTTTCATGAAATAACCCCAAATAGGTAATGCTGTGTTAGCGCCCTGACCATTCTTAGTAGTTCTGAAATGGACCTGCTTGTCATCTGCACCTACCCATACTCCAGCTACAAGGTCTGGCGTGTGTCCTATGAACCAGCCATCTGAATTATCTTGAGTTGTTCCAGTTTTTCCTGCCATTATGTAATTAAATGAGTAAGGTTTATTACTGCTTTTAATCCTTCTAGCTGTTCCGCCAGACTTACCAGTATATGGATTTACAACTCCTGTTACTCCTTTCATCATCCGTAAAACATCAAATGCAGTTTTAGGGTCCAATACCTGAACAATATCTTGCTTACATTCCCATAATAAATTACCAAACTTATCTTCTATTCTAACTATACTAACAGGCTCTATAAAATTACCTTGATTGGAAAAAATACAATGTGCTGCAGTTTGTTCTAATACAGAAAGATCACAAACCCCTAACCCTAAAGAAGAAACTTCCTTAATTGAACTATTCCACATCCCCATTGTTTTAAAGTAACTTACTATTCTGGAGTTTTTTTCTCCATTCAATTTAATAACCTGAGTAGTGATGTTATTTTGAGAATTAGCAAGACCAAAATAGGCAGGGATTTCATCTCCTGAATAAGTGCGCTGACCTCCAGGACACCACTGCTTGGTTAAAACACCATAAGGCACATCAATACAATAACGAATATCTGGGAAAGTCGAGCATGGATCCATCTGACCATCTTGGATTGCAGCTGCATAAACAAATGGCTTCATGGTGGACCCTACCTGTCTTCTAGATTTGTAAGAATAATCATACTTAAAATGCCTATAGTCTACTCCGCCTACCCAAGCCTTTATAAATCCAGTATGTGGATCTATAGCAATAAGACCAGCTTTTAGCAATGACTTATAATACAATAGTGAGTCTAAGGGAGTCATTATTGTATCTTTTTCATAATTGGGAGAATTCCAGTCGAAGACCACCATTGCTGTTTTTTCTTTAAAATTCTTATCAATCTCAACTTTAGAATAACCCAGAGATTTTAATTTTCTATACCTGTCAGAGTTTTTTATAGCCCTTTCAATAATACTTTTACTTGAAGATCCATTGCTAAAAGGCCAATTCTTATTGTTTTTGATCTCCTTATTTAATGTAGGCTGAAGATCCTTTTTAATATGTTTTGAAACTGCACTTTCTGCATAGGTCTGAATTCTGGTATCAATAGAAGTGTAAATTTTCAATCCATCTGAATATATATTAGCAGGTTCTCTATATTCATTTTTAATGTTGTTAGTGCTTATTATTTCTTTTACTTTTAATCGTACATGCTCCCTGAAATAGGGCGCAATACCTGTAAGGTGTGATTCTGGCTGGAAATTAATGCCTAAAGGAAGCTTTCTTAAAGAATCGTATTGACTTCTATTAATATGTCCATTCTTTTTCATCTGAGACAATACAACTTCTCTCCTTTTTAAAGTTTTATCGGGATGTCTTATTGGATTATAGATAGATGGATTTTTTGCCATACCGACTAACATTGCTGATTCCTGAATAGTCAATTCTATTGGAGTTTTATTAAAATAAATTTTTGAAGCAGAATGAATCCCTACAGCCGTATTCAAAAAATCAAACTTATTGAAATACATGGCTATGATCTCATTTTTAGTATATCTTTTTTCCAGCCTTGTAGCTATGATCCATTCAGCCCTTTTTTGTTTGATCCTTCCCCATTTAGAGATAGATCTTTCATGGAACATCATTTTTGAAAGCTGTTGAGTAACCGTACTGGCACCTCCCTTGTACCCTCCCAGTGCTAAACCAGACATTGCCCTAAATAATGCCCTTGCATCTATACCAGAATGTTCTCTAAACCTTTCATCTTCAGTCGCTATCAATGCGTGAATCAAGTGAGGGGAAAGATCCTTGTAATCTACCTTTGTTCTGTTGGATATGTAATACTTTCCAATTGTATCCTTGTTCACGGAAAAAACAATACTTGCTTCATTACTTCTTGGGTCTTCTAATTCATCAATTGACGGAAGGTCTGATTCTGGTGTAAATGAGATGAATAAAAATAAAAATAAAAAAATGGAAACAGGAGCTAGCCAGACAATTGCTAAAATGTATTTTTTATTATTCTTTGATAGCTCTTGTAATGGTAATTTATCTGTATTTTTTTTAAGCGTTTTCAATTGAACTAAAATTGTCTCATTTGGATTCAATAACCTTTAACCCTACATCCATTATCTCTTTTAACGATATTTCTCTCATGGCTTGTTGTATCGAAAATGTATAGTCTCCCTTAGAAGGAAATTGAGTCTCTTTATAAAGTAAAAAATGATTGGTGATAGTATTACCAGAATTTTCTCCTAACCAATTACCGTATTTATCTGCTAAATAAAACTCTACAGTATCCTTTATAGGGCTTGGATGATCGGGGGCTTTAAGCTCTGTGAAAATATAAATATTACTCCATGAATAAGCGTCTGTAGTTCGTAATGAGAAAATAAGGTCATATTTCTTGGTTGTGTCTTGAATATTAAAATCAAAGCTAACCGCGTCTGTTGAGTTCCATACATGATCCTTTATTGCCACCTGCTTGTTGTAGAACACGCCTTCTTCTTGACATGCAGTGAGCATGAAAAATAAAAAAACATAGGTGAAAATATTACATCTCATTGATTAATTTTTTCTTACTTTTTTTGGGTTATTTTTTCGTTTCCTGTAGTTGTTTTTCTTTTTCTTTTTAAATACTTTGTCAAACCTTTTAAGGTCGTCTTGTCCGACCACGTTTTTATAATCAGGTCCTTTATCATTCTCTTTTGTGCTTACAAAGTGAATAAAGTCATCAGGTTTCTTTCCCTCTTTATTCATATTAATGATCTCATGTACTTTATTGATTTCAAATTCAAGGATGGAAGACTCTCCTTCTTTCTTCTGAACCAAGTACCACATCTTATTTTTAAAAACATCTGTCTTAATATGAGAGGCTTTGCTGTTTTTAGATTCAAGAATCACTTTTGTATTTGGAAACTTTTTTATCTGTTCCATATACTGGTCTAGCTCATAGTTTAAACAGCATTTTAATTTCCCGCATTGACCCGCTAATTTTTGTGGGTTAAGTGCCAGCTGCTGATACCTTGCTGCACTAGTAGTAACAGATCTAAAGTCACTCATCCATGTAGAGCAACATAGTTCTCTTCCACAAGACCCTATTCCTCCTAACCTAGCTGACTCCTGTCTAGCTCCTATTTGTTTCATTTCAATGCGAATCTTAAATTTATCCGCCATCACTTTGATCAATTCTCTAAAATCCACTCGATTATCAGCAGTGTAATAGAATGTAGCTTTTGATCCATCTGCTTGATATTCCACATCACTGAGTTTCATGGCTAACCCTAACTTTATTGCCAATTCTCTGGCTTGATGCATGGTTTCGTTTTCTTTTGACCTCACTTCTCTCCACTTCTTAAGGTCTTCATCATTTACTTTTCTAACGATTTTCTGGAGCTCTAGCATTTTGCTTTTTACCTTTTTCCTTAACATCTGATGTTTAACCAACGGTCCTGTTAATGTAATTACCCCCACATCTGTACCTGGGCTAGCTTCAACAACAACTGCATCGCCAGTATGTGCTGTTATTTTATTGATATTATAACAAAACTTTTTTCGACCATTTTTAAAGCTTACTTCTACTGCCTGTTGATCATTAGAAACATCCTCAATATTACTTAGCCAATTATAAACAGACATTTGATCACATCCGCCAGAAACACAATGCCCGTTACTTTTACAACCATTTGGCTTTCCGTTATTATTAGTACAATTCGAACATCCCATTTTAATGAAAAGGTTTAATCAAGGTTTAAACTCAATAATCGTTTAATCTATTGTTTGTAAAATTACAAAATTTATTAGCTGACATCAGTAGACCTCTTTAGAAGACTAAATATTTTTAAAGAAAGGTCTAAAAATAATACTTTAGGGTTGGCATTTCTTTCTAAATGATAATAAGCCTTATTGATTTCTTCATGAAAATCAGCAATGTTGTTATGATGTATGTAAATGGCGAACTTGCTAAGGAATTGTTGTTGCTTTTGTGATAGTGCCAATAGCTGGCCATTGGTATAATGACCTATAAAGCTCTGCCTGAACATCTCTAAACAGAATAGCAAAAAATCTTTTTGAACCTCTCTTCCCATTCCATTTACCTTGTCTACCCAATCAATCGTCTCTGTAATATTTCTTGAATAACATAGCCTCATCCATATTGCAAATTCTTTTAAATACTCTTGTTTTTCTTCATGATGCTCGAGCATCATTCTTACTTTGTGTAAATTACCGTCTGCTAGCTTAGCAAAATGAGTCGCCTCTTCACTATTAAGAGAAAATTTATTGCTAATATATTGCTTGACCTCTTCTTCATTTACTTGAGAAAAGTTTAAAGGCTGGGTTCTTGAAAGAATAGTTTTAATAATTTTTTCCTTGTCGTCAGTTATCAGTAAATACAACGTATTAGGAGGAGGTTCTTCAATTATTTTCAGCAACTTATTGCCTGCCGCTAAATTCATGCTTTCTGGTAACCACATGATCATTATCTTATAACCACCCTCAAAAGATTTTAAGCTCAACTTTTTAACTATGTTTTCGCTTTCAGTAACACCAATTACTCCTTGTTTATTTTGGTTGCCCATTGTGTTGTACCAATGATTCTTCCCTATATATATATCTTCTAAAAGCATCTTTCTAAATTCATTTAGAAGGTCGTCTGAACATTGTACTTTATTTGTTTTGTTTAAATGAACAGGGAAAGAAAAATGAAGGTCTGGATGGATAAACTGAGCTGTCTTTTTGCATGATGGACACTCCCCACAAGAATCATTTTCTTGTTGATCTTTACATAAGACATATTGAGCATAAGCAACTGCTAAAGGAAAATGGCCAGCACCTTCCTTTCCAGAAAATAGCTGTGCATGGCTAATCTTATTTTTCTGCACAGTTTTGATAAGCTGCTGCTTTAATTCAGAATGCCCTATAACCTCTTTAAATTGCATTTGATAAAGGTATAAGATTTGATGTCAGAAAGAAAAAAATTGACTACTGACTTGGTATATTTTCACTATACACCTTGCTTTCCTGAATAGCAGGAATCATTTTTAATGAAAATTGTTCTAGTGGATGCAAAAGTAATGACTCGTCCTTGATCTTCTGTGGAATGAACTCATTGTTCTTATCATAGCTATTAATAATCAGGACTAATACAGAAATAATCAAAGCTACTTTGCCAACTCCAAATACAATTCCAGCTAATTTATTAAGTAGTTTCATCTGAACAAGGTTCACTAACTTTTCTAGCATTTTTCCAATAAAATATATGGTCATTACTATTACAGCAAATGTGATAACAAAAGCAGTTAATGAAACATATTCTGAATTAATCTTTTCCCTTAAAAGGTCTCCAATAAGGTCAGAAAAATGAATGCCTCCCCAGATACCAAATCCAAGTGCTATTAAACTGATCACTTCAATGATCAGCCCTTTTTTATAACCAATGTACCCTCCCCACAATAATGGCACTACTATAACAATATCTACGAAATTCATTAACAGCAAAATTACAGATATGAAATCTGTGTATAATAGTTTAAGGGATCAAAGTATTAACATTTAATTTTTAATGTGCACTTCAGTTCTTCTATTCATTGCCTTCCCTTTATCGCTACTATTATCTGACACAGGTCGAGACTCCCCATATCCTTTAGCCGTTACTCTAGAGGCTGTAATCCCTTTAATAACAAGGTGTTTTTTTACTACTTCTGCCCGTTTTTGAGACAGCTGTAAATTGGCTTCTTCTTCACCTACATTATCTGTATGTCCAGCAATTTCAATGATTGTTTCCGGCTTAAGTGTTAAATATTCTGCCAGCTCATTCAATTCTTTATAGCTACTAGATTGCAATGTAGCCTTTCCGGAATCAAAGTATACATTATCTAATGTAAAAAACTTAGGCTCTTCTATCATTACTGTTAAAGTCCCTTTATTAAAGGTATATCCTTTCTCTAATGTAGGAACCTCTATTGTATTGTATTCTTTGGCGTCACCAACACTTTTTATTTTTATCTCATAAGTATCCCCACCCGGAACTTCGATTTCGAATTGGCCTTCTTTATTGGTCACCCCTTTAAATATTTTTTTGGTTTTTATACCGCTAAAAATAATTTGCTCTCCTTCAATAGGCTTTTCTTTAAAGTCAACTACCACTACTGTAAATGGTGCGTTCTGACCTATGACGCTTACTCCAAAGCATATTATTGCTGTAAATATTAGATTCCTCATGTTGCGTTTTAGAAGGTAAACGTTCAAAAGCTAAAAAAGGTACAGCTTTAAATTTATAACTATTGAATGAAAAGGATCTTTGTTTTGGTTTTCATGCTTCCGTCACTGCTGGTAGCAAAAACATAATAAATACCAGAAGACACCCTATTTCCTGATAATGTATTGCCATTCCATGTAGCTTGTCCCCCTACTGAATAGGTGGTAAAAACTAAGTTTCCATTGGCGTCTGTAATCTTAACTTCTGAATCTTCTGTAAATCCTTTAATGGCAATATTACCTGTATACTCTGGTCTTACAGGGTTTGGATAAGCGTAAACATCTGCATATTGAAGGCCTGGTTCAGTTGCAGTTCCCTTAAATCCCATGATTCCCTTTTCTGTAGATATATACAATTCACCTGATTCATGGTTCATAGCCAATGAAAGTACATTGTCACTGAAAAGTGGGCTATTATCTTGATTAAATGCATGGATCATTTCTGTTCCCTCCTCCGACATTAAAAACAATCCTCCTCCTGCAGTTGCAAACCACTTTCTGTTTCCTCCATCTACTAATATCTCATTAATGATCTCTGTTTCCAACAACAACTGTACAGTTCCGTCTAAATTGAGTAGAATCTGCTGAGCATCAAAATCATTACCGCTAAAAATATCATAAGGGTTATAAATAACAGCAGGACCTTCTTCTGTACCTAACCAGATCTCTCCATCTCGATCACTTACAATGGTATTCACTACGTTGTTTGGTAACTTTCCATTACCTTCAGCAGTAGTTAAAATTCGATACTGATCATCGGAAATATCAGTTGGAGTTTGATTAAAATCATAAACTAATAAGCCTACTGATTTTATTGCCATCCAAACATACCCATATATAGGGTCTACCAAAATATCAGTACAAAGCTGGTTAGATGCTACCGACCCGCAATTGAAAGACATCCAATCGCCATCAGCTGTGTATACTGATAATGGCTCATTAACAAATGAATTACTGACCCATAGATTTCCGCTATTATCAAAACTTGTTGAAGCAATACATACGTTATTACCACCCTGTCCTATTCTAGTCTGCAGACTAGAATTATAGTAAGTATGTCTATTTAACCATTGACCATTTTGAAGCTCTATCAATCCACCTCTGAATGAAGATAGAAATACATGGTCTTTATCGGAAGGGTCTATGGTAGACCATAAAATATCTGTTACAGAATCTATTACAAAGGCAAATTCTGATACTGTTATCTGATTATAGGTCTCCCAGTTTTGCTGATCAAAGTGATAAGCGCCATGCCAGTTAAAGGTGTTGTTCCAATTGGTTCCATCAACTCTTCCAGCACTTACCCAAAGCTGTTGCTGATCACAAGCAAGGTGAAAAGCCTCGTTATTATAAGGACCAGTAATCGGATAATGATCTCCATTCCAGCTGGTTTTCATTTTCATAAGACCATTTTTCCTGTCTGCTAACCAATAATAATCTTGGCCCCAAACAGTTTGATTAGGAGCTAATAGGTGTTCACCTTTATAGGTATTTAAACTCACTATCTCATTAAAAGAAATGTCATATTCTGTTGCATCTGAGTTCCTGCTAATAATTAAATTCTCTCCATTAAGCTCTATAGCATATACATCATTATTGGTAAGTGCTGCAGGGATAGACCAGCTACTATTCTCAAATAAATGCACAACATCATCACTAAATGCAGGCCCTTTTTCTACCACAAATAAGCGATCATTGGTTAACGATGAGAAAGCAACTAGCTGAAATACGTTTGCTGTAGCTGTAGCAATTGTGATTTCGCTCCAAACAGAAGGGTCCGAAAGAAATGGCTCCGAAAGTGAAGCTATTCTAAGTCCGTCATCTGTAGCTGCATAAATAGTATCATTACCAATGGTAATATCATTGACTTTGAGCTGTGATCCGTTATTACCAATAATGTAAGTGTCTTTTATTTCTTCATTAAAAACATCTAATACTACTATACCAAAACCAGTAGCTATATAGGTATAATTTTCATTAGAATGCATTCCATAAATCGTTCTGTCTCCTACTACATTACTATTGATAATGGCAGAAATATTAATGATGTTATCTTCCTTAATAATATCTATATTTCCTGATGAATACCCCACCACCACAGCATTGTTCTTCTCATTTGGATGAATAAGAGAGATGCCTAGTTCGGTTAACCCTGTAATTGTATTTAACCTATTTACAGATTGATCCTCTGTATCTACATAATACATTGAATAAGGCGTGGCGGCATAGCATCTATTTCCCACTGGAACTACATGAGTAACATTGTCATAGGGCAAGTGCTCTCTCCAAGATCCTACACCAAAATCTTGGGCAAACAATGTTATTGGCAACATAAATATGGTCAATAGAATTCTCAACATCAATACAAACTAACTAAAAAATAAATTATTGTTATAATAAATTATAATTTTGCCTGATATGGCCTCGTGGCGCAACTGAATAGCGCACTGGATTTCGGCTCCAGCGGTTGCAGGTTTGAATCCTGCCGGGGTCACTAAATTAAAGTACTTTATCAAAAAAATGAAGTGATTCTAAAAATAGAAAAGCCTTAAATACGATTACACTATAGTACAGCCTTTTTTATTAAAACTTTTTCATTCGGGATGATAGATCTTTTTAGCTGTTTGGTAGATCAGTTTTTTATCTAAGGTCATCTTTTTTCTTTGTTGATTTACATATAGCTCCATCTGATCGGTATAATGTGGCGATTCAGGGTGATTACTAATTCCATATGGAAGCACTGTTTCAATTTCTACATCAGCATCGGAATACCTAATGAGCATTATGTAAGACTCTCCAGAAACTGCTTTCACCTTTGCGTCTTTGTATTTATTGCATGAAGTAGCAGCTATCATATCCAAAAGACCAGGAACAGGAAGCTCTGTATCTCCTCTTACATGCTTTTGAAAATCTCCATGAACGACCGCTAATTTTCCAAAATTTTCTATGAAATAATTTTGTGTATGCTCCAAAGATGTAACAATTACTGAATCTGGTATGGGTAATTCGTAATCTAACTTTAACCTATTAACGCTTCTTTTTAAGTGCTTGTAATAAATGTACCATTGCGCAGACCCTAAATTATTCACATCTGCTTTTTTATCCCATTGTTGAAACATTGTAATGAGCTCTTTTAAATGAGGATATTCACTTGCTTTTAAATGAAAAACTCCATTCACTTCAAAAGGACAGAAAATGGGTGTCGGATATTGTTGGTCGTATTTTATGCGCATAAAATCTTCATAAGAAATTTGATCGTATTCTGCTATCATTTGCTCGAAACGAATGCTTCTATTGTTGATATCTTCCATAAAAGAGTAGGTGGTTGGATAATCACTTTCATTAGGATTATCACTGGAGTGTGTACAATTATAAGGGCTGTTGTTTGTATTGAATATATATCCACTGGAAGGGTTATAAACCTGTGGCAATTCATCTATGGTATGGTAAGCATCTGTCAAGGTTTTTGACGTATTACCTGGCAATAATTCTTCCCAATTGTAAGCCGTATCTCTTACTGGTAGCTGTGCATTGCTCAAGTAATAGATGTTATCCATCCTGTCTGCATAGACTACATTAAATCTAGGAACGCCCATTATTGAAAGTGCCTGCTTGAATTCATTAAAATTAGCAGCCTTACCCATATGATACCATTGGTCTATGGAGGAAATGTTTTCAAGTGCATTTACATGGAATGAAAAGGTGCCACTATCATTTTCTACAACAGGACCATACAGACTCCATAAAACCTTCTTTTTAACAGGAATAGTAATCCCTAATTTCAATTTTGCCCTTAATTTTACCTTGGTTTTTTCAAGCTCAATCCACTCATTATCGAACTTGTAGGTATGTTTTTTCTTTGGATGCATCTCCAATTGATAAACGTCTATCAAATCGGGAAAATTATAGGTATGTGTCCAGCCTAGATGCTCATTGGTTCCTATAAAAGGAAAAGGTGCTCCTGGAAATAAACCACCTAAAAAATTCCACCCTTCCTTACTTACCAAATGTGCTTCGTACCAAGCAAAAGGACCTTCTAAGGGTTGATGTGTATTTACATTCAAATATGTTTTATTATCTGTTGTCTTTTTTCTCCTAAAAGCAAAACCATTAGATCCAGTAGTTTGAAATGCGACCTCCTTTAAAGGAGCGATCTTATTGCCAAAAAGATCTCTAAGCATATCGCCAGTGTCGGAAAAAAAATGGATCACTAAATTATAGCCTATTAAATATTCTTCTACAGTAATAGGAAAAGCCTTTTTAACCAATACTTCATCTGGATGGGCCATAGCATATGCATTAATGCCATCTACATAACCTTGCAGTACTTTAAGAACTTCTTTGGACAATTCATGGTAGTGATCTTCTACGGTTTGTTTACATCTCAACAGGTGTACGATATAGTCTAGTTTTGCTCCTTCTTTTCCACTGTAAATTCCTAAAAGACCTTTAACAGGCAAGAATGTTTCTTGAATGGTTTTAAAATCGTCTTCGGCATGGGCCCAAGCCAATCCATAAGCTGCTTCCTGATCGGTATTTGCAAAAATATGAGGTGTTCCATAAGGGCCTCTTACGATCTCAATATGCTTTGGGTTTAGATTTTGCTGAGACAAAAACCCACTAATTATCATTAATGAGACAATTGTAATAATCAATTTTTTCATTGCTGAAATATTATTTAACAAACAATGAAATTACAAAAAGATGTAGTTTGACCTACATAAAGATTCTGAGGTTTTTATTGAACCCGAATTGCTTCAAAAGATCCTGAAATATTATGCAGATCATCATTAAAATCACCTACAGTTCCAGAAAAATCCCCAATCACCAGCGTTTCTTGTAACATTTCAGAAGTTGAGGCAGATACTGCAGGAAAAGTAGTTATGGTTAATGTTGTTGATGCTCCTATACCTAATGCATCCGAATAAGAGTCCATATTATTCATAATACTTAAAGAGCCATCCATATCTCCATTAAAAACATAAGAACCCTCATCGGTCATATTAACATGTCCGAATTGAACCGTTAACATTCCGCCATCAGAAGAAGATAATATTAATTGAGATCCTCCATTTGAGATCCCGCTATTTGTTTGAAGGATTGCAACTCCATTCTCAAAATCATCCTCTTCAGAAAGTATTTCTTCATATGAATAATCCTGACCATCAATTGTAATGTTCCACTTAATGGTTACTTCATTTATTGCTTCATTCTGTTTTTTACAGCTGCTAAATTGAATGAGCACAAAAGCAACAAAACAAACAAAGAAACTTATCTGAAATATTTTAATACTCTTTTTCATGTTATTGAATTTTAATTTGTAATTATCGTTCTAAAGGGATGGTATTCCAAATATAATATTTTTATTTTTGTCTAGCGATTTTTAACTTGTAAATTAAATATCTTTGCTAACGGATGAGGTTGATAACTATCTGTTACGATCCTTTTTCTATCAATAGGGAAGAAATTGGGAAAATGGGTCGCCTCTTGCAGCAATCGCTGGATACCCTATTTTAAATTAGGGACATGTTGTATTTAAATTTTACGAACTATTTTTTTGATCTGTTACGACTATACCTAATTAGCTATTGTAAAATTAAATCGCTTAATCCATGAAAATTAAAACTTTTGAACTAGAAAGACTTCAATCACTATACGAAAACACTGTTGATTATAATTTAACAGAAAGCGGATTTCATCCCTATGCCCTCAATGAGCTTCTTTCAGATAATGAACAACAAAAATTATTGACCCTCACTCTTGGGTATGGACAAACCAATGGAGCTGTCTCTTTAAGAAAGCAAATTGCGAGTCTTTATAATTGTGAAAATGAAGATCAGGTACTTATCACAAATGGTTCAGCAGAAGCCAATTATATTCTCTGTAAATCAATACTAGAAAAAGACGACCATGTGGTAATGATGCTTCCCAACTACATGCAAATTTGGGGAATTGCAGAAGACATGGGTTGCTCTATTGACGGCTTTCACCTTCAGCAGAAAAACAACTGGAAACCAAATCTAGAAGAGCTAAGAAAATTAGTTACTCCAAAAACAAAAATGATAGTAATCTGCAATCCTAATAACCCAACAGGATATGTGCTGAACCAAGAAGAAATGAAGGAAATAATTGCTATTGCTAGAGAAAATGATGCTTGGATTCATTCCGATGAGATCTACAGAGGATCAGAGCTAAATGAAGTTGAGATCAATAGCTTTTTCGGAAGCTATGAAAAATGCATTGTCAATGGAGGACTTTCTAAATCTTATGCATTACCTGGTTTAAGAATTGGCTATTTAATGGGCCCAGTTGGTTTTGCAGATAAGGCTTGGGCTTATCATGACTACACCTCAATATCCACAGGAATAGTAAGTCAGCATGTAGCAGAGATCGCTTTAGAACCCAGCAGAAGAATGGAGATCTTAACGAGAAACAGAAAAATGCTTCAAAAAAACCTAGATCTATTCTCAAATTGGATAGAATCCTATAAAGACCTTTTTGAATTTGTTCCTCCAAAAGCAGGGGGAATGGCCTTTATAAAATATAAATTACCTGTTAATTCTACTGAACTTTCTGATTGGCTGCGTAAGGAATATTCTGTTTTTGTAGTTCCTGGTGATTGTTATGGTATGGATGGCTATATTAGAATCGGAATTGGAGAGCGTTATGAAGTTTTAAAAGAAGGTTTAGAGATCATGAAAAACGCATTGGTTAAACGATTTAATTTAGAAACAGTATGACAATCTTAGAAGAGATCATAAAGGCGGAAGAAAGAATTCGACCCTACATATTAAAAACACCCCTTTTTAAATCTGTATACTTATCCGAAATGATAGAAGGAGAGGTCTATTTTAAATTAGAATCGGAACAAATCACCGGCTCTTTCAAAGCTCGTGGGGGGCTGAATAAAGTGTTCTCTTTATCTCAAGAAGAAAAAGAAAAAGGCTGTTTAACAGCTTCTACCGGTAATCATGCACAA
>Ga0315332_10000816_pt1 | contig 15524 bp, 11 predicted proteins | sample M110034915metaG_FD_203455 | JGI IMG/M metagenome (GOLD analysis project Ga0315332, IMG submission 203455) | Ammonia-oxidizing marine archaeal communities from Monterey Bay, California, United States - M1 100m 34915 | ecosystem: Environmental > Aquatic > Marine > Intertidal zone | place: USA...
GATAGGATTGCCTATGTAGGTAATGGGGAAGATGTTCTGCAGTTTCGCGGGGGATATACGCGGGTAATAGAATTAGGGGATCAGGCATTACTACCCGGATTCATCGATGCTCATGGTCATTTTGGAGCCGTAGCGGTTTACTCTGCTCTTCTTGACCTTTCCTCTCCACCGGTGGGAGAAATGGAGAGCATTGATGATATTGTTGCAGCGATTCGCGATTGGATTAATGATAATGATCTGCCGGAAGGTGCGTTAGTTTATGGCTACGGGTATGACGACTCCTTGCTTGCGGAGAGACGGCATCCAAATCGAGATGATCTCGATAAAGCCTCGGTTTCTAATCCTATAGTGCTTAGGCATGTCTCTGGCCATCTAGCCGCTTCTAACTCTGTGACTCTTGAAAATTATCAGATTAACTCGAGCACACCTGATCCCGCGGGCGGAGTGATTCGAAGGCGGATGGGTAGCGATGAACCTGACGGTGTTATGGAGGAAACTGCGATGGCACTTCTCCCAGCGACAGGCGATCTGGTAGATGAGAACCTGGGCTGGGATTTACGCAGAGAGGCCGCAGACATTTACGCTAGTTACGGCATCACTACAATTCAAGAAAGTAATGTAAGTACCAGCTACGTTGAGGCATTAAAAAAAGAGGCTACCACGGAGCCATTTGCCGTGGATATTGTTGCCTATATTATGGGTAATCCGCTTTCAGACGATGAGCTGTCAGAGGTTAATATTGACACTGACTATACCGGCGGTGTCCGTATCGGAGGAGTTAAATTCACCTTAGATGGCAGCCCTCAGGGTCGCACTGCCTGGATGTCTCGACCCTATGACGCTGGTCCCCCTGGAGCTGAAGAGAGCTATTCAGGATATTCAAGTTATGATCCAGATGCATACAGAGTTCGAGTAGATCGATTACTCTCGCGAGGAGTACCGGTTTTAGCACACGCTAATGGCGATGAGGCGATTGAGTTAATGATCGATGGTATTGAGGGGGCCATCTCTGGTAAAGCATTGCCCGATCATCGCTCCGTCATTATACACGCGCAACTGATCCGACCTGATCAGCTGGACAGAGTAAGGGACTTGGGAATTGTGCCATCCTATTATGCGGCACATCCGTTTTTTTGGGGTGACTGGCACAGGCTTAGTTTTGGAGACGATAGGGCTAACTTTATTAGCCCTTTGAGAGCTACAATCGATAGAGGTATTCCGTTTACCGTACATAACGACTCGCCCATTGTCCCACCGGATATAATGAGGTTACTTTCGATCTCTGTTAATCGCTTAACACGAAGTGGTTACGTTTTAGGTCCTGATCAAAGAGTGACTGTAGAAGAGGCGCTGTATTCTGTAACTCAAGGTGCTGCGTATCAGTATTTTGAAGAGGACGAGAAAGGCAGTATCGAGGTAGGCAAACGAGCTGATTTTGTGGTACTTGAAAAAAATCCGCTCGCGATCAATCCTATAGATCTCGATAGCATCTCAATTGTTGAGACGTTTGCGCGGGGTAAGTCTGTTTACAAAAATTCAGAATTTAATTAGTTAATTTTTTGGAGTATAAGGAATGAAAGTGGCGTTTATTGGACTTGGAGTTATGGGCTACCCCATGGCTGGGCATGTTAAAGCTGCGGGTATGGACATCTGCGTGTTTAACAGAACACCAGAAAAAGCAAAAAAATGGTGTGAGGAGTTTGGCGGCATATCGGCGAATACACCGGGCAAAGCTGCGGAAGGCTGCGATATAGTCTTGGTTTGTGTTGGTAACGATGATGACGTGAGGCAAGTAGTACTTGGTAAAGATGGCGTTTTGGCGGGGATGAAAGAAGGCGCAATTCTCGTGGACCACACGACCGCTTCGGCTTCGCTTGCCCGGGAGCTCGATGAAGATGCCAGGAATCTAGGCAAGAAGTTTTTGGATGCTCCCGTGTCTGGAGGCCAAGCGGGCGCTGAGAATGGAGCGTTGACAGTCATGATAGGCGGGGATCAGTCGGATTATGAGGCTGCTAGACCAGTCATCGATGTGTATTCAAAATTTAACAAGTTATTAGGCCCTGCCGGTAATGGTCAATTAGCAAAAGCTGCAAATCAAATTTGTATTGCAGGGGTGGTTGAGGGATTGGCAGAAGCGATAAATTTTGCGATCAAGGCGGGACTGAATGGCGAAGACCTAATTGAAACGATTTCAAAAGGAGCTGCAGGATCTTGGCAGATGGAAAATCGCTATCAGACAATGCTAAATGATGAATATGAATTTGGTTTTGCGGTTGATTGGATGCGAAAAGACCTTGGAATTGCGCTTGAGGAAGCTCAACGAAATGGAGCAGACATGCCGCTTGTAAAAATGGTTGATGACTTCTACGCGGAGGTTCAATCAAACGGTGGTGGAAGGCTGGATACCTCTAGTTTGCTTACGAGATACACGCGTAACTAGCGTTTGCAAAGTTAAATGAAAAACGTTGCTTTCATGAGAACGATAGCTCTTTCGGACTCAATGTAGGAAGCGGTAACCCACTGTGGTGCTAAGGTATTTGCAAATCGTTCAGCGAAAATAAGAGTTATAAGCTTCATTGCGCAGGAGTTTCGCCGACAGCTTAGCAACTATCATTCATTTTTATTGGAGTTATCTTGGGAAATCTGGCTAGGGGATTGATCCCTTAGACCCTGCTATTGGGCGTAATTAACTGGTTTTTTATTGATTATTGTCGCCTAAACATCTACCTTAGGCCGCTAGTTTTGACAACCAAAGGAAACCTTATATATGAGAATCCAATTACTTCCTTTAACTACAATACTTATGGTGTTCTGCGGATTTGCTGCAGCGCAGTCAAATGGTGAATATGAGGCGCCCCGTACCGATTGGGGGCAGCCAGATTTGCAAGGGGTATGGAATTTTTCTTCTGACATCCCTATGCAGAGACCGACGAAATATGGGTCGCAGGAATTTTTGACTCAAGAAGAAATTCAGGAGCGTAGAGACGCAATTATGGCTGGCCGCAGGGCAGCGGATGAGGCAGCTGCAAGAATAAATATTCCAGAGGTGCCTGATGAAGGTAGTAACCCAGGAGGCTACAATGACTTCTGGTTTGAGACTGCGGGGCTTGGAGATGTTGTTCGCACATCGCATATAGTATATCCGGAGGATGGACGTCAGCCTTCGTATGTTGAAGGTGCGAATGTTCAATTTGGTGGATTGGGGCCAGATGTGCCAGGCGATAGGCCGGTTCGTTATGTAGTCGGAGGCATAGATAAAACAGGACCAGAGGATAGGGGGCTTTCTGAGCGCTGTATCGTGGGTTTTAATTCTGGACCTCCGTTTACGCCTAGCCTTTACAACAATAACATGCAGATTATTCAAAATAGAGATACTGCGGTGATTATGACTGAAATGATTCATGATGCGCGTATTGTGACCCTCGTAGACAAGCCAGCTCTTGATGATGATATACGTTTGTGGTCTGGTGATTCTCGTGGTTTTTGGGATGGTGATACTCTGGTAGTCGAAACTAAGAACTTTAACGGATACCGACAATCTTTCGGTGCGGCCGGTCAAAACTATGACGCGGTATTAACGGAAAAATTCACTCGCGTTGCTTATGACGTAGTTGACTATGAATTCACTGTTGATGATCCAGGTACCTTTACGGACAAGATCACCGCTGTTGTTCCTATGATAAAAATGGCGGGACAAATATATGAATATGCTTGCCATGAAGGTAACTATGGCATGATGAATACTCTTCGTGGTGCTCGCGTTGAAGAGAGGCTTGTTTCGGAAGGTTTTGAGGTGGGTGAGCGCGATTAGCTTTTAATCGCGATTTCCAAGATCTCGGAGCTTTATTATTCGCGAGAGTTTATATGTATAAATTTCTCAGTACCAAGGCATATTGAATTAAGGTTTATCAATGAAAAATATATTAAAAAAACTACTTCCGTTCACAGTTATTGTTTTTTTTGCAGGAACTGCTGGGGGTCAAGCGCTCGACGAATTTCCTCGTACTCCTGGCGGTAAGCCTGACTTCAGTGGTATATGGCAGGCAATGACTTCAGCGCACTATGATGTAGAGCCTCATGCGGCAGCGTATGGTCCGTATCCAAGAGAAATGGGTGCGTTATCTGCGAAGCCGGCTAGTCTGGGGATCGTGGACGGCGGCCGGATTCCCTATAATGAGGTGAGTCGCAGACAGAGGGAAGAAAATGCGCGAGATGCTATAACTAAAGATCCGTTGGCAAAATGTTTTATGCCCGGAGTCCCTCGGGCGAATTATTTACCTTTCCCGTTTCAGATTGTGCAGTCGCAAGATGTTATCTTAATTGCGTATGAGTTCGCTGAATCGAATCGCATCGTTTACGTTGATCAGCCAGAGATTGTTTCTCAAGTTGATGCGTGGATGGGCCATTCGAATGCAACATGGGAAGGCGATACTTTAGTGATAAGCGTAACAGGCCAGATGGAAGATACCTGGTTCGATAGAGCAGGAAATTTTCATAGCTTTGAGATGGTAGTAGAGGAGCGATGGACACCTGGGGGTCCTAACCACGTCAATTATTCTGCCACTATAACGGACCCTAATACCTTCACTGAGCCTTGGACGGTCAGCTTTCCTTTATATCGACATGTTCAAGATGACATGCAGCTACTTGAATTTAAGTGCGTAGAATTCGCGGAAGAGTACATGTATGGCGAATTTCGTAAAGAAGGTACTCCTATTGGGAATCCAGAAGAATAATAAATAGCTGCCTACCGACGCCAATCCCGGGAGTTCTAATCAGAAATCTCGGGGTTTTATTGATTCTTCAATCTTTACCAAGGAACAGTTTCCCCGTTCCACGCAAGAAATTTTAAATCATCGTCTTTGTTTAAATTTGCAAGTATTTCGATTAAATATTCTGCCACCAGCTGCGGTTGAAAAATTGACTCTTTTGTAACTCTTTCAAGGAAAGGGCGGGAGAGAGCTGATTCGGTTGTGCCGGGATGAAACAATACAAAATTTACATGCTTGGGCGAACGTGAGTATTCGATAGAAGCTGATTTCATCAACATGTTCAGCGCGGCCTTGGAAGCACGGTAAGAATACCAACCGCCTTTTCTATTGTCCTCTATGCTTCCAACCCGTGCACTAAATGCTGTAATCGTGCACCTCTTGCTTTTAGTCAGGACTGGTTTTAGGTGTTTTACCCACAGTATTGGTATGAAGGCATTAATTCGCATGACCTCTTGTAGGTTATCGATTTTTATCTCGACTAAACTTTTCTCTGGAGAAAATTTTTCATTATGTAATATGCCGTTGCAAATGATCACTTGACGGATTCGAAGTTTTTTCTCCTTTAGGAGGGATACGATCTCAATGATAGACGCCTCAGAATAGTCAGATTGTATCCAATGAACTCTCTTCTCCGCTCCATTGGAAATCTTCCCTTTCGGCGAGCGGCTTACGGCGAAGATTTTTGTTCTTTCATCTTGCTTCAAACATTCGCTGATTAATTTTTGGGCTATGGCACTGCTAGCGCCGATAATAAGCCAAGAGTCCGAAATCGGTGCGACCAGCTCATTACTTGACTGCATCATTTAACCTCGAGGAATGTTTTTTCAGATCACACTCGCTACAGTTGGACTTTCCTGTTAGTACAAACGAAATTTGAGAGCGATAACGCGCGAAGAAACGATAGGCCAAATCACTAAAAAACCTAAGAACAGGAAGGCGTAAAATCTGCAGCCATTTCATTCTCCCTACTAAGTTCCACGCTTGAACTGAAACATCTAGCCCGTAAATCATCATCCCCCCTCGACAGCGGCCATGAAAGACTGCGGACGCTTTTTCAGGGTCAATGTCTGGATATCTAAGATTAAAGTCTTCCGAGTGAATATCTTCAAAAGCTAAATTTCCGTCGACATTTAAGCGGCTCAGGGCCTCCATCTCGCGAGCGCAGAGCGGGCAAGTGCTGTCATAAAAAAGGGTGAGTTTTGCTGGTTCGTTAGACATACGCGATGATGATGCCAACGTGCCCAAGACAAATGAGAATTGTCAGAGTGAACCGGAGCTGAAGGTAATCTAAGGTCACTCCGGACATCAGTCGCTTAGCAAAGCGAAATTCGCCAACCAATATTGCCACATATCCAAGAGATAAAATTAAGATTCCCAGCGCGAAAAACTTAGAGGAGATAAGAAGAGCCAGCCAAGCTATTATCACTATGGCATTGGACCCGATCAGCATTAAACTGCCGCGTCGAGAGGAAACACCGCTCAGGACTCGGCCCCAAATCGCTCCTGCTAGGAAACAGAGTATTAATGCAGAGTAACCTACAAATAACGTCGGGCCATCAAAGAAACTAGTTTCGAAGTTCCACCACGTTAAGACAACACCCGCTACAATCGGAATGAGGCCGCAATACCCTAAAGAAGAAGTTACTGACTTAAAATTCACGCTCTAACCATTTGCTGATTCCTAACGACGTAAACGCTGGCTAACAAATTTTAGATCTAAGGAGATCTGCCTCTCCGTCGCTTTCGTTAATGAAAGCATGAAAATTAATCAGGAGCTTATGAAAAAGAAACCGTTTGAGTCGATGTATTGGTTGTTGGGGGACCAGTTAGATCTCGAGCACCCATGGTTTTCAAAGGTTGATGGTAACAGGTTATTTGTGATCGCGGAGCTCTACCAGGAAACCGCATACTGTACCCAACACGTTCAAAAAATTTGTGCGTTTTTTTTATCGATGGAAAATTTTGCAAAAGGGCTGAGGGCGAAAGGCCATCAAGTGGTACACCTCACTCTGGACGAGACCATAGCTTTTGATAACCTGGAAGCATTAATCGAGGCAAAAATTGTGGAGCATTCTGTTACTCAATTTTTTTATCAGCGTCCCGATGAGCTCAGACTTCTAAATCAGTTTCGATCATTGCGGTTGGATGGGAGCGTATTGGTGGAGGAACATGACTCGGACCACTTCCTGTTTCCGTTCTCTGAAATAGAAAAAGATTTTGCGCCAGGAAAATCTCACAGGATGGAGAGTTTTTACCGTCGCATGCGGAAAAGATTTGGTATTTTGATGAACGGCTCTGAACCCATTGGCGGAGAATGGAATTTCGATAAACAAAACAGAGAGAAATTTTCTCAATCCGATATAAGTCAGATTCCAAATCCACTAATTTTTTCTAACAATATAGAAGATGTTCTTATTCGTTTAAAAAGGAACAATGTTCAATTTATCGGGAAAATTCCTGACCAATTACCCTGGCCGGTTTCGAGAGTTCAGGCGTTAGAACTTTTAGAATTCTTCTGCGCAAAATGCTTACCTAATTTTGGACGCTTCCAAGATGCCATGGCAACTGATCATGACCTTGGTTGGAGTCTGTATCATTCGCGTTTAAGCTTCGCTTTGAATTCGAAAATGCTTTCGCCTTTAGAAGTCATAAAGACCGCGCTTCATGCGTATGAGACGAAGAAGCCGCTAATATCTATTGCTCAAATAGAAGGGTTTGTACGGCAGGTTTTGGGATGGCGAGAATTTATCCGTGCGCTTTACTGGATAAATATGCCTGCTTATAAGGAAAAAAATTACTTTAAAGCTGAAAGGAAGCTCCCCGGGTTTTTCTGGACTGGAGAAACAAAAATGGCATGTATGCACCGCGCTATTGACGATTCTCTTCAGTACAGTTACTCGCACCATATTCATCGTCTCATGATCACAGGAAATTTCTGCTTGTTGACTGGCGTTAGTCCGGATGAAGTCGATAATTGGTATCTGGGCATTTACATTGATGGAATTGAGTGGGCCGAACTTCCAAATACAAGAGGTATGTCCCAATATGCTGATGGAGGGATGGTTGCCTCAAAGCCATACTCCGCGAGCGGAAACTATATTTCCAAGATGAGCGATTATTGTAAGAATTGTCGCTACAAGGCTAAAGAGGTTACCACAGAAGAAGCCTGTCCCTTCAACAGCCTTTATTGGCGTTTTCTAGAAGCTAACAAGGACAAATTAGCGAAAAATCCGCGTAACGCATTGGTTTATAGCAGTTGGTATCGCAAAAAAGAAGACGAACGGAAAGCGATTCTGATCAAAGCAGATGGGCTCGTTGAAAATATAGAGAGACTTTAGGATTTATACAAAACTGGGACGCAATTTATTGGTTTTGAATTTGTGCTGCGACTCTCTGAACTTTATCCATAACGGCGAGCAGGTTTTCGCCCCATAACTTGCCGATTTGTTTTTCAGTGTACCCTCGGCGCACGAGTTCGAGCGTGACATTAAAAGTTTCCGAGGCATCGTTCCAGCCTTGTATTCCTCCTCCGCCGTCAAAGTCAGAACTAATGCCGACGTGATTAATACCTATGAGATTAACCATGTAGTCAATGTGATCCACAAAATCCGATACTGTTGCTGGTGGCGCTAAGTCATTTACCTCTCGATTTAAACGAGAGCGCAGTAGAGTGTTTAGTTCGCTTACGTTTTCGTCATAAATATCTTTATCTGCGGTAGAAAGGTGTTCAATCGCGGAAATGGATAAAATTTCGAAGCCAAGTTGGGCCGCTATTTCCGTCTCCAATTTCTTTCGGCCCTCTGCTAAAAATCTTCGCCTCTCTTCGCTTACGTAACTGCTAAACGCGGTCGTTTGCACAACACCACCGTTTGCCTTAACTGCGATCAACATTTCATCATCAAGGTTGCGAGTGTGATTTGTTAATGCTCTCGCAGAAGAGTGGGATGCTATTACCGGTGCAGTGCTTAGTTCAAGGGTTTGCATAATTGAATCTTTTGACGGGTGAGAAATATCGATCATTATTCCTAGTCGATTCATTTCAATGATAGCTTGTCTTCCGATCTCACTCAGGCCGCCATGCATGTAGTTCTTAAGTTCTTCTCCCGTATGTGAGTCAGAAAATTGATTGTGGCCATTATGTGCGAGAGACATATATCTTCCGCCCCGCTCATAAAACTCCTCTAACTTTGGCATATCGAGGCCAATTGGATAGGCGTTTTCTATTCCAATCATCGCAACTTTTTTCCCAGTTTTTATTATTCTGCGGACATCTTCAGAAGTGTAGGCTAATTCAATTGTATTTGGTGCGATCTCCTCCGTGAGACGATGAATCGAATCGAACTTGTCAGTAGCATTCGCATAAGCATTCTCATAACCCTGCGGAGAGAGGTCGCCTTGTCCGGTATAAACTATAAACCACGCTACATCCAGTCCGCCTGCTTGCATTTTAGGTAAATTAACTTGCGTATCGAGATCCTGGGTATAGTTTCTTGTAGCAGTAAAGTTTTCAGTATTTATGTCGGCATGCGTATCCAATGTTATGACACGATTATGTATTTCATGGGCTCTTTCAGAGAGTTGCTCTTCGCTCTCGCCACAACCATAAAGTGGAACGGAAATCGAAAGAATGACAAAAATTTTTAAAAATTTGGTTTTATTCATAACTAGAGATGGCCTAGGACAAATAGCGTTAAAAGATATTAACCTTAGTCATAAAAAGAAAGGATTGCTACGTGTTTCTCTTGAATTTATTTTTTAGTAAAGGTTACAAGGTTGTCTGCTAGATAGGAAAACAAGCTTTGAGTTTTAGGGGACGGCAATTTGATATTTGCTAATAAGGTTAAGCCTAGAATATCATATGACGACAGTCCAGCCACTTTGCACCCTTCGGAGCTATTGGCTTCTGATGAAATTTCCAAGAGGTTTAGAATGATTCGGTCCATATTTCCCAATGGTTTAACGAAAAGCGTTTGCTTCGTTCTCATTTTTGTAATTCCATCCCTGTCGTTCTCGGAAGGTGGTCGAACCCCTGTTCGAGCTAAGAACGGCATAGTTACAAGTGCTTCAAGACTTGCGTCGGAAGCTGGGGTAGAGGCCATGAAGCAAGGGGGTAACGCTGTCGATGCAGCGGTCGCTACAGCGTTTGCTTTAGCGGTAACTTGGCCGAGTGCCGGAAATATTGGTGGTGGCGGGTTCTTGGTCTACCACGGTGGGGATGGGCATGCTACCACCTTCGATTTTAGAGAAAAAGCTGCGCTTGCAGCAACTGAGGACATGTACCTTGGCTCGGATGGGAGGGTTGTTAATAATTCGAACCATTTGGGCATGCTGGCAATCGGAGTGCCTGGTACCGTAGCGGGATTGTTTAAAGCGCATCAGGAGTTAGGGGTCTTGCCTTGGGCCGATCTTGTTGCTCCGGCAATTGCGTTAGCTCGAAACGGGATCCCAATAACTTATGCTCTCCAGACTGGTTTCTCCAGAAGTGCAAATCGATTTCGTCAGTATCCTTCGTCTGCGGAGAAATTTTTCCGAGAAGATGGATCCTTATATGAAATAGATGAGATTTGGATCCAATCTGACCTTGCACATACTTTGGAGTTAATTCAGCAAGACGGCAAAGACGGGTTTTATAAGGGTGAGAATGCGAAAAGGTTGGCAGATTTTATGCTGGCGAATGGAGGATTGATTACGGAAGAAGATCTTGAGCGTTATGAGGCTGTTGAGCGGGAGCCCATTCGAGGCATGTATCGGGGTCATGAGATCATCAGTATGCCCCCGCCGAGTTCAGGAGGAATTGTTCTTGTTGAAATGCTAAATATCTTGGAGAACTATGAGCTTTCGGGAATGGGCCATAATTCGGCAGAATATTTACATGTGCTTACCGAAGCCATGCGACGAGCCTATGCGGACCGGGCTGAACACCTGGGAGATCCAGATTTTAATGAAGCGATGCCGCTTGATCGGTTGCTGGATAAAGGTTACGCATCCACCTTGCAAGCTTCAATTAATTTGGATAAGAAATCTGAGAGTTCACCTTTAGATTTTGCTCAAGCCTATGAAAGTGAGGAGACTACTCATTTTTCTGTTGTTGATAAAGATGGCAACATGGTCAGTCTCACCTACACTTTAGAGTTTGGCTATGGCTCAGCAATTGTGGTTGAGGGAGGGGGGTATTTGTTAAACAACGAGCTTGGGGATTTTAATGCCACGCCAGGTCTCACAGATATTAGAGGAAATATAGGTACGGCGCCTAATTTAGTTGCGCCCGAGAAAAGACCGCTTTCATCGATGACTCCGACAATTGTTGCCCTTGAAGGAAGGCCCTTGTTTGCTACGGGCAGCCCGGGCGGTAAGACAATCATTAACACTACTATGCAAACTATCCTTAACGTTATCGACCATGGATTTAATATCGCTGAAGCGATCGAAGCTGGTCGGATTCATCATCAGTGGTTACCGGATGTTACAAGAATTGAAGCTAACGCTATTTCCGCTGATACCCTTCGTCTCTATGAGAGCAAAGGACATAGAGTGCAGGAGCGCAGCTCGCAAGGAGCGGCGATGGGTGTCTATTACAATAGGGAAGAGGGTCTTTTTGAGGGCGCTTCTGATTCTCGACGAGGAGACGGTGCTGCTGTTGGTTACTAATCTTGAATTCTTGAGGAGCTAATAATGAAAATAAAATCGCTTTCTTTGTTGTCTTTATTTTTCATAAATGCATCTTTCGCCGCGGAAGAACTAGCTTTGGTTAAGCAAAAGTTTATCGGAGATTATGAGCTGGTAAGTTATTTTGCTTTCTCTGAGGATGGTACAGGACGGGACATGAACTATATCGGAAGACTTAGCTATGACAAGTTTGAGAATATGTCTGGTCTCGGAATGCCGATAGATTTGCCTGCTCGCGCTTCAAATTCTTCTGAGCGCACAATCGGAGGGTTCGGCTACTGGGGAAAGGTATCATGGAATCTGCGCGATGGAACCGTTACTCACCACGTAGAAGGCTCTCCCATGGTGCCAGAATGGGTCGGAGGTGATAACGTGCGATACTTTGAATTTTTGAACGATGACCTTCTTACTTTGTCCATAAAAAATAATGAAGGCCGCATAACCGGGACCTTAACATGGAGAAGACTCCAATAGGTTCCGGTGAGAAAAATCGCTAAGCGATCAATTTAGAATTTCTGTGAATTTTGCCCATTCGGTCGGTTTTCCATGGATGGGTACGATGATCTCAACGTCCAAGCCGAGTCGCTGAACATGATTGTAGAGACTCCGGTTGTCGGTAGAAGCTTCAGTTGTTAATTCCAAATCAGATGAATCGAATAGATCAGCTTCAATAAGCAACTTTTCCTCAGGGAGATAGGCCACAAGCATACCCTCAGAGTGGCTTAGCGGGTGCACATACGAAAGCTGCATTAAACGATGGCCGTCGCTCAAAGCGTAATTCTCACGGACAGTTTCGTATTGGTAGCCCTCCGCCAGTTCGGTTGGCGGCCAAAGGCTTAGCATATCCGGTTCTAGGGTCCGCGGAGAGTAATTCAAAACATCGTTGGTATAAAAATCATAATTCTTCCAATGAGTAATTATCGTGGCACCTATGTGCATGTATGTTCTCAAGCCCCCAATGTGGTCGTGATGTTGGTGAGTGTTGATTAAAAAACGTATAGGTTTGTCAGGAATTAGCTCAACGATTTTATCGATTACAGCAAGATTGCGGTTTTCATTAAGAGGAGCCTCTATAACAGCGATATAATCTTCAAACTCTACGACAACACTATTGTGAGAACTACCACCGTAGAGGAAGACTCCGTCCCGTAATTTTTCGACCTCTACGGTTTCTGAGAAATCTGCATCTAGCACTTCGGGCGGTATTTCAATATCCCTTGGACAAGTGTTTGCAACTATATTGTCCTGTCGTCCACCAAACGCATTATGTCCAGCGTTGACACTCTGCGCCTGATAGTTGTCATCCCAGCCAGTATGGTGGTGCCAATTTGTCGGGAATTTAATTCCATTTCCGATATCGATGTAATCCGAGTTCGAAAATTCATGCTCATAGTTTGTATCACCGAGCACTGAATCTGGGACCCATGTGTGAATTCGTTGCAATAGATTTTCTGAATTAATTGTCGCGTCAACTCGGTACTTTCCCATAACCATTATTGAAACGATGCTGACTTTTTCTGGATTGACTGTGGCTCCGTCGCGGCCCATTTCTCCAAGTTCCCATCGCCAGGTGGCGCGAGGGTTTGCTCCGGGCAGGCGAGCCGCTTTTAGGAACCCATGTGGATTCAGCCACATGTCCAGCTGCCAGCGCTCAGCATCATGAGGGCGGGCAGCTATCGACGGTTCATTTTGCCCGTCTTGGTGCCAGGCGTATTGGTCGCTAAGGCTGAAGATTTGTCGCTCATTCCTCTGTATGGGGGTACCACCGTACCAGCCCAGTCCGTATTTCCATGAGGCCGGGTTATTTCCGGGTTCGCGATCAAAGGTTTCGATCATGCGAACGTTATCCCAGTCAATAGTTCGCGTATAGTTTCTAAGAGTTTCCCCTCTCGGCCAGTCGACCTCGTAACCGTTCATATATTGTTGTCCCACCATCCCTGAATATGCGCTGCCCGAAATCGAAACGCAGGATAGCCTCTCCTCGCCAATTGCTGCAGAGGCGGCTGTAAGGATGGGGTTTGGATCAATATAGCCCGGCTGAAACTCTTGAGCTCCAAGTGTGCTGGTCAGAATTAAACTAAGAAACGCTATTGGGAGTGGGGAAGATGCCGATGTCACGAGACCTCCTATAGATAGTCATATTTATTATTATGTTACGGCTAGAGTAATGGAGTGATATTTTTAATTCAATAAGGTTGCTTGTGTAAGATTAATAATCGGTACGCGATTCTGTGACATATATTGTTATTCAGCCCAGTCAAATTTATATGGTATAAGACTCCTCTTAAAGAATTGAGAAAAATTTAGATGGCAAATATCAGCCCCCTAGCACGCAAGCTCAGGCAACAAATTCAAGGCGACGTCTTGTTCGATGACTTTAGCCGTGGTCGTTACAGTACAGATGCCTCCATTTATCAATTAATGCCAATTGGAGTGGTTGTTCCGAAGAGTGATGATGATGTCGAGGCTGTCATCAAGATCGCTAAAGAGGAGGGCGTTCCCGTGTTGCCCCGAGGCAGCGGTACTTCGCAAAATGGTCAGGCAATTGGGGAGGCGTTATTAATTGACACTACCCGTCATCTTAATCAGATCGTTGGGTTTGACAAAGAAAATCAGACGGCTTGTGTTCAGCCGGGGCTTGTGCTGGATCATCTTAACCGCCATTTAAAGCCGCACGGGTTGTTTTATCCGGTTGATGTCTCAACGGCTAATAGGGCAACTCTCGGGGGAATGACCGGAAATAATAGCTGCGGTGCCCGTTCAATTCGATACGGTAATATGGTCCACAATGTGCGCTCTGTTGAAGCGTTACTTGCCGACGGCAGCAAGGCACACTTTAGAAAACTTAATGGCGATACTGGCAACGGCGATGTTCCCCATGAGCTCGCAAATCAGCTTTTAGGCCTGGGCCAGCGAGAGTCAGAAGAAATTATTTCTCGTTTCCCTAAGCTTCTAAGAAGGGTTGGGGGCTACAATATTGATGAGTTAACGAAAGAGAACCCGAACTTTGGTAGTTTATTGGTTGGGTCAGAGGGGACCCTTGGGTTCTTTCAGAAAATTCACTTGCAGTTACAACCTATTCCCCCGGAAAAAGTATTAGGGATTTGTCATTTTCCAACTTTCTACGAAGCAATGGAAAGCACCCAGCACATCGTAAAGCTGAATCCTGACGCGGTCGAACTGGTTGATCGCACGATGATTGACCTAGCGCGCGCCATTCCTATGTTTGCTGCTACAGTAGATCGCTTCGTTCAAGGTGAGCCGGACGCGTTATTGCTGGTGGAATTTGCTGGTGAGGGTAAGGAAGAGCAGCTAGTTAGGTTGGCAGGGCTTGTAGAATTAATGGAGGACATGGGGTTCCCCAACGCGGTTGTTGAGGCGACAGACAATGAGTTTCAAACGGCGGTCTGGGAAGTAAGAAAGCAAGGTCTGAATATCATGATGTCGATGAAAGGCGATGGCAAGCCCATTTCATTTATTGAGGATTGTGCGGTAGATCTCAGAGATCTGGCTGAATACACTCGGCGTCTTACCGATATATTTGAAAAAAATGGGACAACCGGCACATTTTATGCTCATGCGTCAGTTGGAACATTGCATGTTAGACCTATTTTAAATATGAAAGAGGAGTCGGGCTCAATTAAAATGCGGTCAATTGTTGAGGAATGCCTGGAGATGGTTCGAGAATACAAAGGCTCGCATTCTGGAGAACACGGTGATGGAATTTCCAGGTCGGAGTTCCATGAGCCAATGTTTGGCAAGCGAATGGTTGAAAATTTTGAAGAGGTAAAAACAGCTTTCGACCCATTCAATTTATTTAACCCGGGTAAGATTGTTAATCCTCATAAAATGGACGATCGGAATATCATGCGCTTTGCGCCGGGTTATGAGCCAATCAAGCTAGATACGAAACTGGACTGGTCGGACTGGGGAGGGCTGCATCGGGCGGTCGAGATGTGTAATAACAACGGTGCTTGTCGCAAGGCCCACGTGGGTACAATGTGCCCCTCCTATCGTATAACAGGGAACGAGAAGCACTTGACGAGGGGTCGTGCTAATACTCTCCGACTAGCAATTACAGGTCAA
>Ga0315332_10000817_pt1 | contig 15520 bp, 12 predicted proteins | sample M110034915metaG_FD_203455 | JGI IMG/M metagenome (GOLD analysis project Ga0315332, IMG submission 203455) | Ammonia-oxidizing marine archaeal communities from Monterey Bay, California, United States - M1 100m 34915 | ecosystem: Environmental > Aquatic > Marine > Intertidal zone | place: USA...
CGCAAATGGGATTGCCTGATATGAAACTTCCCATTCAATATGCAATTGGATATCCGAAACGGTTAAAAAATAATTTTCCTCGATTTAACTTTTTCGACTACCCAAATCTTTCCTTCGAACAACCTGATAAAGAAACCTTTAGCAACCTAAATCTTGCCTATTTTGCACTAGAAAAAGCAGGAAATATTGCTTGTGCACTAAACGCAGCAAACGAAATTTCTGTTGAAGCGTTTCTGAAAGGAAAAATTAAATTTTTAGACATTGCAGAAATTAATGGTAACAGCATAGAAAAAGTTACTTTTGTCGCCCGTCCGAACTATGAAGATTATGTAGCAACCGATGAGCAAACAAGAATTATTGCAAAAGAATTAGTAGGATAAATGGAAACTTTAAGCATCACTGGACAACTTATTTTAAGCTTGTCAATATTAATTACGCTTCACGAATTAGGACATTTTGTTCCTGCGAAATTATTCGGAACTAAAGTGAGTAAATTCTACTTATTTTTTGATTTTCTCTTCCCTTTTCCAAATGTTGCCAATTTTTCACTTTTTAAGTTTACCAAAGGAGGAACTGAGTATGGTATTGGTTGGTTTCCTTTCGGAGGATACGTCCAAATTGCCGGAATGATTGACGAAACTACTGACAAAGAAGACCTTGAAAAAGAACCCCAACCTTGGGAGTTTCGTTCAAAACCAGCTTGGCAACGCCTTATTATTATGATTGGTGGTGTTACGGTTAATTTCTTTCTTGCTGTCGCCATTTATTCGATGGTGCTGTTCGTTTGGGGCAAGCAATATATTCCCGCTAACAATGCTGTTTACGGTATTCATTGTGATGATCTCTTGATTAATTTAGGATTTCAAGAAGGAGACAGAATTATCTCAATTGATGGTGAAATAATTAATGCTAACGCGACAATTCAAGCTGTTTCAGGAGATATTATTTTAAACCAGCCATCAATAGTTACCGTTGATAGAGACGGTGCAGTAATTGATGTTTCGATTCCCGAAGATTTTGCTCAAGATGTGTTAAAAAATAAGGTAAAATCTCTATTTTCTCTGCGTGTGCCTATTGTTGTAGATACTTTAATTGCTGGGAATCCTGCCATCGATGCCGGTTTGTTAAAAGGAGACAGCATTGTTGGTGTAAACAATGTTTCAACATCCTACTTTTCTGATTTAGTTCAAGAATTGCATAAAAACACAGATCAAACTGTGAGTTTAAAATACTATAGAAATGGCTCTTTAAGTTCTCTAGATGTAAAAGTAACTAGCTCAGGGACTATTGGATTTGGAAATACTAACCCGACTGAGTTTTTTGACTTCGAACAAAAAGAATACAATCTATTTTCTTGTGTTCCTGCCGGTTGGAACATGACAATAAATACACTAGATAGGTACATAGCACAATTACCACTAATTTTCTCTAAAGAAGGGGTTAAACAAATTGGTGGTTTCGGAACAATGGCTAAAATGTTTAATAAAGAATGGGTTTGGCGCTCATTCTGGATAATGACTGCTTTTATCTCCGTAATGTTGGCTTTTATGAATTTGCTTCCTATCCCAATGTTAGATGGTGGATATGTTATTTTTCTAATTATCGAAATAATAATAAGAAGACCTGTGCCCGACAAAGTAATTGAAATTGCTAATATGTTTGGTTTAGCTCTTGTACTGCTATTATTAGTTTATGCAAACGGCATGGATATCTTTAGAGGATTCTTCGAATAATATTTTCTCTCCTAAATAAACATCGTAATGTTGGTTACTTCGGCCAACCTAGTTCGTCTTGACTCCTAATCAAGGTAACTTTGCAACAAAGCGGAGCTGATGTTTAAAAAAGTTGTTATTTCAATTGTTGTTATTTTAGTTGCCTACGTATCATTCTCGCAAGACGCAACAATAAATCTGTCTACTTCAGAAGTGCCCCAACTTGCAACAATAGAAGAGCCTGCTTTAGATAAAGTAAGCGACTCCATAAAATATGTAAAAGTCATGATTATTCCTTTCGATCCAAAGCTATATATGTCTGATGTAGACCGAGGCATTAGCAAAAAAACAGGAATGTCTACGACTCAGATTAAGTACAATTTTCGATTAGGATTAGCAAATACCATGTACAGTCAAACGATTAAAGATCACCCTTCAATTCAGATGTATTCCGCTGAAAATGAAGATATTCAACAGGATTTATCATATATCTATAAATCAACTGGGTATCACTACGATTACGTTCCTGAGGATGCAGAAAAACCAAAGCAATCTAAACCTAAGGAGGTATTAAACCAAATAAAAAAACGTGCAGACGAAACACTCTATGGTTCCAAAGAACAAGGCGGAACAAAAATTAAAGATGGTCAACTCTATTCTGTTGACTACTCTAAAGATAGATTCATGAATGTTAGAGTTCTTAATCCGAATATGTTTGAGTATTTATCTATTAAATACGAAGCTGGATATTTCGTATTCATTAATCAACTCGATGTAAAAATTGCTCCAGGAACAGATTATCGTGCACTTGAAAATGAAGTCTATCAAAGAGAAATCAAAGTACATTACTCCATATATGACCAATATGGAAATCAGATATATGCTAGTGCAGCTAAAAATTACTTTCCTTCAGTAATGAATGATATGAATATGATTATCAAAGGTTATATGCCGAAAATTTGTAATGAAATTGCTTTTCATATACCAACTGAAAAACTGCCAAAAGTCGTACAAGAAAAACGTGAAGAGGAACAAAAACAAGCTGACGAGCAAGTAAAAGAATTAGACGCTACTTATAACCCCGCTCAACGATAAAATCTTCAATAAACTTTCTGTAAACTCTCCCTCCTTTTTTCCTAATTTTGCAATTCAATTTTGAAAAACAAAAACATGGAAGCTGTAATGACTGATATTTATGGAATTCAAGAGGCGTTAAAAGCTCTTGGATTAAAAGAACTTAACGAAGGAACTTCAACTGGCTCTAACAATTTTGGGGGCGGAGAAACGATCTCTTCCTACTCTCCAACCGATGGAAGCTTAATTGGAAAAGTTACCACTACAACTAAAGAAGACTATGAAAAGGTTATGGCGTCTTCCACATTAGCTTATTTGAGCTTTAGAGAAATGCCGGCCCCTCAAAGAGGTGAGTTAGTTCGTCAATTTGGCAACAAATTAAGAGAATTAAAAGAACCACTTGGGAAACTAGTTTCATACGAAATGGGGAAATCTTTGCAAGAAGGCTACGGTGAAGTTCAAGAAATGATTGACATCTGTGATTTTGCAGTTGGATTGTCTCGTCAACTGAACGGACAAACTATTCCATCCGAACGACCTGGCCACGTAATGAGAGAGCAGTGGCACTCTATTGGAGTTGTTGGCATCATTTCAGCGTTTAACTTTCCTGTTGCTGTGTGGGCTTGGAATACCGCTTTAGCTTGGATTTGTGGAGACACTTGTGTTTGGAAAGGCTCGGAAAAAGCTCCTTTATGCGCGGTGGCTTGCCAAAAAATTGCTGCTACAGTTTTCGCAGACAACAAATTACCGGAAGGTATTTCTTGCATTATCAATGGAGATTATAAAGTTGGTGAAATGATGACAACCGATGAAAGAATTCCTTTAATCTCTGCTACCGGGTCTACTCGTATGGGAAGAATTGTTGGTGCAACGGTCGCTCAACGTTTCGGAAAATCTTTATTAGAGTTAGGCGGAAACAATGCAATAATTATTACTCCAACTGCTGATTTAAAAGTTGTTGTTCCAGGTGCTGTCTTTGGCGCTGTTGGTACTTGTGGGCAAAGGTGTACCTCTACAAGAAGGCTTCTAATTCACGACTCTGTGTACGATAAAGTGAAAGATGCAATAGTTGGTGCTTATGGACAATTAACAATTGGTAACCCTTTAGATGAAAAGAACCACATTGGACCACTTATCGATAAAAATTCCGTAAATACATATTTATCAGCAATAGAGTCTGCTAAATCTGAAGGAGGAACTGTATTGGTTGACGGAGGAGTTCTAGAAGGAGAAGGTTTTGAAAGCGGATGTTACGTTAAACCAGCAATTATTGAAGCGAAAAACGATTACGCAATTGTTCAAGCAGAAACTTTTGCGCCAATTTTATACTTAGTTAAATACTCAGGGGGGGTTGAAAATGCAATTGCTATGCAAAACGGAGTTGCGCAAGGACTGTCTTCTGCAATTATGACTAACGACTTAAAAGAAGCAGAGAAATTCTTATCATTCTCTGGATCTGATTGCGGAATTGCTAATGTGAATATTGGAACATCCGGTGCTGAGATTGGTGGTGCTTTCGGTGGCGAAAAAGAAACTGGTGGTGGTCGTGAATCTGGTTCTGATGCATGGAAAGTATACATGAGAAGACAAACGAATACAATCAATTATTCTGATGAGCTTCCTTTAGCGCAAGGAATCAAATTTGATATATAATTCAAATAACACTTTATAAAAAAGCCGAAGTTTTCACTTCGGCTTTTTTGCTTCTATTGATTAGCGAGCTTTTGCAGCTTTTGGATGTAAGCCTCGTTTTCTTGCTTACCTAATTTCTGAGCTTTTAGTATCCCCTCCAATGCTTGCTTATACTTTCCTTCTGCTTCAAAACATATAGCTCTGTTGTGGTAAGCATCTGGATTGTTCGGATTGATTTGTAAAACAGCATTATAACCCAAAACAGCACTTTCTAATTTATTAGCCCGATGATACGCTAGTGCTCTCATGAAATGAATTCTCTGGTTATTGGGCTGAAGTTGAAGTACAATGGTGAAGTCTGAAATTGCCTTCTCAAAATCTCCGTACTCTATATACGCAAATCCTCTATTAATATGAATCTGGTAATTGTTCGGCTCGTAAAACAGCGCTTTTTCATAATCTTTAAATGCATTCTCATACTGCTTCAGTATAGAATATGTGATTGCTCTATTAACATATATTTCTGTTAAATCTGAGTTGATAGATAATGCAATTTCATAATCCTTCAGAGCTAACTCGTATTTCCCCATTTTCCCTAACATATTTGCTCTTCCCATTCTCACCCTGGGACCCTTTGGAAAACGTTTAACCAAATAATCAAATTTCTCAAAAGCCTTCTGATCGTTTCCGTTATCCATAAAGTATTCTGCTATTTTTTTATGGCCAAATGCCCTGTCAGGATAGACTTTTATCTGCTGTGACCATAGCGAAATAGAATCTTTCCATGTTTTCGATTGGTTAAATGTTAGCCAGCATAATCCTATGCAAATAGCGCTGGTAATAGCATAAACAGCTATTCTCATAAAAGATCCTTTTTCAACTAATTTGTCTAATCCCATAGCAAATAAAAAAAACAAACCTACATACGCCATATATGAATATCGCTCAGCATATATGGCGCTGCCAACAGAAACGAATTGAAGAACTAATGCAACATTTATTAAATAAAAAAACAGCCCAAACACTATCGCTTTATTACGATTCCAGAAAAATAACGCACCTCCAAATACAATCACTGATAGGGCTGGGAGTATATAATATAGGTAGGGTAATCTTGTTCCGTTATCTACCAAAGACGGATACGGATGAAAAGCCGTTAAGCCAAAGGGCCAAATCGACTTACCGACATAGACCAAGCTTCCATATCCAGCAAATAAAGCTCTCTGTGTTGTTGTAAACGTGTCGAATGACGCTATAGCTTCGGTAGCATTCTGCGATTTTATTGCGAGAATTCCAAACACAATTGACAACACAAACAGCGGAATTTTTTCTACAAAAAGCTTAATGGTTAATTTTCGTCCTTGAAAATAGTCAATCAAAAGTAGAATAACCGGAAGCACAACAGCCGCAGATTTGGAAAGTAATGACCCCAAAAAAAGTAATAGTAAAATAAGATACTTTTTCCAGTCCGAAGAATCCTTATAGCTAAGATAAACGAGGAGGGAGCCTAAATAAAAAGCAGCATACAGCAAATCCTTTCTTTCCGAAATCCAAGCTACAGATTCAACATGCATTGGGTGCACTCCAAAGAGAATTGCGGTAATAAGAGCCGCGTCTTTTCTTCCAATTAATTTAAAGATAAAGAAAAAAACCAGGCCAGTATTCAGTAAATGAAGAAGGTAATTCGTGAAATGATAAATTACAGGGTTGAACTCGGCGAGGCTATATTCAACCATATAACTTATCATCGTAAATGGATGATAATTACCATGATGATATTCCGTGAACCAATACTTTATTTGCCCCCAAGAAAACTCCTTGATATTCTCATTATTCAGAACATAAACTTCATCGTCCCAGTTAGTCCAGCCATTAATTAATGAAGGGGAAAATGCGATACCAGTAATAACAATTGCAATTAGGAGTAATGCCCAGTTCAAGCCCTTCTTTTCTTCTCCTTCTGACATAAATTAGTTACAAGTTTCTAATAGTTCTTTTGCCTGTCTGTTACCCCATTTCGGATATAAATCTCCTTTTGAACTGTATGATTTGAACTTTGTAATCGCCTCTTCAAAAAGTGGTTTAGCCTTACTTTTTCCTCCTCCCATAAATGGTGGCGAAAAATATAATGAACTAGCTTTTAAAAAATAATATCTAGGGTTTTGAGGGTCTAAAACGTAAGCTTTTTCTCGTGCTATATTTGACTTTGTTCCGAACTCTTTTATTCTGCTTCCAGGTGCCACCGTTATTCTTATTGAATAAACCCAGCTTTGTAAAAGTAAAACCTCTGCCTCGTCTTTCTTTAGTATAGCCAATTTGTCCAACATAGATTGCGCCTTATCCAGGAGTCCATCTCTGTTTGCTATTGGAGCTATATAAGCCGCAGCAGCATAGTTAAATGAACACCAATAATACACCAACCAATTATTTGCTTGTAAAGAAACTATTTGTTCCGTTTCTTTCGCTAATCGTTCAAACGTAAAACTAGTGGTCGCTGTATCTGATTGACTAATTAAGTTTTTTAAACTTGTACCAGCTTTTACAGAACAAGTGAGGCAAATTAAAACTACTATTATCACATGTTTGTACATGAAGCGAAAATACGTAAAACAACTATAAAGGTTGCTCTCTTTATTGTACTGCATCTGCAAATATAGCTAGCGCCCTCGAAAATAAGTTATTCCTTTCAAGATGCTTTTAAGTTATTACGTATTGAATTTGGAGACGCTCAACCAAATGCTAAATTTTTACATTCCCTTTTTAACATTAGGATAGTATAATTATCCTCTCGCACATGCTATGTTAAAGAAGATTTGCGACATTACACATTAAATTATTTTACCCTAAAAGAAAAGGGAATGTCAACCAACTCTTCGAATTCCTCCCCCGCCGCTTTCATGTCAATGTCTCGCTCATGATACAACCATTCAACTTTAACTTTCTTATCACTTCCCATTAACTTTTCAAGCTTTAATAAGATATTCAAAAAAGCCTTGTAAGTTGACGAGTTAAAGTAATCTAAATCAAACTGCAGCAAAGTAAAGTCTGCTGGAAATGCTATATACAAATCAATCCAATCTAAAACAGGCAAATAAACCCCAACAGAGTCTTCAGGAAACGAACGTCCCCGAATTATCATGTTCCCTGATTTCGAATTAAAGTCAAGCATTGGAACATCTGCGCCTCCTTCCTTAAAATAATTCTCCATAACTAAATTTTTACAGTCAATTGAAGAGAAAAAAAAGAGACTTTTCCATCTATTTCCTGAAAACAATATTTCATTTTTCCTTCAGTCTTCCTTGCCATATATATAATACCTATACCTGCATTTCCGTCTTCTGAAAGGGATGAATTAACCAATATGCCATGTTGCATCTGTCTTAATCCATCTTCATCCATTTTATTAACCTTATCGAATCTAGATTTCAGCACTTCAACTTTATCATTGTGAACAAAATTACCAACCCCTATAAGGAACTCGTTATTTTGCTTCCCCATAAGCACAATTCCAGATCGCATCTTTTTTTCATTTTCAACTAATGCCCCGTGTTTACAAATGTTCTGTAAACACTCTACAATGACTCCAAATATTCTGCTTGGCCCTCCTTTATCAATCTTATATTGCTCGGTAACAACTAAAATAGCTTTAACCAATTCATGATTAAATTCTCCCTTAAAAGCAAGAACCAAGTTTTCTTTCTCTAATTTAGAATACCATTCGAAACACGTATTATGATCTATCCACTTCTCTGCCATTACAACTCAACTCAACCAAGATTATAAATTATTCCTTTTTAATAATAATCTGCGGCAAAATATGAAATTTTTCATTATTACAATTCATTAATAAAAATCTATCTTAGTCGCCGCTTATACGCATGTCAGACAGTTTAGTTATAATACCAACATTTAACGAAAAAGAGAACATCGAAAAGATGATTCACAAAGTGTTTTCGTTATCTAAAAAATTCCACTTGTTAATCATCGATGACGGCTCACCAGATGGAACCGGTGAAATAATTAAGAAATTACAAACGCACTATACTGATACATTATTCTTAGTTGAGCGAAGTGGTAAATTAGGTTTAGGTACTGCATACATTAAAGGATTTAAATGGGCTTTAGAAAAAAAATACGCCTTCATCTATGAAATGGATGCTGATTTTTCTCATGACCCTGAGGACCTAGAGCGTCTATATAACGCCTGTATTGCTGGTGCTGATCTTGCTATTGGTTCTCGCTATGTTTCTGGTGGTAAAGTGAAAAATTGGCCAATGAGTAGAATCTTGATGTCATACTTTGCTTCAGTATATGTTAATATGATTCTTTGGATGGGGATTAAAGACACTACTGCTGGCTTTAAATGTTATAAAAGAAAAGTGCTCGAATCTATTGACCTGAGTAAAATTCGATTTATGGGGTACGCCTTTCAGGTTGAAATGAAGTACACTGCGCACTTGCACGGATTTAAATTAGTTGAAGTTCCTATAACATTTGTAGACCGTGTTCTAGGAACTTCAAAAATGAGTGCGAAAATATTTAAAGAAGCTTTTTTTGGAGTGTTCCTAATCAAAGGAAAGGAATTATAAATGGGCACTATTATTAAAAATGCCTGTATCGTAAATGAAGGCCTAAGTTTTACTGGATCTCTTTTAATAGAAAACGACCTCATCTCTTGTATTTCACGTGAAGAAATTAACCTTGAAAGTGCTGAAATAATTGATGCTAAAGGTCTACATCTGCTACCTGGATTAATTGATGACCAAGTCCATTTTAGAGAGCCTGGTTTAACGCACAAGGCAGATATCTATTCCGAATCTAGGGCTGCTGTGGCTGGAGGAATTACCTCTTTTATGGAAATGCCTAATACAATTCCGAATACATTAACTCAAAAGTTACTTCAAGATAAATACGATATAGCTGCTGAAAATTCCCTTGCTAACTATTCCTTCTTTATGGGCGCGAGTAACGATAATTTGGATGAAGTTCTGAAAACAAATCCAAGAAATGTTTGCGGTATAAAAGTTTTCATGGGTTCTTCAACTGGTAATATGTTAGTTGATAATGCTCAGGTACTCGAAGAGCTTTTCTCTAAATGTAAGATGTTAATCGCGGCACATTGTGAAGATGAGCCCACTGTGAAGGCGAACGAAGCTATTTATAAAGAGAAGTATGGCGATGAAGTGCCTATTAGTTGTCATCCTGAAATTAGGAGTGCCGAAGCGTGCTATCTTTCTTCGTCGTTTGCAGTTAATCTTGCGAAAAAGCATGGAACGCGTTTTCATGTGCTGCATATCTCGACAGCAAAGGAAACAGAGCTATTCGACAATACGATTCCGCTAAAAGACAAGAAAATTACGGCTGAGGCCTGTGTGCATCATCTCTGGTTCAGTAACGAAGATTATAACAATAAGGGCACTTTGATTAAATGGAATCCTGCAGTTAAGAGGGCTTATGACAGAGACGCAGTATTCGAAGCAGTATTGAATGATAAAATTGACATTATTGCGACCGACCACGCTCCCCATACTTTGAAAGAAAAAGACAACAAATACTTTAGTTCCCCCTCAGGTGGGCCGCTAGTGCAACATGCTCTAGTTTCTATGCTAGAACATTACCACAATGATAAAATATCTTTAGAAAAAATAGTTGAAAAAATGTGCCATGCGCCAGCAGATTGTTTTAATGTTGAGAAGCGTGGTTATATCCGCGAGGGATATAGTGCTGATCTAGTACTCGTTGACCTTAATAATAAATGGACGGTAAATAAATCTAATATCCTATACAAATGCGGTTGGTCGCCATTTGAAGGATTCGAATTTAAATCCAAGGTTTCTCACACTTTCGTGAATGGAAAAATTGTTTACCAAAAAAACAAGTTAGTTGAAGGGTGCTTTGGGCAACGATTATTATTTACAAAATAAACAAGTGAGCCCATGTGCTCCCGTTAATGGTTATACTAGACCAGATTTATTATTAATCATGGGTTCCATATTGTGCCTTTATTATATTTATAATATAATAACCTATTGCACAATGATATCAGTATTTTTTAACCTTTGTTCACAAATGCCGCTCAAATGAAAAAAGAACATATTTATTTTCTACTCATTTGCCTTATTTTGTCTTGCTCCGAAAATCCTACAACCGCAGTGCCTGAAGGAATCCTCTCTGAAAAGAAAATGATATCCGTTTTAACAGATATTCAACTAATAGAAGGAGCAGTCTCTAAAAAACTGATAGACAGATCCGTAAACAATAAAGAATCGCACAGATATTATACAAAGGTTTTCGAAAAGCAAGGAATTACACGCCAACAATTTAATGAAAGCATCAGTTTCTACACAGAAAACCCAGAAAATTTGCAGAAAATTTATGAAAAAGTACTTGTAGAGCTAAGTAAAATAAAAGCGGAACTTCAGAACGCTAAGAAGAGAACTGTTGAAGAAACAAAATAGCGGTTTCTCTTATTGATTTTTCGATAGGTATAAAATCAATCCCTAATTCTTTTTTTATCTTATCATTAGAATACCGAGAAATCGATTGAGATGATTGAGCTGTTTCATTAGTAAGGATTATTCTCATTCCTAGATAAGACGTCAACTTATTTGCTCGCCAAGCAATTCCTGTAAGCAAGGCATTTGCCCGAATAAAAGGGACGTTTTTGCCTAAGGCCAGAGCTATTTGAATAAATAGATCTTTAAATGAAAGATTCTCGGAAACAAGAAGGTACTGTTCATTATTCGTTTTGCTATCCATCAATTGCAACATACATTTAGATACATCTTTTACATCAACAAATGCATTCACTCCGAGTGTATAATACTTCAATCCTTTCCATACTTCAGTAAATACATTTGTACTACTCCTTCCCCATTTTCCGGGACCAATAATAATACTCGGGTTAACAACTACAATATTTAACCCTTCCTCCTTTCCTCTCCAAACTTCTTGCTCAGACCAATACTTACTTTTTGAATAATAAGATGATTTCTTATTGTCCCATTCTGTCTCTTCGGAAATCAATTCTCCACCCTGCTTTTTACCAATCGCAGCTGTTGAACTTACATGGCACATTTTCTCAACACCAGCATGCAGACATGCATTTACCACGTTAGCTGTTCCTTCTATATTGATTTTCATCATCTCATCCCTTTCCTTTGGGTTAAACGAAACAACAGCAGCACAATGATAAACTGTTTTAACTGCTTGCAAAGCTTGATCAAGAGAAACAATATCTAATGTGTTTCCCTCCACCCATTCAATGTTATCGAACAGGGTCGAATCATGCGAATAATATCCGAATACCTTTTTTACTATATCAATGTTGCTTGATTCTCGCTTAAGCGCCCGAACCTTCTTGTTTTGCGAAACTAAATCGAACAACAAATGTGCCCCTAACAAACCTGTACCTCCAGTAACAAAAATCATAACGCAAATGTATAGTTTCCTAATTCAGAATATCAGTCTATTTTTGCAGTATGAATTTTATAGACGAGTTGAAATGGAGAGGCATGATTCACGATATAATGCCCGGAACGGAAGAAAAACTTGCTGAAGGAAGTCAGGCGGGGTATATAGGTTTCGACCCAACTGCAGACTCACTGCATATCGGGAGCCTGGTTCAAATAATGATTTTGGTGCATTTTCAAAGGGCTGGGCACAAACCCTTCGCTTTGGTTGGTGGTGCAACTGGTATGGTTGGTGATCCTTCTGGCAAATCTCAAGAAAGAAATTTATTAGATATTGAAACACTTAATAAAAACCTTGCTGGTGTTAAAAAACAACTAGAACAGTTTTTAGATTTTGACTGTGGAGATACCTCTGCGGAAGTCGTCAATAACTATGATTGGTTTAAAGATTTCAATTTCTTAAATTTTATTCGTGATGTCGGTAAGCATATTTCAATCAACTATATGTTAGCTAAAGATTCCGTTAAATCGAGGTTAGATACTGGAATGTCTTTTACAGAATTTACATATCAATTGGTTCAGGGATATGATTTCTATTGGCTTTGGAAGTATAAAGGTTGCGTTGTTCAATTAGGTGGTTCTGACCAATGGGGTAACATAGTTACAGGGACAGAATTAATAAGAAGAAAAGGGCAAGGCGAAGCATTCGCTGTGACAACTCCGCTTATTAAAAAGGCAGATGGAACGAAATTTGGAAAAACTGAAGGTGGCAATGTGTGGTTAGATAAAAACAGAACCTCTCCTTACAAGTTCTATCAGTATTGGATTAACGCTTCAGATGAAGATGCTTCAAATTATATTCGAATTTTTACACTCAAAACGAAGGCCGATATTGAAGCTCTTGAGGCTGAACACAAAGAAGCTCCACATCTAAGGGTTATACAAAAAGCTGTAGCCGAAGACATAACTGTTCGAGTGCATTCGATGGAGGATTTAAACGCGGCAATTGATGCTTCTGAAATTCTTTTCAAAAAAGGAGACGAAGCAATTGAAGGCTTAAAAAACTTACCAGAAAATATTTTTACTGATGTTTTTGAGGGCTTACCTCAAGCTGAAATTCCGATGAATGAAATAAAAATTGGAATAGGTATTATTGATTTACTTGGAAGCAAAACAGGTTTCTTAAATTCTAACGGAGATGCCAGAAGGGCATTAAAAGAAAATTCGATTAGCATTAATAAAATTAAGATCAACGACTCTTACATATTAAACTCAGAATCTCTTATACATGGTAAATATGCGCTATTGCAACGTGGTAAGAAAAACTATTTTTTAGTAAAGGCTGTTTAGTCTTGCACGAAAAGAAAGTATTCAATATTTTCGCAACCTACCGAAAAATTATAATGCCCGAGTGGCGGAACTGGTAGACGCGCTGGATTCAAAATCCAGTTCTTTCGGGAGTGCCGGTTCGATCCCGGCCTCGGGTACGTTTTTCAAACCTCAGCAAATGCTGGGGTTTTGTTTTTTGTCCCTTGACCCCCAACCATTTACTATCATCGCCCGTAAATACTACTACATAAACTGTAACTATACTTTCGAAATTGCGTATTTTCGCATCATTGTTGAATAATTCTGTTTTTTAGAAAAATGAAACATATCCTAACACAAGTAATGCAACAAAATTTACATCCTAAATTGACATTCGGAGTTTTGAGAGAAACTAAAAATAATATTAACTGCCTCTTTAAATTAACCAGCAGGAACAGGAGGCTGGTATGGATATTTATTGTTGTCCTATTTATTGCTCCATTCTCTTCAATTGGCAGCCACATCATTGGCGGTGAACTTAATTATGTTAGTTTAGGTAACTTTCAGTATGAAGTCACTCTCAAATTGTATAGAAATTGCTATGATCCGTTGGCTGATTATCCCGATCCAGCAGTTATTGAAGTTTTTAATGCCGATGGTTCGGATGCGGGCTTTACAATTGACATCCCTTTTCCAGGAGCTGACACCCTAGACTTACTTTATGGAAACCAATGTTTTATTCCGCCAACTGATGTTTGTGTGCAAGAAGCTATTTATATTGATACGGTAACTTTTGCACCACAATCTCCAGAATTTTTGCTGGCCTTCAATCTATGCTGCAGAAATGGATCGGTGCTAAACCTTAATAATCCAAGTAACCAGCGAGCAACCTATACTGAGTTGGTTCACTTTGAAACTATTGCAAATAATGTTAGTGTAGGCCCCTTAGGTGCTTCTCGTGATTCTAGTGCAGGAAATACAGGAAGTGTAGATTATTTTAACTGGGGAACTATAGGTTCTGGCAACTTAGCTGCGAATGATGGTATTTATGATACAATTTATTGTAACAGTATGGACAACAATGATATGACAGAGTATTTGTGGGCGCTTGGCCATGGTTTTAACATTCCTACCGGGGCCATCATTCATGGAATTCAGGTAGAAATTGATCGTCATGTAGACCCTGATCGTGAAGTGGACGATGAAGATATTTATATTGTAAAAAATGGTGTTGCAACTGGTACTGATCATGAAAATAATACCGATTGGAGAGATTTTGATCAAACAAGGACGTATGGAAATGCAACTGATTTATGGGGCACTACATGGACTGCCGCTGACATAAATTCCGGCAACTTTGGGGTCGCAATTGCGGCAGAAAGCAATAGTGGAAACAATAACGTCAATACAACTATTTATGTAGACTATGTTGGTATTACTGTTTGGTATTCATTATACGATGACATAGCAAATAATTCACCTGAGTTCAATAATTTCCCCCCTATTTTTGTTTGCATTGGAGACACTTTAAAATTTGATCATACTGCTAACGATACAGTTTATGATGCAGATGGAGATTCGCTAGTTTATTCACTATGCGAACCTTATGAAGACTATAGTAACGGTAATACTCCGCCAATTGATCCTGTTAATTGGGCGGGGGGATTTAATGGCACTAATCAATTAGGAGGTGGAGCGAATGTTATTTCAATTGATGCTTTAACTGGAGAACTTATTGCTTATCCTACCTTACAAGGTCAATATCAGCTCGGGATGTGTGCTACAGAATATAGAGAGGATACTGTATTGTATGTCCACAAACGTGACTTTCAATTCAACGCCGTTGCATGTGTTGCAATAGTTTCTTCTGCTGTTCCCTCGTATAATCCACCTTGTGGAAACAACACTGTAACTTTTCAAAATGATAGTTCAGGAGCCTTTACTCAGTTCTGGGATTTTGGGGACCCCTCGGTAACAAATGACACATCATATTCCGAAGCACCAACTTGGACATATTCAGACACTGGGACCTATACTGTTACACTTATTATTAATCAAGGATTGACATGTGCTGACACGGGAACAGCTACGGTTACCGTTAGAAGAGCCGTAGATGCAGGTTATACATTTGATGGGACTTGTGCGCTTACAACTATTAATTTTACTGATACATCAACTGTAAGTCTTGGGACTCTTGATACTTGGCAATGGTCATTTCCTAGTGGAACCCCTGCTACAACTACGGCCCAAAACCCGTCTGTTTCGTTCACTTCAGGTGTGCACAATGTTGAACTAATTGTGGGTTCTGACGCTGGAGCGAATTGTTCAGATACAGCAAACTATTCCATAACTATAACCGATGCTCCAACCGTTGACGCGGGA
>Ga0315332_10000823_pt1 | contig 15485 bp, 7 predicted proteins | sample M110034915metaG_FD_203455 | JGI IMG/M metagenome (GOLD analysis project Ga0315332, IMG submission 203455) | Ammonia-oxidizing marine archaeal communities from Monterey Bay, California, United States - M1 100m 34915 | ecosystem: Environmental > Aquatic > Marine > Intertidal zone | place: USA...
AATTGGAAGAATGGCGTGATGGGAATTAGCTCCTCTGATGGTATTTTCAATTTAGAATTAACAAACGACTCAATACACATTAAAAATGTTATCTCTGTTGACACTAACAAACTCACTAGACTTAATGAAATTAAATCCAATAACAAACAACTATATATAGCAACAAGTAATGGACTTATTATTCTAGATGAGAATTTAAAATTCAAATCAAAACTATTGGACCAATCAATAGTTTATGACTTTGACTGGGACACTAATAATGAATTAATTGTTATTTCATCAAAAGGATTAACTTTCTTCAAAGAAAATGAAGTTGTTTCAGAAATCAGCCTTGAAAACACATTTACAGATATTGCAATTTCAAAAACCAATGAAATTTATGTTTCAAATAAAGAAAATGGTGCTCTAATTTTTAAAGAAAATTATATCCAAGCATTAACTACAAAAAATAATTTACTCTCAAACAAGATAAACACCATACTTTTTGACAATGAAAACAATTTATGGATCGGTTCTGAAGGCGATGGTGTTTCGCAAGTTATTACAGCAAAGTTTCAGGCTTACGATAAATTTTATGGGCTTCAGAACAATCAAGTTACAACACTTTTAATGGATCACAACAACCGATTATGGGTTGGTGCAAAAAGTGAATTAGATGTAATATTAATTGATAATAAAAAGAGAAAATCAACTACTGACATAATCCATGTAAGTAAATTATTCAATTTTAAATTAAATAATTTAAGATCTGTTTTTGAAGATAATAAAAATAACATATGGCTTGGCACTAATGATGGAGTCTATATAATTGATGAAAATTTCAATCTAGTTCAGCATTTAACAACTGAGGATGGAATATCTGACAATTATATAATTAGTATTTGTCAAGACATTAATGGATTTATTTGGCTGGCGAGCTATAACAATGGTATTAGCAAAATTGACATATCTCTAAAAGAAATTCAAATTGAATCATTCTTTAAATCTGACGGTCTTTGTAGCAACAAGTTTTGGACAGTATTCTCCTCTAAAAAGGGATTAGTATATTTTGGTTCTGATGATGCTGGGGTTTCAGTTTGGGATGGTGAGGGTTTTCAAACACTAAACCATGAAGATGGACTCCTTAATCTAAGAGCTGGAAGTATTACTGAAGACATTAATGGAAATATTTGGGTAGGTACTATCGGAGGAGGTATTTTTAAATACGATGGTACAAAATTCATACAGTTTGATTCTAAAAACGGATTAAGCTCTAACAACCCTTACCTAATAATTGCAGATAATTTCGGTAAAGTTTGGGTAGGCACAAATTCTGGATTAGATGTTATCAGTGACACAACAGGTTCTAATTCAACTGGAAATAAAAACTTATTCAAACATTATGGAATAAATCAAGGTTTCACTGGAGTTGAAACAAATCAAAATGCAAAATTCAAAGATAAAAATGGTGATTTATGGTTTGGTACAGTTAAGGGAGCAATTAAGTGTAACGCTAAAGAAATAACTTTTGATTCTATTCCGCCTTTAATGCATTTTACAAGTAAAAAATTATTTCTTAAAAACGAAATTGAAAATTCTAAGAAGAAGTTTAAACATACAGAGAATCATCTATCATTTGAATTCATTGGTTTGCATTTTGGAAATCCCCATCAAGTTACATACAGCTATAAATTAAAAAATTTTGATAAAGACTGGTCTCCTTGGAGTAAAAGAAATAGAGCAATCTATTCTTACTTACCTTCAGGAAAATACACTTTATATATTAAAGGGGCCAATGGAGATATGGTTGAATCTGATTTAATCAGTTATGAATTTGAAATCATCCCTCCCTTTTGGGAAAGAGAATGGTTCATAATATTAATTTGCTTTGTAGTTCTCATTTCGTTTTATCTAATATTAAAATTCAGAAGCATAAAGGCAGAGAAAAATCGTGTTTTATTATTAGAAAAAGTTGAATTACGCACAAGAGAATTAAATAAAGAAAAAATAAAAGTGACCAAACAAAAAGAAATCATAGAACTCAAAAATAACAACATTACAGATAGCATTAATTACGCAAAGAACATTCAACAAGCAGTGCTTCCAAATGTGAAAATTTTAGAATCTTTTTTTTCTGACTTTTTTATTTACAACCAACCAAGAGACATCGTAAGTGGAGACTTTTATTGGTTTAAGAAAAAAGGTGATTACCTAATAATTGCATGTGCCGATTGTACAGGTCATGGAATTCCTGGAGCATTTCTTTCGATGTTAGGAAGTGAGTTAATGAATCAAATTATTTTAGATCCAAAAGTAAACTCTCCGGGCTTGGCTTTAGAACTTTTAGACATTGGAATCTATAATTCAATTCATAGAAGTGGAGATTCTTTTCAGAAAGATGGTATAGATTTATCAATCTGTGCCTTTAACCAAAATGAAAATATATTTACTTTTTCTGGTGCAAGGAGACCCATTATTTTATGGGATGGGGAAGAAATACATACTTTCGAATCCATGCCGTGTTCTGTTGGAGAGATGAATCAAAGAAATGAGACACCAATTGAGCTAGAGATTCCTATTAAGAAAGGAGATAGAATTTACATGTTCTCTGATGGGTATATTGATCAATTTGGAGGGGAAAAAAATAAAAAATTTCTAATTAGAAGATTTAAAGAATTAATTTTAGAATTAGACAAAACTCCATTAAATAAACAAAAGGATATCTTTAAGGAAAAGTTCAATTCTTGGAAAAAAAATGAAGAACAATTAGATGATGTTCTTGTTATTGGTGTTGAAATTTAAAACTTATTCATTGAAATTAATTTTCTCAATTATAGTAATATTATTTTCTTTTACAGCAAAAGCTCAATGCAATGGCTCTGCTAGTTTATGCAACAAAACCTACAATACTGTAGCGTATCTTACAACACACAATTCATTTAATTCAGCAGAAGGTAATTTTAGTTTACCAAATCAGAATTTCAACATTGTGACACAACTTAATAATGGTGTAAGAGCATTAATGCTTGATGTTTACGATAGTGGTGGAACACCTATGGTATATCATGGATCTGCAATTCTCGGGTCTAATCCTTTAATTGATTACTTAAATCAAATTAATCAGTTTTTAGCCACCAACACGAATGAAGTTGTTACTATTATTTTTGAATGCTATACAGATGCAAATTCTATTGAAAGTGTAATTAATCAATCTGGGTTAAACACTTTTCTTTATACACACGACACAACAAGTTCGTGGCCTACTTTACAAAATATGATAAACAACAACACCAGATTAGTAATTTTTTCAGATGTTGATGATGCAACAGCTAATCAACAATGGTATCATTATGTATGGGATTATGCAGTAGAAACACATTATTCAGTAAATAATCAAAATGACTTTAATTGTGACTTTAACAGAGGAGATTCAATAAATGATTTATTTATTTTCAATCATTTTGTAACAACTATACTTGGAACAGGAGATGAAAATGCATCGTCTGTAGCTAATTCAAATCCTTTTTTTATTAATAGAGCGCTTCAATGTCAAATTGAAAAAAACAAATTTCCCAATTTTTTAACTGTAGATTTTTACGATTTAGGGAATACTAACGAAGTTGTTAGTATGTTAAATGGCATTGTTTCTTCAATTAATGAAAATAACATACAAGAATCTAAATACATTAAAGTAATGCCCAATCCAATTGAAACAAATTTCGTGATTGAAGTAACTAATAAAATTAAGAAACCTTACCGCTTAAAGATCATCAATAATTTAGGTAAAGAAATTACATTTATCAAAGACATTAGCAATGATCAAATCATGCTAAACAATTACTATAAAAAAGGTATCTATTTTATATTAATTGAGGATAACAAACGAAATCTTTTTTCTTCAAAATTTATTAGCAACAAATAGTAATAAAATCTTATTTGATTTTGTAATTTACATACATGCAAAAACATGTATTGTCCAAATCAACCTTTATAAGAGGTTTAAAATGTTCAAAATCACTCTACTTAAACAAACACAATAGAGACCTTAAAGATGAACTTTCTGAAATGCAGAAAGCAATTTTTAATCAAGGTGATATGGTCGGTGAATTAGCTCAGCAGCTATTCCCCAATGGAATAGATTGTACTACTAAAACATTTTATAATTTTGAAGATGCAATAAAAAAAACTCAATTGTGTATTCACGGAGGTAAAAAAGTAATTTATGAAGCTGCATTTCAATTTAATGGTGTATTAGCAATTTTAGACATTTTAGTTAAAGATGAAAATGGTTGGAAAGCTTATGAAGTTAAAAGCTCAACAAGTATTTCTAAAACTCACATTAATGATGCGGCAATTCAATCTTATGTTATTGAAAATTCGGGTCTAAAATTAGAAGATGTTTTTATTGTTCACATTAATAATAAATATGTTAAAAAAAATGAGCTCGATTTAGAAAAACTCTTTACAGTTACTTCAGTAAAAGATGAAATTTCAAAAATAGAGATGGATATTTCTAAAGAGATTGAAAATCAAAAAAAAATATTAAATCAAAAAGACATTCCTCCAAAAGATATAGGTCCCCATTGTACATCACCATACAACTGTGATTTCATTGGCAATTGCTGGGAAAACATTCCTAAATATTCAGTTTTTGATATTTCTAACCTTAGTCAAGAAAAGAAATTTGATCTTTTTAAAAAGGGAATTCTAAAAATAGATGATATCCCAACAGATTATCCACTTAGTAAGAATCAAAAAATTCAAGTTTCATGTGAGCAATCAAACGAAAAAATAATTAATGAAATTAAAATATCAAATTTCATTTCAGAACTTCAACTCCCTTTATATTATCTAGATTTTGAAACATTTAGTTCTGCTGTGCCAATTTTCAACAACTCAAAACCTTATGAACACATGGTTTTTCAATTTTCTTTACACATTCAAAAAGAAAGGAATGGTAAAACCACTCATTATGAACATTTGGCAGTTGCAGATGGCTCTGATCCTAGATTAAATTTTATTAAAAATTTAATTAAATCCTGTAGAGGATCAGGGGATATTATTGTTTATAACAAAAGTTTTGAAAGCAGCAAAATAAAACAGTTAGCAGAAGCATTTCCTGAGTATGAAATCGAATTAAAACAACTTATTTCTAGGATTAAAGACTTAATGGTTCCATTCCAAAAAAAATGGTACTATAAAAAAGAAATGAAAGGCTCTTACTCAATTAAAAACGTTCTACCTGCTATGATAAACAATTTATCTTATGAAAGTTTAACAATTAAGGAGGGCGGTATGGCTAGTCACACCTTTTCTCAAATGATGAGCGGAACTTTTAAAGGCAACAATCAAAACGCGAGAAAAGATTTACTAGAATACTGCAAATTAGATACCTTGGCTATGGTTGAAATACTAAATAAATTAACCCTAGAAGTTAAATGTATTTAATATTTCCATAAATTATAGGAAATTATTATTTCCAATAACTTTTAAGAACAAATTGTAACACTTAAACAACAAACTTGCTAATTACTTTCAAATAAATAGAGTATTTTAATTGAGATAATCACCTTAAGAATTAAAACAACATTTGAAGAGCTATCTTAATAAAATATTTAAAATTAAAGATTATTTCAGAAGAGATACTCTAAGTATTTATTACAATGGGTTACTAAATGATCATTTTTCAGAATTTATTGTATCTCTTGCTAAACATGAATCAAGTCAGGCAGTAAAGAAAAAATTATCTTTTTTAATGGTTGAAGTTTTTCAAAACATTGTCCGATACTCAAATGAGAAAAAGAAAAATGACTGTTTTGGGGTAAGAAACTTAGAAGACAGCATCCATATTTTCTCATCAAATAAGATTGGCTTAACAGCATATGAATTTTTGAGTACTAGGCTCACCGAATTGAATTCTCTTGATGAGAATCAATTAAAAGAATTATATAGAGATATATTAAAAAATGGTGCTTTTACAGAAAAGGGTGGCGGTGGACTTGGCTTAATAGAAATGGCTAGAAAATCAAAAAACCCAATACAAAAAGATTTCCAAAAATTAAGTTCGGATTCGTATCAATTCAGCTATCAAATTGATTTAGCCAAATTAAAAGGTGAAACTTTACAGCTAATTGAAAAAAATAAAATTGAAGAAAATATTGAAATTTACTCTATGCTTAGAAAAAATGATGTTATGTTTTTTTATAATGGCAATTTTTCTAAAGAAAACATTAAAGCTTTGTTGGCTATTTTAAAAGCTAATATTCCAAAATATTCAAGGAAAAAAAATGTTAATTATTTTAGAATGTTTCATACTGGAGTTGAACTGATTCAGAATATTTCTCGGCATGGGAAAAAAGTAAATAACGTTCTGCATGGGTCGTTTTGTATTTTTAAAAACAAAGATGGCTTTTACATGAGTACAGGTAATTTTCTGAAAAGTGGAGATTATGCTGAAATGGAAGAATTCATTTCTAAGATAAATGCTTATTCTGTTGGAGAACTAACAACTCAGTACCTTAAAGCCTTAAAAGAAAATTCCTTTATTGAGAACAACAGTGCAGGAGTTGGATTAATAGATATTAGAAGGTATAATCATTCAAAAATAGATTTTGAAATTCATAACATTGACAATGGAATTTACTTAAATATGGGTATTTTTATACCTAAATACATTTAATAAAATATGGAACACTTTGGCCAAACTTTAATAAATCTAGATACTCAAAATAATGTGTTATCCATTTCTGGTATTTCTATGATGGAAGATGCAATAGATTTTTATAAAGATGTTAAAGATCAGATCGACAATTATTTTAAAACAAAGCATCAACTATTAACATTAGTTTTTGAGCTTTCATATTTCAATTCATCTTCCGCAAAACAATTCATTCAGCTTTTATCAAAACTAGAAGGAGGAAAAGGCAAAGCAATTTGGAAGTATCCAAAAGATCATATTATCATGTATGATAGAGGAAGAGAATTAGAAATCTTAGTTGATGTTCCTTTTGAGTTTAAAGGAATTTAAACTTTAAATCCTATAATAAGTAAATCATCAATTTGTGGCAGCTCCCCTTTCCATAAATTAAATTTTTCGCTTAAAAATTGATTCTTATTTTCTTTGAATGAACTACACTCTTTAATGATTTCTTCAAATTTCTTAAGACCTAAAGATCTCATTTTCTTTTCTCCAAGCTGATCGTAATAACCATCTGTATACATATATAACCAATCATTAGGTTCTAAATCAATAGAATAGCTCTTAAAATCTCTTTTCAACTCTCTACTAATTTTAGTATAGGAACCACCAACAGAAAAAAGATCTGCATCATATTTCTCAATTTTATCTGCTCTTATTATTGTTATTCCGTTTCTGGCTCCACTAAATGAAACTTTCCTGTTTTGCTTGTCTATTACACATAATGAAATATCCATACCATCTTGAATTTCACCACCACTTTCTTGATCCAATACCCTAACAATTTCTGAATTTAAATCTTTTAATATTTTAGAAGTCTCTAGATTATGTGATTGAACAATCTTATCTAACAACAAACTCCCCATCATACTCATAAACCCTCCAGGCACTCCATGACCTGTACAATCAACTGATGCAATAACACTTATATTCCCAAAGCACCTAAACCAATAGAAATCACCTCCAACAATGTCTTTTGGTTGGTAGAAAACCATGAAATCTTCAAAATAATCATCCATTAAACTTTCATCTGGAAGAATGGAGTTCTGTATTCTTCTCGCATAATTTATACTTTTCTTAATTTCCTTATTTTGAGATTCAACTTTTACTTTTTCAGCATTTAACTGAGATGTTCTTTGCTTTACTTTTTTCTCAAGAATTATTTGATTCAACTTTAACCTTCTTTCTCTAATTGAAATAAAACCAAAAATTAATAACAACCCAGCGGATACTTCAATTAAATAAAACCAGTACTCATCCCACCAAGGTTTTGCAATTTGAAAAGAGTAAGAAACGATTTCACTTTCAGTTTTATCAATATTCTCAGCTTTAACTTTGAAGGTGTAGCTACCTGGTGACAAATTAGAATAAGTACTAAAACGTTGTTTTGTTTTAGGATTCCATTTTACATCTATTGGCTCTATTTTAAAAGAATACCTTATGTTTTTTGGACTTACACTAGTAATTGCTTTATAATCAAATGTTAAATGATTTTGATTATAAAAAAACACGGGCTTATCAAAACCTAAAATATTTTGAGTAGAACCATTTTTTAAATCCCATGAAGGAACATTTAAATAATTTAAACGAATATCATTAATAAATATATTTGGCTTAATAGTATCGATAACGTCAAGATTAATTCTAAGCTTAGAAACAGAATTAGTTCCAAACCATAAATCTCCATTGTGATCCTTAAAACTTGCATTGGTATTGCATTCCACCCCTTTAAAGCCTTCGTCTGGTCCATAATGCTTGTTTACAATGTTATAATCATTAAATGACTCTTTAGTGACCCTATCAACTCCTAGAGTTGTTCCAAGGTATAGATTACCAGCATCATCTATCTCCATTGCATAAACAACAGAAGAAGCTAATCCATTTTTTATATCATAATGTTTTACTTGTTTAATTAATTGGTCATCATTTAGAAATAACTTATATAATCCAAAATCTGTGGCAACTAAAATATTACCAAAATGATCCTCTTTTATTGAATAAGTAGATTTTTTCAACTCTTTATAATCATCAAATATCTCAATTGAATCACCTGATATTCTTGTTAATCCACTAGCTGAACCAATCCAAATATTACCATAAGAATCTTTAAAAAAACATTGAATTAAATCTCCACGGAGCCCTTTCTTTTTACTTAAATATTTTATGCAATTTAGATTCTTATCTAAGACAACAATACCATCTGTAAACGAGCCTATCCATAAAAATCCATTGTTGTCTAAACATAATGTTCTAGGATCATTAATCACACTCAATATATTTTTAACAGTTTCAGGATCAAAACCAAGATTGGTTAACTCATTTTCTTTAATATTTAGTTGTCTAAAAGAATCGTTTTCATAAATAATGATAGCTGACATAGGAGTACAAATCCAAATTCTTTCTTTTACATCTTCAAGAATAGAAGAAACAGAATTGAACTTAATTTTGCAATTGGCAAAATCATACTTGGGTAGATATCTTTTAAAATATAATTCATTCTTTAATTTAACTTGTAATCCCTTTGTACTTCCGACCCACAACTTCTCAGCATTATCTACAAACATAGAGTTTACATGCCCTAATTCAAATCGATTAAATTCATCATAAGATATAAATGGTTTTTCTCTAAACTTAGCTAACCCAAAACCAGAAAAAGAAATCCAAATTGAACCTTCTCTGTCTATTAACAAATCATTGATTTTAGTAGATGACAGCCCTTGAGATTTATCAAATATTTGAATTTCAGAATCCTTATATAGGTAAACAAACTCTTTAAATTCTGAAAAAACAAGACTATTGTTATGGCTTGATAAATTTGAAATATTTTTATTTTCAAAATTTGAAAAAGTAGAATCATAAAAAAAACTGTCGTTTTTGTGAAAAATCAACCCCTTATTAGAACCAATAATTAAATTGTCTTTAAAAATTGAAAAACAATTTACAATATTAGTTCGCAAATCTTTTGACTCATTAAACACTTGAAAAACACCATCTTTAAAAGCAATAAGTCCTTTATTTGTACCAATAAATAATACATTTTCATGTTCAATAAGACAATTAACAATGTATTCACCTTCTAATGGCAAGATCAGTTCATTCATCTCCTTTTGATTCCAAATGTGTAATTTAGACTTGAATCTGCCTGTTGCTATAACAAGAGAACTATCTGAAAGAAAATACAATTTATTTATGTGTGTATATTTTTTCAAAGACTCCAATAATTTCGAAGGGAGAGCAACAACCTTATTATTGTTAATAAGATTTAATCCTCTTCGTGTGCCTACCCATAAATCTTCATTAGCTCCTTCTACAACACATTCAATTTCATGGCTCAACAAACCATCTTCCCTGTAAAATCTCTTAAAAACATCACCATCAAAACTATTCAACCCATCTTCAGTCGAAAACCACAACACGCCCTTAGAGTCCTGCATAACATCTGTAACTACTGATTGACTTAATCCATCAGGACTAGTTCTAAAAAATTCAAAATTTGTATGTTGTGAATAAACAACAACATTGATTAAATAGAACAAGAAAACAATATTTAATCTATAATTCATCAAACGATTTTCTTTAAGAATTATACAATATAAATAAAATAAGACTTGTCATTAATAATTAAATAGCAAAATACACTTCACACTCTTACGTTAATAATAAATAAAAGAATCAAATCTTTCAATTAGGGGTAATACTAATTTTATAGAAAAACTCATTCATTTCAATGAATAAAACATTGTTAAACATCATTTTTAAAAGCTTATTAGTAAGCACATTTATGTTTTCATCAACTATTATTCAAGCAAGTGATGGAAAAAATGATTGGGTCGACAGTGTTTTTAACTCCCTATCTCTTAATGAAAAAATAGGTCAGCTTTTTATGGTTGCTGCTTATTCTAACAAGGATTTATCTCACGAAAAAGAAATATCCAGATTGATAGAGGAATTCCACATAGGCGGAATAATATTTTACCAAGGAAGTCCATACAAACAAGCACATTTAACTAATAAGTTTCAATCCGTTTCTAAAATACCACTATTAATTTCAATAGATGCTGAATGGGGACTATCCATGCGACTAGATAGTACAATAGCTTTCCCTAAACAAATGACATTAGGAGCAATTCAAAGCAACAATCTCATATATCAAATGGGACAAGAAATTGGAAAACAATGCAAAAGATTAGGTGTTAATATGAATATGGCACCAGTAGTTGACATTAATAACAACCCAAATAATCCTGTAATAAACTCTAGGTCTTTTGGAGAAAACCCAAATAAAGTTGCTAAAAAATCGCTCATGTACATGAAAGGGCTACAAAATCAAAATATTTTAGCCAATGCCAAACATTTCCCAGGTCATGGAGATACAGACAGCGATTCACATAAAACACTTCCCATTATATATCATAATAAAAAAAGATTAGACTCTGTTGAATTACATCCTTTTAAACTATTAATTGATAGTGGGTTAAAAGCCATGATGGTTGCTCATTTGTATGTACCAACACTAGATAATACACCTAATAAGGCATCAACTCTTTCCAAAAAAGTAGTAACTGACTTGCTCCAAAAAGAATTAAACTTTAAAGGTTTAATATTTACAGATGGGTTAAACATGAGAGGCGTTAGTGCATTCTACGAAAAAGGAAAACTCGATGTTCAAGCTCTTAAAGCGGGAAATGACATTTTACTAATTCCAGAAGACATACCTGCAGCAGTGGCTGAAATAAAAAAAGCAATCGAAAGCTCAGAACTAACAATTAATGAAATTGACCAAAAAGTTAAAAAAATACTAAGCGCTAAAAAGTGGTTAAAATTATATTCACATAAAAAAGTAAATAAAGAAAACTTAGTTCCTGATTTGAATACCTACAATGCCTCTTATTTAAATCATGAGCTATACAAAAACGCATTAACAGTTATAAAAAACAACAATGTTATTCCAATAACTAGACTTGACACCCTAAATATAGCTACTGTAAATATTGGAGAATCTAATTCAAAAGAATTTAAAAACTCTATAAATAAATACTGTAGGTCTTACGAATATAATATTCAAAAAAGAGCTACTGACGAGCAATTAAGCTCTTTAATTATGAATTTGAAGAATCATAATTTAATAATTCTTAATGTCTACCAAATGAATCAAAATTCATATCAAAATTTTGGTTTATCAAAAATAGTAGACCAGCTATGTGAAGATATAGTTGATCATAGCAAAATTATTTTAAATATTTTTGGATCTCCTTACGCACTTTCAAAATTTAAATCTATATCTAAAGTAGATGGAGTTTTAATTGCTTATGAAGATGAAAAAACACCAAACGAGTTAACAGGACAATTATTATTTGGAGGAATAAGTGCTAAAGGAAAATTACCAGTTTCTATTAATGAAAATTTCAAGGAAGGTTTTGGGCTTTCTACTTCTAAAAATAGATTGTCTTATGTATATCCAGAGTCTATAGGAATAGATTCAAAAAATCTTCTTAAAATTGACAGTATTATTGAAGAAGCTTTCAAAGAAAAAGTGTTTCCTGGTTGCCAAATTTATGCAGCTAAAGACGGTCAAGTATTCTTTCATAAATCATATGGGAAACATACTTATGACCAAAAATCAAAACCTGTTGACAATTCAGCTATTTATGATTTAGCATCTATTACTAAAATAGCAAGTTCAGCTGCAGCGCTTATGGATCTTCATCAAAAAGATAAAATCTCATTAGATTCATCTCTAGGAGATTATCTTCCACAGCTTGTAGATTCTACTGCCTACGGTAAAATCATTCTTAAAGAAATGCTTACTCATCAAGCAAAATTAACACCTTGGATACCATTTTACATTAAAACTTTATATAAAGGAAAACCTAAGTATGAAATATACAGCATTAAAAAGTCTTCCTATTTTAACAAACGTGTAGCTAATAATTTATTCATAAATGAAAACTATCGAGATACTATATTCAAACGAATACTTAACACTGATTTATTAAAAGTAAAGAAATATAAATATAGCGATGTAGGGTATTATTTTGTTAACGAAATGATAAGAGATATTACCAAAATGTCTCAAGATGAATATGTAGACAAAACCTATTATTCAAGATTAGGTTTGAAAAACATAGGCTATAACCCAAGAAATAAATGGTCCTTAGATCGAATTATTCCAACTGAGGATGATCAAACATTTAGAAAACAGCTCATTCATGGAGATGTTCATGATCAGGGAGCTGCGATGATGGGTGGGGTTGCAGGGCATGCTGGACTTTTCTCTAACTCTAATGATTTAGGGGTAATGATGCAACTATTTATGCAAAATGGGATTTATGGTGGCGACACACTTATCGACAAAAAAACAGTTGAACTATTTACCAGCTCGCCATATTATCTAAGCAATAAAAATAGAAGGGGCATTGCTTTTGACAAACCTGTAAGAGGGAGTGCAGGAGGTCCTACATGTTTTAATTGTGCTTCTTACAGTAGCTTCGGACATTCTGGGTTTACAGGAACTTTAACCTGGGCCGATCCAGAAAATGGTTTTGTCTATGTTTTTCTTTCCAACAGAGTATATCCAGATGCAGAAAACAAAAAATTAATAACAATGAATATTAGAACTCGAATTCAAAGAGTTTTCATAGATGCCATAGAAAAAGCAGAAAAGAAATAATTATAAATAAAGTACAGCGCTAGGCCCTTCATTAAAAATTAAATCATACATACTTAGGTTTGGTATGAAGCCATATTTATCTTCAAATACTTGATAATATTTTTTATCCTTAAACATGGAGGTAGGCTTCAGTTTTGGGTGAATTAAATCTCTATTATCAACATAACCTTCCAAAGAATTTTGATGCGATTCTGAAAAAGACAATTGAATGTCAAAATCAAGAATTTGAACAATTAAATCAAAAATACTTGTGTTAAAATCTAATAAATATTTCGGCTTTTCTTTTTCATATAATGGGGCAAAGTAATGTTCGTAATATTCAAAATATGGTGTAGATCTATAGCAGCTCTCTAAAGATTTCCAATGTACTTTACGCCAATTAAAGCTGTACTCAATTTGAACATCTTTAACTGGCGTTCTACCTGTTTTTCTTTGAATTGGAACAGTTAAATTAAGTAAGCCATTTGCTCCATATATTTGACACCTGTTTTTAAATGATTGTTTATGAAAAAACTCATGTGAATCGATTAAAATTTTGGATGAATTTTTAATACAAGAGAAATAATCTAAATTACCCGCATAAGATGTTCCCAATAGAAAATTCATTACTTAACAAATGAAAATACTCTATTCCAACGAATACCAGTTTCAGCATGCTTGGAGAACCAAACAAATGAAGCCGTACCTACTACATGATCTTCAGGAACAAAACCCCAATATCTAGAGTCAGCAGATCCATGTCTATTATCTCCTGTTAGCCAATAATAATTTTGTTTAAAAGTATATTCAGTAACAACTTTGCCGTTAATTTTTATTGAACCATCAGTTAGTTCCTCAACATCATTGTTCTCATAAACATCAATTGTTCTTTTGTAAATAATCCAATTATTCTCATCTAAGGTAATTGTACTTCCTGCTTTTGGAATATATAAAGGACCGAAATTATCTCTAGACCAATTAAAGCTAGGATGATTAGGAAAGACCGGACAATATTGCCCCATAGAAGCGTAATCAATCCCTTTTGGGTCGATTTCCATAACCACGCTATCACAACCAGGTTCAGCTGATAATTTAGCTGCTGTAGATGGACTGCAAGTTAAAATCTCATGATTTACTTTAACTATTCTTTTCACTTCGTTGATAGATATACTGTCTTTAGATCTATCTAATGAATCATTAATAATTACAGTAGTATCCAAAAAGGATCGTTGAAAATCTCGGGGATTCCTCCATTCAGCAGAACCGTTTTGAAAGGTCATAGGATGACGTTGATCACTGTAAACTTCGTAAGACTCCAACAAGTCATAATATGAAGGTAGACCAGATTTTTGGTTGAAATAAAAATTATATGTAAATAAAGCTTCAGTAGGCAATTCTTCTGCCTGACCATTAATATGAATAATATTGTTTATTATTTCTAAAGTGTCTCCCCCAACAGCAACACACCTTTTAATGTAATTTTCTTTTTTATCTATGGGTAACGTTGTTAAACCATCTGTTTTTTCAATTCTACCTGCTGGTGACTGATTAATTGGACCACCTTTAATAAAATTATTTCTTGTTTGATACATGTATGTATCAATAAAGTTCTGATATTTTTCATTTGATAAATTAACTCTATTATTGGCAATTGCATTTTGATCAATGGCACAATTAATAAATGCTTCATTTCGTAAAATAGAATAATAATCGTGAGCAATAACTGCATCATGAACGATTACAGAATCTCCAACAGGCCAATTAAAAACCATTATTTCATTTCTATTAATCTCACCATACCCAGGCAATCTATTGTAATCAATTTTAAACCACTCAACAAAAGATGGAATAAATGTCCCAGGTATTCTATTGTGTACAAAAGGTATTGAAATTGGAGTTTGAGGAAGTTTTGCTCCATATTTCATTTTGTTAACAAACAAGTAATCTCCAACTCGCATTGTTTTTTCCATAGACCCCGTTGGAATGGTAAATGCTTCAAAAAAGAAAGTCCGTATTATAGAAGCCGCAACAATGGCAAAACCCAAAGCATTAGTCCACTCATAAGCAATTGTTTTTTTATTGGGTTTATTCTTAGACCCAAAAACTCTAAAAACAATAAATAATGCATGTCCAACAAATGGAGCAATAAAAAATAAGGTT
>Ga0315332_10000825_pt1 | contig 15465 bp, 14 predicted proteins | sample M110034915metaG_FD_203455 | JGI IMG/M metagenome (GOLD analysis project Ga0315332, IMG submission 203455) | Ammonia-oxidizing marine archaeal communities from Monterey Bay, California, United States - M1 100m 34915 | ecosystem: Environmental > Aquatic > Marine > Intertidal zone | place: USA...
ACGACCGCCTGCGGATCGTCTTTCTTTTCACTCATCGGGGGCTCTCCTCGCGCCCGATCGACGAGCGCCTTCTCAGCTTTCCACCTCGACCTCGGTGATTCCCGGGTCGAGCGTCAGGACCATGTCCCGCATCATGCCAGCGAGGGCGTCGGGTTCCATTACGCACTCGGCGCAGGCCTCGTTGACCCCCGCTTGGTAGCGCACCCGCAACACGCCCGCGTCCGCCGAGAGCAGAGTCACGCTGCCCCCTTCCGGTTTCACGATTTCGTTGAATTGTTCGACGACCTGGCGGGCGCCTTCGGACATGTCTGTTCTCCGACGAGGCTCCGGGCCTCGCTAGCTCGTCAGGCGGGCCCGCACGGCGGGCACGACCTCACGCGCGAGGTCCTGGATCTCGTCCTTGCTCCAGATCGCCGTCGGGATGGCGGGATAGTCGATCAGGACGAAGGGGTAGTCGGGCACGCCCGACAGCTTGGCCATCGCCTGGGCAGAACCCTCGACGGCCTTGTGGATGATGGCGGCGGTGGGGATCCCCGCCCACTCGAGCTCGATCGCGTCGCGCAAACTGCGCGCAGAGCAGCTCCCTCAACCCCCCATGCCGGCGATTGCCAGCGTGGTCTCCGAGGTGAGGCGCGCCCAGTCTGCGGGCTCGGGGGCGACCGAGACGCTGGACTTCAGGACGCGGACGGCCGCGAGGGCCTCCTCCTCCCGGGTCAGCTCCTCGTAGACGGCATCCAGGAAGAGCTTGGATTCGCCGAGGCCGTTGGCCACGAGTCCGACGACGTGGCCGCCGAGTCCATCCGGACGGCCGGGCATCGCGCGTTCGTCCCGACGTTCGAGCGGGCCGCTCGTGGGGTCGAGTCCGATCCATTTTCGTTCACTCATGTTGCCTCCTCTGTCTTCGAGACTGGGGTCGAGATCGCATCAGGAGCGGCCCGGTCAGGCCGCTCGTCGTCAGTCGGGGACCACCTTCTCCGTGATCGCGATCGCGAGATGGGGGACGAGCACCCAGGTCTGGGCCATGCCGTCCCCCCCCGCGGCTGCGAGCAGGATGCCGTCCTTCCGGCCGATGCCGACGAGGCGTCCGCCGGGCCCCGGGTCGTCCTGGAATTTCGGAAAGAGGTAGTCGCGGATGTCCTCCTTGGACCAACCCGCGCGGTCGAAGAAGCGCTGATGCTCGGGTCCGACGACGAGCAGGACCGTCGTGTCTTCACCGAGAAACTCGTCGCCGGCGATGCCATTGCGCCGAAGCGTCTTGAGCATCGAGTCGCAGAGCCCTTCGGGCGTGCGGGAGACGAAGTCGACCGCGGAGTCGACCGTCATGATGCTATGCACGGTGGCGGTGCTCTCGTCCGCGCGGTAGCCGCGTTCGACGTGCATCGGGGTCCAGGCGCTGCCCTCCTCGTTCTCGCCGAAGCAGAAGCTGAAGCGGTGGGGGCTCGAGAAGCTCGCGCGGTCCAGCACGCCCGGGATGGCGCGGCAGACATTACGAACCACGAGGCGCAGCGCGCGGCCGATCGTGGCGTTTGCTCGGAAGCCCGGTCCCATGCAGCCGGCTCCGGATTCGATCCCGAGGCGCGAGCGGATCGGGCCGTTGACGACGACGGCCTGGACGGCCCCGGAGAGCGTCCCCGTCGTACTATGACAATTCGCCTTCGGGTGGAGGTGAGCCCGCACGGCGGCGACGACCACCGGGAAATAGTCGGGCCGGCATCCGGCCATGACGGCGTTGATCGCCGCGTGCTCGGCCGTCACACGGACTTCGCGGGTGGGGACTTCCCCGAGCAGCGCGTCGGCCGCGAGGCCGGCCTGGGCCAGACAGGCCTCGACCCGTTCGGGGGTCGGTGCCACGATCGGCAGGCCGTCGGTCCAACCACGCTCGTGGTAGGCCTCTTGCAGATCTTCTTCGCTCTCGAATGCGTGCGACTCGGCCGCGAGGGCTGTCGACATAGGCGCCTCCCTGGCTCCATGGTTCTACAGATTGGCACCGAATACCAGCGATGTGGCGAGGGGCCAGCCTGCGCGCACCCGGTCGGCAGATCCGGCGACCGAAGTGGCGTGGAAGGCTCCGTGGAGCGTGGTGGGCCATGGGGTCGCGGGGCTGCCCAGGCTACGCGCCCGGGGGATCGGCCGCGCTTTCGGGACTCGGGGGGACGCTCACCCCGGCATCGATGTGGCGAGGGGGGCCCTGGGAGAGGAGAAGGCGGCCAGTCGACCCGAGCTCGCCGAAGTCTTTGGCTCTCCGCGGTCGTGGCCCCAGGCCGGTGCTGAGTGGCTACGCTGAGCGCTCGACTTGAGAGACCCCCATGAAAGAGGAGACACCATGGACCCCGCGTACAACTTCGAGGATGCCCAGATCGATTGGGTGGACTTTGACGATCCCGATGCTGGCTTTCCCTGCCGTTATCAGATGGCGATCCTCGGCTCCGACCCGGAGACCGGCCGTCTCGATCTGATCGTGAAGTGGCCGGCGAATTCGTATTGCCATTTTCATCGTCATCTCGCCGACACGGCGATCCTCGTCCTCGAGGGCGAGCAGCACGTGACCGAGATCCTTCCCGACGGCAGCGAGGGGGAACACAAGGTCCGGCCGGCGGGGACCTACGTGATGAGCAAGGGCGGAGAGGCACATATGGAGCGGGGCGGTCCGGAGGGCGCGACCGTTTTCTTCGCCATGCAGGCGGTCGACGGCAAGGTCTTCGAGAACCTCGACCGCGAGATGAACGTCCTCGGGGCGTCGACGGTCGAGGAGATGGCCAGCAATACCATCCCGATCTGAGGCGCTCGCCGCAGGGCGACCCGAGATCGTCTTGGAGAGAGCGTTCGAGCATGAGACGAGACGCCGTTGATTTCGCCCCGTCGGGTCGGGCGCGTACTCCGGAGGGGCTGCGCAGCCTGCTCGGCGACTTCATGAGCGAGAAGAGTCTGGAGCGCGGCCTCGCCTTCGCGCCGCGGATGAGCGATGTGCTGATCGCCACGTATCCGAAATGCGGAACGACCCTGATGCAGCAGATCGTCCACGGCCTGCGGACCGGCGGTGACCTCGACTTTCGTGACATCTCGGAGGTGGTCCCCTGGCTCGAGGTCGCCTTCGATCTCGGGCAGGATCCGGCGGCGGAGCAGCGAGCGAACCCACGGGTCTTCAAGACCCATCTGGACTGGGAGGCGCTGCCGAAGGGGGGGCGGGCGATCTACGTCGTGCGCGAGCCGATCGCGGCGCTCGTCTCGTTCTACCACTTCTTCTCGGGGTGGCTCTTCGAGCCGGGGTCGATGGACCTCGAGAGCTTCGCCCTCGATTACGTGCTGGGACGCGAAGGCCGTCAGGACTATTGGCGACATCTCGTCTCCTGGTGGCCGCATCGATCCGATGCCAGGGTGCTGGCTCTTTGTTACGAGGACCTCGTCGAAGATCTGCCCGGCGCGGTGCGCACGGTGGCCGAGTTCATCGGGGTCGACGCGGACCCTGCGCGCTACGACGTTGCGACTCGACAGGCCCGCAAGGAGTTCATGCAGCAGTACCCGACCCTCTGGGAGGACCCGCGTCTGCGCGAGGCGCGTAATCCGGTGCTCGGGCTTCCGCCCGATGCGAAGGGAACGAAGGTCCGAGGCTCGGCGGACGCGTTGGGGCGGATCGAGGGAGCCGGCGCGGAGGGGTCCGGTCGTCTAGAGGAGGTAACGGAGGCGGTCCGTGAAGCGTGGGCAGGCCGTTGGGAAGAAGTCGTCGCGCCGCGAACGGGCTGCGATGACTACCGAGCGCTGCGAAGACGTCTGATGGAAGTCGCGAAAGCCCCTTCAGACGGCTGGTAGAACGCCTATGCTCGCGCCTCCCGTCACCCGGAGTTCGCTTGTCCCTGACCGATCCCGAAGTCCCTGCGACCGAGTCCACCTCGGGCGACACCTCTTCCTTGTCGCAGAGCCGGACCGGGCTCCAAGAGGCGGTGACGACCTTTCGCTTGCCCCATTACGGTGCGCTCTGGTCGTCGAACCTGATTCAGTTCATCTGCTTTCACGTGCTCTTCATGGCGATGCAATGGCTCGTCACCAGCCTGACGGATTTGCGCGGGGGGGTCACTTTCCTCTCTGCGATCCAGGGAGCGTCGATCGCGCTCGCCTCTCCCTTCGCGGGGGTCGTCGTCGACCGCTATCCGAAGCGGAACCTGATCATCCTGGGACGCCTCGGACTCGCCGGTGTCGCGACGACCACGGCGCTCCTCGTGTCGGCGGGCGTCATCAGCTACTGGTATTTGATCGCGATCGCGGTCCTCGGCGGGATGCTCGCCTCGATCCTCAGCCCCGCCACACAGACCTTCGTCGTCGACGTCGTCGGTCGGAAGCGGACCGACCACGCCGTGACGCTCAACGCGATCGGCTCCTCGTTCGGGACGCTCGGGGGCGCGGCGCTCGCCGGGGTCTTGATCGGTGCCGTCGGAGTCGTCTCCACTTATTTCATGGCGGCGGCCGGCGTGGTGATCAGCGGCCTCATGGTCCTACGGATCCCGATCGGGGGACGGGTGGAGCGGAGCGAACGAACCTCGCCGCTGCGCGACCTGAAGGACGGCTTCGCCTACGTGCGCGGCCGGCCGGCGCTCCTGCTTGCGTTGTTGGCCTGCGCGATGGCGGTCTTCAACGGCGCGATCGGGCCGATGCGCGTCATCTTCGCGAAATACGTCTTCGAGGCGGGGCCCGCGGGCTTCGGTGCGATGTCGGCGGTCCACGGTATTGGGACGATGGCGGCGGCGCTCTACCTGACCCTCCGTCCACCGAGCAAGAACTTCGGCTTGTTGATCACAGGAACGATGTTCCTGTACGCGGTCGGCATCTTGCTCTACTCGTTTGCGTTTTCCTTCGAGTACATCCTCGCCGTGGAACTCTTCCTCGGGATCGTCGGCCAGATGTGGCATATCTGTGCCGTCGTCGGCTTCCAGCTGGTGGTGCCCGCAGAGATGCGGGGCCGGGTGCTCAGCATGGTATTCACGCTGGCGCAGCTGGGCTTCATCGGAGCAGGTCTCGTCGGACCCTTGGCAGATGCCGTTGGGGATCAGCTCGCGGTGGGCATCTTCGGCGTGATTCCGACGACGCTGCTGGCTCTCCAGCTTGTCTTCGGCTGGAAGATCCTCAAGCAGATGTAGACGTCGTGGCTCCGTCGTCTCGGCGGATCGCCGAGGCATCGCCCAGAATCACCCGGGTCCCGTCTGCCTTCTCGACCCAGACGTCGCAATCGACCCGAGTCTGCGTGCCTTCGGGATGCTCGTCCCGGATCTTCGCATGGGCGGTGACGGTTTCGTCGACCCAGAGCACGTTGGTCAGCTTGACGGACATGCGACCGCCCTCGAGCCAGCCCATGCCGAAGTGGTCCTGCATGACCTGCGAGACGAAGCAGGTCGACATCATTCCCTGGACGACGATATTCGGAAAGCCGAGCTTCTTGGCTTCCTCGCGGTTCGTATGATAGTTGGCGGCCGGTCCTGAGAACATCCAGCAGCGCCGCTCGTCGATGGTCTTTTCGACGCAAGCGAGGTCGGACCCCTGTGCGGTGGGGAAGGGGGGGCGGGAGCGCTTCTTTGCTGCGGTTCCCTCGTCGACGACAAAGCCCTCGGCATCCTCTTCGCGGGGCGGGAGGAAGGACTGGTACGTGCGCCCGCGGACCAGCAGCCGCCCCTCGTCGCCCGGCTCGGCACTCATGAGGTCGGTCTCATTGACGACCCAGTCGCGGCCTCTTTTGGCGTAGCGATCGACGATCGTCGAGCGCGTGCGGACCCGGGATCCGACCGGGATGGGCGCAAAGAGAGACCAGTCCTGCTGGCCGTGCAGGTTGCCGAAGAGGTTTTGGAGGTACCAGTCGCCGACGAACTCGTAACACTCGGAGTGATGGAGCAGCGGGGGCGCGTATTTCTCGTGGAGCGGATGCGCGTCGCCGAGCGCGTCTTGATAGAAGTGGACCGTCCGCTCGTCGATCGTATAGACGTTCGACCCACAATGCTTCCCGACGAGCGCCGGTTCCCCTCTGAGGTTCATTGGATTTCCCTCCGATGTCGACTGCGCGTCGCTCGCGACGCCGCGTTCAATCCAGCTCGACGGTTCCGGAGGCCTGGATCCGGATCTCGCTGGTTCCCGCCTCGAGGGCAGGGGCCGCCATGGCTTTGCTGCTGCGCAGGCGCATGTCGTGGGACTCCATCTGAACGCGGTAGGGCGCGCTTCCGGTCGTGCCCACGGAGACGTCGATGAGCGACCACTCCTGTTCGCCGAGGCCCGCGGCGATTCGGTCGGCTCTCGCTCGGAAGGCCGCGAGTGCCTCCGCGATCAGCTCGTCCTCGAGGGCCTGGCGGGTCTCGCGCCGCACGCTGAACTGGATGCCCGAGAGCAGGACCGAGCCTCCCTGAAGGTCGCCGATCAGGGCAGAGAGGGCCTCCACGTCGGCGGACTCCAGCCGCAGGTCCTGGGTCGCTCGCCAGCGCACGATCCGGCCATCCTCGTAGACGGGCTGAGTCACGTAGCCGCCGCTGCGTCGCTCGACGCCGGTGGCGCGTTTCGCGCGCTCGAGGGCCTCGGCCATGGCGGCGTTGACCTCGTCGGCGACCGCCGAGGCTTGCTTGCCCTCGGCCACGACCGAGAGCCGGGCCGTGACCCAGTCGTTTTCCACCTCGCGCACGGCTTCGACTCGGAATGAGGCCCGGTTGCGCGGTTCGGCGTCTCTGGCGGTCGCGAGCGTCGGGATCGCCGAAGAGAGTGCGAGGCCGGCGAGGGCCAGGAGGAGACAGAGCGGGCGGTTCGGCAAGGGGGTTTCTCCAGAAAGGGCGCAGCGCGCAGCATACCCCGCGTTCAGGTGCATCCGCCCACCCCACTGGGCCGACGCAGGGTCAGCCCAGGCCTGGCAAGGGTTTGAACCGGAGCGATCCCGCGTCAGCGCAGGTGTCGCAAGAGTTCGCCGCGGACCTTGGGGTTGCGCAGTCTCCAGACGGCCCCATCGATGAAGTAGTGGTGGATGGCGATGCACGCGACGAAGCCCTGGAAGAGTACGCGCGCGTCGGGGCTGGAGTACCAGCCCGGTCCAAAAGCGTGGGCGGCGAGCGGTGGCCCCTGGAGAAAGAAAGCGCCCGCGAGCGCGAGGCCGAGATAGACGACGACGCCGTGTCGAAGTCGTTGGGCCCCCGTCCGCGCTGCCTTCTGCGTGTACCGGTTCGCCTCGACGCGTAGGGGAAAGGCCAGGTATTGGAGTGCGTGGGAGAGCTGGACCCAGACGAAGCCACCGGGCACGAAATACCAGAAGGGGTACCAGCAATAGAGGGCCAGCCAGGGGAGGACCGCGCGGAGCGGGACCGATTGCCCTCGCGCGCGCGCCGACTGGAAGGCCCAAACCCCTGCGAGCAGGCTCAGCGCGGCGAGGCCCACGACGATCTGAAAGAGCAGGGTGTAGAACCGCACGTAGGTCGTGGGCTCTATCCATTCGGGCGGTGGAAGCCGACCCGAGAGCGCAAAGAGCACGTGGACGGCCAAGAGCGTGCGCATCCCCGATCGGATGCCGAGGCTCTCGAGGCGCGTGTATTCGACACCGAGGATCCGACTGAAGGCGGAGACCATGCCCCAGGCCTGCCCCGTGTAATGCCAGGCCAGATAGATGGAGCTCGCGAGTACGAGCTGCTGCACGATCCAGTCTCGAGGGCCTCCGAATGCGGCGACACCGAGCGCCCCGAGCAGCAAGATCGGCACGAAGAGCGCCGACCATGGGTTGCCGAGGACCTCCTCCCGTGAAACGTAGAGCAGCCGATAGGAGGCCATGAAATGGGTCGCGTTCAAGAGGATCGCGAGCGCGAGCCAGTCGTGATCGACGAAGGTGACCGAGCCGTCGAAGGCGAAGGCCCAGGCCAGCAGCGCCCCCATGGCGCCGACCGAGAGTCCGCCGCTCAGCAGGACGTCGAGGGAGGGCGTGGTGATCGAGGGGGCGCGCGCGTTCATCGCGGGGTTGGAATGTAGCGGATCGTGGCTGTACGACTTCCTGGAGCCCGCCCGCCGCGCTCTGCGACGGGTCGTTTGGGGACGTCTGTGTCATCGTGTCGGCTGCCCGCGCCACCCGGCGCGTCCGAGGAGGATGGTATGTCCAGCGTCGTCGAATCCCGCCCAGCCGATCTCCGCCTGCGCGTCATGCGGCTCGCGGTCTCCGCCTTCTATGGTCTGAGTCGCTGGATGCGTCGCCCGCCGAGGGCGCCCGGGGCAGTCACGGCGCAGACCTATGGGAGCCACCCGGCGCAGCGCATTGAATTCGTCGCGCCCCGCGTCGGATCGCCTGCCCGTCCGGCGATCCTCTACATCCATGGCGGAGGTTGGGTGTTGGGCCGGATGGAGTCTTATACGCCTTTTCTCTCCTTCCTGGCCGAGGCCGGCTACCCGGTCTTCAATATCGAATATCCGCTCGCGCCAGAACATCCCCACCCCGCCATCCTGCGCTCGCTCTTCGCGGCGCTGGACTCGATCGCGGCGGAGCATCCCGAGATCGAGGGCTATCACGTGATGGGGGACTCGGCGGGGGGAAACCTGGCCATGATGATCGGTCTGTTCGCTGCGAATCCGGGCCTGCTGGAAGCAGCGGAACCGGGACGTGCGGCGCTGCCGCTCGAGTGCCATAGCGTGGTGTCGCTTTACGGGGTCCTCGATCGGTTGAGCTGGATCGAGGACGGCTTTCCCGGAGCGGACATGATGATGGAGTCGTACGCGGGGCGCGCGGCCTTCGAGCCCGCGGTCGACCCGGACCTCGCGATCACGCCGATGGACCTCGATTTCACGAGCGCCCCCCCGTCGCTGCTCACCGTGGGGACGGAGGATCCCCTGCTGCGCTCGTCACGGCTCTTCGCGGAGCGGCTGACCAAGGGCTCGTCGAGGGTCGTGCTGAAGGAATATTCCGGTGAGGGACACGGGTTCTTCAATCTCGGCCGTTCCCAGTCCGCCGAGCAGATGAACGCCGACATTCTGGACTTCTTGTCCGCCGAGGATCCGACTTCGGTCTGAGCGACGGCGGTGGCAGTCAGGGCCTGATGTCGAGCGGGCGAATTTTGAGGTTGCGGAACCAGACGAGGTCGCCGTGGTCCTGCAGCGTGATATGGCCGAGTCGCGCACGGCCAAAATCCTCGGTGTCCGCGAATTTGCTGGCTGCGAGCGCCTTCTCCCATTGCGGTCCGCCGCGGAGGAGGTCAACCGTCTGGACGCCGTTGAGCCAATGCTCGACGCGATCGCCGCGGACGCGGATGCGCGCGCGGTTCCACTCGCCAACGGGTCGCGGGGTGGCCCGCGCGAGAGACTGGAGGTCGTAGAGGTCGCCGGCCCGATGGCGCTCAATCTCGCCGTCCCAGTGGCCCGCGTCGTCGAGCACCTGCATCTCGAGCCCCTGATCCCAGGACAGCGACGCCGACTCGTCGGGGACGGCGTAGAAGATCCCGCTATTGCCCCCCGGTGAGATGCGCCAGTCCACAGAGAGCTCGAAGTCCTGGAGGCGCTCCCGGGTCATCAGGTCGATCGCCGCGGGTGTGAAGGGATTCAGATGGTTCCAGATCAGCCCGGCAAACGACACGTCCCGCGTGAAGTGGAGGGCCTGATCGTCGATCGTCCAGTGGGAGATCACGTCGTCCTCGGCCCCGTAGACCTTCCAACCCGCGAAGCTTTCGCCGTCGAAGAGTAAGCGCCAGCCGGCGTCGCGTTCGGCCTGGGTCAGGGTGTTGGGTGGCCCTTCGCGTTCGGCCTGGGTGGGGGTGTTGGGTGGCCCTTCGCGTTCGGCCTGGGTCGGGGGGGTGGGTGGCCCTGCGGAGACGGCTTGGCGGTCGATCCGTTTCGGGGTTGCCCACTCCACGGGGAGCGAGTTCAGCGTATACCACGCCTCGTTCACCCAGAGCTGCTCGCCACGGTCCGAGCGAAAGCGGTCGCCGAGTTGCAGATAGACGATCCGTTCGGGCTTCAGATCGACAACGTCGATCGAGAGCGTCCTCCCGTCTGCGGAGAGGTCGACGCGGCTGACCTCGAGCGCGCGCACGTCGTATTTCGGGCCGCCGTAGATCGCGGCGGGGACGTAGTACCAGTCGCGGAGCTCTACGTCGCTCGGCGCGATCTCGAGGTCGGCCTCGAGGGGGCGCGTGAACTCGACGTCGAAGCCCCCGGGCCGGAGCGATACGCGGCGGGGTTCGAAGGCGGGCTCGGCGCCCATTCGGACGACCTCGAGTCCGTACCAGTCCTTGCCCCGCTCGCCCCAATTGCCCTTGCTGCCGACCTGGCCGACGACGAAGCCCCGGCCGTCCGGCGTCGCCAGCAGCCGGTTGATGGGCCCCTCGAAGCCGCCCGAGAAGTGGAACGCGGCGCCCTGAAGCTCGCCCGCGACCTCCTCGAGGACCGCGCGTTTGAGGCCGCCATTGAATACGTCGCCGAAGAGCACGTCGCCTGCGTAGGGTCCGGTCGTGAGAAAAAGGGGCTGGGTTGGCGAGTTGCCGACCTCATTCTGAGGGAGCCACAGCGTTGGCGGCGTGACTGGACCGAGGTCCTCGGCTTCTTCGGGTCCTCGCCATCCGTAGTGTGCCCCGCGCCGGACGCGGATCAGCTTGCTCGCGGGCAGCCAGTCGCCCTGGTTATCGGCGACGAAGACCGCGCCCTCGGGCGAGAGCGCGAGCCCGTTGGGCGTGCGCAGGCCTCGGGCCAGGAATTCGACCGCGCCGGTATGGCGTGAGATTCGGAGGACGCGGCCTCGGTGGGGCGTCTGATCACGACAGCTCTTGCCCCCAGTGAGCACGCAGGCGCCGAGTGCGGCAAAGAGGTCGTCACCCCGAGCGACGAGTCCGAATCCGAACTCATGAAAATTCGAGGTGGCCTGCCAACCGTCCGCAATCGTCCGATATTCGTCTGTCCAGCCATCCCCGTCGTGATCGAGGAGCTGCGTGACCTCCTGCTTTTGCATGACGTAGAGGTCATCTCCGACCGAGGCGAGTCCGAGGGGCTCATGGAGACCCTCGGCGATCCGTTGGACCCGCACGTTTGCGACGGGGCCCTGCCAACCCGCGACGGCGAAGACGCTGCCGTCGCGATCCCAGGTCGAGACGGCAAGCCGGCCGTCTGGAAGCCAGGCGAGGCCGCCCACCTTGGGTGTGAAATGGGGTGGATCGATCGGGGTCGAGGTCAGAGCGGGGTGCAGCCGGTCCGGAGGGGGCGCCGTGTCGCTCGTGAAGGTCCAGGTCGTTCCCGCGTCACTGTCCGCGATGGCGACCACGGGGGCTTCGGAGGCGGGGGTCTCGAGAATGACCGCGGCGAGCCGTCGAGCTTCGGCCGGATGGAGGTCGGGGTGGGGCAACATGGCGACGTTGCCCCACTGGCCGACGCTGCCCTCTCGGATGCGGCGGGCGAGCTGGCTGGTGGTGATCTCCCGATTCGCCCCCGCGTAGCGCAGCGCGATCTCGCTCCACGCCGGGCCAACGACGCGCTCTCTCACGTTGTGACAGCTATGGCAGTCGTGTCGCGCGAAGGGGTCGTTCGCCTCTTCCGTCGTGTCTTCGAAGGCGAGTTCGATCTCGGGCGCTTGAAACCGGATGGCGAGGCGTGCATCGATCTCTTGCCGGCCGAAGACCAGGAACTCTTCGCGGCGATCCAGGGCGAGGTCGGCCTCGATCGAGGCACTTTCGGGGAGCGAGCCCACCCGGAGTCCTATTTCGGGTCCCGAGGCGAGCTCGAAGCGGCGTTCGAAGTGAAGGGTACTCTCCGTCGCGCCGGCGGAAGAAGGGGCCGGGCTTTCCGAGTCGGGCCATTCGGTCACGCTCCGGGTGCCGCCCTGGCCGTCCGAGACGTCGAAGCGGAGCCAGAGCGCGCCGGTTCCGGGGTCGAAGCCATGGCCCCGCCAACGGATCTCGGCAGGGCGCCAACCCCCGTCGTCGCGAACGTGCCAGGCGGTCTCGGCGACGGGCTGGAGATAGGCGACGCCGCGGCTGGTCGGCTCGAAGCCGTGGTGGGCGTCGTAGACCGGGCCCGTGTAGTCGACGTCGCCCTGCCAGAGCTGATGGATCGATGCCGTCTGCGTGCTGTAGGCCAGCCATCGCTCGGGGGCGATCGCGATCGCGAGGATCCGGGGGCGCCCGTCCAGGCTGCTGCGGAGCACCCAGGGAGAATGACCTCGGCCCGGATAGGCCCGCCGGCCGAATTCGCCGCGATCGGCGAAGGGGACGGGGAAGACCGCGTTGCGCATCACGCCGATGAACTCGAGCGTCGAGAACTGCTCGATCTGGGCCCGGAACGCGGGGGGTTGGTTGACGAGCCAGATCCGAAAGCTGGCCCAGAGCAGGATCGGCAGGCCGACGATCAGCACGAGCAGGACCGTGAGGATTCGCTTCAAGGGCGGCTCCGTGGACGTGCCGTGGTCACGCGACTTCGGCACGGACGTAGCTCGGATCGGGCTCGCGGGTAGGGTCGAAGAAGGGCGTCTCGCCGTCGACCGTGCAGCGGCGGATCACGCGCCGCTGGGGGAAATGATCCGAGACGCCTCGATGCAGGGTGGTCCGTTCGTCCCAGATCGCGAGCTGGTTCGGCTCCCACTTCCAGCGGATCTGGAAGCGGGGTTCGGCGACGTGCGCGTCGAGGAAGTCCAGGATCGCATCGCTCTCGCTCGCGGGCAGTCCGGCGATTCGGTGCATGACGCCGCGGTCGGTCATGAACAGGCTGCGACGCCCGGTCTCGGGGTGGGTGCGCACGAGGGGGTGGTTGCGCTCTGGATAGGCCTGCTTGATGCGTTCCCCGAGGCCCTCGATCCCCGACTTGCGCTCGGCGATCGCAGCGAAGCTCTCGTGGCAGGAATGGGCGCACTCGAGTCCGTCCAAGAGGTCGCGCAGCGCGGGGGAAAGCGCCTCGTAGGCGGCCGTCGTCGAGGCCCACATCGTATCGCCGCCCCAGGCGGGGACCTCGAGACAGGTGATGAGCGCGACCCCCGGTGGTTTCTCGAGCCAGGTCACGTCGGTATGCCACATGTCGACGCCCGGCGCGTTCTCGGCGTCGTCGACGACCACTTGATGTCCGGGCTCCTCGGCGCCGAAAAATTTTTCGATCGGGTAGAGGCTGATGTCGCCAAAGCGTTTGGCGATCTCCAGCTGCTGGTCCCCGTCGAGGGGTTGGTCCCGGAAGAAGAGCACCTCGTTGGCGGCGAGCGCGTGGGACAGCTCGCCAAAGGTGTCCTCGGAGAGGGTTTCCCTCAGGTCGAGACCCGTTACTTCCGCGCCGAGCGCGCCGGCGCGCCGGAGCGAAAACGATCGATAGGGGCTGGCCATCGGACTTCCTTCCGGCCCAGGCAGGGCCTTGTTATTTCAGGCCCAGCTTCTCGTCGAGCTTGAGGACGCGGATCGCGTTCTCGCGCAAGAATTTGGGCCAGACCGGGTCCTTGAAGGGATTGAACTCTCGCATCTCCGTGAATTGCCGTTCGAGGGAGATGCCGGCCGGGAAATATCCGCAATAGAGGATCTTGTCGGCGCCTCGGGTATTCGCGTATTTCACGATTTCTTCGGGATAGTGCTTGGGCGCGAAGGCGCTCGTGCAGTAATGGAGGCCGGGCCACTTGAGCATCAGCTTCATGGCGAGCTTTTCCCAGGGCTCGCAGCCATGTCGCGTCACGAGCGTGAGATCCGGGAAGTCGTAACAGACACGATCGAGCTGCTCGACCTTCTGGGGGTAGCTGGGCATCCGAGGTCCGACGATCCCCGCGTTGATGAAGAGTGGCAGGTCCTCCTCCACGCAGGCGGCGTAGACGGGATACATCTTGGGGTCGGAGATCGGAACCTGCGGAAACTGACCACAGGGGAAGCAACCGACCGCGACGATGTCGTGCTCGGCCTTGGCTTCCTTGATGGCGCGGACCGAGCCCATGACGTCGTTGGTGTTGCGTAGCTCCATCGTGAGCATGAAGCGATCCGGGTAGCGCCGCTTGGCCTCGATCCCATTGGGTCCGAGCCCGGTCATTGCGAGCGCGACGCCCCATTTATCCATCTCGGCGAGCGTCCATTCGATGGGGTCCGTGTCCGGCGACACGATGTCCGGGACGTTCTTGAACATATACTCGGCGGGGAACTCCATCTCCGCGATCGTGTCCTGGTCCTTGTAGAGCGGCCGCATGAACTGATACGTCGCCTTCTTGTCCTCGACACTCGTGTAGGGAAAGCCTACGCCGAGGTCGATGATGCCGATGTCATCCGGGAATCCCATTTCGTCTCCTCTTCGGGGGGGTCGATTGTGTCGCTTCCAGAGGACGGCGCAAGGCGTCGGGGCGAGCGGCCCCGGGGAGGCGCGAAATCAGGGAATCCAGTCGCCTTTGGGGTCGCATCGACCCCGAGAATGCTTTCAAAGACGCAGTTCGGCGACGCGCTCGGGCTCTGCCTCGATCACGAAGGCCGGGATCCCTTCCAGACGGAAGACGGTGGAGATCGCGGTGCAGGCGCCGCTCTTCGGGTCCGGATAGGCGTCCGCTTGACGCCGTAGAGCTCCGAGCATGCCCGGGCATCGGAAGCCCAGGGTGAGCACGCCGAGGCGGGAGGCTTGCTTGGCGTAGGTGTCGTAGAAACGCTCGATGTCCCAGAAGCCACCGATCAAGCCACGGAGTCGACCATCCGCACCGATTTCGAGACGGAGCTGCGCGTCGCGGAGGGGAAACTCCGAGTCGAGGAATTGGCCGTCGAAATCGATCTGGAAGTCCGGCGACCGGGCCGTGATGACGCCGTCGCGAATGCGAGCGGGCATGACGTTTCGGAAGCGATCGTCGTCGGTCGCCGAGAAGCTGGCCTGATCCATCAGGGCGCCCTGGGAGTCGGTGGGGATCGGGTCGGCGCTCGAGTAGACGGCCAGCTCGACCTCGTCGTCGTTGTGCAGGTCGTCGACCCCGTCGAGGCGAACCAGGATGGTGCGTCGTCCCTCGCGAAGGTTGCCCAACGCGTACTCGTCGATCGTCCCGCCGCGCCGATAGCCTTCGACGCAGCCGAGCACTGTCCAGAGCTGATTGTCGACTCCGGGCTCTCCGCTGGGGGTGCTGAAATCCGAGTGCGCGCAGGCATTCGGACCCGGGTCGTCAGGGGTCGAGTTCGAGGCGTCGAGGTCGAAGCCCGGGGCGATCGTATAGCCCTGGGCGAGGTTGTGGGGGAGGGCTTCGAAGCGCTCGGGGAGAGCACAAGGGTCGTCATCCTTTGCCGCACGCGAAGCGCGGACATAGTCGAAGCCCGGTGGGACCTGGCTGGCCGCTGCGGGGTCGTCCTGGGATAGCTGGCTCGCGTAGAGGTCGCGTTCGTTCAAATTCCAACCGGTGGGGCAAGCACCCTCGGGCCGTTCGGGCTGCTCGAAGGTGAAGTCGACGAGTACGAAGCCAAGGCTGCGCGGAGCCTGGGCGCCTCGGGAGACGTCGGGTGGCGCCGGCGCCTCCCCCGGTCCGCAAGCGAGGAGCCAGGCGGTGGGGAGCAAGGCGAGTGTGAGATGAGTTCG
>Ga0315332_10000826_pt1 | contig 15462 bp, 13 predicted proteins | sample M110034915metaG_FD_203455 | JGI IMG/M metagenome (GOLD analysis project Ga0315332, IMG submission 203455) | Ammonia-oxidizing marine archaeal communities from Monterey Bay, California, United States - M1 100m 34915 | ecosystem: Environmental > Aquatic > Marine > Intertidal zone | place: USA...
CAAAACTGATGAATTCTATCAAGAACTATACAGTGCTTGGTTAAATTATCTATCATTAAAATTTAAAATCCCTATTTCTAATCTAAACAAAGAATCTATAATCAATGCTTTCAAAGAATCGAAAGTCCCTGAAAATATTATTAAAAAAATAAATCAAATATTAGAAGAATGTGAATCAGCAAAATACGCTCCATTAAGCAATGAAGATTCAAACAAAACATTAAAAGAAAGTAAAAGTATTATTAATGAAATTGAAGCTTATGCTAAAGTTTAAATTAAGTATCATATTATTTGTTTGTTTTTTAAATTCATATGGAAATTCAAGCTTCAATTCTGACTCTCTTTTTGAGCAGGCAAATCTTTCATATGAAGATGGCAATTACATTGAAGCCAATAAAGGATATTTAGCATTAAAAGACAAGGGTTATTATTCTCTAGAATTATTTCTGAACTTAGGTAATTCCTACTTCAAATTAGACAGTATTCCTCAAGCAATATTATCATTTGAAAAAGGATTAAAAATTGCTCCTGGCGATAAAAACCTAATACATAATTTAAAAATTTGCAACTCTATAATAAAAGATAAATTTGTTGTTAAAGAATCCATTCACATAACAGATTGGATTTATGTTTTTTTAGGTAAATCCACGAATTATTGGTCTATATCTTCAATAATTTTAATGCTAGTTTGTTTTACTTTTTTAACATTATTTATTTTCTCTGAAAGTAAGACACTTAAAAAAGCAACTTTTTACACTTCAATTGCAACATTTATTATTTCATTATTTACTGTATATTTCGCGTGGTTGAGCAATGACAAGTTACAAGACACTAATTATTGCATTCTTTTCACTCCTCATGTATGGATTAAAGCAGAACCATCAATAAATGCTGAAAACAATTACAAACTTCACGAAGGAAGTAAAATGAAAATAATAGATGAAAACACAAAATGGTTAGAAATTTCTTTTGATGAAAAAATTGGATGGATAGAGAAAAAAGATGTTAAGAGAATCTAATAAATGAATGAATGACTAAAAAAGAGAAAGTAAAATACGTTATTGATCAACTAGAAAGTCTCTACCCTACAACTCCAATTCCATTAGATCATACAAACACCTACACTTTACTTATTGCTGTGCTTCTTTCTGCTCAATGTACAGACGAAAGAGTTAACAAAATCACTCCTAAATTATTTAGCAGGGCAAATACACCACTGAAAATGGCAAAATTGGATGTTGATGAGATAAGGTCTATTATTAGACCATGTGGACTATCTCCAAGGAAATCTAAAGCCATAAGTGAGCTTTCTAAAATTCTTATAGCTAAATACAATGGAAATGTTCCAAACAGCTTTGAGCTATTAGAAGAACTTCCAGGTGTTGGACACAAAACAGCATCTGTTGTAATGAGTCAGGCATTTAATGTACCTGCATTTCCTGTTGATACTCACATTCATAGATTACTTTATAGATGGGGATTTACAAATGGAAAGAATGTAGTTCAGACTGAGAAAGATGCTAAAAGACTTTTCCCTGAATCTCTTTGGAACAAATTACACCTTCAAATTATATTTTATGGAAGAGAGTATTCACCCGCAAGAGGAAGTAAAAAAGAAAAGGATTTTATTACATCAACTATAGGTAGAAAAAATGACCCCTATTTAAAAAATCACTAGCAACTAATAAATTTTAGTTTAAATACATTTCAAACAGTTTTAGTATTCTTTTATACTCATCTAACCAGCTAGCACTTTCCTTAAATCCGTGTGCTTCTATAGGGAAAACTGCCAATTCCCAATCATCTTTTTCTAGCTCAATGAAACGTTGAGACAACCTAATAACATCCTGAAATTGAACATTGTCATCAACAACACCATGTAACATTAATAATGGGTCAGTTAAACCCTCTGCAAAATAAATTGGAGAGCTCTGAACGAATGCAATACTGTCTTCTTTTGGAGTATTGAGAATATTTGATGTGTATTCATGATTATAATGTGCCCAATCAGTTACAGAACGAAGAGCTGCACCACATGCAAATTTCCCTGGCTCTGTTAATAAAGCCATTAAAGTAATGAAACCACCATAGCTTCCACCATAGATACCTATTCTATTAGAATCTATTTCATGCTCTTTAATGAGGAACTCTCTTCCAGAAAGTTGATCATTTAAATCCCAACCACCCATGTGTCTATAAATAGCTGTTCTCCAATCTCTACCATATCCTTCAGAAGCTCTATAGTCAATATCTAAAACAATGTATCCTTTCTCGTTTAAAAGATGATGAAACATGTACTCTCTATAATACCCACTCCACCAATTATGTGCATTTTGTAAATAACCAGCTCCATGAACAAAAATTACCGCAGCTCCATTTCTATTTTTTAATAAGGGCTTATAAATTCTAGCTGGAACAGAAACCCCATCCATCCCTTTAAAGTTTACTATTTCTGGTTTTTTCCAATTATACTTATCAAATTCTTTTGTTTTAGAATTAGTAATTTGAGTGTTGTTAGAATTAGAAGAATTTTCAGCAATAAATAGCTCCCAAGGCTCATTCTTTGATGAGTATAAAAAAGCAATATTTTTTTCATCTGGTGAAACCTCTACATCATAATTCCCATCATTTTCTAGAATAGGAATTAATTCATTATTCTTCCAATTTAAATGATAAAAATTCCTATTCCCTAGATGTGTTTTATTTAATGTTAAATAAAATACATCTCCATTAATTGAGAGTTTTGGCTTTCTAACTTCATATTCACCTTTGGTTAAAGCTTTTATCTTTAGATTCTTAATTGAACACATGTATAAATGTGAAAAACCTGTTTTTTCAGATTGATACCAAATGGCATTGTCGTTATCCATCCATCCCATATTTCCATTAACACCATTCCACCCTGAAATTCCAGGTCCTCCTACCCAAGCTTCATCATGCTGATGATCTATTTCTTTTAGTTCAGCAGTATTTAAATCTAAAATAGTAATCCACCTGTCTTTATTGTCATATGACTTTATCTCTACAATAGCCTTATCTCCGTTTTTATTAAATATTGGATCATGATAAATTACATTTTTTGGATTATCTAGTTTATTTAAAAAATCAACATTAACGTAATCTCTAATAAAAGAAGGTCGATCAAAAACTCCTGACAGATGATCAATAGAAATAAGTAAAGAAGAATCAGTTTCTAAATTATAAAGAAATAAATCATGTTTATCATCTGGTCTACCTACTTTTGGTCGTGCGTTAATTGAAGAAGACCAACCGTTTTTAGAAACATAATTCTCAACATGAGTATATTTTTGTTTAGTAAATTCAGAAATTAAATAAATTAATGCATTTTCATTTGGTGATACAAACACTTCTTCAAAGTCACCATTTGCATATTTAACAGGTTTTCTTTTCCAAGCAGTTTGTTTTTCTCTAATAATTCTATTTCTTTTTTTTGTGTTTTCAGCAACATTATAATAATCAAAGAGCTCTTTTTGTTGTTCAATTAAGTAATCCTCTTGCTCATTTTCAATCTTCGTATTCTCTTTTTTTTCAAACCTTACTAATTCTTTAAAAAGAGAAGTTTTAGTATCTATAAAGCAAAGTGAATTATTTCTAGTAAAATATACTCTATTTGGATTATTTACTAAATGAACAGTATGTATTCGATCATAAGACTCATATAACACTGTTGGTTTATTTTCGTTTGCTACCCATTTTAAAACCCTACCGTCTTTAGCATATACATAAAAATCAGTATCTGAATGTTTAACCACTCCTCTGTTGGGCAAAAATGTTAATGAACTATCTGGAAGTTTTACAGCTTCATTATTTGAAATGTAATAATATTCAGAAACATTATTGCTATTAGGATTCCATTTAAAAGCAACTTTTCCATTAGGTAACCAAAAATGATCTTCAGGCCAATGACCTATAAAGTCTTTGCCTTTCATAATATCTTGCAGTTGTAGCTGACCAAAAGAAAAAAATGAAAAACTAAAAAAGAAAAGAATGGTTAAAATTATTTGTTTCATTACACAAAATTTTACGTAAGTATAATGAAAAGAGCCGCTAAAGCGGCTCTAATTAATATTTAATTATTGAATAAATAGATAACACCATTTAATCTAACAACTACTTCCTCTTTATCAGACAAATATGTATTCATTTTAGCACTTTGATTATTACTTATTTTAAAATATTCTGGACTAAATTTTTTGATATTTATTGCAGTCACAATTTCTTTTTCTGAAACAGTACTTTCAACCCATAAATTATTGTAATGATAAAAGGTTTTAGAACCTATTTTCCGAATATTACGAACTTCAACTGACATTCCAGCTTCATCTTCATAAGAAATAATTTCAGCAGATCCATCTGCAATTATTGAAGGAGTCCTGGCCATTTTATTTTTTTGAGCTCTTAACACATTAGCCTGCTCTCCAACAACATCATCTAACATTTCTAATTCTTGAACACTTTCTTGAATTAAAAAATCTTGTTCTACAGCGAACATTTCTTCTTTTGCTAAATATGCTGTATATGGTGTTAAAATTCCGTGTTTTTTACTTAAAGTCACCAATTCGTCTATCCATTCTTTTTGCTGACCATTAAGATCAATCTGATCAATTAAAAAACCTACTCTTCTTGAAGCCCATATTTTCTCTATGTAATTATTTACCCCTAGATCTTTTTCAGATTCAAAATCAATTTCATAATTAAAGGTTTTTACTTTACCCTCAATTTTTCCAGAAATCGTTAAAGTACTCTTACCAGGCCTGTTATATTTTCCAACCCATATTAGCTGACTTCCCGAGAATAAATCTGGAAGTTTTTCTGGATAAGTAGTTCGAACATCTGTATTATTGAACCTAATACTTATATCTGTCATTACAGGGCTACTAATGTTATTATAGAGCTCAGATACAGAATTTTCAATATCTTCATGAGGTTTAACATAGGATGTTAAACCACCATTCATTGAAGACAATCTTTCTAGTAATCTAGCGTTAACGTCATTTCCTACACCGAAAGAAAAAATTCTAGCTTTGTTAGCATTTGCTTTTAATACGTTCTGAGCTATTTTTATTTCATTTTTTTCACCAGAAGTTGCTAATCCATCAGTGAGAAAAATAATATAATTGGGGTTTGTAGAATTTGTAAATAATTTCATCGCTTTAGTTAGTGCGTCATTTATATTGGTACCTCCCCCAGATGATATAGTTGAAACATAATGCAATGCTTCATTTTTTTCTGTTTGTCCATAAGTTTGATTTTCATTTTTATACAATTGAACTCTATCATCATAAGTTATAATGTTAAATTGATCTCCAATATTTAAATTTTTCATTACAAATGACAATGCTTTTTTAGATTGTTCAATTTTCTTCCCAGCCATTGAACCAGATTTATCCAAAACAAAGACAATGTTTTTTTTACTAACGCTCTCTGTGTTTAATTCAACTGAGGGACTAGCCATTAGCATAAAATACCCCTCCTGGTTTCTGTCTGGCTTATAACTAAGAACAGCAGCTCCAACATCGCTATCTTCCAAAGTATAAAAAAATTTAAAATCGTTCTCAGGTAAAGAATTTAATGCCTCAAAATTTATTTCAGCATAGTTTTTAGTGCTTTGATTTACATTAATAGAATATAAAGGGCTATAAATGTTGTTAATTTCTTTATTTGACTGAATATTGGCATGAAAACTTACTTTTTCCAAAGCTTTTTTTGAGAATTTTTGAGTTCCAAGAGGATAAGAAAACCCAATAGAATTATTCTTTTTCTTACACAACTGAGTATAAGTAACAGATATTTCTCTTTCTTCTCCAATTGCTACAGGAAAAACACTTGTTTTAAATAATCCATAACCAGCATATTGCATTAATGCAGGATCTTTTTTTCTAGAGACAATAGATTGGTAAATTTGTCGAGCATCTTCCTTTTTCATTAATTCTCCAGGTACTTCCTCTCCATTAACCATCATCATAAAATTTTGAACTACACCATCGTTAGGTAATGGAAAGAATAATTCCACTTCTAAATCCCTTTTACCAGGATTAAAAATTGTTTGTGTAACTCTAACTTCTGCAAGTTGATTTTTGATTTGAGCATCAATATGGATTTCTTTTACAATATATGAGTTACCAACAGATAATTGATCTGGATTATAACCTGACATGTTTTGAGTGGATTTATCAAATGCAGAGCTAGTAATTGCCATTTGAGCTTTAAAATTTAAAATAAAAATAAATGTGATACTAAGGAGAATTAACTTTTTCATAATTGTTTTTTCTATTTAATACATGACAAGTTAAATTCCGTTCATTATTGATGTTTCTTTTTATAAATTTGTGCACCATGTCTTCAAGGATTAACATAAAAAATAAAAAAGCACGATTTGAGTTCGAATTCATTGAAACCTATACTACTGGGATTGTATTAACGGGTACTGAAATAAAATCAATTAGAGCTAGTAAAGCCAGTATTGCTGAATCATATGGAGTAATGATAAACAGTGAAATCATTATTAGAAACATGTATGTCCAAGAATACGAGAATGGGACTCACTACAACCACGAAACAAGAAGAGACAGAAAACTTTTATTAAACAGAACAGAGTTAAATAAAATAGAAAGAAAAATAAAATCTAAAGGGCTTACTCTAGTTCCAGTTAGTCTATTTATTAATAACAAAGGATTAGCTAAACTAGAAATCGCACTAGCTAAAGGAAAAAAAATACACGATAAAAGAGAAGATTTAAAACAAAAAGATGCAAAAAGAGAGATGGACAGAAGACTTAAGTAATTAATTTAAAACCAGCTATTTAGAGCTATCTACTTAAATATTTAATCCAAGAACTTTGTCTATAGTATTAAAAGAAACATAATGATAGTTTCCTCTAGCCTTTTCATATATAATTATAGCCCTTTCTTTTCCTTCTGGTGTTGCAGCTAAAGCAGTATATAAGGGTTCCAAAAATTTTCTTCTACCTATTCTAGTTAAGAATTTTTCCAATGCAGCATCAATTCCTCGATAATTAAAACGAATACTTTGCTCAAACCAGGCAGCCAATATTTCTGAATTACCACTTTGCGTTAATTTGAATTTGTCATCAATTAATTTCATTTGCTCTGAAGTTGTTTCAGGATTTAGTTTTCGAATAAAATGTAACCATTCATGAGTAGACCAATTAGATGCATTAATTAAATTAACATCTGAACTTTTATGAAAACTTACTAAACCTTTGTCTACATCGTTAAAACGCTCACAAACAATAGAAGGACAATTATTTGGTAAACCAGGTTCATACACCCACTGCTCTACATTTAGAACAATGTCATTAGGAACAAGCAAATTATCATTAAGGTATTGAACGAAATATTCTGTGACAATGGTTTGAAATTTATGATTATTGAAATAATCTTTTAGAAATACATCAAATTTATCTCTTCCGACAGTTTCTTCAATTAACCTTAAAAAGAAATAACCTTTCTCATAAGCTATGTCAGACATACCTTCATCTGGATGTAATCCATTAAGCTTAAGCTTTAAAAGTTGTAAATCAGGTTTAAGAGCAATTATAGATCCTTGCAAATCTTGGTAACCCAATAAAGCTAGCATTTCTACATAATCTTTACCATATAAAGCCTCCATTATTCTACGTTCAAAATAGACAGTAAAACCCTCGTTTAACCAAAAATCATCCCAAGTAGCATTAGTTACTAAGTTACCACTCCAAGAATGAGCCAATTCATGAGCTATTAGAGCTGTTAAACTTTTATCACCCGCAATAATAGTTGGAGTTGCAAATGTCAACCTTGGATTCTCCATTCCTCCAAATGGAAAACTAGGTGGAAGCACAATCACATCATACCTGTCCCACTGGTAGTCACCATATAATTCTTCTGCTGCAGTTACCATTTGCCCCATATCTTCAAGCTCATAAGCACAGTCTTCAAGCATTGTTTTCTCAGCATAAACACCAGTTCTTTCATCAATAGGAGCAAACACCAAATCACCAACTGCCAATGCTATTAAATAACATGGAATGGGTTGAGGCATGTTAAAATTGTAAGAATTACTTTCATTTCTTTCTACAGGATTAGAGGCACTCATTACCGCCAACATACCCTCAGGAACTTTAACATTTGCAGAATAAGTAATTCTCAACCCTGGTGTATCCTGAATCGGGATCCAACTCCTAGTGAAAATAGATTGGCCTTGTGTATACATAAAGGGAGAAACCTTACCATCTGTTTGTTCAGGCATCAACCAATCTAAAGCCTCAGTTTTATCAGTTGTATTGTAATGAATTGTTACAGATTTAACATCAGAGTCTATATCTATAATTAATGGAGTTCCTAATAACTCATCAACCTTACCATAAGCAAAAGAAGCCGTTTCTCCATTATCATATTCAATGTATTCTATAAATAAATTTTTACTATCTAGAATAAAATGATTTTCGTTGTTGGGATTTAAAATCTCATGTGTTACTGAGCCTGATACTATTTTTTTTGTGAAATCAACTTCAATATCTAAATGTATGTGCGAAGAAGAAACCGATTTATAATTTGAGAGAGTGTGCATGTCAATTATAGTTGAGTCTATTGAAGGCATAGTTTCTGAGACATCCTGTTGAGTTGCTTTAGAACTACAAGCACTAAGAACAATTAAACAGATTAAAAGAAAAGATTTAGTAAGGAATTTCATAGAAAGTGTTAATTAAACACAAATGTACTATTCTGAATGAGAATACAAAAAATCTAAATAATCAAACTCACTCAATGTATTGGTATGTTAATATGTATTTGAATAACATTTTTTTCATTCAGAAAAAATATGTTACATTCGGATACAAATTTTTTAAATATTAAAATATGTCTGCAGAAGGAAATAACAATGTAGTAAGTAAACAAGAGAGAACAATTCTAGGTCATCCTGAAGGATTATTCGTTCTTTTCTTTTCAGAAATGTGGGAACGTTTCTGCTATTACGGTATGAGAGTATTGTTGATTTTATTCTTAACAAAATCTTTGATGAAAGGAGATACTGAAGCCAGTTTAATCTATGGAGCCTACTGTGCTCTAGTATATGCTGCACCTGTGCTTGGCGGCAGAATGGCTGATATGTTTTTAGGTTACAGGTACGCAATTTTATTAGGTGCTGTTTTAATGTCTATAGGTGAATTCCTTATTCTAGGAGGAAACGAACAGTTTCTTCTTATCGGCATGGGAGCAATTATTATTGGTAATGGTTATTTCAAAGCAAACATCTCTACCATTGTTGGTAAACTTTATAAAGATGGAGATGAAAGAAGAGATTCTGGATTTACCATTTTCTATATAGGAATTAATGTTGGTGCTCTTCTTGCAACTACTGTCGTTGCATATGTTGGAGAGGTTTACGGTTTTAAATGGGGTTTTGGTCTAGCAGGAATAGGCATGCTTCTAGGAATGTTTATATTTTGGGCTGGAAGAAAGAGATATGAAGGAACACCAGGGCTAGATATTAGAGAGGCTGGTAAAGAAAAAATTGGTCCTTTAACAAAAGTACAAGCCATTACTTTAGGCTCACTTGCTTTAATACCTCTTTGTTATGTACTAATACTAAAGAATGTTTTCATTATGGACTTATCTATGATAGGTTTATCTACTGAGGCAAGTATTCCATTAATGACAATTCTTTTAACATCTTTATTTGTTTTAGTTGCCATTAATTTAATTAAAAAAGGAGTTGCCGCTGGCCCTATATGGAGAGATAGAATGATTGCATTAGTCATTTTTATGGTAATAAACATTATTTTCTGGGCTTGCTTTGAACAGGCAGGAACATCACTTACGCTTTTTGCAGATAGAAATGTAGCTAGAGAAATTTTAGGATGGACAATGCCAGCTGCTATGACTCAATTCTTTAATCCATTTTTCATAATTGTGTTTGGTTCTATTTTCTCTATGATGTGGGTTAAGCTTTCTAAAATTGGTAAAAACCCGAGTATTCCTATGAAATTTTCATTAGGTATTCTTCAATTGGGATGTGGTTTTTTAATAACTATTGTCGGGCTTCAATTTCAAGTTGAGTATCAAGTTCCTCTATTAACATTAGTATTTCTTTACCTTTTACATACAACAGGAGAACTTTTCTTATCTCCTATTGGATTATCTATGGTCACTAAATTAGCTCCTAAGAACATAGCTGGTACAGCCATGGGAGGTTGGTTCTTAAGCTTTGCTATTGCCAATTATGTTGCCGGTGCTATCGCTACTTTAACTGGGGGTGAAGAAGGTGGAGCTGAATTAACTTTAGATGAAGGCCTAACTAAGTATGTTGACACTTTTGCAACTCTTGGCTATGTTCTTATTGGATTTTCAATTTTAATTGCTCTATTAAGAAAGCCTTTAAATAAACTAATGCATGGAGTAAGTTAGTTATTTTGTAAATTTAAAAACTTTAAAAGCTCCATAAAATGTGGGGCTTTTTTTTATACTATTTTACCAGGGTTCAATAAATTATTTGGATCGAAAACTTTTTTAATACTTCTCATTAATTCCAGCTCTACAGATTTAAAAGGAATATTCATGTACTGCTTTTGTACTAACCCTATACCGTGCTCACCAGAAAGTGTGCCTCCTAATGAAACAGTTAATTCAAATATTTCTCTAATTGCCAATGGCAGCTCAATTTCCCACTGCTCGCTAGTAAGTTCACCTTTAAGTATATTTACATGTAGATTTCCATCTCCAGCATGACCATAGCAAACAGACTTAAATCCATACCTATTTCCTATTTCTTTTACTCCTTGCAGTAGATTAGGGAGCATAAATCGAGGCACAACAGTATCTTCTTCCTTATAAACGCTATTTGCTTTTATAGCCTCTCCTATTCTCCTTCTTATAAACCAGAGCTGATCTTTCTGAGCCTGATCTTCTGCAAAAAGAATATTTTCATCACAATTGTGTTTAGCTAAAACAGTAACAATTTGTTCAATTTCTTCAAATAATAAATCTTCATTATTACCGTCCACCTCAATTAAAAGCAATGCTTCAACATCATCATTCATATCTAGATGAGCATCCTCAATATTTTTTATAGTCCAATCTACAGCAAAACGCTCCATAAATTCTAAAGCTGATGGAGTTATCCCTGCTTTAAATATAGAAGCAACAGCAGAACAAGCATCAATTGCAGAATTAAAGCATACTAATATTAATTTATTAAGTTTTGGAAGTGGTATTAATTTTAATGTTGCTTGAGTCACAACTCCAAGAGTACCCTCACTTCCGACCATCAATTGAGTAAGATTATATCCTGTTGCATTTTTTAATGTATTTGCTCCTGTTTGAATAATTTCACCATTTGGCAGAACAACTTCTAAGTTTAAAACAAAGTCTTTTGTAACTCCATATTTTAGAGCTCTAGGGCCACCACTGTTTTCAGCAATATTTCCACCTATAAAACAACTCCCCTTACTAGCTGGATCTGGAGCGTAATACAATCCATCCTTTTCTAACTCGTCTTGTAAAAGCTGAGTAATTACTCCTGGCTGAACAAAAACTTGAAAATTATCTTTATCTACTTTAACAATTTTATTAAATCGCTCCATAGACAAACCTATCCCACCATGAACAGACAAACAACCTCCACTTAATCCTGTTCTAGCTCCAATTGGAGTAACTGGAACCTTATGCAAATTGGATAATTTCAAGATTTCAGAAACCTGTTCTTTAGTAGCTGGCTTAACTAAAACTTCTGGTGGGAAAACTAAATCTTCTGTATGATCCACACCATAATCTAGCAATGTAGATTCATCTACAAACACAAAATCATTTCCTACAATATCTGAAAGACAATCCAGTAATAATTTATTTATTTTATTGTATTGCATTATTGCTTTAATAAGTCTTTTGCTAAGTAATGTTAATTTTTAACATGAAATAAAAGCATTGATTTTTACTTTCAAACAAGAAATGTTAATTCATTATTAATTTTTTTTTTTACAGTCCTTGGTAATTTAATTTATGACTGTATATTTGCAATCTCGAAAACGAGAATGATTCGTTAGCTCAGCTGGTAGAGCACATCCCTTTTAAGGATGGGGTCCTGGGTTCGAACCCCAGACGAATCACTAAAAGCCTTCTTTTGAAGGCTTTTTTTTTACTCAAGTTTATGTACTTTTGTAAAGTTCTTTTAATACCCAAGTGCTGGAACTGGTAGACGGGCTACGTTGAGGTCGTAGTGCACAATGTGCGTGTGGGTTCGACTCCCACCTTGGGTACATAAAAGTTTGAAAATCAATTTTCTTATTAGAAACTTACATACTTCATTTCTTAATAGAAACAAAAAACATAATTAATGACATTAAGTCTAGTACAAGAAAACCTTGAATTAGAAAAATACAATAATTAAAAGAAACTTATAGCTACATAGAATTAATTGAGCTGATTTTTAAAAGCTTCAGAGTCATCATCTAACTTCTTAAGGCAATTACTGTATTCCAAATAGAGTTCATAATCACCAGAATATCCATCAACAGTAAATGATTTTAGCAAATTATACATTTTATCTGAAATATAATTTCGCCAACCCTTGATTAAATTTTGCCTTGCTTTAAGATTATCTAGAAGATTTAAGTATTCATGAACTTTAGATTCTTGATCCAAAGCTTTATCTAATCTTGTAAATTTAGAATTGTAACAATCGTTAAATTCTGTTGTATAAGCATTCATTAAAAAGCCAGTCCTAAACTCCTCCCATTCACTATAATTTCCCATCTAAAAAGTAAAATAAATTCTTAATCACTAACTTATAAATTTAATAGCTATTTTAATATAATCAATTAATAAAAAATTAAATTAGACCTAGTAAGACAATGCTTTATAAATAATCTCATTTTATATATTTCTTTTTAATCAGTTTAATTTGCTTCTTCTCCAAATTGGTTTGCAAAGCAATTGATTTTACATCATACCCTTTTTTCAACATATTTAAAGCAAATTTTTCTTTAGGATTAAGCTTTTCTTTACTGGAAGAATTAATTTCTGTTACATCCTTAATACTATCATTTATAGACTTATCATCAATCTGAGAAAATACACTTAGAGAAAAAAACAATGGAAAAAATAAAACTAAACCCTTAAAACAATTCACAATTGACATAATTAATAATTGAAATTCAAGTTAATATATTATAATTATTTTTATAAATTAATATTTTTAGAATCCAATAGGACCTATTTAGAATTAATATAAACTAAAAGAATAAAGCTTTTCACAAAAAGCTATTCAATTTGAAATGAAAAAAAATTTTAAACAATTCAGCACTGGATTTAAATCTTATGGAACTGCCCTAACTTTCATTTTTCAAAATGGTCTATGGTATTATTTCATTTTTCCGCTACTTTTTAATTTATTAGTTTTTTTTGGAGGAATTTCCCTTATAAATTCAGCAACCGACTTATCTATTGAATGGACCATGGGTCAATTTCACTCCTTAGATCCTCCTGGATTTTTGGGAACCTTACTTGAATGGTCTAAAGAAAGTTTGAGTTGGGCAATCTGGATTGTTTTTAAAATTGCTTTTTTCTACATTTTTCTCTTATTTGGAGGATACATATCATTAATAGTACTCTCACCTGTCTTAGCTTTTCTCTCTGAAAAAACTGAAGAGATAATTACTGGAAAAAAACTAAAATTTGACATTTTTCAATTTACAAGAGACATAATCAGAGCCATTCTTCTAGTAATAAGAAACATGTGTATTCAATCGTTATGGGTTGTTTTATTTTTCATAATAAGTTTCATTCCTGTTATAGGTTGGACAGTTTCTTTCTTAGGAAATTTAATAATATCCTCATATTTCTATGGTTTTTCATTCATGGATTACACCAATGAAAGAAGAAGACTCAACATAAAGCAAAGTATTCTTCACATCAAAAAAAATAAAGGATTAGCCACTGGAACTGGATCAATATTCGTTTTATGCTTTTTAATTCCTTTTTTAGGATCTATTATCGCAAGTTTTGTCTCAGTAATCGCAGTTGTTGGAGCAACAATATGCATGATTAAAGAACAAAAAGACAGAGAGATTGAAATTATTTCTCCAAAAGAAGTTAACATTTAACCAATTTTAAGTGTGTTTCATCCCAATTAAAAAACAAACTATCCATTATTAAATAATTTTGTTTTATAACACTTTAAAAATTTAAAAATGATAAAGGATAAAACAATAAAAATATTACTAGCTATTATTGCCGTAAACTTAAGTATTATCACTTTAAACCAACTCGATTTTATTCCCAAAACTTATGGGAACAACATGAAGACTGAACTACTTCCACAAAATTATGGAATTATACCCCTAAATGAAGATGGAACTATTAGTGTTAAAATTGAGAACTCAGAAGTAATGGACGTCAACATTCACTCATATAAAGGAAAAGATTTTTTTGAAGCTGTACCTGTTTTTATCATGAATAAATAAATTAGTTCTTTAAGCATCTTACATAAAAACCATTCCTCTTACTTACTTTATAATTATAAACTTTGTTGTTGTAGTAATCAAGGTTTCTACTAAAAGCACTTGATGATTCTCCATTATTTACTTGAATTTCTGTTGAAGTCCAAAAACCTATATTTCCACCAATTGAACCAAACACATCACCATTTCCAGCCCTGCCCCCGCCAGGAATGCAATTAAGTTTTGAATAATTATTTCCACAACCACCATCTTTCCAACCGTATTTACTTTTCATTGACCTTCCTGCAGTATTCTCATCACCTAAATAATCGATTAATATTTGCCAATCATTGTTACTAGGAACCTTCCAACCTGGAGGTGCCAGACCTCTAGAATCATTTACAGCATACCAATTATAAAGTTTACCATATTTAGTTACATTCTCATCAACATAGCACCAAGCTCCAGAATTAAGGTTAGACCAACTTTGAGAATCTTGAACTTGTGGGATAGAGTCACCATTTTGATAAAAAACTACGTCAAGATTGTTTTTCGTCCAAATTTGGCTACCAATTTTGACAGAATCTTTACTAAAACTAAACTCATCCAATTCAGAGTGAAAATTAGCACAAATCAATAATGTCAAAAACAATCCAATCATATAAAATATAATACAATAAAAAAATAGACCTATGTTAATTGGAATTGTAATTCAAATTAGAATCACAATAACTGTCAATTAAATCGTGGTATTCAGGAATGTCAAAACCAAGATCACGTGAAATTAACCAATCAATACAAGCACCTGCTGCATCACCCATTTCCATTCTAGTTTCCGCTCTATCGTAATAAAAAATTGGATTTAATGGGTCAATAGAAATGGCTTTATCATAATCTAAAATAGCACCATTTAAATCATGAATTAATTTTTTAGAAAATGCTCGGTTAACATAAGCAATACCATATAATGAATCCAGCTCAATAGCTTTATCGAAATCTTCAATTGC
>Ga0315332_10000827_pt1 | contig 15417 bp, 13 predicted proteins | sample M110034915metaG_FD_203455 | JGI IMG/M metagenome (GOLD analysis project Ga0315332, IMG submission 203455) | Ammonia-oxidizing marine archaeal communities from Monterey Bay, California, United States - M1 100m 34915 | ecosystem: Environmental > Aquatic > Marine > Intertidal zone | place: USA...
CGCCGATGCGCGGTCACCAATACCAATTTTTTGCCCGTCGGTGGCGCGAATGGAATTGGGTCGACTCGTTCGGCTGCCCAGATCAGTGCATCGATGACGGTGTTGCCGGTGACGTGCACGCCGTTGCTCAGGCCTTCCTTGCGCAGGTTGGCAGCCGAGGTCTCTGTCGGTGCAAAATGCAGGTCCGCGATGCGACTGATGAGCACCCGGTTCATTTCCTCGGGGAAAGGATTCTGCATGTCGCCGGTCCGTAGCCCTGCCTCGACATGACCAAACGGGATCTTGCGATAGTGGCTTGCGAGTGCCGTGACCAAGACACTGGTCGTGTCGCCTTGTCCAAGTACCAGGTCGGGTGCTTCTTCGGCGAGTACCGGGTCCATCGCCGCAATCAAGCGCGCCGTGAGGTCGCTGAGCGTCTGGTTCGGACGCATCATGTCCAGGTCACGATCTGGAACGATGCCGAAGAACGCGAGGATCTGGTCGAGCATCTGCCTGTGCTGGGCGGTTGCCAGAACGCGCACTTCTGCCCATGGCTGGCTTTTGAGAGCCCGCACAATAGGCGCCATCTTGATGGCTTCGGGTCGGGTTCCGACCGCGATGAGGATGCGTTTGGTCTTCGGCATTTGCCGTGCCGTCACATCGTGGCGGCAAATTACATGTGTGTCAGATGGAGTGGTTGGTCGCTGATCGAACAAGCTCCGTGAAAGTCCAGGATGGGGCAACCTTCTCCGAGTCAGGCTTCTGCTACTTTAGGCATGGCTAAGCTTGCTCATACGTACCAGTGATTGGTAGGAGGTCTGCCATTGCGTTGCGTGTGTCCACAACCAGAGACGCATGGTCTGCGATTAATCGCCAGTCGATCGTTGCGTGGTTCGTGACAATAAGCACGCAGTCAGATTGCCTCAGAAGATCCTCTTCCAGAGGAACCGAGTGCATGTGGTATTGCATGTAGTTGCGCATGCCGGCGAAGAGTGGCACGTGCGGGTCGTGGTAGGTTACGTCGGCGCCGTGATCGAACAGTCGCTTGATGATTTCTGCTGCGGGCGTTTCGCGAGTGTCATCGACATCCGGCTTGTAAGCTAAGCCGACCACTAGCACCTTGGCTCCACGCATCGCCTTGCCAAGTTTGTTCAATCCCTCCATCGTGCGTTGAATGACGTATGAGGGCATCGAGTTGTTGATTTCACCCGCGAGCTCAATGAAGCGCGTGTGGTGGCCGAACTCACGTGCCTTCCAAGTCAAGTAGAACGGATCGATGGGGATGCAGTGGCCGCCAAGTCCTGGACCGGGGTAGAACGCTTGGAAGCCGAACGGTTTGGTTTTGGCCGCATCGACAACTTTCCAGATGTCGATGTTCATAGATGCAAGCACGGGCTTGAGTTCATTGACGAGAGCGATGTTGACGCAGCGGTAGATGTTCTCGAGCAGTTTTGATGCTTCGGCGATCTCAGCCGTTTCGACCGGTACCACTTCCGTGATCGCGGCGCCGTAGAGCATCGTTGCGAGCTTGCCGCTAACTTCGTCAATGCCTCCTACGAGTTTCGGTATCGATTGTGTGGAGTGATCTTTCCGCCCAGGATCTTCGCGCTCGGGGCTGTAGGCCAAGAAGAAGTCGACACCTGGTTTTAGTCCCGTCGTTGCGAGGATGGGCAGGCAGTCGCCCCGTGTTGTGCCGGGATAGGTGGTTGACTCAAGCGTGACCAGTTGCCCTTTGCGCAGCACCTTTGCGACCATCTCCGTGGACTGCGTGATGTAGCTCATGTCCGGCTCCCCGTGCTCGCCAAGTGGTGTCGGAACACACAGGATGATTACGTCTGCCGTGCGCAACTCGTCAGCTTCGGCTGTGACATGGAACTTGTCGGACTTACACATCTCTTGTGTGAAGTCTGTGCCGAGGTGCTTTAGGTAAGATTGACCAGCCCTGAGCAGGTCAATCTTCTTTTGGTCCACGTCGAAGCCGATGACCGGATATCCGGCACTGAAGAATGCTCGCAGGAGAGGTAAGCCGACATAGCCGAGACCAACCACGGCAACGGTCGCCGTTTGCGTGCGGAGTTTCTCTTCGAGTTGGGCAGCGGGTGATGTTGCGACGATGTCGTCGGGCATAAGCCTTAAGGAATAGCGTTGCCCCGGTAGTGGGGCCAGTGTGCCCTGGCTCACGACTGAAGTTTGCGGTCATTAGCAGAATGCTTGCACCATAAGGTGGCACTGTCGGCGACGGCCTGAGATGCTGTCGGCGTTCTGATGACGGTCAATTCCCCCTTGGATACAGGGCGCGCTTCGCTGGCAAGCGTCACCCGATGGATCGGTATATTGGTCTTGCTTCATGCCATCTGGGGGGTCGTTCGCATCCCAGGTAAGGTCGTGATGCGGCGCGTTAGCGATGTCCGTGACTACCAACAAGAGGGAGCAGCTCACTACTTCTTTAGCAACGGCCGGCTTGACGGCGCGGAGGCTATTACGTGGTTGCGTGAGAATACGCCCGAGCAGTCCGTTGTGCTCTATGATGGTCCACGGCTTGGCGCGATGGAGTTTCCGCCGGCGCTATTAGCTCCGAGGCTCTTCGTCTCGATCAAGCACTGTGATCCAGCGAGTGAGTCGTTTGCTGGCAGGCCCATTGCGCGCGGTGAGATAGGCGGACTGCGCGGAACAGTGGTGGTTCGTGCGGATCGTGGCAGCCTCCGAATCGAGGTGCGGTGACGATGGGGCATCTCGTTGATCGTGCCGTCACTGGATTGCTGCTGGCGTTCGCCGCGGTGACCACCGTTGGCGTTGCGATACTTCTCGTCGGCGGCGTTGTGCCCGACTGGCTACTTCCAGCGGCGTTGCTCATTGGGCTGGTCGTGCCGCGCCGGGTGGAGTTCGGGGTACTCACGACCAAGGCAAACCGTTGGCTGCTAGTTGCGGTCGGCTTGGTCCTGCTGGTCGTTTTTGCAGCGCTCGTCTACGGCGCGCTGGCCACTCCATCTCGGCATTGGGATGGTGCCATTGCTTGGGATCTAAAGGCCATCGCTCTCGCCGAGCACCCCACGCTTAACCAACCCCTATTCCAAAACCCCTACGTTCATCATCACAGTCGCGACTACCCACTGTTCCAGCCACTGTTAGTGGCACTCACGGAACGTTGCTTGGGCTTTGGTCGGATCGTATTCCCTGTTTGCTGGGCTATGGCACTTGGCGCCGTTGGTCTGATGCTGCGTCGCCGTGGCGCTAGCCTGTCAGCGGTTGGGATTGGGATGGTTGCCTTTGCCTGTACCCCGTTTCTAGTCAGTCCCACGAGTGGCAGTGTGGATAGTGGCTATGCAGATGCCACACTGGCCGCGTGGTTGACTATTGCCGCTGCGGGGTGCGTCCTGAGGGACACGCGTTGGATTGTCTGTAGCGTCATCTTGGTTGTGCTAACCAAGCCCGAAGGTCTGGTCTATGCCGGATTGCTACTCGGTGCAGCTTGGCTTCAAGGTTGTCGTAGCGTGCTGCGCGCAGCCGCACTCGGTAGTGTTGTTGGCACTGTGCTGTTGTTACTCCTGCAGCATGAGTTGCAGTTTGTCGATCGTGCCGAGCCGCCACTGACTGCGATTTTAATACCGATAGCCGTGATCGGAATGATGGTCTTGGTGGACGGTTGGATGGATCGGAGGAACCTCAACGCATGGCGACTGCGGCTGGCAGGAATCCTGTGCATCATCGGCATCTGTGTCATGCCCTTGTTGGTGCAAGCTAGCGGCAACCCTAGTGGTTCCCTGGCCCACTACATGAAGGACCCCTGGCTGGTGTGGCAGCGATTGGAGTTGCTGCCAGCGGTCGTGCTCAGCTTGCTTGACTGCAGCTTGCTCCATGGGTGGTTTGGGGTGACTGCTCCGCTCGTGTTGCTTGCCGCGTGGCAGGCCCGGAGATCGAAGGAGTCCGGTTCGTCACTGGGGACTTGGCTGGTGTTGTGCCTGCCTTGCTGGTGCGCTGTATTCCTTGTGTCGAATATTGAGCTCGAGCACCACCTGCGGTCACGCATGCCTCGGCTGTTACTGCATGCCACCGGCATTGCCTGGGTCTATATCTTGGCGACGTGGCAGGCTCGATCCCGTGAGGAACATCCTATGCGAGGTGATCGTGCTGGGGCTCTCTTGCCACGCTAGGTCGAAGGAAGCTTCGATCACAGGGCCCACAACGGATCGTTACTTCAAGATCAAGTCGACGATCTGATCTGCGCCGTTTGAAGCATTGCTTGTTGGGAGATTGATTGGTTCCAATAACAAGAGTTGTTCTACGTCCTTGGTGATGGACGAACGGTCTGCTGCTGCGACGATCCCCCAGCCTTCGGATTCGGCCACCTGGCATCGCGCCAACTGATCATCCATGACAGTCTGCATGTTTGGCAGAAATAGGGTCGGCAGTCCGATCGTCCGCATCTCGTGGAATGAGTTGTAGCCACCCGCCTGAACGCATCTGTCGAACGCTCGCAGATACAATGCATTCGGATAGTCCCTGATGAGATGAACACGATCTAGATCCACGGCTAACCGGTCACCGAGCATTGACTCCCCTAGTACCACATGCACCGAGTCGTGAGCCAGCAGAGCGTCGATGACTTGTCGAACTTCTGAGTGGATGGTGTTGATTCGTCCCGCTCCAAGTTGCACGTAGACGCAGGTTGGATCTAGCGGCACGCCAATGCGGCGACGTGCGGTTTCTCTACGCCATAGTTCGTCAGGATCGAAGGTCGTGATCGCGTTGACAAACTGGGTGGAGGCATCGGCGGCAATGAGCGTAGTCGGTCCGCGCTGGGTTGTAATCGGGGATCGTTGCAGTGCTAAGACTGCATCACGGACTGAGCGCCTTCCTTGTAGGCCGCCCACCAGTTTTGGTGATACGACTTCAACGCGGGCGAACATCGGTTATGGCGTAGAAATCTCAAGCGTAGCAGGGCGAGAGCGACCACTAGAATTATGTGGCGCGCCCAACGCGGGTGTTTGGCGGAGATGATTTGCCCCAACTCCATTCCCGCTCGGCGGCGTCGAGATAGGATCCAATCAGGAGTGATTTGCTCCTTCGTTACTCGAGACCATGCTTTTGCGCGCCAAACATACCGGCCACGCAGTCCTCTCGCGGCGAGTCGACGTTGTGCGTCGGATTCCTGACCTGTTGCGCCGGTGGGAGAGCCTGGCCCGTGATTTGGATCAAAGCCATCGATGGCCAGAAGGTCGCTGCGGTAAGCTGCCCAGTTACATCCTAAGAAACGGGTGCCGCGCGTGATCCACTGATCTTCGTTGGCGAGTGTCCAGCCCTTCGTCGATCCGGTCATGTATGGCAGAAGGTTTGCGTCCGGAACCACTTCATAATCGACCGCAAATGGGCCGCCAAAGAAGGCCCCGGATCGGGTCTCCAGCATCGCGGCGCGATACGCAGAGACGAGGTCCGCATCGATACGGATGTCGTCGTCAAGCAGGATGATTAAGCCATCGGGTGCGTGTTGTAATCCCAAGTTGAGCGCCGAGCTCTTGTTGGCCTCGCTGGTGAAGAGGTACTTAATGGGAAGGGTGTCTCCAAACTCAAGGGTGACCTCTTCGAGTTCGGCGACTGGACCATTCTCGACAATCGTGATTTGAGCGAGTCCTTCCACGTCATTAGCCGTAGTCAATGACTGCAATGTCCGCCTGAGCAACTCGGGTCGTCCATGGGCCGCGATCAGTGCGGATATGGTTGGCTCGGAAGGGATAGTCAATGGACGTTATTGGTAGTTACTTGCGCGTCATTGATGAACGGGTTGGTTGTTGCAGCAGCTTATGCACCGCACGATCCGCTCATGTTGGCTTGGTTCGTGAGGAACCGAGTGTTTTGGCGATTGCCCCACGTGCTAAGCCAATGCCCCGCCAATACGCGCGCAGCGCGCTCATTGCCGCAAAGCAAACGGTAATGCGCGGGCCAGCCGGACCTAGGAGGCGCCAAGCCATCGGTGCTTGTAGCGCTACTAGTGATGCTAGGAGTGCCAGGGGGAGCCACCAGATGCTTGGGAGGGTGAGTAGCGGTATCGACGCCAGCGAGAGCAATGCAATGGGGGGCTGGAGGTGGTCGCTCAGGCGGCTATAGCTGTCACCAGTGGCGCGCCCGGGGTGTTCCAGATGTAAGAAAGCTCGCCAATAGCCTTGCTTGTATTGTGTACGAAAATACGCGCTCAGTTTACGTTCGTGGAAGTGTGCGACGCGTGAGCCGTGTGCAAAGCGCAGTTGGTGGCCAGCCTCTAGAGTGCGGAAAGAAAGTTCCGCGTCTTGGCCGCGTAGATAGCGCTCGTTGAATCCGTCGAGTTCGTCGAGGACGGAGCGACGATAGATCACGTTAAAGGTCGCCAGGAAATCTACGGTAACCGGCATTGCCCGGTGACGTGCAGCGATCTCCTCGTGAATGAGACACGCTAGTAGCGAGTCGGGGCAGCCGTTGTCGTATGCGCCTCCGGCGGCCCCGACCGAGTCATCGCTAAAGTGCGGTAGCAGTGAGTCCAGAGCCGTTTGGGTGGCGACGCAGTCAGAGTCCACGAACCAGATCAACTCTCCCGTCGCTGCGCGCCAGCCCACGTTACGTGCTGCGCCGGCGCCCTTGCCGCCCCCCTGGAGTACTGTGGCGCCGTTTGCGGCAGCAATTGCCGCAGAATTGTCTGTCGAGCCGTCATCGATAAATAGGACTTCACAGACTGTTGAGCCGGACTGTTCGATGATGCTTGTGATCGCACGTAGGCAGGGCGCAATCGTATTGGCGCAGTTGCATCCCGGGATTACGACGCTGACGCTTGTCATCTGTGACCGAACAGTCCGGAGGGTGGCTGACTTGGAGACCTAGCTGGCTGCACGTTGTTCGGACGGTAACGCGGCGGATTGCGTGATCCTAGAGGTGCTGCCGACTTGTTGAGGCGAGGTTGTAGAGGTTCCGTTACTGGGGTTCAGGCAATTTGCACGGGGTGGTAATGATGGCGCGGTGATGAGCCTCGCTGGTGCCGATCCGTCGTTGCGTGTGGTTGCTGTGTTGGCCACGACCTTCTTGGGGCATATCTTGTATCCGAGAGGCGTAAATTGGTCCGTGAAACATCAATATCTGGCCCGGGTTGGTACGGCGCTGGCATGGATGAATTACTTAGGAATGATCTGTAGGCTCGACGTGCGTCCCCAGGTGGTGTTCACTTCGGCCGTGCTGCTTGACCACGTCGAATCATCTCCCGCTGTGGTAACTGTGTCCTCTGCGAGCCTTCGCACCTATGGGAGTCGGCGCTGATGCTCTCGAACCTGCGAAACGTCATGGCGCGTCGCGACCTGCTTAAGGCTCTGGTCGTTAGTGAATTGCAGTCGTCAGTTGCGCAGAGCAAGCTCGGGTGGCTCTGGTGGTTCTTGGACCCGATCTTGATGATGCTCGTCTATTGGAGCGTTGTCGTTGGGATCTTCAATCGCGGCGCTGAGCGCTACGATCCCTATCCGATCTTTCTGTTTACGGCGCTGATCACGTGGAAGCATTTTTCCACTGCAGTGGGCCGCTCTCTGTCACTTCTGCGAGCACGTGAGCGCCTGATTAAGGGCATTCCGTTTCCGACAGTGGTCTTGCCGTTGTCGTTGGTGTTCTCCGGCTTCGCTTACTTCCTGTTCGGATTCGCCGTGCTGGTCGTTGCGACATTGCTTTGGCCATGTGAACGGCACTCTGGGGCTTTCTTGCCGGTGCTCCAGATCCCGCTGCTGATGATTTGCCAGTTGGCAATCACAGCCGGTGTTGCGATGGCCCTTTCATGTTTTGGGGTTCTATTTGAAGACTTGCGGCTCTTCTCGGGGCACGTATTGCGGGTCGGGTTCTATCTCTCCCCCGGACTCTATGGTGTCGACATGGTGTCGGACCGTTTGCATGAGTCGCTCGCTCCACCATGGGGCGATGCAGCGTTCGCTACCTACATGGCCAACCCGTTTGCGATCTTGATTACTGGCTACCGTGATTCGATCCTTTACGGACAGTGCATACCGTTTGAGTGGTGGTTTGTATTGTTTGCCGAATCAGTGATCCTGTTGTGGGGCGGCTACCGGATCTACCAATACTATGATCGACGTGTCATCAAATTCCTCTGAGGTGGGCAGCGGCGGCTTGGCTCCAGGACCAAGCGCTCCGATCATTGAGTTTCAAGACGTGGGGCTTTGGTTTCGTTTGCAGGCGCGGCGCACTCGGTCGCTACGAGAGCTGTTACTCAGGCGTCGCCGACCCGATAGCAACGAGATGAGATGGGCGTTGAGGGGTGTCAACTTCGTTTGTCGCGAAGGTGAGAGTTGGGGCATCATTGGCCATAATGGCGCTGGCAAGAGTACGTTTTGTCTAATGCTGGCGAGCATCTTGACGCCTGACGAAGGGGTGGCAACCGTCCGGGGTAAGGTCTCAGCTCTCGTGACGCTCGGAGCGGCTTTCAATGTGGCTCTCACAGGCCGCGACAACATTCAGCTCTATGCAGCTTATCTTGGGATCGCGGACAAAGTCTTGGCGTCCAAGATGGACGAGATCATCGAGTTCTCGGAGCTACAGGAGTTTATCGATGAGCCGATCCGGAACTACTCGACTGGCATGCGCGCACGTTTGGGCTTTGCTGTCGCTACGTCGCTTGATCCCGAGATCCTCATACTGGACGAGGTGTTGTCGGTCGGGGACCGCGGGTTTCGTGCCAAGAGCAAAAAGCGCATCGAGTCGATGATGAAACGGAGCAAGTGCATCTTGACCGTTTCGCACTCAACGTCGTTTCTAAGGTCCATTACGACGCACTGTCTGTGGTTGGACAAAGGTTCGGTTCGCATGGCGGGGCCTGCCACCGAGGTGTTGGATGCTTACGAGGGAAATGCCGGTTGACGGCCGGCAGCAGCGTTCATCAACGCGCCGACTTTGGCGGCGGTGACACAAGCGCCCGCTTCATCAACGCATCAGGCAAGCATGAACGAGCGGGGCCCAGCCCTGCCTACAGCGGGAACGCGCCCTCATTGACGCCGCGCCCTTCTAGGGCGAGCACCTCTGCGAGCTGTTCCTTCTGTTGATCCGTCACGTGGGCGTAGACGTCGGTAACGAGCGTCTCGTCCTCGGGCGGGCCGTTGGCTTCTGCAGCGGTGATCGCGTCGTTTACACGCTGTGCAATGCCTTCCTTGAACGCCGTTTCCTTCTCGTCGTCCCACAAACCCTGCTTTTGCAGGTAGGTGCGGAAGCGGTCGACCGGGTCGCGTTGCTCCCAGGCCTTGACCTCAGCTTCGTCGCGATACTTGGTTGGATCGTCGCTTGAGGAGTGGCCGAGACGGCGGTAGGTGACTGCTTCGATAAACGTGGGGCCATCGCCAGCGCGAGCGCGGGCAGCGGCTTCCTTGGTCACGGTGTAGACCGCGAGGATGTCGTTGCCGTCGACGCGCACATAAGGCATGCCGTAGGCCTTGCCCTTTTGTGCCAGCGTTTCCGAGGCGCTCTGCTTGCTCAGCGGAACCGAGATGGCCCATTGGTTGTTCTGGCAGAACATGATCGCGGGGCTCTTGTAGACAGCCGCGAAGTTCATCCCGCAGTGGAAGTCGTTCGCGCTGGTCGCACCGTCGCCCATGTAGCCAAGCACTACGATGTCGTCGCCGCGTAGTTTCGCAGCCATGGCTGCGCCAACAGCGTGGCTGATTTGCGTGCCGATCACGGATGACATGCCGTAGTAGTTGCCCTCCTTGACCGTGTAGTGGCACGGCATCTGGCGACCCTTACAGCGGTCCGCTCCGTTGCCGATTAACTGGTTGATCGCTTCGGTCAACGACAAGCCGCGCATCATCGCGGCAGCACCTTCGCGAAGCGCCGGGAAGATCCAGTCCTTGTGTTCGAGAGCTGCGACCGAACCGACGGTTGCTGCTTCTTGGCCGAGGATGGGACCGTAGAAACCGATCCGGCCTTGGCGCTGCAGCATCAGCATGCGGCGGTCAAACTCGCGCACCTGGACCATCTGCTCGTACAGGTAGAGCAGCGTGTCCTTTGGTAGGCCCGGGTCCTTGCCCTTAGCGACAGAACCGTCGTCTTCGAGTAAGCGCACCAAGCCTTGCGGCTTCTGCGTTGCGAACGCGGAAGCTGCAGGCGCCTTGACCTTGGCCGCGCTTTTCGCTGCGGCCTTGGTAGGCGCCTTCTTGGCCGAAGCCTTCTTACTGGTCTTCTTCTTGGCAGCCATTAGCTCAGCAGCATGCGGTAGGGCTGCTCGAGGTTGTCCTTGACGATGTTCATCCAGTGCGCGCCAGTCGCGCCATCGACCAGGCGGTGGTCAATCGATACCGACAGATACATCTTCTTGCCCGGCACGCAGGCTCCGTCGCGAACGATGGCCGCGTCCTTGATCGCGTGTACGCCACAGATCGCAACTTCGGGGAAGTTGATGACCGGTGTCGCGAACAGCCCGCCGATGTTGCCGGCGTTCGTGATCGTGAATGTGCCACCGGTGAGATCGTCAACGGTGACCTTGCCTTCGCGGGTGCGTGCGGCGAGGTCTTGCAGCTCGGTTGCGAGTTCGCCGACCGACTTGCGATCGACGTCTTTGATGACCGGAACGATCAGGCCACTATCCGTGTCGGTCGCGATGCCGAAGTTGTAGTACTGCTTGACTACGAACTCGTTGGTGACTTCATCGAGCGATGCGTTCATCTCTGGGTGAGCCTTCATCGCGCTGACGATGGCCTTCATGATGAACGGCAGGTAGGTCACGTTGACGCCGCGATCGGCGTAAGCCGCCTTCGCTTCCTTGCGGATCTTGACTAGGTCGGTGACATCGATGTCGTCGACGTAGGTGAAGTGCGTTGCGGTGTACTTCGAGCGCGTCATCGCTTCGGCGATCTTGCGACGCAGGCCACGGAACGGCGTGCGCACCTCGGTGCGGCCTTCTGGTGCCGGTGGGATGGCGATCGGCGGGAACGCGTGACCACCAACAGCGGCGCCACCAGCTTGAGCAGCTGCCGGGCTTGCACCAGCGAGGTCATCGTTGGTGATGCGGCCGCGTGGGCCGGTTGCTGCGATGGCGCTGAGGTCGATGCCCATTTCACGAGCGCGACGGCGCGTGGCGGGAGCAGCGAGCACCTTGCCAGGGCTCGATTGCACGAATGCGGCTGGCGCAACAGCGGCCGGAGCAGCAGCGGCTGGCGCAGCAGCTACCGCTACCGGAGCAGCTTCGGGTGCGGGAGCAGCAGCAGCTGGAGCTGCCGCGGCTGGCGCATCACTGCCAGCAGCGCCGGCGTCGATGACTGCAATGACACTGCCAACTGGGACGACGTCGCCTTCCGCGCACTTCAGTTCGGCGATACTGCCGGTGAACGGCACGGTGATCGTCACCGTGGCTTTGTCCGTCATGACTTCGACGAACTCGTCTTCTTCCTTCACTGCCTGGCCGGAGGCGACCTTCCAGCTGACGATTTCACCTTCGGCGATGCCTTCACCGATGTCGGGGAGCTTGAATTCCTTGAGTGCCATATTCGAGTACTTGCGGGGGTATGTGGTTGGGTTGTTTGTGTGTGTTTGAATTCAGTTGCTGATCACTCAGCTACCAGACGAACGTCTTCTCGATGCCAGCAGCGACGCGCTTGGGGTCGGGCATATAGAGATGTTCGAGGGCGTAGGGGAATGGCGTGTCGAAACCAGCGACACGCACGATTGGTCCTTCCATGTATTCGATGGCCTTCTCGGCAATGATCGCCGAAAGCTCGCCACCGAAGCCACCCGTCTTGGGGGCTTCGTAAACGACGACCACGCGGCCGGTCTTCTTGACCGACTCAAGGATGGTTGCTTCGTCGAGTGGCACCAACGTGCGTAAGTCGACGATCTCGCAGCTGCGACCTTGCTCTTCCTTGGCGATGTCGGCGGCCTTCTCGCAAACCGGCACCATCGCGCCGTAGCAGAGGATCGTTACATCGGTACCTTCGCGAGCGATGCGTGCCTTGCCGAGTTCGACAACGTGCTCGCCGAGCGGGACTTCATCCTTGGCGTGACGGTAGATCGCCTTCGGCTCCAAGAACATGACAGGGTCTTCGTCCCGGATGGAAGAGATCAACAGGCCCTTGGCGTCGGCCGGCGTGCTTGGGATGACGACCTTGAGGCCAGGTGTGTGGCAGAAGTAGGCTTCGCTCGACTGCGAGTGGTAGTGACCACCACGGATGCCGCCGCCGTAGGGCGAGCGGATGACCATCGGGCATGTGTATTCGCCGCCGGAGCGGTAACGCATCTTGGCAGCTTCGCTGACGATTTGGTCGAAGCCGGGGTAGATGAAATCGAGGAACTGGATCTCGGCGATCGGGCGCATGCCGTAGAGGGCCATGCCGACGCCGGCGCCTAGAATGCCACACTCGCTGAGCGGTGTATCGAAGCAGCGGGTGTCGCCGAACTCATCGTGCAATCCCATGGTGGTGCCGAAGACGCCGCCTTTTTTGCCGACGTCTTCACCGAATACGACCACGCGATCGTCGTTCTTCATTTCGGTGCGCATGGCGTCGTTGATCGCCTCGAGCATCGTCATGACTTTGGTGCCGGTTGTGTCCGCACCACTTTTCTTCTTGGTCTCAGTCATCTGTCTTTCTCTTTGTGTGGTGGGGGTGGACTACAAGGGGAAGTGGCCGATTTCGGCGCCGATGCCACCTTGCTGGACGAGGTCGTGCAGTTCCTTCTTCTGAGCCTTTAGGCCCGGAGTCTGGTTCATGTAGACGTCGTCGAACATCGTTTCGGGTCCCATCGGCGGCAGTGCTTCCGCTTTCTTGGTTGCCGCCATGATCTCATCCTTGGCGCCCTCTACGCATTCCTTCTCGAACGCTTCGGTCCACAGCTTCTTGTGTTTTAGGTAGGCCTTGAAGCGTTGGATGGGGTCCTTCTTCTTCCACGCCTCGAACTCCTTCTTGTCACGGTAGCGATCCGCGTCATCTGAACTTGAGTGTGAGGCAATTCGGTAGGTGACGGTTTCGACCAGCGTCGGGCCTTCACCTCGACGAGCGCGATCGATCGCTTCCTTGCAGACGCGGTAGACGGCGAGGATATCGTTGCCGTCGACGCGGACACCCGGCATGCCATAGGCGTCGGCTTTGATGGCCATGGACTCACTAGCAGTCTGCTTGTCGTTGGGCACCGAGATCGCCCAGCCGTTGTTCTCACATACGAACACGACGGGTGACTTGTAGACCGCTGCGAAGTTGAGGCCGCAGTGGAAGTCGTTGCTGCTCGTGCCGCCGTCGCCGCAGAACGTCATGAACACCGTGTCGTCGCCACGTGCCTTTGCGGCCATTGCTGCGCCAGCTGCCTGACTTAGCTGCGTGCCGATGGGCGAGCTGATCGAAACGAAGTTTGCCTGACGGAAGCTGTAGTGCACCGGCATCTGGCGACCCTTGCTGGTGTCGCCTGAATTGCCGAACCACTCCGCGATGATCTTTTCATACGGCACATCGCGAAGCAGCAGGATGCCTGGCTGGCGGTAAGCTGGAAACAGCCAATCACTTTGCTGCATCGCGTAGGCTGCGCCGATGTGCGACGCCTCCTGACCGGTCGACTGCAAGTAGAAGCCGATGCGGCCTTGGCGCTGCAGTGCGAGGCCGCGGTCGTCGAGGGCCCGTGTGGCGACCATCAAGCGGTATAGCTTCTTTAGTTCTTCTGGCGGCAAGTTCGGGTCTTTGCCCTTCTGGGCTTTGCCGTCCTTGTCGAGAATCGTCAATAGTTCGAGACTCATATGTTGTTGCTCTGCCCAGGTGTCTGGGACACAGGTGCCGGGTGAGGCGATGCCTGGTTAGTTGTGCTGTTCTTTGCGGCTGCCGCTTCGAGTTGTTGTCGCTTGCGTAGCAAGCCTGCGATGTAGAACTCTGCGGCTTTGTAGCTCGACCGCACTAGCGGTCCGGATGCGACGTAAAGGAATCCCTTCGTCATGGCGCGATCTTCAAGTGCCTTGTAGCGCGCCGGAGACAGATGCTCGCGCACTGGCAGGTGAAGCATCGATGGGCGCAGATACTGGCCGAATGTCACGACGTCGACTCCGTATTCTCGCAGGTCATCCATCGTCTGCTCGACTTCGCGCTCTCCTTCGCCAAGCCCGAGCATCACTGAGGATTTGGTGACGACCTTTGGGTTGATCTCTTTGGCCATGCGCAGCGTGGCGAGCGAGCCGACATAGCTGCAGCGATGGTCACGAACCCGTGGCGTCAGGCGCAGCACGGTTTCGATGTTGTGCGCGTAGACATCTGGCTGGGCCTCAAGCACGGTTTCGATGCTGCGACGGCGATTGGCCAGGTCTTCTCGTGAGGTCTTGTCGGTTGGCAACCAGTCACCGACTAGTGCTTCGACCAACATGTCGGGCTTGCGTTGTTTGATGGCGCGGATCGTGTCGGCGACATGCTTTGCGCCGCCATCCGGTAGGTCATCACGATCGACCATCGTCAGGACGACATATTTTAGACCCATCGCGACCGAGGCTTCGGCAACCTTATCCGGTTCTTCGGCATCAACCGGCACGCCTTGGCTATGTGTCTTGACCGCGCAGAATCGGCAACCGCGGGTGCATGTATCGCCCAGGACCATGAAGGTCGCCGTGCCGCCGTCCCAGCACTCACCCATGTTGGGGCAGCGTGCCTCTTCGCAGACGGTGTTGAGGCCGCGATCGCGAAGCGTCTTGGTCAATCGCGCGACCGTCGGGCCCGAGGGGATCGGGACCTTGAGCCAGTCAGGCTTCTTGCCGGGGGTGACGCGTTTGTTGTGGATCGAGGACATCAGAGGTAAGGCCCGTCGGGCGTTTCCAGGCGTCAGAGAGTAGGCAGGTGTGACACCTTCCGCCAGTTAGATACCCGGGAGTATCTAACGTCGGCCAGCCACCCGTCGAGTGTCCTTATTTATTTCGCTATGGCGTATTAAAGGCGTGGTGGAAGCCCTCATGTCACCGGGGGTTGGGTGTTGTTGTGCGACCTCCAGCGCAGGTGCGTTGCTCGACTGCGGAACCAATCCCCTCTCTCCTATGAGTTTGTGGCGTTTTCGGTCCGACGCTGGATAGCTCGTAAATCTCAGTCTTGCGATAAGCGGTTCGCCGCCCGGAGGCGAAGTGGATCTTCCACGAGTGGCAGGTTGGCCAGCGCTTCGACTCGATCATGGCCTGCTTGATCGAGTACCGTTAGGAATCTGCAGGCATCGTCGGCCGCTTCATCTTCGCAGTCCCATAGTGCTTCCTGCAGAGCACCCGCCGCAATCGGCAGTTGCTGCATCCCTGCTAGGGCTTGCAGGGCTCGACGGCGGGCTTGGCTGTAGGTTGCATGTTCTGCGACTTCTACGAGGAGTGGTGCCGATCGTGGATCGCCAATGCGTCCGAGTGCGATGAGTTCGTTGAGGATCTCATAGCCGGAGCTGCTTGTGCCCTCTTCTGCGATGAAGGTTTCAATCCGGAAGCGGTCATCGGGAGTCGCTTGGTCT
>Ga0315332_10000833_pt1 | contig 15368 bp, 14 predicted proteins | sample M110034915metaG_FD_203455 | JGI IMG/M metagenome (GOLD analysis project Ga0315332, IMG submission 203455) | Ammonia-oxidizing marine archaeal communities from Monterey Bay, California, United States - M1 100m 34915 | ecosystem: Environmental > Aquatic > Marine > Intertidal zone | place: USA...
AAAGTTGAAATAATTTAGTCCGTCAGTGTGTTCAAATTTTAAAAATGGATGTTGAATTATTATCTGTTGTTGATTGTAAATTCCATTATAGCTAGTTTGAGTATTTTCAATATATCCATTAATTTCTACTTGCTGATCTTGTACAACAACATATTTCATGTGATCTATTCCAAATGAAATATCATAATGGTCGTTTATGAAATATCCAACTCTAAAATTATATTGTGGAATTGTAATGCTAACAGGACTGAAATAGGTTTTAAAGTTAAACTTACTTTGCCTGTCTTTGGCTATTACCTTGTTCAAGGTAAAGTCGTAATTTTCACCTTTAAATTGAATATTAGATTCACTGAAGAAACCTCTATTCCAACCCCAATAAAAGTACAGCTTGTCTTTCCGTTTGTCTTGGTTAGTTCCTTGTCCTAAGCAGTTTACAGAGCTAATTATTAAAAATAGTATTAAGAACTTTAATTTCAATTTACTTTTTGAATTTTAAGCAATAGTAAGAAATATATTCAAAATGTTAATGGATTTCTAAAACTGTGATTTCTTTATTACCAAAATGTATAATATCTCCTTCTTTTTTTTTGAAAAGTAATTTGCCAATAGGTGAAGCTAGAGAAATACAGAAGTAATTTGTGTTTTGAAAATTGACTTGTCCAATTCCAATTCCTATAAAGTAAATGCCATTACTAGCGATAACTAAACTCCCAAAATTAATCTCATTATGTTTATTATTAAGTTGTATCTTATTTAGCTCATTTTTTTGAACTTTCCCTTTATTTAATTGAGTTACATGTTTATCAATTTCGATTTGTATTAATGCTCTAGAAGTTTCATGCTTATCACCGGCACTACTTTTAGTAGCTTCATTCCTAGATTCTATTGCATTTTTGATGTTTTTATTCGAATCATTTATTTTCTGAGCAACTATTTTATGGAGATGACCTAAAATTTCTTTTTTTTTAGTTTCCATCAATGAGCTATTTTATTAATCATCCCTTTAAATATAATTCCATGCAGAGGAACAACACTGTACCAGTAAACTCTTCCCCAAATTCCCATGGGTCTAAAAGTTGCAGTTTGAATTAACTGGTCATTATTTATTTTAAATTCTAACCAAGCATCGCCTGGCAGTTTCATTTCTGCAAAAAGTAATAAACGACCTTCTTTTTTATTGGCATATAAAACTCTCCAGAAATCTATCGCATCTCCAGCATTTAATAAAGTTGGATGTGTTCTTCCTCTTCTTAGGCCTACACCTCCAGAAAGTTTGTCAATAAATCCTCTTATTCTCCAAAGCCAACTTGCGAAGTACCAGCCATTATTACCGCCTATAGCCCAAATTTTATTTATGGACTTATCTATGCTGGTAGTTTTCTTTGTTCGTTTATCAATGAAACATCCGTGAGTGGGAACTTCAGAAAAATCGGCTAGGTTTATATTTAACCTTCCACTAATTAAAGAATCTTTCCAACTAGAAATTATTACATCATTTTTTATTGTTTTGAGCGTATTTGCTAATGATGCATTATATGAAATAGGGTTTACTCCTAAAATTTCATTCAAATCTTTATTTCTGCAGATAACTTCAATTTTCATGCTGTTTACAAGTGCAACAGCAAGTTTATATGAAGTTGATGTAACAAAGTAGAGCCAATAAGAAGATAGGCGAGGAGTCATTATTGGAACAATGAATATTTTTCTTTTCATTCCTCTAGCTTTGGCATAGCCAAGAAGCATGCTTTTGTATGAAAGAATATTTGGACAACCAATGTCAAAATTTTTATTGAATGTTGATGGATTAAATAATGTTTTAGTTAGAAATAAAATGACATCACTTACGGCTATGGGTTGGCATTTTGTTTCTAGCCATTTAGGAGTTATCATAACAGGAAGTTTTTCAACCAAATCTCTAATAATCTCAAAAGAAGCACTTCCAGATCCAATTATAATTCCAGCTCTTAGTGTTGTGAATTGATATTTTCCTTTACTTAATTCAATTTCAACAGCTTTTCTTGAGTTCAAGTGTTTGGAAAGTTTATCTTCATTAATTATACCACTTAAATAAATGACATGTTCAGCAGTTGTTTTATCTACAAAGGTTCTGAAATTTTTTGCAGAATTAATTTCTAAATCTTCATAATTTTTTTCATTTGACATTGAGTGCATTAAATAATAAGCTCCATCAATATCTAATGGTATTTTACTGAGTGTATTAGTTTTTAGAAAGTCTACTTCGATAATTTCAATGTTGTCTTTTAGGTCTTTAGGAGGGTTGAACCTTTGAATGTCTCTAACACAACACACTATTTGATGTCCCATCTTTACTAATTCAGGTAGCATTCTTTTTCCAATATATCCAGTTGCTCCAGTTAGTAAAATTTTCATGATAAATATTTTGATTAAAGTATAAAACACTTGGCAGTGAGTTATGGCTGTTTAATAAAATTAAATGACTTTTGTAGAATCAGAAACCATTTTATTTATTTCACTAAGCTCTTTTGAGCTTAGGTGTCTCCATTCACCAACTTTTGTATCTAAGGAAATATTCATAATTCTTATTCTACGAAGTTGTATTACATCATAACTTAGGTATTCACACATTCTTCTAATTTGTCTATTTAATCCCTGAGTTAATATGATTCTAAATTTATATTTAGTTAATTTCTCAACTTTACAATTTTTTGTAACTGTATCAAGTATTGGAACACCACTGCTCATGGCAGCAATAAATTCTTTTGTTATTGATTTATTAACTGTGACTATATACTCTTTTTCATGATTGTTTCTTGCTCTTAGAATTTTGTTTACAATGTCTCCATCATTAGTTAATAAGATAAGTCCATCACTAGGTTTGTCTAATCTGCCAATTGGGAAAATTCTCGAAGGATAATTAATGTAATCTATTATGTTGTTTTTTTCAACTCTTGTATCAGTTGTACAGACAATTCCAACCGGTTTATTGAAAGCTAAATAGACTGGTTTTTCTTTTTCTTTTGATATTATTTTACCATCAACTTTAACAGTATCAGATATTGAAATTTTAGTGCCCATTTCTGGGATTTTTTCGTTTACAAGCACCTTGCCCTGTTCAATTAACTTGTCAGCTTCTCTTCTTGAGCAATAGCCTGCTTCGCTTAGGAATTTGTTGATTCTGGTTAATTTATTATTTTCCAATCTTTTAGTTGTTAATTGTAATCATGTCTATCTTTTTGATATGCATGTTATTTCAATAATCTTTCCACTCATGCAATTATCGAACATATTTGGCTTTTCTTCATAAGATATCCAAATTTTTTGGCCTTCTTTTGGTGAGTTTTCAAAATCGCCCAGATTTATAGCGTTTAAATTTTGTTTGTTTTTTAGTTGTATCATCCATCCGCATCCATCTAATTTAGACTGATTAATATACTTAGCTTTAATACCACTAATGCAACTATTTTTTTGATTGCATCCGAATAAAAAAAATAAACTTATTGAAATTAATGGCAATATTTTTTTCATTTAATTAGCTTTTATGTAGTCAATTTCTAAGTTGAAATTTTCTTCTTTTTGATTAGAAATGAGAAAGCATATTTCTTCCAAATTTTGTCCTGGGAAATTGGGGATTCTTAAATCTCTTCCTCTAAATGTTGGGCTTAGTACACTAAAGGGGATTTTAATTTCTTGCCACTGTCCATTAGTGCTAAAAATATATTTATATGAATGTGACTCTGAAATAGCAGATTTAACTCGAAACTGAAAACTTTTACCATCACCCTTTATTCGTATAATGAAATGGTTTTTATCAATTAAGTTCATTGCTTTTGTTCTATATCTAACAGAAGAAAAACCTCCATTATTTGCAAGTGAAACAGAGCCTTTAAAAAACCCATTTCCATTCTTATTTATTGACATACTACTCGAAGATATGCCTCCCATTACGCTGTCATTAACAATTTGCCAGTTGTTTATAATTGATTTTTTGTTGAATTCATAAATTGTTAAAGTATTCATAAGAATAATAAAAGGTATTAAGATTAGGTTTGTCATTTGTTTTATTTCAGTTCAAATATAAAAAAGGTCTTTTAAATTGGTTTTATAATTAAATAGGCTCAATTTTTAATGTAAACGAACTTATTGAAATTTTATTTTTAAGGATTTTTATTTGAAAATACTTTGTTTTTGAACTATGAAAATCAATATAGTTGAAAAAATTGTTAATTTACCTAAATAAGTGTTGTGCCAATTTGAAAGACAATAAGAAAAGATATAGAAGTTTATTAGTATGGGGAATTATTTCTCTAGTTTCTTGTAGCTCCGTTTATTTGTTTTGTAATTTCATAGCGTCTAAACAAACTAACCATTTTCCACTTTTTTTTGATTTTGAGCTATCTTTTCCATTGGTTCCATGGATGATATATTTTTATATCTCATTAGCCATTTTATTGTTTCTCAACGTTATTTTACTTAAGGATCCAAAAGTCATAAAAGCTTTTTCGGTTTGTTTAATATTAACTGTGCTTATAGCAGGTATGGTTTTCATTTTGTTCCCAGGGAAATTGGGTTTCACAAGAGTTACTGAAGTAACAGGTTATCAATGGCTTTTTTCTTTGTTGCATTTTGTAGATCAGCCATTTAATCTTTATCCATCTTTACATATTACATATTCTTCTTTGACGGTTTTTGCAATAATTGATCAAACTAAAAATAAATTATTTCATCTGATTTTAATTTTATGGCTTATTATGATAGGGTTTTCTGTTGTTCTTGTTCATCAGCATCATTTATTTGACATTTTAACTGGAATAATTCTAGCTGGTTTAGTAATTAAATTCGTTTACAGAAGGCTTATTCCAAAAGAAGCATGATTTTATTCAAATGCTAGCCAATGAACTTCAATGTTTTGACCCCACATAGATCCGTCAACTCTGTTAATTATCATATTAAAGCTAGTGCTAGTTACGGTTCTGGTAGTTACATTAAATGAATCATCATAAATAGTACCAACTTCAGCAGAGCTTGTGCAAATCACATGAGGAATTGAATTGAAAGGAACAGGAAATGTTACTATAACATTTAATATTGTTTGACCCATACTTGCTCCTACATAAGCAGTTCCACCTTGCATGTTGTTGAAAAAATTATTGCCTGGTGTTCCCTGAGGGCCCTGAGGACCTTGGATACCTTGAGGACCTGGAGTGGAGCTTCCAGATGTTTTAGAATACAAAGCGTATGGAACACTCAAAAGTTGTGTTGTACCTTCAATTGAATAATTAATACTTCCTGTTGGGTCAGTTTCCGTTTTAATAAAATAACTATTGTTGGACCAATCAATAGTGGAGAAGTCACCAAAGACAGTTGTGCCATTACCTATTTCAATTGCTACTAAACCATTGGAATTTGTAGTAGGGTTTTGTGTTTCTGTATAGACAGAATTACCAGAAATTGAACCCTGTAGAATGCTTATCTTCATGCCAATTGAAGAATTAGTGACAAGAGAATTATTGGCATCTCTTATCACAGCTTGATAGCTCATCATTTCGGGAGATTGCGCCCAAAATGATGCTGAAAGTAGAAGAATTAGTAAAGTAAATAATGAGTTTTTCATTTTGATTAATTTTTAATAATTGTAAACGATTTTACATTTTTATTTTTATAGTAGACATTGAGTAAAAAAGTTTTACTGTTGTATTTTGATAGTGAAATATTGGTTTTTGGATTAGTTAATGCTAAATGATTTAACTCCTTTCCATTAATGTCATAAAGAATGTAAGAAAATGTATTAGGGTTGAAATCTGAAATGTTGAGCGTGAAGTTTGATATTGTCGGATTAGGGTATACATTGTATTTTAGTTCAATAGTGTTGTTTTCTCCAATTGAATTAATAATTTCATACCCATACTGTACCCCCTCATGAATTTGGTAATTATCATTGTTTAAGTGATGGTAAAAAACTTGACCAACAGAGTAGTTGACAGAACCAGTAGCTCCGTTAGCTTTGTTTCCACCTGAATTTATGCTTTGCTGAGCTAAAAGAGTTGAAAAGAAAAAAGATGAAAAAATAAGAAACGAAATTCTAGTGCTCATAATTAAATTTAAGTAATTATTTTTTATTTCTTGTGTCTTCTGTTAAAGTTTTTATCCCCTTTTGTTTTTGGTTTCTTGTATTTTTGAGCTAGTTTTCTTCTGTATGATCCACCCTGATTAGATTTCGAATTTTTCTCTTTTTTATCGTGATAAGCGTTTTCATCAATTTTTAACTTAGAACCTGGATTATATCCTTGACTGACTCTTGGTTTTTCTTCAGGAGCTAATTCGTTAGAAAGCTCAACATCAATTGGGAATTCAATCTGTTTTATAGAAAGAGACATGAGTTTTTCAATTGCTTCTTTCGATTCTTTTTCTTTGTCTGTGTAAAAAAGGATAGCATTTCCTTTTTCCTTTGCTCTTCCAGTTCTTCCAATCCTATGCATGTAATTTTCGGGAAACGTTGGAGTGTCGAAGTTGATAACATGTGATATTTTATCTAAATCTAGACCTCTAGACATGACATCTGTTGTGATTAGAACTCTGTTTAATCCATCTTCAAATTGTTTTATGGTGCGTATTCTATAATTTTGAGATTTATTAGAGTGAATAATTCCAAGCTCAGAAATTCCGTTTTCTTTTAATGTTTCGTGTATCAAATCAGCATTTCTTTTACTTGATACAAAAACAAGAACTTTTGTATATGTTTGTTTATCTGATGTGAGTTTTGAAAGCAAGTTTATTTTGGTGAAAAAGTTCTTCACATTATAACATTCTTGGTCAATATTTTCAAGAGGTGTTCCGCTTAGCGCAATGGCAATTTTTTTTGGAGCTGTAAAGAAATCATCAATTAATAGGTCTACTTCATTAGTCATTGTAGCAGAAAACATGGTATTTTGTCTTTTTTCTGGTAATAATTCAAAAATATTAGTCAATTGAAATCTAAATCCTAAATCTAACATTACATCCACTTCATCAATCACTAATTTTTTTATTTCTTTTAGTTGAAGCGCTCTGCTAATAACCAAATCATAGAGTCTTCCTGGTGTTGAAACAATAATATCTGCTCCTTTTGAAACTGCAATTTTTTGAGTGTTGATGTTAGTACCTCCATAAACACCTAATACTCTTGCATTCATATATTGAGTGTAAGATTCTATGTTTTCTACAACTTGAATCACTAGCTCTCTAGTGGGTACTAAAATCAAAACTCTTGGGTGTAATTGTTCAGAGTATTTTAATTCTTTTAGAATAGGGAGCATGTAAGCTAATGTCTTTCCTGTACCTGTTTGTGCTATTCCAACCATGTCTTTTCCAGATAGAATTACCGGAAAAGTTTTAGTCTGAATAGGAGTGGGCTCGTTAAATCCCAAATCAGCTATTGCGTTTTGTAATTGTTTAGGTAACTCTGAGAACGAATTCATGATTTGATTTTATGCAAAATTAGGATATAAAATATAATTAGGTCTCTTTTAATTTTTCAATAGCTTATTATTCTATTAGGTTCCCTAATTTTCCTGATTGTGAATCATTCAAGGCTTCGATTATTTCATTTTTTGTATTCATTACAAAAGGTCCGTAACTAACAACAGGTTCCTTTAATGGAAGCCCTGATAAAACAATGAATCTTGTTTTCAATTTAGATTTTATTTTAATTAGCTCACCTTTGTTCTTAAACAAAACCATCTCTTTTGCTAAACAGGTTTCATTGTTTATAGCTAATTCACCATCTAGAAGGTAAATTATAGTGTTGTGATTTTCAGGGAAATTTAAATTTAATGTTGCAGATGCATTTATGTCAACTCTAAATAAATTTAATGGCGTATAATATTTAATTATTCCTTTAGTATTTAAATGTTGACCACAAACGATTTGGATAGAGTAGTCCTTTTTGTTTATTGTTGGTGTTTGATCTTTGGATAACGGAAGGTAAAATGGTTCATCCATTTTATTTTTTGAAGGTGCGTTGATCCAAAATTGTATGAATTCTAGTTCACCGCCACTTAAAGCCAATTTTTTACTAGGTCTTTCACTATGAGTAATACCGCTTCCTGCAAACATCCATTGAGTTCCACCTTCTGAAACTGAAGCATTATTCCCTAAAGAATCATGGTGATTTACTTCTCCCTTAAATATAAAAGTTACAGGTGAAAATCCACGATGAGGATGTGGTCCAACACCAACTTCTTTTTGTTCCTGGTTCCCCGGCATAGTAGATTTCCAGTGATGAATCAAAAGAAAAGGGTCGAAATAATCTATTCCATTAATGGGTAAAGGTTGGTCAATTAAATTACCTCCCATGTTTACTTTGATTGAGGGTATTATTTTTTTAATTTCTTTCATGTTTTAAATAAAAGGAATTTTATTAGTTAAAAAATCGTTTTAATAAATCTTCGTCTTTTTCTTGGAATGCTTTTAAAGGTTCTGATTGTTTAAGAATGAAATATTTAATTATTTTTTTTAAAATTGATGCAAAAAGCTTTTGAATAATAGGAATGCTTTGTTCATTCATTTTGTAATAATCAGATAGCGTATGTTTTCTGAAATTTGTGATTTTTTCAAGGTCATTTCCATCCTCGTAATATCCGCAATGAAAATTTTTATCAGCAAAAGCTTTTTTTGGAAAATCGACTTTCCCTAATCCATTAAGTTCAAAATTTTTACTTAAAAAATCGTAATAAGTTGTCCTGCATTTTTCTCCACCACCAAGGTTAAATATTTTATTTTCTAACTCGCTTTGTTTTTGAATTCCATTTACAAAAGCCCTTGCAGTGTCAGAAGGTGTACATATTTCTATTGAAGTAGAAAGGGGCATGTGAAACATTAACCCTGACATTTTATGGTTTTTTATTCCCATAATTGCTGTTAGCCTAAATATTGTCCAATTTAAATTTGAATCAATAAGTGCACTTTCAGCATTGATTTTTGTTTGAGCATATTCATCTCCAAAGCTTACACTTAAAGGGTCAGTTGTTTTAATGTTTGGATGTTTTAATCGATCTCCATAAACAGAAATTGATGAGCTAAACATGAAAAATGCATTAGGACTTACTTTTTCAATTTGCTGAATTAAGTTAGTGGTTCCTTCTGTATTTACACTTCTAGCAAGAGACGGTTTTTCGTCAGCTAATGGTGGAATAATAGCAGCAAGATGTATTACTACATCATATTTATTTTTAATGTTATTAAAATCCTCTTTTTTTGATAAATCACAAATGACAAGTTCTATTTTGCTTAAATAATTTTTAAATTCTTTTAATGAGTTTTTTCTACATACAACAGAAACATGATTATTGGTTGTCAATAGTTGCTTCAGTACTTCTTTACCTACAGTTCCGGTAGCTCCTGTAATTAATATTTTTTTTTTCATTTACTGTTTTTTACCATAAAAAAGGGATGAGGGCTTTTCTTTTTTTAGGATATTCTTTAAATTTCTCTTTATACCATTTGTGATGATTATTTGACCTTGGAGCAAGGTTGCAAAAAGTCCAAATTGCGAAGGTTAAAGCGGGTAAATTCAAACCAATTATTGCAAACCCTATCCATTCAATAATCTCTCCAAAATGATTTGGACATGAGATGAAATTAAACAATTGTCCTTTAGGTATTTGATAACCTTCATTATTTTCTCTTAAAGAAATTAATTTTTTGTCACTAGATTTGTTTATGTACATTCCTGTGAAAAAGATAACTAATCCTAAAATGACATGAATTGTTAAAAGCGACTCGTTTTCATTGCTTAAATATCCAATATAATAGCCGTTTAATATTCCATTTATACCATTAAAAAATACTGCACTTAGGACTATTACAAGGGGCATTTTTTTTTGATTTGTTTTTAGTTTGAAGGGGAAAATAAGAGTTCTGTTTCCGTAATGAAGAATCCATAGAAATATTAGAACTATTGAGATGTAATTTTTCTCTGAAGGTCCTGTAATAGAAATAACTGGCATTAGTAAAAATGCAGGTAGTTCCATAAAAAACCATCCCCATTTATTCGAAATCATTTTGCCCCACTTGTTGCTAGAGTGTCTTCCGTAAGGGGCTTTAATGTTAAATGAAACAAGAATTATAAAAGTTGAAATTGCAACGAAAATCCAAATGTAATTTATTGTGTTAAAAGAAATCATAAACGAATTTAGGTGAACTAATAAGTAAGCTGTTCTGTGAACAGACTTTTTATTTAAATAAATCTTCTTAAGAAGATAATAAGTTAATCTGACTTATTAAAATTAAAAAATTTAAATACATGAACACAATACAAATAAGTTAAAAATTAAAATACTTTGCAAAATATAATTTTTTTTTATTGCATTCGAAATGTGATTATTCTAAACTTTTAATCAATCTAAAAATGATAAATTTTTTAAAGTTTTTTTTACTTATTATTCTACTTTATTTTCCTTTAGGTTCAGCTTTGGCTTGTAATAATAGTTCAATAGCACTTACAAATCAAACTTCAAACCCAAACGGTAGTATTACTTACGATTTTGATATATGTGTAGAATATGGCGGTTTTGACCCTTCTTTTTACGGTTATCTTTTAGTTTTTAACTCTTCAACATCAACACCTGTTGTGGACGTAACTGGCTCTTATCCAACAACAACAACCATTTCAAATGCTTCTCTTACATCAGGTTCATTATCTGCTATTCTTCAAGGTTTGACTGGCTCTAATATAAATTCTGTTGCTAACGATTCAGATTGGAATCCTTTTCAGAATTCAAGCAATGTATTGAGTTTTGAAAACGGTGATTTGTTTAGTCCAATTTTCGATGATATATGTATGTCTATACAAGTGACCGTAATGGGTTGTGTTGAAGATGTTGATTTTCATGCAAACGTAAACAGTTCTGCATCTTCTTGTATTTATAATGTTTCAACTGGTCAGAACTGTTGTATTTCACCAAACCTGATAATAAATGATCCATCACCAATTTGTTTTCCTTCTACAATCGATTTAACTGCTAGTTCAATTACAGCAGGTAGTGACCCAGGGAATCTCTCTTATTGGACAGATGCAGCTGCAACAAATTCATTAATTAATCCTTCTTCAGTTATCTCTGGGCAGTATTATATTCAATTAGAGTCATCTGGTTGTAAAACCGTTCTTGCAGTTAATGCTGTTGTTAATCCATTACCAAATTTAGTTGTAACTGATCCGGTTCCTCTTTGCTCTCCAGCAACAATTGATTTAACGACTAGTTCTGTGACTTCTGGCAGTGATTCAGGAAATTTATCATATTGGACTGATGCTGCTGCAACAAGCTCTTTAATTAATCCTTCAACTGTTTCAAATGGAATTTATTACATTCAATTAGAAGTAAATGGATGTAGCTCTACACAACCTGTAAATGCTGTTGTTAATGCTTTGCCAAATCTATTTGTAACAGATCCTGCAGCATTGTGTTCACCTGCAACAATAGATTTAACTGCTAGTTCTATAACAAATGGTAGTGATCCAGGATCTTTAACCTACTGGTTAGATATTTCTGCATCTAACTCTTTGTCTAACCCTTCAGCAGTTTCTTCAGGTCAGTATTTTATACAGTTGGAATCTTCTGGTTGTTCTGTTGTTGAAGATGTTAATGTAACTATTAATGTAACACCTAATTTAATTATTTCTGACCCTGCTGCAATTTGTGCTCCTTCGACTTTAGACCTTACAGTTGGTGCAGTTACTTTTGGTAGTGACATAGGAACGCTAACCTATTGGACAGATCCTGCAGCAACAAACTCTTTAATTAGTCCTTCAAATGTTTCGAACGGAATTTATTACATTCAATTAGAATCAAATGGATGTAATTCTATTCAATTAGTAAATGCTGTTGTAAATACATTGCCAAACCTAGTTGTGACAGATCCTGCAGTATTGTGTTCACCTGCAACAATAGATTTAACAGCTAATTCTCTAACAAATGGTAGTGACCCAGGAACGATAACCTATTGGTTGGATGTTTCTGCAACTAATTCTTTATCTAACCCTTCTACAGTGTCAACTGGAACATATTACCTTCATTTAGATGATGGGATTTGTAGTTCTATAATGCCTGTAAATGTTTCTGTTTTGGCTAACTCAACTGGATCATATAATGCTGTTATTTGCCCTGGAGGTTCTATAACTTATAACGGAACTACTTATGATGGTAATAATTTAACAGGAACTGAAACTTTAGTTGCTGCTAATGGATGTGACTCTGTAGTTTCAGTGTCATTAACCGTTCAGCAATCTGTTTTTGGAACATATAATGCATCAATTTGTGAAGATGATTCTATTACTTACAATGGTGTTTTGTACAACTCTAATAACCTTTCAGGTTCAGACACCTTGGTTTCAGCAGGTGGTTGTGATTCTATTGTTACAGTAACAATTAATTTACTTCTAAACTCTACAGCGACAGTAAACTCTACAATATGCTCAGGTGAATCTTTTACCTACAATGGTGTTGTATATGATTCAAATAATTTGAATGGAATCGATACAATACAATCTGCATCTGGGTGCGATTCTATTGTTACAATAAATGTTACTGAACTTCCTTTACTAACATCTTCTTTTGACACCACTATTTGTAACGGTGATTTGTTTGAATTGAATGGAACTGTTTATGGCTCTGGAGTTTTCAGTGGTGTCGAAATTTTCACTTCTTCAACAGGCTGTGATTCAACTGTTTCTGTCAGTGTGAATGAATATCCTGAATTCAGTAGTTCATTAGACACTACAATTGTAGGAGCTTTTACATTCGAATTTAATGGGTCAACTTATTCTGAAAATAATTCAACAGGAACCGAGCTATTTTTTAGTTCAACTGGGTGTGATTCAGTTGTTAACGTTAATGTTTCTTTTGAAAATGAATCAATATTTTTTATTCCAGATGGTTTCTCTCCAAATGGAGATGGCTATAACGATTATTTATATGTAATGGGAACTGCTTTGCAAGATGTGGAATTCAAGATTTTTAACAGGTGGGGTGAGCTAGTTTTTGAAACTGATTGTTGTTGTCAAGAAAGTTGTGGATGGGATGGTTATAGAAACGGTTCTTTAGTTAATAACGGAACATTTGTTTATTTATTTAAAGCATTAGATGTTAATGGTTTAGAATTAACGTCAAAGGGAACAATATCATTAATTAAATAGTGTAATTATGTTGAAACAAAATTTATTATTATTAATAATTGTTTTGGGTTTTTATAGTGTAAAAGCTCAAGATATTCATACAACTCAAATCCAGCAACACGATTATCTATATAATCCAGGGTTAATTGGTAACTTTAAAGGAACACTAAGAATGAATCTTAGCTCAAGAAGTCAATGGAGTGGAATAAATAAAGCTTTTCAAACCTATAGTTTCTCCGCAGACGGATCTTTTCTTGGGAATAAATGGAAAAGCGGTTCGTTAGGTATAGGCCTTTCTGCTAATTCTGATAATGCTGGTAATGGGTATTTGAAATCTAATGCTGTTAATTTAGGTGTAACGGGAGTAGTTAATTTAAATAGCAAAAACACATTGTCTTTAGGTGTCTTATCTTCTTTTAATCAGTCTTCAATAAATCCAGAATTAATTAGATGGGGAACTCAATTTGATGGATCTTCTTATGATTCAAATCTTCCAAGCTATGAGAATTTCGGAAGAGATCAGTTTTCTTACTTCGATTTTTCAACAGGTTTAGTTTGGTCTTTTTCTAAAAAAGAAAGAAGAATTGCTTCTTATGATGAAACTAGGTTTCAAATAGGGTTAGCTGCATACCATTTAACCACACCAAATTTATATAATGGTATACAACAAGATGAATTGTACATGCGTTATGTCTTTTATGGAAAGGGATTCTTTGGCTTGTCTCAAAGTAATATGGCTCTTGTTCCAAATTTATTGGTGCAAGTTCAGGGTCCAAATACAGAAATTATTGGTGGAACTTATTTAAGAATCCGTATTAAAGAGGCTTCAAAAGTAACGGGAGTAATTAAAGAAAGTGCTTTTTCGGTTGGTGCTAATTACAGATACGGTGATGCTATTAGTCCAGGAGTTTTATTTGAATTAAGTAATTATGCAGTAGGTTTATCTTATGATATAAATGTTTCGAAGCTTACTCCTGCTACAAATATGAGAGGTGGTTTTGAAGTTACTCTGAGATTTCTTAATCCTAGTCCATTCTTGTATAAAAGCTATAAACCATCTTTGTAGTAATTTAATTTTTCTATTAAATATTAATATATTAGACTTGAATTAACAAGTCTGATTATGTCTTCATTTGCTTTATTTGAACTTATTTCATCTTTAACAATGTCTGAAAAAAGATATTTTAAGTTGTTTAGTTCAAGGCACGTAATAGGAGATAGTAACGACTATATTCATCTATTTGACGCAATTGATAGGCAACAGGTTTATTCGGAAGCTATCTTGAAAAAAGCGCCTTTTGTTAAGAATTTATCACAAGAAAAAAACTATTTGTATAGGTTAGTTTTAAAAAGTTTGAATGCCTACCATTCAACACTAAACAATAAATCTAAAATATTCGAATATTTAAAGCAAGTTGAAATTCTATTTCATAAAGGACTTTATGATCAGTCTCTTAAGATTGTAAAGAAAGCAAAGAAAATTGCATCTGAAAATGATTTGTTTAATCACGAATTAATTATTCATGAAATTGAAGCAGAAATTTTATCCAAACAATTGTTGTATAAAGAAGCATTAGGGAGTTTTGATAGGCATGATAAATTACTTTCAGTTTCCGTAAATTTTAGTGCCATTCAAAAAATTGCATTTTCATCTTATGAGAATGGACTTAAAATGGGAGAGGTTAGGTCTGATTTGGATATGGATATAATGAAAAAATTTGTACTTTCTGATTACATAAAGGATAATAAATTAGTTTTATCAAGTAGGGCAGAGATGTACAGGTTGAGTGTGCTTTTAGCTTACTATTACATGATAAAAGATGAAAAAAACATGTTGCTTCTCTCTAAAAAGTTGACGAATCATTATCGTTTAAATCCAACTCTAATTGAGTATTCAACAATGGGTTATGTTTTTTCGATTTCTAGCCATATTAGGGCTTTAATCGAGAATAAAAAAATAGAAAACGCATGGACTCAAATTGAAGTGCTAGAAAATTTAGAAAATGAGTTAAACATTAACAATTCTATAAACCTTCAAGCAAGAGTTTTTATTTATTCGTTGAATTTAAGAATGGAGCTATACATGCTGTTCAATGAATATGATAAATGTACGAAGTGGATTGAAGAGAAGAAAAATGAGCTCATTAAATATGAAAATTTTATAAGTAAACCATTTCTATATGAATGTTATTTTTTAATGGCAAAACAATTCTTTATAACTGGGGAGTATAAAAAAGCA
>Ga0315332_10000834_pt1 | contig 15361 bp, 16 predicted proteins | sample M110034915metaG_FD_203455 | JGI IMG/M metagenome (GOLD analysis project Ga0315332, IMG submission 203455) | Ammonia-oxidizing marine archaeal communities from Monterey Bay, California, United States - M1 100m 34915 | ecosystem: Environmental > Aquatic > Marine > Intertidal zone | place: USA...
TCTATGACCAATGGATGACCAGTTCCTCTACTATGAAAAAAATAGATTATGGCTATGATTTTAGAGAATTTCCTATTCAATGAAAGCAGTAATAAGCAATCGCATTTATTTGGAAGTAACGGATAAGTATAAGGAAGTTTTAAGCAAAGAACTGACTTATACTATTCCTTCGTACAACCCAAAGGATCCTCCTATAGTTATTAAGAATATGGCACGTATTCGTAGTAACTTAGTTAGTATACCTATTGGGCGTACGGATTTAATCCCAGCAGACTACGAAGTAGTCGATAAAAGGATTGAGTTACCAGTAGAATTTCCAAAATTTAAGTTCCCTTTACGACCAAGCCAACAGGATGTTTTTGACGAGATCGAAGACAACTGTATAATAAACGCTTGGGTCAGCTGGGGTAAGACTTTTACAGGTCTTGCGATTGCTGGCAAGCTAGGACAGAAAACACTCATAATTGTACATACTGTCCCTCTAAGAAATCAGTGGGCAGCGGAGGTAAAAAAAGTATATGGATTTGAACCAGGAATTATTGGAAGCGGTAGGTTTGATATTGATGCTCCTGTGGTTATTGGGAACACTCAAAGTTTGTACCGTCGCATTACAGATATACGTAAAGCATTCGGAACATGCATCTTGGATGAGATGCATCATGTCTCGTCTCCAACGTTTTCTAAAGTAATTGATTCCAACTATGCAAGATATAAGATCGGATTATCAGGCACAATAGAAAGAAAAGACGGAAAGCATGTAGTATTTAGGGATTATTTTGGACAAAACGTTCTGAAGCCCCCAAAAGAAAACTATATGACTCCAAAGATTCTAATTCATAGGTCGGAAATACGATTTATGGATGGAAGTAATATTCCTTGGGCAAATAAGGTAACACAATTAGCCTATAATGAGGAATATATTCATACCGTTGCACTTTTAGCCGCTGGTTTGGCTACCAAAGGGCATAAGGTGTTAGTAGTAAGTGATCGAGTGCATTTTTTGCAGGTCTGCGCCGAACTGGCAGGCGATAAAGCAATTTGTGTTACGGGTGAGGTACCACATGAGGACAGAGAAACGCTTATGTCTAAAATTACAGACGGAAAGGCAAATATTCTGTTTGGGACTCAAGCAATCTTCTCTGAAGGCATCTCTTTAGACGATCTTAGCTGTCTAATTTTGGCTACCCCCGTGAACAACGAACCCTTATTAACTCAGCTAATAGGTAGGGTTATAAGAAAAAAGGAAGGCAAACGAGATCCTGTAATAGTAGATATCCAACTAAAAGGAAACACGGCACGAAGGCAGGCTTCTAATAGGGTGGGATACTATATGAAACAGGGTTACAACATACAGGAACTTTAAAAAAATAGTTCTTGACAAGAGCTTCATTTTTTGATATAATATGCTTCTATATAATTGGACAAAAATCTTTGAAACATGCAACGGCAATACATCAGAGATGGTGGTAGTTTTAAAAATGATGGTGGAAAAGCAAATCCCTAATAATCGTTTTGATCGAATTTATAAATATTCCAACACCGATTTTAGAGGGGAGTCTTTTTTACTTCACCCTGATGTTCTTTTATATAATACATACCAGTATGGCTATAAAGATGTCTGCATATACGCAGCTTTAGCAAGTTTGCGTTCTTTTGCGGAATATAGTGCCTTTGGTAAAACAACATTGGATCTACTGCACTTATCAATAGATCCTTTTATATTTTTAAACAATCATAGTCTACTTCAAGTAAAAGGCGATCAAATTCACTTTTTATACGAAGAAGCCCCAACGGAGAAACATTAAAATGGCAATATCATTTAATCAGCAGAAAGGTTCTGCTCAAAAAACCTCAATTAGCACTTTTCAGTACAAAGACGGAGATAACTCTTTTCGTCTGTGTGGCGACATTCTTGCTCGCTATGTTTACTGGATAAAAGGCAAAAACGATAAGAACATTCCTTTAGAGTGTTTATCTTTTGACCGTAACGCAGAAGCGTTCAACAACAAAGAGAAGGATTGGGTTCGTGAATACTACCCCGACCTCAAGTGTGGGTGGAGCTATGCAACTCAGTGTATAGACAACGGTGAAGTAAAAGTTGTAAATCTAAAGAAGAAGCTGTGGGAGCAAATTATAACTGCAGCAGAAGATTTGGGTGATCCTACTGATACAGAAACTGGCTGGGATATTAAATTCAAAAGAGTAAAGACCGGTCCTCTTCCTTATAATGTAGAGTACCAGCTTCAGCCTTTAAAGTGCAAGCCTAGTGCACTCAGTGATGCGAATGCAGCTCTTGTAGCTGAACTGAAGTCTATGGATGACGTAATGCCTCGTCCTACCCCTGATGCACAGAAGTCTCTTCTTGATGAAATTCGTCAATCAGATACTAATGAAGTTGATGAAACTCTTGAAGCGGAGTTCAATGTAGCGTGATCTTATTTACAGCAGATTGGCACTTAAAACTGGGACAGAAGAATGTCCCAGTTGCTTGGGCGAAAAAAAGGTATCAAGAATTTTTTCATCAAATATCTGAAATAGAATCTCGCTGTACTACTCATATAATCGGAGGCGATCTTTTTGATCGTCTTCCGACTATGGAGGAGTTAGAATTATACTTTTCGTTTGTAGCTAATGTAAAAATTCCTACTATAATATATGATGGAAACCATGAAGCTACAAAAAAGAATAAAACTTTTTTCTCCCAGCTTAAAGAAGTAACAAGGGATATAAACGAATTAGTATTCATTGTAGACGAATTGGAAGAGTATGAAGACTTTACTATTCTACCTTATTGTGATCTTCACAAGAAAAACATATTTAAGGATATTAATAAAAAGCTCCCCTTATTTACACACGTTAGAGGTGAAATACCTCCCCATGTAAAACCAGAAATTGACTTGGAGTTATTAAAAGATTTTCCAATAGTATTAGCGGGGGATTTACACGCCCACAGTAATACACAAAAGAATATCGTATACCCAGGTAGCCCAATGACTACATCCTTTCACAGGAATGAAGTAGAAACAGGATACTTGTTAATTGATGAAAATTTTAATTGGAAATGGTATAAGTTTGACTTGCCCCAACTTCTGAGAAAAACAGTTGATAACCCTGATAAGATGATACCTAGTGATTATCATCATACTATTTATGAACTGGAAGGAGACATTCAAGACCTTTCACAAGTAAAAAATTCAGAGCTTTTAGATAAGAAAGTTGTAAAGAGAAGTACTGAAGCAACACTAGTTTTAGATAAAGAAATGACCGTAAGTGAAGAACTAGCAGAATATTTAGAATATATACTAGAGCTTCCTAAATCAAAAATATCCAGCATTATAGGAACTTTTAATGATTACTCTAAAGCAGCTACAGTGGAATAACTGTTTTAGTTATGGTTCTGACAATGAGTTAACATTAGACGATAATACCGTAACTCAAATCATTGGAACAAACGGTACAGGAAAGTCCTCTATACCTTTAATTATAGAGGAAGTTTTGTACAATAAAAATTCCAAAGGAATCAAAAAAGCAGATATTCCAAATCGATATGTTGGCAAAGGTTACAACATAAATTTAACCTTTACAAAGGATGATGATACATATGCTGTAAGTGTTGATAGAAAAAATAGTATCAAAGTAAAACTAGAAAAGAACGGAGAAGATATTTCTAGTCATACAGCTACTAATACTTATAAGACAATTCAAGAAGTTATTGGAGTTGATTTCAAAACCTTTTCCCAGTTGGTGTACCAAAGTACAAATGCTAGTTTACAGTTTTTAACGGCAACAGATACTAATAGGAAAAAGTTTTTAATTGATTTATTACATCTTGAAAACTATGTTGAATTGTTCGATCTATTTAAGGAAGAAGCAAGAAAGAATTCTTTAGATATTAACGGAATACAAGCAAAGCTTGATACCATTGAAAAATGGTTAAAAGATAACAAATTGGAGGATAGTAACATACTTCCAATGTTAAATTTAGAAATTTCAACGGATGAGGAAGAGAAAGAATTCCGTTACCTTACAAAAGAAATTGAAAATATTTCAGAAAAAAATAAAAAAATCTCAAAAAATAATCAACTTAAGGACTTACTGAGTCAAATTGATTTACAGGAAGCACAAAGTTGTAAAATAACAGAAAAAGTCTCATATGATGCGTTACAGTCAGAAATAGGGACTCACTCTCAAGTTATAGCGGGGTCTCAACGCCTCTTAACAAAGTTAGACAAATTAGGGGATACTTGTCCAACTTGTGAACAACCAGTCATCCCCGAATTCATGAAATCCTTAAAAGCCGAAGAAGCGGAAAGGATTTCTGTTGCGGAGACAGAAAGTGCAAAAATTGAAAATGAAATTAAACGAATTAAGGATGACAATTATGAATTCGAGCGTTGTCAAAAGCTTGAAAGCGATTGGACAGACCTGTATCGAAGTATTAATCAAAGCTTACCAGGTACCATTCTGGATAAAAACGAGCTGGAAGAAAGGCTGGCAAGCGTTCGAGCTGAGCTACTTCAACGAAAAAAGCAGTTGGAAAGCACGGCAAAGGAAAATGAAAGAAGAACAAGACACAACACCAGAATCCAAGTAATACAAGAACAGACAAATGCTTTCCTTTTAGAGTCAGCAGAATTTCAAGACGTTCTTGTAAAACAGGAAGCTCTGCTGTCAAACCTGGAAATATTAAAAAAAGCCTTTAGTACAAATGGTTTATTAGCTTACAAGATTGAAAATCTTGTAAAAGAGTTAGAAGAATTAGCGAACACCTATCTAGCAGAGCTTTCTGATGGTAGGTTTACTCTTGAATTCGTAGTATCAAACGATAAATTAAATGTCCAAGTCGAAGACGATGGCAAAATAGTAGATATTCTCGCACTTTCTTCAGGAGAGCTAGCAAGAGTAAATACAGCTACTCTTATTGCCATAAGAAAGCTAATGAGTAGTATTTCAAAGTCTAAGCTTAACATTTTATTTTTGGATGAAGTAATAGCAGTATTAGATGACACAGGACGTGAGAAACTAGTAGAAGTTCTTCTTAATGAAGATTTGAACACTTACATAGTTTCCCACGGTTGGACTCACCCACTACTCGATAAAAAAGAAGTAGTAAAAGAAGAAAACATAAGTAGGTTAGAATGAGTAAAAAATCAAAGATATATATTGACGGTATGAGAAAGTATTTAATAGGACAAATTAGTAAGCATGAAATTAATGCAAAGGTCTTTTTAAAGAACCCTGTTGGAGTAGCAGAACACCCTGACACGGTCGCCACAATAGAAGAAGAACTAGGAAAAATTTCTGAATACAAAGATAAACTTGAAGCATTAGACGATTTAACTTTTGGAGGAATAGACGATTCCAATGATGATTGGATTGAGTAAATGGTTGATAGTCGAGCGAAAGGAGCAAGAGGCGAGTATTTAGTTAGAGATTTACTTAGAGACCATACTAATCTTCAATTTGAACGTGTACCATTGTCAGGTGCGTTAGAGTACTTGAAAGGAGACTTGTACGTTCCAAATGAAAAGAATATTTATTGTATTGAAGTAAAGAATTACGCTGATACTCCTTTAACAGATAAAATATTAACACAAAAGAAAACGAACAATCTAGGTCGCTGGTGGAGGAAAATTAAAAGCCAGGCCGAAAACGCTAGTCAGCTACCGCTTTTGTTTTTTAAATATAATCGATCCAAAGTTTATGCAACTACGGGGACTAAACCAATAAAAACAGATTATATTTACATCAGCGATTTAGATTGTTATGTCTGCCTTGCGGAAGCATGGTTAACTAATGAGGAAATAAGGTTTATAAATGGCACTTAGTTTTAATTCACAGAGAAAAACAGGAACACTAATAGTTGATGCCCTTAACTTAGCGTTCCGATGGAAACATCAGGGCAGAACAGATTTTAGATATGAGTACGAAAAGACAGTACAAAGTCTTGCAGACTCGTATAAATGTGATAATATAATAATTACAGCAGACGGAGGCTCTTCCCGATACCGTAAAGACATACTTCCTGATTATAAACAAAACAGAAAAGATAAGTATGCTACACAGACGGAAGAAGAAAAAATTGCGTTTGAAGAATTTTTTGAAGAATATCAAGCAACATTAGATATGTTAAAATGGCCTATACTTCGTTTTGACGGAGTAGAAGCAGATGATATTGCTGCACATCTAGTAAAAAATAAAGACGAGTATGGGTTTGAAGAAGTTTGGTTAATATCAAGCGACCGAGACTGGGATTTACTAATTCAAGAAAAAGTAAATAGATTTTCTTATGTTAATAGAAAAGAAGTACGGATTCAGAATTGGTATGAACACTATGAGGTTAGCCCAGAGCAGTATATTTCCTTAAAATGTCTAACAGGCGATAAAGGAGATAATGTTCCTGGCATTACAGGTATTGGACCTAAGAGAGCTAAAGATTTAATTATTGCATACGGCGATGCAATGAATATTTACGACTCTCTCCCCATTCCTAGTAAGTATAAGCATATACAAGAATTAAATGCTTGCGGAGAACGAATACTTCAAAATTATGAATTAATGGATTTAATATCGTATTGTGATGATGCTATAGGAGGAAATAACATAGCACAGATTGAGGAGAGGATTGCGTGTTAATTGACTATAAAAGAGATAATTATCTTTCAGAGTTTAGTCATAAAACTTTACAAGATAGATACTTAATTGAAGGCGAAACTTCGCCTCAAGATGCGTTTGCACGTGCAGCAAAAGCGTTTTCAGATAATGAAGCACATGCACAGAGACTATACGACTATGCTAGTAAACTTTGGTTTATGTTTTCTACTCCTATACTTTCTAATGGCGGAACAACCCGTGGGCTGCCTATTAGCTGTTTTCTTAATTATGTTGAGGACAGCAGACAAGGAATCACAAGTCACTACACAGAGAACGCTTTTCTTTCTAGTGTGGGCGGTGGCGTTGGTGGGGCTTGGTCAGCTATTCGCTCTGTAGGATCAAAAACGTCAAATGGCTCAGAAAGTACAGGAGTCATACCATTCATGAAAGTGGTAGATGCAGAAATGCTAGCATTTTCACAAGGAGTAACTAGGAGGGGCAGTTATGCTGCATATTTGGATATATCTCACCCAGAGGTGGAAGAGTTTCTCGATGTTAGAAAGCCCACAGGGGGCGATGTTAATAGAAAGTCTGTTAATCTGCATCACGGTGTTGTGGTTAGCAACAGGTTCATGGAAATAATTGAAAATGCTACTAGAACAGCAGGTTTCGATGATTCATGGGATTTAATTGACCCACACACAGGAAAAGTTACTAAAACCGTTTCTGCAAAAACTTTGTGGGTAAAACTAATACAAAACCGCGTAGAAACTGGTGAGCCGTATATCATGTTTGGTGATACAGTTCAAAGTGCTTTACCAAACTGTCAAGCAGACAAGGGTTTAAAAGTAAATCACTCTAATTTATGCTCCGAGATTACACTAGCAACTGATGAAAACAGAACAGCAGTATGTTGCCTATCAAGTGTAAATCTAGAAGAATATGATGAATGGAGTACTAATCCTCAGTTTATTCCTGATTTAATTAGGATGCTAGACAATGTAATTACTTATTTTGTGGAAAATGCACCAGCAGAACTAGCAAAAGCAGTATATAGTGCAGAACAAGAAAGAAGCCTAGGGCTTGGAGCAATGGGATTTCATGCTTACTTACAACGGCAGAATATTCCTTTTGAAAGTGCAATGGCTAAAGGCAAGAATATGCAAATGTTCAGGCGTATAAAAGCGGAGGCAGAAAATGCAACTAAACAGTTGGCTGAGGAACGGGGCGAATGTCCTGATGGAGTGGGTTACGGTATTCGCAACGCTCACCTTTTGGCTGTGGCTCCTAACGCTAGCAGCTCTATTATTTGTGGCAATACTTCCCCCAGCATTGAGCCTTATCGGGCTAATGCATTTACGCAAAAAACTAAATCAGGATCTTCTCTCTTAAAAAATGAGTATCTTGAGCATGTTCTTCAAGAGATGGATCAGGATACAGATGAGGTATGGAAGAGTATTATTACTAATAATGGCTCAGTACAACATCTTGACTTTTTAGATGAGTGGACTAAAGATGTCTTTAAGACCGCTGTAGAGATAGACCAGAGATGGATTATTGACATGGCAGCTGATAGGCAAGAACAAATTTGTCAAAGTCAATCCTTAAATGTATTCTTTCCCGCAAATGTATCAAAACAAGAACTTCATGCTATACATATGATGGCATGGAAAAAGAAAGTAAAAACTCTATACTATTTACGTAGTGAAGCTATTAAAAGAGCAGAAACTGTTTCAGATGAAGCTCTCCGACAGTATATATTTGAAAGTATGGATGAGGAAGGGTGTTTGGCTTGTGAGGGGTAGACTATGGAAACTATGGGCAATGTCTTTAGGCGAAAAAGCCTCAGAAGACTCCGAAGAAGCAGATTTAGTAGCAGTTATAAGAACAGTAGTAGTACTAATTAATTTTATAACTTGCTTTTTTATAATGTCGGGAGTGGTACACCACTGGTAGAGGAATTTAATGAGCTTACTAGAAGAAAGAGAATATTATAAGCCTTTTGCATATCCTTGGGCGTTTGAGCATTACAAAACGCAACAACATATGCATTGGCTTCCAGATGAAGTTAATCTTGCAGATGATCTAAAAGATTATCGGGATAGACTTACACCTGAGAATAAGAAATTAATTACGCAAATATTTAGGTTTTTTACTCAAGCAGATGTTGATGTTTGTTGTGGGTATGCAACACATTATTTGCCTACATTTAAACAACCTGAAGTACGAATGATGTTGTCTGCTTTTGCAGCAATGGAAGCTGTACACCAGGAAGCGTATTCCCTACTCCTAGAAACATTAGGGTTTGGGGATCATGAATACCGAAAATTCTTCGAGCATAAAGAAATGTTAGCAAAACATGAGCATCTTAGTAATTTTGGTATGGAAACTCCGATAGATATTGCTAAAACAATGGCAATTTATTCGGCATTTACCGAGGGGGTGCAGCTATTTAGTAGTTTTGCTATCTTGCTTAACTTTCCTCGACATAACCTTATGAAAGGTATGGGTCAAATTGTCACATGGTCTGTGCGTGATGAAACATTACACGTTGAAGGAATGTCTCAGTTATTCAGAACTTTCATAAAAGAAAATCCAGAGCTATGGACAGATGATCTAAAATATGAAATATATTGTGCTGCAGAAAGAACTGTGGAACTAGAAGATGCTTTTATTGACTTATGTTTTGAGGGTGCGGAAGTACCTGATCTAACACCAGAACAAATAAAAGAATATATTCGATATATTGCAGATAGACGTTTATTAGGTCTTGGTATGAAAAAAATATTTGGGAGTGAGCAAAATCCTTTACCGTGGTTAGATTACATGTTAAACGGGGTTGAGCACACTAATTTTTTTGAAAACAGAGCCACGGAATACTCTCGTGCTAGCACGACAGGGAACTGGCAGGATATATTTAAATGAAGTTTGAATTTCAAATAGAAGAAGTGAATATTATTCTTCAAGGCTTGGGGGAACTTCCTGCCAAGTTAAGTATGAATCTTATTCAAAGCATCCAAGAACAAGCTGCACCACAAATGCAGCCTGAAATGGAATCTGCAGAGGAAGAAAAATGAAAAAAGTACTAGTCGCATTACTATTGTTTCTTCCAACACAAGTTTTTGCTGGTGAAATATTTAGCGGAACTATAGGAGTCTCATCGGACTATGTCTGGAGAGGTTACTCTCAAAACAGTGGAAATGTTGCTGTTAGCGGAGGTGTTGGAGCAACATTAGGTATTTTTACAATGGGTGCATGGGCTTCGCAGGTTGATTTCGATGATGACGCTAATGTAGAGTACGATCTGTTCGCAGGTGTATCTCATAATTTTAGTGACAAAATCGGGGTCAAAGCGGGGTATATAAAGTATAAGTGGGATAAAGTGTATGAAGACATCGATGAAGCATATGTTGGTATGAATATGTGGGATTTAGATGTGACATACTACAAAGATTTGGATAATTCTGAATTGGACTTTATTAACGTAATATACGGAATTCCTTTCATTGAAAAAGTTGGATTATCATTAGAGTATGGAAAAGCAACAGGATTTGAGTCCTACCAAGCTTTAAATATCTCTAAGCAGATTGGGAATTATGTTTTAGGGGGGCAGATCGGGACGGAAGAAACGGTCATAGGCATTTCTTATAATTTCTGAGAATAAGGGGCGAAAGCCCCTTTTTTTACTGCGGACAAACTTCAACTGTACTATTGATTCCACCTACAGTAATGATTCCTCCGGATTCTGCATTAATACAGTTAACTCCAGGAATCCAAATCTGATTATCATCATCACTACTAGTATTTAAATTATTTATTATTTGTAATAGATAATTGTCAATATTACTAAAGTTATCTGAGTAATCAGTAGTAGGATTCATATATTCCATTGAAGTATTCAACGCATTAAAACCTCCTAAACCCAAATTCATCATATTATCTGAATTATTGCCCATAAGGCCATAAAGCTCTGTAGTGTTTTGTTGATCCGCTTGAATTCTAGATATTTGAGTATCTTTGTTATACCTTGCCATAGTTTTAGTCGCATCATTAGATAACCACATAGAACCTAATCCAGCTATTGGACCCGATAATACTTGTGCCCATTGTAATGCTTCTGACTTCTGAGGCTGAGGAACTATAGAGTTTTGACTCGTCATTGCTAAAGCCATTACTGCTGCTGTTGACGCTTCTCCTCCATTTCCCGCAATCTTTCCTAATGCATCATATCGAGCCTGCATCATTTTTGACTGTGCGATTGCTGCATTTTGCACAGCGGTATAATACTCAGTTGTTTGCGTGCTAGTACACGCGCCTAGACTTAGGACTAATAGTCCTAGAGTCAATAGTTTTTTCATATCATAAGTCCTCCTTATAAGAATTGGGCTAAGCCCGGTTATTGATCCTTAGTTGCTTGTACTTCATCCCATTTTTTATCTGTTTCATTCCAATCATATAACTTGCCATCGTCAGGTAATGCTGTCGGGGGCTCCCATAGATAAGAAGTTGAGTTAAGTGTCCAACTTGGAAAAGGTTGTGGTCCATAAAACCCGACACCATCGTAATGAGAACCAATTCCTGCATAATTTTTTCTTAACGCAACGCCGTCATCTGGGTTATTAGTATTAGGAGCATAGTGAACACCTCCTCTCGTATTATATGATGTTTGTACCCATTCTCCTGGGCTATCGTCTACAAAAGTATCAAAGAACTCTGCCTCTGCTACAATTACTTTATCTACAATACCGTTTATTACTCTTGCATAATGTGCCATAAAATTATCCTGTATAAGTTCCACTAGAAGTGAATTTGTGATACGTATATCCACCTGACGAAGCTATTGTTCCTCCAGAACCTCTTTGTGCTCCAACATAGCGAACAATTACAATGCCTGAGCCTCCGCCCCCACCATTACCAGCGTTAGAGTAACTTGCTCCACCACCTCCACCACCTCCGGTGTTTGCAGTTCCTGAAGTTCCATCTCCGCCATTTCCAGATTCACCTTTACCGCCTCCGCCATTACCACCCGTAGTATCGCCAGCAGCAGTATAGTACACTCCACCGCCTCCACCACCAGCGTAGTAACCACTATTAGCACCTGAACTGGTTGCGGTTGCCCAAGTAGCGTAAGTATTAGAGCCTGCTCCTCCATTTCCAGAAGTCTCTCCGTCTCCTCCAACGGCTCCTTTACCACCGCCGCCTCCACCACGCCAAGGGCTACCAGATGAGGTGTTTCCTCCTGCATTTCCTTGTCCCGAAGTTCCAGCGGCTCCACCATCTCCACCAGCATTACCACCGCCGCCTCCAGAACCTCCAGCAACACCAGCAACATCTACATTACTTCCACCACCTGCACCACCCCCAGTAGAGGTAGTACCAAAGCCACTAGAGTTACTTCCATTAGCACCTCTAGCACCTGTACTATAGGCTGTATTTTGAGCAGCTCCAGCACCTATAACTATGGAAAATGTATTGGCAGGAACAACATTATAATCAATTTTTTGCATGCCACCAGCACCACCACCTCCAGCACCGTTTCCGTTTGTCTTATTAGCACCGCCAGAGCCTCCACCAGCCACAATTAGAACTTCGACAGTATAAGTACCTAGATAATCTTCTCCTCCAATAGGAACCCAACCATTTGTAGAATCCGCATATATTAAAGTAACCGATGCTCTATTATCTTTGAGAGTAACATTATCTGTTCCCCCATATAAATTTAATCCGTTTCTATTTAGAGTAATATTATTAAGACTAGCCTTTCCTACCGCATCAACTATAGCTAATTTATCACCTACTGTTGCTGAAGCGGGTAAAGTAACTGTAACTGCACCCCCTGTAGTATTTAAAAGATAACCTTTTTCTGCTACTGCTGTAAAATTTGCAGTCTTAGCAGTAGTATCCCAGTCCAAGCCTCCTGCTCCTGCAGCCAAAAGAGCGCTAGTAATAGCGTTATCTGCTACAGAAGCTGTTACAACTGCATCGTCAGCAATAAGTGCAGAAGTAATTGCATCGTCAGCAATAAGTGCAGAAGTAATAGCATCATCTGCTACAGAAGCTGTTACAACTGCATCGTCAGCAATAGCTGCTGTTACAACTGCATCGTCAGCAATAAGTGCAGAAGTAATAGCATCATCTGCTATAGCGGCAGTCGTAACCTTGTCATCAGCAATTCCATGAGAAGTACTTGCTAAATCCGCTAATCGTCTGGCTTTAGACCATGCCATTTAGGACTCCTCTGGCCAATTCTGTGCATTCATTACTGTTTCTAATGCATCCACATCTCCGGCTCCTGCTATCGCTGACTCTAATCTTGCACATTCAGTAATTACTGCTGCTCGATAAGTTGCGGTAGCTGAAGGTATTGCTACATCTCTTTCATACTTTCGTATAACCATCCAGTCAGTTTTTGACAGTAGTTGTCCAGCATTAATTTTTACTTTATTCGTCATGTTAGTTTTCAGCCCAGGAGTAGTCACACCATCTTCCGTAACATCATTTAGAACTTTAGCAGTATTAGTATACTTTTGAGTAGGTACTCCATCTACTAATTCTAAATTTCCTGGGCTAACAAAGTAATAGGTTCTATTCTTTTGTTCCCCATTGACCACATCCTTAACATTATTTTCAGTAAGAAAATCAGTATTAGGTCCGCTAGGGAACGATGTGTTTGGAAACAATTTCTGAACTGTTGATGCAGTCTGAGTAATTGCTCCGTCTTTTACTATTGCATACATTATTATTTTCTCCTATTATCTTGCATTAGCGTACTTGAATGGTGATTCGGCAAAAGCCATATAAAACATGGTTCCGCTAGAATTATTTAAAAAATTATCGGTAGTTCTTATTTTAAAACCGTTTGAAATAATATCTAAAGCATCTGAATCATCTTCAGCATCGCTTGAATTGGCGTATAAAAGCTCATCTACCTCATTAGATGGGCTTCTTTTACTATCAAAAATTCCCCAAGACATTGAACCAGCATCAGTACGTTTAATCATAATCCAAGCTGGACGAAATCCTGTATAGACATATGGGCCATTGGCAGAACCATTGCCTTTAAATGAACCAATTTTACTAAAACCTTCAATTTCTGCCCAGACATAAGCAATAATGGCATTAGCCTGCCAAGTCCAGTTAGAGATTGTACTACTAGTTGGGTTACCATAAACTTCAGAAGCAGCAGCGAATGTGCTTGAACTAAGAGCTAAATAATCTTGAGAACCATCTATTTCTTTAGTTACCATATACCAATGGGAACTACCATCTCTTCTTTTATAAAATATAGCTTGAGGTTCTTTACCTAAACCATGTGCAACAGTGTTTCCGTTACTACCATCACCTGTAAATGACACTATTGAAAAACCTGCTGTTGCATTAGCTGAAACCGTAGCGTTTATATCACCACTGTTATTTGCGCTTCCAGAGCCACCAGCCTTCCAGTTCCAAGATACAAGTGTTCCAGTATTTGTTTGTCCTCCAGCAGCATCTTGTTCTCTGACTGTAAATCCATCTGATCCAAAAGCAGTTACACCATAAGTATCATCTACTTCAGCAACAGTTTGGTTTGAATTTAATGTTTTTGTTACTCCCCGAACTGCATCAGTTAAAACATGATGAGTTTCTAGGTTTCGTCTTTTAATCCAGACTAGGTCGGGTTGATGGCCTACTCCCGTAACATTTTGTGAAACTGCATCGTTATCACTACCTGTATAAAGCACTGTATTAAAATGCTCTGTAGATTTTTTAATTGTTGGCGTAGGTAGGTTTTTGGAGCATAACGCTTTGAACCCAGACGGAGGCGCATAAAAGAAATTACCCTCGCCATTACCGTCTGTATTTCCTCCTGCTATTTCTTGTCCACAGAATGTTCCGTTTTGACCAAAGTTTAATGTTTGTTTTGAATTACTGTTGCTTCCAGAGTTTGGCCCAACTTCTAACTGTATTATAGTTTCACTAGTAAAAGTATGTGCTTGACCATTTGACCCTGCTGCTGGATTTCCACTATCTAGCCATGTAATACCTGATCCGCTGTCGTATCCTCCATACACCTTGTTGTTATCTACATCAAGAGCTAAAGCAATAACATAACTTGTAGCCGTAGCACTGGATACAGTGGCTTGTGCTGATCCACCATCAAAAAGTCTAATAGTATCAACAGTGGCAATTAAATCTGTTACCATCCCTGTAAAAGAAGAGTTGGCAGCGTAATTTCCATCAGTTGATCCAGATCCGTCTTTTGGAATAATTGCTAATGTCTGAGGCATTACACCTATCCAAGCTGTATTTCCTGTTCCAGACTCAACTGCCATTCTTGTTTCAATATACCATTTACCTGATTCTGGAACTTTAACCGTAGCAATGTGATTTCCATAGTATCCGTTGTTATAAGTTACAGCTTTTACATGTAGATTGCCTTGAGATAGATTTGTAATAGTTGAATTGTAAGGGGTTGCTGAATTTATTGTCGGGTAGTTATTAGTAGGCGAATCCAACATGATATCGTTAACAGTCAGATTATCTGCTGTAAAATGATTATCTTGACCGCTTTGGTCTTGATACCAATCGTAAGTAAAAGGAGACATTTGCTGCGTATAAGTATTTGCAGCATTTAGGATAGTAAGAGTTTTATTTGTGCCACTATTATCTGTAGTTATGGTAGCGTCTTGACAGCATAACAGCTTTGTATTTGTTATAGCTGTTAATGGGGATGTTGAAGGAGTAAAGTTACTGGTATAAACCGCGGTTCCGTTTACAATTCTAGCAT
>Ga0315332_10000838_pt1 | contig 15352 bp, 13 predicted proteins | sample M110034915metaG_FD_203455 | JGI IMG/M metagenome (GOLD analysis project Ga0315332, IMG submission 203455) | Ammonia-oxidizing marine archaeal communities from Monterey Bay, California, United States - M1 100m 34915 | ecosystem: Environmental > Aquatic > Marine > Intertidal zone | place: USA...
CAATTGCAGATGCAGCAAGGCTATTTTTCAAAAAAGTCCTGCGTTTGATGGATTTCATGATATGAATCATATCATTAATTTAACGCATCAACGACTTTAATGTTGGCCTTTTTTACCAAGCACATGGAGGCTCTCCCGCAGTGTTTGGTTTTGTTAAAAAATGGCATCGCACAAAAATCCGTCGAGGAACGTTCCCCTCAGAGTGGATAGATGTATTAAAAGCGAATTTCGGAATTTATAAGCAGCTTTCATGCGCCGACAAGAAAGAGTTACAGTCACACATACTGGTATTCTTAGCCGAAAAAAAATTTGAAGGCTGTGGCGGACTGAAGATTAACGATGAAATTCGTGTGACCATTTCTGCGCAAGCTTGTCTACTGCTTTTACATCGCAAGCCAACGTACTACCCTTCTTTAAAAACGATCCTTGTTTATCCTAGTTCTTATCTTGCGAAGAATCCTTACGACTCCAAGGATCAGTCACACCGACTTGGTGAGTCATGGCAGTACGGACCGGTTGTATTGGCATGGGACTCCAGTAAACGAGGTGGCAAAAATGCCTTTGATGGAAACAATGTTGTAATCCACGAGTTTGCCCATCAACTAGATCAAATGGATGGAGTAGCAGACGGAGCTCCCACCCTAGGCAAAGGCGAGGAGCTAGAAAAACGTAAACTAAAATATCGCTCATGGGCTTTGGTTTTTACCAAAGAATTTGAGTCCTTTCAGCAGAAGGCTGCCAAAGGGAAAAAAACTGTGATTGACCACTACGGGGCAACCAATCCAGCTGAGTTTTTTGCTACTGCCACTGAAGCATTTTTTGAAAAACCACGGCAACTAAAAAAGAAAAGACCGGAGCTATATAAAGAACTCCGGTCATACTATAAACAAGATCCCGCCGCTTGGGGCGAATCCCTGTCTGATTAAAATTACCAATTATCGCGACGGCCGCCTCCGCCTCCGCCTCCGCCTCCAGAACGTTCCTCTCTCTGACGTGCCTCATTTACCGTTAACTTCCGGCCCATGAAGTCTTGCTCGTTAAACTTCTCTACCGCTGCTTTTGCTTCCTCGTCCGTGGCATAGGTAACAAACCCAAACCCACGCGAACGCCCAGTGTCTCGATCATGCAGTACAACTGCGTCTGTGATTTCTCCGGCCTCAGCAAATAACTCGCGGAGATCGTCCTCTGTGGCTTCCCATTTGAGGCCACCAACAAATAATTTATTTCCCATGATAGGTCCTGTCTATGTCAACGACTTCTCAATTAGTCAGCCGCTGACAGCGGGAAAGTGCGACCAAGAAAGCAACAAGGCAAGCGGAAAAACGACCTTGGATTTGGATAATGTGGTCTTACAATAATTTTCCCTCATAAATGCATCCAATGCACAAGAATATTCCCCAACCACTGGTTAAACCTTACTTTAGCCCTATTTGCGATTGATTCGCCAAGCGTTATCTGGCATGCACTGTCCCCCAATGAAGCGAGTAATAAGGGTTTTCTGTACGGTAGCATTCCTTTCGGCCGGATTAGCGGAGATAACAGCCGAGCCAACGCTGAAACTACACTTTGCAGGTATTGAGACTTTAACGAAGCGTGAGGATGCAAAAACTCTCAAAGCAATATGGAGCCAAAAAGAAACACGAGAATTACGTACTGAGGTACTAGGTAAATTAGCCAACCATCTTGGCAAAATTTCTGGCGGAAATAGTTCCCAGTTCAAGTATATCCTATCTGATTTGGGCTTAGGAGAGACAATCTTGAAAGTTACGACGGGAGATAACGGTCAGAATATTTCTTTGATGGCCACGATGAGTAATACGCGTGGAAAGGAGTGGATAAAGCAACTCAAACAACTCGCGAAGAGCACAGGAGCCACACTACAGGAACAACAACAGGCAGGAACCACTGGTTGGAGAGTGGACTTCAAAGAAGGACGAAGCTTAGGTTTTGGTTACGTAAATGGCTGGATGCTGGTTGGGATTGGCCAGTCAACATTTAAACCTCTCAAGCAGGCAGCTCGAAAAATATACAAGGAAGGACGTGCTATTCCGGCGGACACCGAGAACGACCTGACAATTGAAGTTCAAGCATCAGCCTTGCCGGCCGCAATTAAGAATCAGCTTCCATCCAGTGCTAACTCAATCCGAATTACATCCAAATTGAAGAAAGATAATTTTTTTACAAAGGCAGTTGTAGAGTTCAATAAAGAGCTGCCAAACAAAATTGAGAATTGGGAAATACCAACCCGGACAATCACTGAACCACTAGTAAGCTTTACCGCCGCCCGTGGTATTGGCCTATCTACAGCTCAAGAGGTCTTGAAACCTCTTCAGCTTAAACCGACTAACAACCAGTTCTTTGCTTGGTCACAAGGTCGCACCAAATTTCAATCATTTTTCGCGGTAAAGGTCGATGATCCCAAAACAGAAATTGCGAGCCTTGCAAAACGGATTAGCGATTTTAAAAAAACAGGCAATGATGGAGAAAGCTATATCGGAAACGTGGTTCATGATCCAAAAAAGCCTTCTGTCACCTGGGGTAACGTACCACTTTTCGCCCCCTATCTCACAAAGGGAAATTCGGATGATAAAGGATACGTAGTAGGCGGAGTGTTCCCGCCAGACCCTATAAAAAAACCAATCCCGAAGGAACTACTCAGTGAATTCATCAATAAGGAAAATCTGATCTACTACAATTGGGAAATTACCGGTCAGCGACTTGCAAAATGGAACCTTCTTATTCAGTTCGCCGCCATCCTTTCGGATGAACGGGAACAACTGGTCAACAAAACGAAAGGAATCTCCTTCATCACCTCTCTCTATTCAAAGCTGGGTAATACCATTACTGACGCCACCTTGAGTTCAAATAAACTGACCATAACTCGCAAATCTCACCTAGGCCTCTCTGCACTTGAAATTGCACTGGCCACACGCTGGCTCGATAATCCGCAGTTTCCCAAACTCACTCTGGAATGGCCGAACCCCACTGAGACATCCAAGGGAAAGTCAAAGCGCACAAAGAAAAAGCCCGCGGCTAAAAAGTAGTCCCTCTCATGCTAAAGCTCGGTGTAAACATTGACCACGTTACCACGGTAAGAGAAGCCCGTTACCGAGGTCAACAGGATGGAGAACCTTGCCCCATTGAAGCCGTAAGGTTAACTGAAGCCGCCGGTGCTCATGGCATCACAGCACATCTCCGAGAAGATCGTCGCCACATTCAAGATCGAGATATTTGGGCCATACGCGATGCCATAAAAACTCGTCTTAATTTTGAGATGGCCAACACAGACGAGATGATAAACATCGCAACTCGCCTCAAGCCAGAGGCTGTTTGCCTCGTACCGGAGAATCGTAATGAGGTCACTACTGAAGGCGGACTCGACGTTGCGAACCAAGTCGAAAGCATTAAGGCTACAAACGAAAAACTTGGCCAAGTTGGCATCGAAGTAAGTCTGTTTATTGACCCGGATCCGGAACAAATCGAAGCTACAGCTCAGACTGGAAGTCCTGTGATCGAACTGCATACCGGTGCGTTTGCCGATTCCTATGCGCACGAGTCCAAACGTTCAGTTGAAATTGAACGATTAATAAAGGCTGCAGAGCAAGCCAAAGCACTTGGCCTGATAGTTAATGCCGGGCATGGCATCAACTACGAAAATGTCCAAGGCCTATTTTCAGTGCCACACCTCAAAGAACTTAATATAGGCCACAGTATTATAAGCCGAGCTATCACTGTCGGCCTCAGCCAAGCGACAAGAGAAATGCTTACAAAAATGGCCGACTACAATACAGAATGATCTTTGGCATAGGAACAGACATTGTCGAAGTCGATCGCATTCGCGAGTTCTGTAATAAATTTGGAGAAAAATTCCTCAATCGAATCCTGCTTCCAACCGAACAGGAATATTGTCTAAACTACACTGATCCTGCTCCCTATATTGCAGGGAGGTTTGCCGCGAAGGAAGCTATAGCAAAAGCCTTTGGATTCGGCATAGGAGAGAAGCTTGGCTGGCACGATATGGAAATCATTCGCGAAGAAACTGGAAAACCCAACGTGCAACTTCACGGCAAAGCCCAAATTCTAATGGATAAGATAGGCTCTGAAAAAATTCAAATAACCTTAAGCCATACTAATAAACACGCAACCGCAACTGCCATCATAGAAGTACCAAATGGCAGAACGTGACAACAAAAGCTCAACAATATCTTTAAATCTTTGTGCTTCCGTAAACGATACCCGCATTTAGGGTTTTCTTTATCAATTCGCCTGCTTCAGAAAGATGTGCGGCAGAATAAGGATCAACCTTTATTCCTTCAATTTTTTGCACTTGGTCTATTCGTTTGGCTAAACCCCGAAGTTGCTGTGAAGCCAAATTGGCAAGAGGTCGGGAACTGGCTCCTCGCAAATTACCCGGCATACTAAGGCTGACTAATCGTTCAAGATACTCGCGTTGTAAATTACGACGCAGGCTAGAGATCATTGGATTTCGAGCTGAGTAATCACCCTTGGCTGGAGACTTCAATTCGGTCCATACAGCGTCATCTAGTTTATTCAGAATCTCCGGCAGAGTTAGGGCATCTTTTTCTGATTCAACTAGAAATTCGTTATCATAAACCCTGCCAAGGGTGGTCGGATTTAGAATCATAGTGAGAGCAGATGCCTGTATGCCCATCACTTTCTCATGAACAGGCCACGTAGCATTATCCATTGAGCGAGATAAATTATCGATCCACCGGTCACTACCCATGCGGCGAAGTAACTCTGTATTCAATCCAAACGCTTTATCTTTGAATGAATTCTCCAAGACAAAGTCAAGGGACTCTCTCTGAAGTTTGGCAGGAACAGGCGTCACCGGATAACGATTTCCTGGATCACCCTTTTTATCACGATTCACAAAGGAACCTCCTATCCAATTTCCCATCATGCTTAGAGCTCGAGCTTGTAATGACAAGGTAAGCTGATAGCCGTAACGCGCTTTGGCCCAGCTCTGCCCCTCCTTGACAAATTTATCAAGTAATCGTTCACGATGATGATTCACAATATTCATCTGACTATGAGCATACTGAATTGGATTTGCAGCAAAATCATAACGCCTAGCAAATGGATCTGGCCCTATCGTATCCTCATCAGTGGCAAACTGAAGTTTTGGATCTGATACACGGTCTAATATTTTTTTTAAATCTTTCTCAGATTTCAAAATCGAATAACCGTATTCAATGGCCCAGTGATCATATGGACCGATTCCAATCATTGTATAGTCACCCTGTTTTTTACCAATACCCTTGAACATATTAATTGGCAGGTAATCCATCACGGACCCAGCCAATGTTTCTTTGCCCTTAAGTTCATCACTATTTATTTTTTCAAGGTCATGAATACTGGAAGCCTTAAAATTATGGCGCAAACCTATCGTATGCCCAACTTCATGAGCAACCAACTCAGCAATCAACGGTCCTACAAACCACTCAGGCACACCATCAATCAACACTTCCGGCTTTTTTGGTGAAGGTTTTTTCCCGCTGTCTTTATCACTCTTATCTCCATCTTTCTCACTATCAAGTCCCTCGCGGGCAAGTTCCAGTTCTAGACGCATAGCCGCCAAATCAAGCGACTTGCAATCTGCAGCTCGACAAAATCCATTCACTTGACTGATTCTACCATGTAACCCGTCATACTCGTTGTCTCCAATTAATTCAGCATCAGCCTTTGCTAAAGCGTGCCCTCCGTAAGCTTCAGCACCTAAGGCCGCAAGCTGGGCACGGATGGAACCACGTTGCGAAGGAGGAGCCAACCGCACACGAGGATCCCAATCAGGATGGTTCTTCAACCAAGCCAATGTTTCAGGAGCAAACCCTTCCATCGCAATCTCGGGCAATATTTCGTTGAACTGCTTCCAGTAGTGGCGAATCCAACCATCAGTCAGAATAATATCAGCATCAAGTATCTGTCCGGTTAAAGGGTTCACCCTAGAAGGCCCAATTGCCGTTCCTACATCGTTATTCAACCAACGTATAAAATTGTAGCGGGCATCTTCTGGATCTTTCTCCATATGCGCGCCAGTAACCGCATCCTGATAATAAACCTCGATGGCATCAGCTAATCCGATTTTTTCATAAGCTTTATTCCACATCAAAACCCCTTCTCTTACCCACCTGCGGTAACGAATTGGCGCTGTGTGCTCAATGTAGAAAATAATCGGATTCTTGACTGGGCTTACTTTCAATTTCGGATCCGCCTTCTCGAGGTGCCAGCGGTTAATATAGCGAACTTTTTTCTGTTCATCCGTATACTTACCTAGATCAGAGTAGCTTGTAGTAAAATAGCCTATTCTTTGATCAGCCACCCGAGGCTTATAGGTTTTATTTGGAGTAATTGAGCTAATTGAATAGTGCAATGTCTTGAGTACTCCATTGCCAGTTGGCGCCGTAAAAGCTAACTCCACATTACCTGGAAAAGCTTTTGCAGTCTTAATCTGTGCCAAGCGAGCATTGAATCCGGCTCCTTTACTACCAAAAAACTTTGAAGCTGAACCAACAAGTAATGCGTCCATGTCAATTACCGGACGATTTTTTGTCAAAACTGTTAGAATAGGGACAGAAGTCACAACACGGTCAGTGAACAATCGTTTCACCGAGGCACGAGACTCTAAGTCTCCTGTTGATCGTACATTTAAATTTGGCTCAATAATCAACAACTGTTTGTTTAGTCGTTTAAAATAAACGTATTTCTCTCCGGCCTGCAAACCAGCATAAGTCTCTCCACTTGCTACCGTGGTCGCTATAAAAAACTTTTTAGACTCATAACCTACTGGAAGAGCTGCCAACATTTGCTGATCTTTTTTTCGGGTATAAATTGAAAACAAGCTGTCCTTTTTATCCATACTGGAAATAACCTGAACAAAACCTTTAAGCACAGTAGTGTAAGAAGGGAAATCTGGTTTTACTGTTGGCTTTGGCGGAGTCGGCGGGGTTTGTGCAACGGCAAACGTCACTAAAGCTAAGTTTAGTGCAATCAAGAGCGATTTTTGTTTTATATTCATATTATAGAATGCAAATTTGACTGCCAGAGTCTGCAGCTTGCATACAGACAAATTCAAGTTCCAATATGATCAATTTTAATAAAAATTCGCCTCGAATCTCGACCAACTGGCCAACCAAGGGTAACACTTCCCCCGGTAATTTAAGGTTTAATGGCCACAAAGAGAATTTCATCCAAATTTAGTTCAATTGAATCGGTATTAAAAGACATCGCTCGCGGTAAAATGGTCGTCGTGGTGGACGATGCCGATCGCGAAAATGAAGGCGACCTTATTATGGCAGGTGAAAAAACCACGGCTAAAGCGGTAAATTTTATGGCTAAGTTTGGCCGAGGACTAATCTGTGTGCCTACCGTGCCTGAAAGACTACAACAACTGGGCATCGAACGGATGGTACTAAACAACCGTGAAAGCCATAGAACCGATTTCCAAATTAGCGTCGATGCCGCCAACGGCATAACAACCGGCATAAGCGCAGCCGACCGGGCTAAGACGATCAAGACTCTGGCCAATCCCACTTCAATTCCGAAAGATCTGGTTCAACCCGGACATGTTTTCCCGCTCCGCGCAAAAATCGGCGGGGTTCTACAACGAGCCGGCCACACCGAAGCTGCGGTTGATCTGGCACAATTAGCAGGCTGCAGGCCAATAGGAGTTATTTGCGAAATTATGAGCGAAGATGGCTCGATGGCGCGACTTCCAGAACTGCGAAGGTTCGCAATAAAGCATAAACTAAAACTTTGTTCCATTGCCCAGTTGATTGAGTTCCGGCGTAAACGGGAAAAACTTGTCGCTTTGGAAGAAGTGATAAAAATGCCAACCGATTTTGGCGAATTCGAACTACACCTATACCGATCCAATTTAGACGGCGAACACCACCTAGCACTAGTCAAGGGGAAGATGAATAAACAACGCCGCACACTTGTACGAGTACACAGTGAATGCCTTACAGGAGATGTATTCGGGTCACGACGATGCGATTGTGGGCCTCAATTACAACAAGCCATGAAACAAGTAAGTGAAGCGGGGCACGGCGTTATTCTTTACATGAGACAAGAAGGAAGAGGAATTGGACTTGCCCCCAAAATCAAGGCCTACAAACTGCAACAAGAGGGATACGACACAGTTGAAGCCAACGAAAAGCTCGGATTTCCTATGGATCTTCGTGAATACGGAATCGGAGCACAAATACTCGCTGATTTAAGTATCAAAAAAATTAAACTTCTTACAAACAATCCAAAAAAGATAGTTGGTCTAGAAGGATATGGACTCGAGATCGTCGAACAAGTTCCGATACGTGTGAAAGCAAACAAGCACAACAAAAAATACCTAAAAACAAAGCGCGAAAAACTAGGACACCTTATATAAAGCGATTTACTTTAACTGCTCAACGACATGTTCTCTGAATATTTAACATTAAAAATTACAGTTCTCTGGATCTACATTGTACTACTGATCGCCGGAGGGTTAATGGGATATATTAAAGCTAAAAGCAAAGCCTCTATCATCGCCTCTACTATCTCGGCTATCCCACTAATCCTAGTAGGTTTAAAAGTATTACAATCAACCCTAGCGAGCATAGTACTTGCAGTATTACTAATTCTTTTTGGCACAAAATACATCCGTAGCGGAAAATTCATGCCAAGCGGAATAATGTGTATCATTACACTAATCACCTTTTTGGTGTGGATAATTCTCAAGTAAGTTCCCCAGCTCCATAAGCCTAGCAATTATCAAGGCGTATTATTAAATGAACCAAAAACTCCCCATTTGGGATATCCACGGGGAAATAACAGACTCATTGGCCATTCAAAATTGCCTTGTACTGGGGGCCCCAACAGGCTCTGGAAAGTCGACACAGGTTCCTCAGATGGTTGTTGACGATGTCCTCAGTGGTAAACAAAAAGTTATTGTACTACAGCCACGCCGAGTTGCCGCAAGGTCACTTGCTCGGCGTGTAGCATGGGAACGATCAACTTCCATGGGTGAGGGAGTTGGATATCAGGTGCGTTTCGAAAACCATACAACTCCAACAACAATGATCGAGTTCATAACTGAAGGCGTTTTACTGCGCCGTTTACAGCATGACCCTGAACTAGAAGAAGTCGGGGCGGTATTGTTTGATGAATTTCATGAACGAAATCTCATGAGCGATCTTGCACTTGGACTCATAAAAAAACTCCAGAAGACTAAACGCCAAGCACTCAAAATTGTCATTATGTCAGCGACTATTCAAAAAGAATCTGTCGCCAGCTACCTTGGCCCCACCTCCGATACATCTTGCCCTGTGCTCAATTCTGAGGGCCGCACCTTCCCGGTCGATATTCACTTTGGAAAATATCGCAACCTTGATCCCGTTACGGAACAAGCAGCCGAAGTAGTGGAACTTATTCTTCGCAATAAGTCCCCAGGCGATATTTTAATTTTTATGCCCGGCATGGCAGAAATCCGAAGCACTATTGGAGCACTTACACGGAAGCGTCTACCAGAACCAGTTGACCTAATCCCTCTACACGGTGAACTTCCATCTACAGAACAAGATCGTGCATTTAAACTTAGCAAGTATAGAAAAATTGTCGTTGCAACTAATGTTGCTGAAACGTCAGTAACTATCGATGGTGTTTGCCACGTTATCGACAGCGGCCTTGCAAGAGTATCACGGTTCGACAGTAAGCGTGGATTTAGCACTCTTTTGATTGAAGAAATCAGTCGCGCCTCAGCAGACCAGCGCTCCGGCCGAGCAGGCCGCACCAAACCTGGAACATGTCATCGGCTTTGGACAGAAAGCGGACATCTAAATCGACCAGAGTATAATACACCAGAAATTCACCGCAAGGACCTTGCAGAAGCTGTTCTCATGCTACACTCAGCTGGCATCAATAAAGCATCAACCTTTGACTGGCTTGAAAAGCCTGATACGACTGCCGTCGAGACGGCAGAGGAATTACTACGCTCACTAGGCGCAATAACTAAGAACACTTCGAATAACTGCTTTGGGCTCACTGAGATCGGCAAATCAATGCTCAAGCTCCCCATGCACCCACGCTTTTCAAGAATGATGATTGAGGGAGGGCAACGGGGATGTGTTAATGAAGCCGCCTTGTGTGCGGCGTTCCTCAGTGGACGAAACATCCTTATTCGATCAGCACGAGAAGACAAAAGAATCCAGACAGCTCAAGAACCTTTTCGCGATGGGGCCGATTCCGATTTTGAGGTGTTAATCCGCGCATGGCAGTATGCCAAATCGCGTCGCTATAATGTCGATGACTGTCGCTCACATGGAATCCACGCCGGTTCCTGCAAAGAAGCCGAAACAACCTTTCGACAACTCATACAATTGGCCAGAAAAAATGGCATTACATGCAGTGAAAATACCGAACCAGACCGTTCTAAATCTACCGCTCTTCGGCTATGCATACTATCATCTTTTGCAGATCAGATTTGCATTCGTTGCGATACAGGAACTCTGAATTGCAAGCTTCCAAAAGAACGAAGCGGCACACTGGTTCGTGAAAGCGTAGTACAAAAATCCTCACTATTCATCGCCGCAGAAATTCGACAGATATCTGCCCGCGGCAACCGAACTAAGACCCTGCTAAGTCTAGCTTCAGCGATCGAGCTAAAATGGATAAAAGAACTTTTCCCCGATGAAATTACGACTAAATGTGAAAGTGAATTTGATCCAGGCCCTAAACGGGTTGAAACATATAGAATAAAACGTTTTCGAGACATGGAGTTAGAGCGAAAACATGATACTAAAGTGAACCCGAAAGCAGTCGGGCTAGCCTTAGCCAAAGCCTGCTTACATGATTGGTTCAAGCCCAAGTCATTCGACAACTCAATCAGACAACAGATTCTAAGACTCAACTGGATTTGCGCTGCAAGACCGGATTTGGAATTCCCACCGCTGGATGAAAAGGCCGTATTGAATTGCCTAACTACAGCATTTGAAGGCATGACATTGGCCAAGCAAGCAATAGCCTCCAATGTAAAACCGGCCTTTCGAAAGCATATGCCCGAGGCTCAATGGGAGTGGTTAGATGAGTTTGCCCCAACCACAATAGACTGGCCCAATGATCAACCCAAAAAACTACATTATCCAGAATCTCCAACAGACAAAAACGGTAAAACAGTTCCCGTGGAGTTGCATGTAAAATTGCACGAGTGCTTTCGCCTAAACAAACATCCAGTTATCTGCGAAAGGCAACAAATTGTAAGGTTCAAACTATTAACACCAAAAAATAAAAAGATCGATTTCTGTGACGATTGGCCTACGTTCAAACAACGCGATTATCCAAAAATACGAAAAAATTTAATAGCTAAATTTCCTGGATTTGGCTGGGTATGAATTAAAATGATAGACAACATACGACGAATAGCAAATGAGGCTGGAAAAGCTATTATGAAAACATATAGCGGCCCAGCCCAAGTGGAATTCAAGGAAGACAACTCACCGCTCACACAAGCTGATCGTGCCGCTCACGACTGCATAGTCGCCGCTCTTAAAAAACTAACACCAGATATCCCGGTGTTATCTGAAGAATCCGAAGGAATTGCTATCGAAGAACGAATGAAGTGGAAGCGGTTCTGGCTAGTTGATCCACTCGACGGCACAAAAGAGTTTATAAAAAAAACCGGTCAATTCACGGTCAATATAGCTCTTATTGAAAATTGCGAAGCTACACTCGGTGTCGTTCTCGCACCTGCCTCCGATCTCGAATACTTTGCCATTCGAGACAAAGGCGCATTCAAGCGGAAAGGGCAATGCGATCCAATCAGGATTAACGTCAGTGAAGCTGACAAGAATAAACTCCGAATCGTCGCTAGCCGTGATCATGCCGGTCCAAAGATCGTTGCAATGCTTGAGAAACTTCCCTCAGCCAAGCTCGTCAGTATGGGGAGCTCACTTAAATTCTGTCTCGTCGCAGAAGGCCAAGCCGACATCTATCCACGATTCGTACCAACCATGGAATGGGATACTGGAGCTGCACAATGTATCCTTGAGGAAGCAGGAGGCTCAGTCTGTACCTTAGATGGATATAGACTTAAATATGCTAAAGAAGACCTCAGAAACCGATCAATTATCGCCGCCGGCCATCCCACAATCGACTGGAAGGCACTGATTCCTAAAGACTAAAGCAATAAAAGCCTAACAAAATACTTGGCTTCTTATTTAGAATTATTCCAAATATTGACAAGTCTGTTTCGCAATGGCAAATTGCGCGCATGGCAACGGACCATCTTCTTGCGTCCGGTGAATCCCTCAATAAACGACTAGCCGAGAAAGGACTTAGATTCACTTCTCAGAGGCAACATGTCTATGAGGTTCTGATAAGCCAGCGTGATCATCCATCTGCTGAAGAGGTGTTTATGCGGGCCAAACAGACGAAACCGGAGATCTCCATGGCAACCGTTTACAACAGCCTTGACGCATTAGTGAAATGCAACGTCATAAGGCAAGTAAACGTAGATCGTGGCGCTGCGATGTATTGTTCAAATATGAACGAACACGCGCACTTTTGCTGTGATGATTGCGGAAAAGTGTTTGATGTAAACCTAAAGGATTCACCGCGTATGCCAGAAGTAGACGTACCAGTTGATTTTGAAGTACGAAGTATCGACATCTCCCTACATGGACGTTGTTCCGGTAAGTGCGAGGATTGTGGCCAAAATTAAAATAAATCATGAGTGCTAGTACAGATACCATCGATGATTTTGTCTCAAGTGACTACAAGTACGGTTTTACCACTGACATTGAGAGTGAATCACTCGAACCAGGTCTAAACGAAGACGTCATTCGGTTCATTTCTGCTAAAAAGCATGAACCAGAATGGCTACTCGAATGGCGACTTAAGGCATTCCGACATTTTGAAAAAATGGAGAATCCTAACTGGCCGCATGTAAAATATCCGCCAGTCAATTTTCAAGAGATCTCCTATTACAGCGCACCAAAGAAAAAAGGCGATGGGCCAAAAAGCCTAGATGAAGTCGATCCGAAACTACTGGAGACTTACGAAAAGCTCGGCGTACCTTTGCATGAACGGGCTCGATTAGCCGGCGTGGCAGTCGATGCTGTTTTCGACAGCGAATCTATTGGCACAACGTTTAAGGAGGACCTCGCTAAAGCTGGAGTCATTTTCTGCCCAATCTCTGAAGCAGTCCGCGAACACCCAGAGTTGGTAAAAAAATATATCGGGACCGTTGTCCCGTACACCGACAATTATTATGCAGCACTAAACTCTGCCGTCTTCAGCGATGGCTCTTTTGTATATATACCAAAAGGCACACGTTGCCCGATGGAATTAAGCACTTACTTCCGGATTAATGCTGCAAACACTGGACAGTTCGAAAGAACACTAATCATTGCCGAAGAAAGCAGCCACGTCAGCTATCTTGAAGGCTGCACCGCACCCATGCGTGATGAAAATCAACTGCACGCAGCCGTGGTTGAATTGGTTGCTCTTGATAACGCTGAAATTAAATATTCAACCGTGCAAAACTGGTATCCTGGAGACGAAGAAGGCCGTGGAGGTATTTACAATTTTGTAACAAAACGAGGCATATGCAAAACCAATGCAAAAATTTCTTGGACCCAAGTCGAGACCGGATCAGCAATCACCTGGAAATATCCAAGTGTGATCCTACAAGGAAACAACTCCATTGGTGAATTCTACTCCATCGCTCTAACTAACAAGATGCAACAAGCTGATACTGGAACCAAAATGGTACACATAGGGAAAAATACTCGTAGCACTATCATCTCCAAAGGCATCTCTGCCGGAAAGGGCCAGAATAGTTATCGAGGATTGGTGCAAGTCGGGAAAAAAGCTAGTAATGCTCGCAACTTTTCGCAGTGTGACTCCCTGCTAATTGGTAACAAATGCGGCGCTCATACCTTTCCTTATATCGAAGCAAAAAACCCAACGGCAAGTATCGAGCACGAGGCTACTACTTCAAAGATTGGGGAAGATCAAATTTTTTACTGCAATCAACGGGGCCTTGAAACACAGGATGCCGTCAACATGATTGTCAACGGCTTCTGCAAAGAAGTTTTCCGAGAACTCCCGATGGAGTTTGCCGTAGAAGCTCAAAAACTCCTCGACGTCAGCCTTGAAGGCAGCGTCGGATAAACTATTTTACTGAATGCTAGAAATAAAAAATCTCAAAGCTCGTATTGACGAAAAACAAATCCTAAAAGGGATTAATCTCTCAGTGAAGACTGGTGAGGTTCATGCTATCATGGGGCCGAATGGTAGCGGCAAAAGCACTCTCGCCTCCGTACTTGCTGGACGCGAAGGCTACGAAATCACTAATGGAGAAGTTTTACTTCAAGGTAATGACATACTTGACCTGTCTCCAGAGGAACGTGCCAGAGAGGGAGTATTTCTAGCGTTTCAGTATCCGGTAGAAATTCCCGGTGTGAATAGCACCTATTTTCTAAGGTCTGCAGTCAATCAGATCCGTAAACACCGTGGAGATGAAGAGCTTGATGCAATGAAATTTCTAAAATTGGTGAAAACTAAAATGAAAGAGCTTGGGCTAGCCGAGGAATTTCTAAAACGGCCTGTTAATGCTGGTTTCTCTGGAGGTGAAAAGAAACGCAACGAAATACTTCAGATGACGATGCTAGAGCCAAGCCTTGCTGTCCTAGACGAAACTGATTCAGGGCTTGATATCGACGCTCTTCGCATTGTCGCTGATGGTGTAAACAGGCTTAAAAACCACGACAACGCACAGATAGTAATCACACACTATCAACGTTTACTCGACTACATTGTACCCGATTTTGTGCACGTGCTATACGACGGACGTATTATCAAATCCGGCGATAAAACACTAGCACATGATCTCGAGGAAAAAGGTTATGACTGGTTGATTAAGGACTCCTAATGAGTAGCACAACAGTCATAGATTTGGCCAAAGGGGCAACCCATGCATTCGCCGAAATCAAACAAAGAGGAACATCAATGCTCCCACTTCGACAGGCGGGTCTAAACCGTTTTCAAGAAATGGGCTTTCCAACAACTAATGATGAGGATTGGCGCTTTACAAGCCTTAAGCCATTCACTGAACTGCCCTTCGAAATAATGATTGAGTCAAACAGTCAAACAATTGACCAATCAGCAATTGACGGCGTCGCCTTTAGTCAACAAGACACCGATCGCTTAGTATTTGTTGACGGCCATATTTCGAGTGAGCTTTCACAAATCTCAGAGCAATCAGAAGGCGTCATAGTTTCAAATCTCGCTAGCGATTTAACCACAATAGAAACCAAAATTGGACACCTCTCTTGCAAGGACCAAAATCCATTTATTG
>Ga0315332_10000839_pt1 | contig 15349 bp, 12 predicted proteins | sample M110034915metaG_FD_203455 | JGI IMG/M metagenome (GOLD analysis project Ga0315332, IMG submission 203455) | Ammonia-oxidizing marine archaeal communities from Monterey Bay, California, United States - M1 100m 34915 | ecosystem: Environmental > Aquatic > Marine > Intertidal zone | place: USA...
GTTAAGAATTTCCTCGCTCATCAAATCAACAAAAGGGCGGTTGTGTGCATCAGAAAGGGCGAGTTCCATTAGGGTGACACCGCCACCCGAATACTCATAGTATGTCAGCGGTTCACGCTCCATGAACACTCCTCTGACATTTGAGAGGTCGTGGCCCTCCAGTATTTGGACGGTTGTTGGAAGTGGTTCTTCTGGATCATACCCTGGGAATCCAAAGCCATCTCCAAGACCAGAGGTGTGGCTGGTGAGGGTCCGCGGTGTTACATCTCGAGTTTCAGTGAATCCTTGGCCGTCAAGATCCCATGACAGAAGAATGTCATTAATGTCGTCGTCTAGGTCAAATAGACCATCTTGGGCTGCTTTGAGTACTCCCATTGCTGCTACCGGTTTGCTTATAGAAGCGGCTTGAAACATTGTTTCGGTGTTTGTGATTTGTCCCGTTTCTATGTCAGCTACTCCGTAACCTTTCGCCCAGTGAATCGCAAAATTGTGAATGACCGCTAGCGAAACGCCAGGAACTCCAAATGTTTCCATGAGTTCGATAATAGGCATACTACTCAGATAGTTTGTCTCACAGCTTTTCTCATCTCCATGCTCTATTTGATATTGCGCGTCAGAAATCGAAATAGAGCCAGTGTTTTCCAGGTTCGACCGTGTTGCTTCCGATGTATTGTTAGTGCAGGCGAGAATACCAGTGATCAAAAGAAAAAGTTTGGTGTTTTTCATCTGGGGCTCCTAAACCAAGCCTGAAAACTATCGGGCAACTTTCTATGACTTTTTAGACCAATTATTAAATCCTGGGGAATCATGGAGTAGTAGTAGGTCCAGTGTCGACCCTTTACTGATTCTGCTGATACCTTGGGGGATCATGGCTAAGGCATCGGCACTTCCAAGGCTCTTAACCAACCCTGATCCTTGAGATCCAGCTGGAAAAAAGACCAAACATCCATCCCTTTTTTCTAATTGAACCCTGGGAAATTCAGTCAGATGTTTGGGAGAGCTAAGGTCAGTGGCAGAGATTGCGGTGATTATGGGTCGATGAATGTGTTTACATCCAGCCATAGCTAAGATAAAAGGTCTGACGAATATTTCGAATGTGACCATCGCTGATGAAGGGTTTCCCGGCAATCCGAAAACCATTTGATCTTTATGGTTGTCTCTCGGTAGGCGTCCAAAAGAGACTGGACTTCCTGGTCTTATTCTTGTTCGCCAAAAATTAAGGTTGAATCCAGCCTGATCAAGACATTCCTTGAACAAGTCTCCTTCACCCATGGATGCTCCACCTATTGTCACAAGAATATCTGCATTTTGGCCACTGGCTATATGCGAGTTAATATCATGAATGTCATCCTTGGCGATACCGAGGTTGTAAGCTATTCCTCCGGCAGTCTTGATTGAGCTACTGATTAGGTGGCTATTTGATTCCGGTATCTTTCCAGGATCCAAAGAACCACTCGACAGTGACTCCAGTTCGTTTCCACTCGCCAAAACTGCTACTGTGGGTTTCTTGAAAACTTGTATAGGGTTTGCTCTGGTCGCTGCTAATACAGTTATCTGTCCTGGTCCTATACTTTGTCCTGCTTTTAGGACGATTGTTCCTTTTTCCCAGTCTTCTCCAGCTGGTCGCACATTCCTTCCGCGATCTCTATCTGAAAAAATGGCTATCTTCCCAGATTCGGTTTTTTCCGCGTCGGTATGTTCTACCCTGATTACAGTATCAGCTCCCACTGGGACCGCTGCTCCAGTCATTATCCTCACGGCCTGATTTTGACCGACTTCACCCTCAAACAACATTCCTGCGTGAACAACATCTACGACATCGAAAACCATTGGGTCAGTTTCAGTTACCTGTTTCAGGTCTACACTTCTTATTGCATATCCATCCATTGCACTGTTGTCTAATGGTGGCAAGGTGCTGGGTGCAGAAATGTTTTCAGCTAGTACTCTCCCCAGGGCATCATCGATGGAGATGGATTCTTTTTCGACAAGTACCACTGATTCAAGCACTCGTCTCTCGGCTTCATCTAAAGGGAGCCAGTCAGCGATTCTTTCTTCGAATTGGGCCATGATCGTTAATCAGAAACGATAACTAAAGCCCACAAAGAGATTCTTTGTGGCGACCCACTCATCTTTAGGATTGCTACCCAAAGGGTCTGTTTCTGTGGTCAGCCATCCAGCCGGAGTACCAATTTTCCAAAGGTTGAAAACTCCCTCTGTGAAGAGAGTGATTTGTTGTGATAGTTCAAAGTCGAGACCTCCAGCAATCACGGAAGCAAATTGGCTACCAAAATCGTATCGTTTCTCTTGATCAATCCCAGCCGCTTCTTCGAGTGACTGATCGGCTGCCAGAGAGACTGCGGCACCGCCACCCACTGCTAGGTATGGTTGTAAGGAACGCCAGGTTCGATGGCCAGTTAGATTAAGGCGAAATCTTAGATCGACCACCGCAAAATTCAACTGAGTATCACCCAGCTTTTTGCGACCTTCTGACGCGTTGAGATCGTAAACTGATCGGGTAGAATTGTATCGATTAGCGTTAATTTCAATGGTAAGTCCACTACCGACATTTATCCCGTAGCGACCGCCAATGATAGATGCTGTTCTTGGCCCTATATCCAATTGACCTGAATCTATCGTTGCTTGACCGTAAAAGAGCCTTCCACTGTGACGAGCGTCAACAAATTTATACGGTGAGGGAATCACCTGTGCTTTTGCTACATTAGAGACTAAACAGCAGATTGAAGTTATTAAAAAAACCTTTGATACAACTTTTACGATTGAATAAATAATTTTCTCTTTGGGATAGGTCTGCAAATTTAAGCCAGTGTAGGGTGTTTGTGGTATCAACGACTTCATCAAGCTACATAAATTCACTCGACACTCCAAAATTATTCACGGAACATTCTACCAAACTATATGGAAAGCGTCCTGTCTTTTATACGCCCAGTGACGATCACCCTGTTCATCCAGGTAGGCCTCTTCTTCTTGCCGGCAAGATACTGGCTGGTCTCCCCATTCAGGAACTTCGGTAGTTGCTTGCAGTTCGATTGAATGCCAGACATTGGGTAGCATGGTGGCTTCACCTCTGACGGGGACTCCTTCTTGAGCATCCCAGCGACCTATCAGAGGGCCGGCTCCGTGTCCGTGATCTCCGATCGGATGGGTATAAACGGTTCCGTTAATGCCTTCAGAACGCATCTGATCTAATGTCCCCTCTAATACCTGGTTTCCAGTTAAACCAGGTATCATGTGGTCGAGTAATATATCTTGCAATCTGTTCGAATTCGCCAAGCATTGTTTAAGACCCGTTGGGACTTCTGTCTCTCCTTGGGGCATTACATAGCCGAGATGTTGGGTATCTGTATGAAGATTCATTGCTACCAATCCAAAGTCGGTCCATAGCAGATCTCCTGGTTGTATAGTCACAGGTTCCTCTGCAGTATCGAGTCCACCGCGACGCTGAACGTCTACGTTCGTCTGAAACCAAGTCGTATATCCAAGCTCTTGCAACTTCTGGCGCATCCACCACCTAACGTCATCTGTTGTAGTGGTTCCTGGGGTAATTACGGAATTGGAGAAAGCCTCTGAAATTAGTGCATGGACCGATTCTTGAATCTTTCGGTACCTTGGTAGCATTTCTGGAATTCTGAGAGAAATATAGTTCATGGCAAGTTTAGGTTCACGTATGACTCGACTGCTATATGTTTCCCCAATTGCCTCAATTAGGGCTTCGTGCTCTCCCGTGTGCAGGCCATCTGAGAATGCCCATACAGGGTCAATATTGAGAACTATGTTACCTGGATCTCTATCTTCAATAAGTTCGCGAAGTAAATTCCATTGTTCATTGCCAACGAGTTCTGCGGTAGGTTGTGTTGGAGCGGGACGGGTTGACCGGAATGCTTGGAAAAGCCCTCCTTGACTGGTGCCACCAAGGGCTAGTTTTTCCACCGTCCCATCATCCCTTTTCGTGAACACGTAAATTGATCTGCGACGAGCGGCAAAGGTTGTCGGTGAGGTTATAGACCAAAAAACCGGATCTTCAGCGTACTCACGCATCGAAAGAATCCACATGTCAGTGTCGTACTCCAGCATTAATTGTGGCAGTACTCTTTCTAACCTGATCTTCAGCCACTCCTGTTGTTCAACTGCTTGTTCTCTCAGAGTAGGAAGGGGTTGATAAAATGCAGTAGAAATGCCTTCAGTTTGTTGAACGTTTTGGCAACTCATTGGCAATAAAATGAGTACCACTACTGCTATAGTTCTGATAAATGACATGGAATTAATCCGGCTTATAATTTTCTTATTTGTAGTCCACTCATAGTGCTACAACAACTGGCTTTTGCGCAACCTAAAAATGTTTTCGGGCTTTTGTCTGCCTAGGGTTTCTGTCCTATATTCATCCATTCTTTTTTCCACGTCCTCTTCGGTGAATGCGTTGATAATATGATTAGGCAGATAGCAAGAGTCAGTCAGTTCGCTGTGGTTTTGTCATTTGTGTGCCATTTCACGACAGTGGAAGGACTTTTTGGTCAAATCGTAGCAGTAGAAAAAGAAGAGAATATACGAGCTAGTGAGAACGGGGTACTGTTGGGACGGATGGCAGAGGGATCCGAACTGGAACTCCTCACTTCGAGAGATAACTGGTTAGAGGTAAATTTAGAAGGTTGGGTTTGGGAAGAATCACTTCAAGCAGTGGATACAGAAGATTTTGATTTGACGGTATCCGCTTCGGAAGGTGAAAACATTCGCAATAAGCCTCAAGGATTGATTGTTGGGCGACTGGAAAATGGCACTCTTCTAAAATCTGTTGAGAGAGTTTCTGGATGGATCCGTGTGGAAAGGAGGGTGTGGATTTGGTCCGAATCGGTCGATGTGCAGACGATGGATATGGAATCTGAAGCTGACAGTGCTAAAGTGGGTAAGATTGAAACTGAATGGTTAACATTAGGCGAAGGCCTGGCTGTATTAGACGGTCCGAACGGTGATACTTTGGTCAGGGCTCAACAGCCTTCTAGATTCGAAGTGCTCGCGAGACAGGGAAATTGGGCACAGATCAGTATTAACGGTTGGCTCTGGGCGCCAGAAACGTCTGAAGATATCGAGAGACTTCCAGTGCTGGTAGATGTGAATATAGATGATGTCTCAGGTAGATCAGACGAATTTGAAGGAAGGTTTTTGCAATGGGATCTGCAATTTGTAACGATTGAAAAGGCTGATAGAATACGCTCTGATTTTTATGAGAATGAAAAGTTTCTTGTAACAAGGCTGGCCAATACTGAGGATGATTTTATTTATGTCACTGTTTCTCCAGAATTTTTCCAAGAGGTGTTGTTTTTAAATCCGATGGATGAGGTCCGCGTTGTGGGACGTCTCAGAACAGCTTCTGAAAAACTAACGAATGCCCCCATACTGGAACTAATTTCATTAGAACGGAAAATACCTTAGAAAAGGTTGATCACTGATCTCAACAATGAACTCCTAAGGGTCTCTTTCTTTACTGACGTTGACCGTCCGAGAGTCCGATTTATCCTGCCTTGTAAGCCAGAGTCCTATTAGGATAACTACCGTCCCTATAAGTTGAGCTATGGATGGGATTTCTCCTAACCATACAAGGGCAGTGAGCAGGGCGATTACAGGAACTAAGTTCGAGAAGGCTGCTGTTCTCGGGGCACCGATTTTTTCCAGGCTGTAATTCCAGAAGTAATAGGCAATAGCTAGAGCCATGACTCCAGCATACGTAACCCCTATCCAAGATAGTATGGGAACGCTCTTCAAATCCATGGACCATAGTGACTGTGCTCCAGCGAGTACTAGGCCTGGTGTAGCTATACAAAGAGTCCATGTAGTTACAGCTAGGGCTCCATATTCACGTGTTAAATTCTGAGAACCGACAGTGTATGTGGCCCAAGTTATAGCGGATAACAGTACCAACAGGTCACCAACAGGGAGGTTCTCAGATAATGAAAAATTCTTGTCGCCTCCAGAAACAACAAAAAAGATACCAACCAGAGTGATTATGATACCAGCCCAAACCTCCACACCATAAGTCTCTTTATTTATGGTTGTGGCCAGTAGCATCGTCCATATTGGAACTGTAGCTAGAAGAAGCGAAGAGTTTCCAGCAAGTGTTTTATCGATACCGTAGATAAAGAGAAGCTGGTAAACGATGTTACCCAGGATGCCAAGTAAGATGATTTTTAGCCAGTGTTTTTGCTTGGGCATTGGGATAGGCCCTTTGAGCCTTAGCATGGTGAGGAGAACTAGGGCTGCCATAGGGAATCTGACGGCATTAAATGCTAATGGGTCAAAATAGACCAGGGAAACCTTGATTACTGAGAAATTGATACCCCAAATCAGACAAACAGTAATCAAAGCCAGATCATTCCATGGAATACCAGAGGAGATTTGTTTCCTAGGATGCTGGGATTGCGTCTTAACCAAGTAAGAGCCTTTCGATTTATAAGTGGCCCAAAGAACAATCCTTATACTTTTCCGAAAGATAGTCTTTAGTGTGTCCTGTTCCTATGACGTTGAAAACTACTGGATTATTCTTAGATGTCTACAGCAGGTTTTCATGATAAAGGGCCATTAATCCCTAATCTGCTTAGAGTTGTAATTATAGTAACTCAAGGGGATTCTTAAATTGCTAAATATGCTCCCATTAGGCATTATGGTGGCTACATTCAAAAACCCCGAGCAAATTGAAAGAACTATTCTGAAGCCCTTAATTCAAAAAACTAGGAACTAAATCAAATGGAAGTTTCATGAGAAAATTTTTGGATCATAATGGTAATTCTTGGATCGCAGTAGCTAAGGAAGACTCCACTATGGATTATAAAGGTCGCTATTATATGTACCTGCGAGAGGAAAGTGGGCCTGAGGGTAAAGGCCATGCACTTTCGGATGTCCGATGGAATAGCGAAGAAGTAGCCAGCAGAACACTTCAGACAATGTCCGATGTGGAATTGAGAAGGCGTTTAAGATCAGCCAGAGGACGAAGCTGAAGGTTGCCTAATCGTAAAAATAAACGAAGTAGACTTTTCAATTCACAGGAAACGTTTTGACTGGGTGTGTTATTGCCACTGTGTTCTTGGTGTTCTTTGAAAATCAGCAAGATGAGAACCGATGAGGTTTTCGATCCGCTTAGAAGAATTTGTGGATCGTAGTCCGTTGGAAATAATACTGAAAAGCAATTCCTCTTGATCTCTAGTTCTAACAACTCCAGTTAGTGCGGATACTCCTTCTATCGTACCCGTTTTGGCTTTTAAATTTCCTGCTGCAGGAGTTCGATACATCCTCCTCAGGGATCGTCCAGCTTCAGGGAGTGTTGAAAGGAAAGTCTGCCATTGACCACTTTTTGCTATGTGAGTAAGAAGCCGAATAAATGCTTCTGGAGTAGATTTATTGCTAGCTGACAAGCCGGATCCGTCACTGATTTCGATGTGTTGCCTTGGAATTCCCACTTCCTCTGTCAAGAATTTCCGTATTGTCTTGGTCCCTCCTTCAAATGATCCGTTTTCTCCGGTAATGCGTCCCATTGTTTTAAGTAAAGATTCTGCAAATAGGTTATGACTTTCGTAATTTAGTACTTTTAAGTATTCAAGTATTTCGGGAGAGACATGTTGCGATACTAACCGTGGAGATCGGACGATACTGTCTACTGAACTCTGGCGGGTTGATTTGGAGATCTTGGAAAGCTTTCTATTGTTGATTGATTTTGCACTCCCCCTTATCTCTATTCCATTAGAAAGTAGCACTGTCTTGAGTTCTGTGGCCGCTAGTAAAGCTGGGTCTGGGACGGTTAAACGTCTCCAAATACCAGGACTTCCAGTTCGGATCTGCCCATAAATATGCACCTCGGAATCGGGAGTTTCTCTATCTAGCCACAAGGGAGCTGTTGGCCGACCAGTTACGGTGCGTGCAGTATTATAGATGGGCAATGAGAAATCTTCATGATCATAATAAATATGGGGTATCGCACCAGTGATTGTAGCAGGAAGAATTTTCAGAGTGACTACATTTTCATTAATAGAAAGTGCTGAAACAGGAGCTGTAAACCAGTCGTTTAAATCCTTGTTATTCCACTCTGGTCCAATTTCAGGACCAGAAAAATAGGTTGCATCTCCTATGACGTCTCCATCAATAATTTTGACACCTGCTTGTTCCAGACTGACAAGAAAGTCTTGGTACATTTGAGCTTTATTTTCAGAAAAGCGCTCTGAAATTCCTGGGTCCCCAGTACCATATAGGATTAAATCCCCTTGTAGATGACCGTTTAGGATTGGCCCATCTTGATAGAGAAATGTATGATACCTGAATTTGGAGCCCATGTTATGTAAAGCGGCTGCCGTTGTGTAAAGTTTCATATTAGAAGCTGGAGACAACTTCTTGTCCTTGGCATGTGCAAACAGGGTGTCCCCGTTCTCGAGGGATACCACTAATACTCCCCAGGTTTCTGATCGTTGCTCACGAGGTGTAAGTAGGCCTGTTATACGATCCTTAAGTTGTCCAATTGCGGGATCAATCAATGCCTCAGGATCTTTTGTACAACAGTGAATGACACCGCTATTGGTGCTAATCGCAGATGCTTTAAATAACCCAACAAGAGGAAATGCCAAGACACACAAAAATAAGACGTTGCCTAAAATGATTTTTCTTGGAAGGTTCAGCATGAGTGCAACTAATTAGGGCTTCTAACTAAAGGAGTTTGGTTTACACTTCGGACAGTATCCGTTCAACTCAAGCTCATATCCAGTTATTGTGAACTCTCCAGCTTGGGTATGCACCCTGGAGAGTTCTTCTTTGCCTAATGTTCCTGGAATGTCACTCACACTTCCGCAACCGAGGCAGGTGGCGTGGTGATGAGGATCACTGCGGCAACAGTATCTACTGGATCCATCAACATGGCTGACTTTTTTTGCCAGGCCACATGATACTAGAGTGTCAAGGTTCTTATATACTGTGGCTAATGAAATGGAGGGAAGTAGTGATCGTGCTTCTAGATAGATGTTTTCTGCTGTTGGATGAGCTGCAGTTTTGGAAACTATACTGAATACAACGTCTCTTTGCCTTGTATAACGCTGGCTATGCTTTGCCAGAACTCTTCGAAAGTTGTTTTTAGTAGAACTGTCCATATCGTCTAGAGCCTCGTTTGAATCTCCAAATTGACCTGGTATGATAAACTAAGGTCAAAAGTAGATTGTCACTAGAGAAACAAATTGGCCTTGCTCAGAGCTGGTTATAATGCCTAGAATATTTTTCCTGAGAATACGTCAATTTTTGGAGAACAATGGAATGAATGCAAAGCCAAACAATCTGGACGCTCTGTTAGACGAAAAACGACAGTTTAGGGCTTCCGCTGAGTTCAGGAAGAAGGCAGTAGTGCGAGATAGAGGGATTTATGACAAAGCTAAAGACGATCGCTTGAATTTTTGGGAATCTTGGGCTGAAACATTAAAATGGAATGAAAAATGGCACACCGTTCTTGAATGGACTCCTCCCTATGCGAAATGGTTTTTGGGTGGAAGGATAAATGTTTCAGAAAATTGCTTGGATAGGCATCTGGACGAGGGCAGAGGTGACAAAACAGCTTTGATTTGGGAAGGGGAAAACGGAGAGTCCCGACACTACAGCTACCAGGATTTGCTTGAGGAAGTGTCCAGACTTGCAAATTCTCTGAAGTCATTAGGTGTGAAAAAAGGAGACAGGGTAGCGATCTATCTGCCAATGATACCTGAGGCTGCGATAGCTATGCTGGCTTGTGCTAGAATTGGCGCTCCTCATTCCGTTGTGTTTGGTGGGTTCAGCCCACAGTCACTAGGTGACAGAATTAATGACCTGGGAGCCACATGTTTAATTACAGCCGACGGTGGTTATAGGAGAGGTGGAGTTGTCCCATTAAAGATTAACGCTGATAAGGCACTAGAGTCATGTGCGACAATAGAGAAGGTTATTGTTGTAGCAAGAGCAGGACAGCCCACGGAAGAGTTTTCGGCTGAAATGCAGAACGGTAGGGATCATTGGTATCACGAACTAATCAGAGAGTCTGAATCTAACTGTCGCCCCGAAGTGATGGATTCGGAGGATCTCTTATTTGTGCTTTATACATCAGGAACTACTGGGAAGCCAAAGGGGATAGTTCACACTACAGGTGGATATTTAACGCAAGTGGCCGCCACTACAAAATGTGTTTTTGACCTGCAGGAAGATGATGTGTATTGGTGCACTGCAGATGTGGGTTGGATTACGGGCCATAGCTACATCGTTTATGGACCTCTTGCAAATGGGGCAACCGTTTTGATGTATGAAGGTGCTCCAGACTGGCCTGATAAAGGAAGGTTTTGGGAGATTTGTCAGAAATACAAGGTAAGTATCTTTTATACTGCTCCTACAGCAATCAGAGCATTCATGAAATGGGGAGAAGACTGGGTACGGAAATATGATCTATCGTCCCTACGCTTGTTAGGTACGGTTGGAGAACCAATCAATCCAGAAGCATGGATGTGGTACCACGAAGTCATAGGAGAGGACCGATGTCCGATCGTAGATACATGGTGGCAGACTGAAACTGGAGCCATCATGATCTCTTCCTTACCAGCGGTTTCCGAGACGCGTCCGGGAAGTGCAGGTGAAGCTTTTCCAGGAATTTCCACTGCCTTGCTTGATGAAGATGGAGAGTCAGTGAAGGCAGGGTTTTTGGCGATCACGGAGCCGTGGCCTTCGATGCTCAGAACCATATATGGGGATGATGAAAGGTATGAGGACACTTATTGGTCAAAATGGAACGGAATTTACTTTCCTGGTGACGGGGCTAAAATCGATGAGGACGGTTTTTTGAGCATACTAGGGCGAGTTGATGACGTTCTCAATACAGCAGGACATCGTATCGGTACCATGGAGGTCGAGAGTGCTCTTGTAGATCATCCATCAGTAGCTGAAGCAGCGGTTGTTGGAAAATTTCATGAGGTAAAAGGGGAGGCCATAGCAGCGTTTGTAATACTAAAAGAAAAATGGGATGCCTCTGATGAATTGGTGACGGATATAAGGAATCATGTGGCTAAGAAGATTGGTGCTATTGCCCGTCCAGATTCAATAGTCATAACTGCTGATCTTCCTAAAACGAGATCAGGAAAAATTATGCGAAGGCTACTCAAGGATGTAGCTGAAGGTAAAGCTTTAGGGGATACAACCACTCTAGCGGACCCTTCGGTAGTAGAAGGTCTTAAAAAGCAATATTTGTCTGGACAACAATAATTTTATGAGTCAGAAGAATTTCTTATTTTATTCATGGGCTTGTCTTTTATTTTCCTTGCTGGAATACCCGCATACACTGAATGAGGTTCGGTATTGCGGGTAGCTACTCCACAAGATCCGAGCATAGTCCCTTCCGCTATATGCACACCAGACATTACGGTGGCGTGATAGGTGATCCGCACTTCGTCACCAATTATAGTGACAGGAGTCTCAATTTTTTGTCCCTCCACTATATCGTGTGAATGACTGTAGATATTTGCAAAATCAGAGACTGAGGCACCATTACCGATTTGGATTCCACCTCGGTCATCGAGGAGAACGTGTCGGTGTATTATTACATCGTCCCCCACTTCCAGATTGTACCCGTATGACAATTTGACATAATGAAAAGCTTTGAAGTTTTTGCCGCACTTGTGAAAAATCCTCTTTGCGAGCATACGTCTAAACTTGACTCCCAGGTCTACATTTTCGGAGAGAGGACTTTGGTCGAACATCTCCCATAACCAAATAAGGGGTTTTACCCTGTAGTATCTCTGCAAATCTATATCAGCATAATATTCAGGTTCCAGAGTTACATTTCGCGGGTCTAGATTTGCAATCAATACTTTGTCAGAAAGACTGAGATCTTCTGGTTTTTTGTTAGTGAGTGTTGGGTAGTGGATATCAGTTAAAATCCTTTTACAGAGTTCGTAACGGTCGCAATCTTGGTTTTCTAACTCAGAGTCAATAGAGTGTAACCACTCACTGTACACTTGTTCGATTGAGGAAGGCAGAGTGACTAGCCGGTTTGGAAGAAATCTCATTTTATGTGACCCTCATTCATGGCTTTTGGACTATGATATCCTATTTGTTCATAGAGAAAACAATAGTTTTTTTCTGAGTAAAAGGAAACTGACAGTGTACTATCAGTTTTTCATGTTTTTCAAAAAGGGTTGACACCTAAAGTCATTCTCGGATAAAATTTTACATGAAACTAGAAACTATCGAAACGCCTGTTCGTTTGGCACTGCTGTGGTGGAGTGCTCGAGCGGGCGTTCGTCTTATCAATGGACTGGGCGTGGTATGGCTCTAATACTGAAAGAATCTCTGACATTCGATGATGTGCTCTTAGTACCTCAGCATTCGACTGTTCATCCGGAGGATGCTTCAGTGGTTTCCTGTCTTACTTCAGGAATTTCTCTGAATGTTCCGTTACTGACAGCTGGGATGGACACCGTAACGGAATCAGCTATGGCTATTGCTGCAGCTCGACAAGGTGGATTGGGAGTGATTCACAAGAACCTTTCTGTCGAAAAGCAGGCTCAAGAAGTTGACAGAGTTAAACGTTCCGAAAGTGGAATGATTAGAGATCCCATTACCCTCACTCCTGAAAAAACTCTTAGGGATGCCCATCAATTAATGAAACGCTTCTCTGTTTCTGGCATACCTATTGTTAGGCAAGATGGTTTGTTGTTGGGAATTATTACTAATAGAGACCTGCAGTTTGAAACCGATTTAGATCGAGAAATTCAGCGGGTAATGACTTCAGATAAGTTGGTGACCGCACCAGTAGGCACCACCTTGGAGGATGCGGAAAGGATCCTGCATCAGTACAGGATAGAAAAACTTCCAGTTGTTGATGACGATGGTATTCTTCAGGGTCTTATAACAGTTAAGGATATCAACAAGAGACGTTTATATCCTGATGCTTGCAAAGATGGTCATGGGCGTTTACGGGTAGGCGGTGCGATAGGGGCTTCTGAACCCGATCTTGATAGAGCTGCATCTCTAGTGGAAGCTGGAGTAGATGTCTTAGTGATTGACACAGCTCACGGTCATGCGGAGGGGGTGCTAAGGGCGGTCGAACGAACAAAATCTAGTTTTCCAAAAGTGGATCTGATTGCAGGGAATGTTGGAACGAAAGAGGGAGCCAAAGCACTACTGGATAGGGGTGTTGATGCAATCAAAGTAGGAGTTGGCCCCGGATCCATCTGCACCACTCGTATTGTGACTGGAGTAGGGCTTCCCCAGTTGACGGCCATCATTGATGCCGTTGAAGGAGTCAACGGACAGGTGCCGGTGATTGCAGATGGAGGAATTAGGTATTCCGGAGATCTGGTCAAAGCCTTAGCGGCAGGTGCAGATTCTGTAATGATAGGTTCAATGTTTGCGGGGACTGACGAATCTCCTGGCGAGAGTTTCTTGAAGGAGGGTCGGCGTTTCAAAACAGTTAGGGGGATGGGGTCACTCTCAGCGATGGAGGCGGGGTCGGCAGATAGATATTTTCAAGATTCAGGACTAGAAAAAAAGAAGTATGTACCTGAAGGAATAGAGGCTAGAGTGCCATATAAAGGGCCAATGTCAGATACAGTGTTTCAGTTGGTGGGAGGATTAAAGAGTGGAATGGGTTACTGTGGAGCCGCTTCCATCAAAGAACTGCAAGAAAAAGCTACTTTCGTTCGGGTCACTTCGGGTGGCTTGAGAGAATCACATCCCCATGATGTTACCGTAACACGAGATGCCCCCAACTATCATCTCTAAGCGTTATATAATTTGGTTTTTGAGCTATACGTGGACTATAGATGAAGAGTGATTCTGCGCTGGTTTTAGCATTGTTTTGTCTCCAGTTGCCAGTAGTTCTGTCAGGGTGTAACCGTAATTATAGCAATGGTCTGCCACCAGCATTGTCCCCAGACATTGAAATCAATACTGAAGAAATATGGTACCAGGATTTAGACAATCTTTTTGTGCTTCCCAAACCGCCTAAATATTTTTTTGATCCGATTGTAGACGGTGAATTTTCTAGGGATAGAGTCCTCGCTGAAGTAACCGATTGGTGGATTGAATATTGGACTAACAGGGGTTCTGGTGATTTTGCTATTTACCTGAAAAGAATGGCACGCTATTCAAGAATAATAGATTTGAGGATTGAGTCTCTTGAACTCCCTTCTTCATTAAGATATTTGCCTATTATAGAGAGTGGTTTCCGACCAGAAGCAACGAGTTCTGCAGAAGCTACGGGATTGTGGCAATTCATGCGGGCTACCGCTAGAGAGGCAGGCCTTAAAGTGTCAGCAATTCTGGATGAAAGGAGAGATCCAGTTCGTTCAACTGAAGAGGCTCTCAGAGTTCTTAAGGATCACCACGAACGTTTTAGTTCCTGGTATCTCAGTCTGGCAGCTTACAATGCCGGACCTTCCAGAGTGGCTAGATTGATAAGAGAGCATGCTCCACTAAGTCCTTTGGGGGACAGTTTATATTTAGCCATATATCCTTTTCTTCCGAAAGAGACACAAGAGTTTGTCCCCAAGTTTATAGCGGCAGCAACAATTGCAAGGTCTCCCAGTAGTTATGGATTTGATCCAGTACAAGCTTCAGAAGTTTTGTTTGACGAGGTTGTACTGACAGATGCAACCTCGGTGGACGTAATAGCTCAGGCGGCAGAAACGACACAACAAGTAATCGAGGAGATGAATCCGCAACTCATACGAGGCTTTACTTCTCCAGGGAGCGAAACGCGAATTATGCTTCCTCCAGGGAAAAGTGAGGTTTTTAAAAGAAATTACCAACTGGTTCCAAAAGATGAGAGGCTTAGTGTATTGGAGCATCAAGTGATCCGCGGGGACACTTTAGGTCATATAGCCTTACGATATGGAGTGTCGGTTTCAGTTTTATTGGAGGCTAATCCTGGAGTGCAAGCTACAAGGCTTAGAATAGGATATTGGCTTAAGGTACCAGCTCAACAAGATTGAGCAGATATCTCTAAGAATTGTTAAGTATTTTATGGATTGATGAATCAGATAGATATCTCGCCTTGCATATATTTTGCTGTTTCTCCTCCGATCATTACTCTCTTCCCATGAAGTTCACATCTGAGTTTACCAGATCTAGTAGACAGCTGTTGAGCTAAGAGTTTTTCTTTGCCCAAAATTCTTGACCAGTATGGAATCATCAGTGTATGTGCAGAGCCTGTTACTGGATCTTCATTTACTCCTGTTTGTGGAAAGAAACATCTGGAAACAAAATCTACTTTGTCACCTGGGGCACTTACGATCAGGCCTCTGGAATCTAGCTTAGATAATCCCTCAAAGCTGGGAAGTATGTTTTTGATAGTATC
>Ga0315332_10000845_pt1 | contig 15324 bp, 12 predicted proteins | sample M110034915metaG_FD_203455 | JGI IMG/M metagenome (GOLD analysis project Ga0315332, IMG submission 203455) | Ammonia-oxidizing marine archaeal communities from Monterey Bay, California, United States - M1 100m 34915 | ecosystem: Environmental > Aquatic > Marine > Intertidal zone | place: USA...
CGCGCTATGGCTCACTTCCGCTGATCGCTAGACTTGGTTGTCACGATCAAAAGTACTTGCACGGAGAAAGACTATGCCGTCAGGAAACGCCTGCCCGGTCACCGACTCCGCAGAAAGCAATCGGCGTGCATTTCTGGCGTCCGCTGGGGCGTCGCTTGCCGTGATTCCCGCGCTGGGCTCCGTCCGTCAAAATCCACGAAAGAAGGCCCGGATTGCCATTACCTTTGATCTGGAGATGAGCCGCCAGTATCCCACAAGAGAAAATATGGAGTGGGATTTTCAGAAAGGAAATCTGAACGAACAGACCAAACAGTATTCACTGGACGCCGCCAAACGAGTCCATGACCGCAGCGGCCTGATCCATTTCTTCTGTGTTGGTCGTGTCCTGGAACAGCAGGACGTCAGCTGGCTGCGACAGATTGTCGAGATGGGTCATCCGGTCGGCAATCACACCTATGATCACGTCAACATCTGGACGAAGGACGTCCGAAAAGTGCAGTTCCGGTTTCAGCGGTCGCCGTGGCTGGTCGCCGGCAAGTCTGTGGAAGACATCATTCAGGAAAACATACGCCTGGCGTCCGCCGCAATGCAGCAGCGGCTGGGAATTACGGCCGACGGATTCCGCAGTCCAGGCGGCTCTCATGCGGCTCTCAACGGGCGCGAAGACCTGCAGCAGTTGCTGTTGTCGCAGGGTTTCGAGTGGGTTAGTTCCGGATATCCGGCGCATAAGTATGGGGCGCCTCAGCAGCCGCCCGGTAAGGACGTTTACGGCTCTATCGTGGACGCCATGGAATCGGCTCAGCCCTACCGGTATCCCACCGGCCTGGTGGAAATCCCGATGAGTCCCATCAGCGATGTCGGGGCATTTCGGACCAGTCGGTGGAAACGTGAATACTTTCTGAAGTCCATTGAACAGTGCATCAATTGGGCCATCGACAACGGCGGCGTATTCGACTTCCTGTGCCATCCTTCCATCATGTACGTGGAAGATCCAGGATTCGAAGTTGTGGATCACATTTGCAATCTGGTTGAAGGCGCTGCGGATGCCGCGGAACTGGTAAGTCTCGGCACCATTGCATCGCACGTACCGTGAACGAATGTACTGAACGGGAGTACGGGATGAACGGTAAATCAACACCAACGACCCACAGCCCGCAAACCGTACACAGTCTGACCGGTCGCCGACCCGTTCAGATATGCCTGTTGTTGGTCATTTCACTTCGGGTGGCAGCGGCTGACGAGCCTCGAGTATACCGGAACAAGCTCGTACCACTGCAAAACGCTGAACCGTTACTGGCCGACTATCCCGAGTTCGTGGAACCGATAAACGAAGTGGGGCGTTTTGAAGCGCCGTTGCTGGTTGACGATGACGACGCCGACCTGAGTGTTCGTGCATGGCGATTTTCATATAACGCTCGGGGCATTATCGAAATGCCGAATCGCCTGAATTCCAGACACACAGCGGTGATCATGGTCCACCCGTGGGGCATTGACGATGGTCAGGGCTGGCGAACTCCGGATCCGGCGGGCGCCGCGGACTTTTGCACGCCGGAAAAAAATCATCTGGCGGGGAAACACACACGCAAAGTGATTGACCCCTTCCTCGAACGAATGAGGCCCAAAGTACCGTTCATCATGTACAGCCTGATCGGCAACGTGGATCCGATTCGCAAGAAGCTGTATCGCACGCTTGACTATACTCCGACTCCGGAAGAACGCACCACGGCAAAACGACTCCTGGCCGAAAAACTCAACGCTTTTGACTACAGCAGCAAACCGTTGCCCGCCAGGTTCCAGCTGTCTCAGCAAACACCGGTCATTGACTATTTCCGCAGCTTCCCGGGACTCACCGCACACAACGACTTCAACGGCGCCGGCTTCTGGCAATTGCCTGTTCCCGTTCACAGCAGCGTCACCGCGGAACCGGAGGACGTGCTGATCTTTGACGTGGAAGGCTACGATCCACTGAAAAAATTTCTGCAGCGACATGATATTCGCCACATTCTGCTGACCGGTTATGCCACCGACATGTGTTTTTGCCGGACGACCGCGGGCTATGAAAACCTGTCGAAAGACTTCAACGTCTTCCTTGTTGGCGACGCGACTCTGGCGACGTTTCCCGCCAACGCTACCCCGCGTTATGCCACCAACGCTCACATATCGTTCGCCTCGATCAATCACCTGATCACTCAGGTTTCCTGGGTCACATCGTTAAACTAGCCGCAACGGGTCAGAGCCTTACCGGATGTCGTCGAGCAAGCTGCTTTGCCGGCAAAAAACAGCATTTTTGACTGAATGACAAGGCCGCACAGAGTGTGCGGTTGTTCCGGCGGGAAAGCCTCCGTAAAATCCACCGCTCTTACCCAGATTGACACTCATTGAAGAGGTCGTGATCGTCCGGTAATGTGGAATGGTCGGGATGTTCAGTCGGAATGATGGGGTCCTGATCCTGCACGGCCCATAGGTTTCTGAGACCAAATTGAATTCACGGTGGAACGGTTCACACAAAGTCGTTGATAGTCGATCGAATAATGAGACTGCCGGGATCGGGCAACCACGCGGATGATTCGTTCAATGGATTAGCGCCACCCCACAGCTTCGTTTTCGCACCGCTCCACATACCGTGGACGTGCCGCCTCCGATCAACTGACTGACTTGAGCATCGTCGTGAGAGTCTGCAGCAAAATTCTGCAGAAGGAAAGAGAACTTGAGAGCGATCATTAGTGACATTCACGGAAACCTTGAAGCCCTTGAAGCGGTCCTAGCGGACATCGAATCGAAAGGCGTCAAGGAAGTGTTCTGCCTGGGCGACATTGTCGGGTATGGGCCGAACCCCTGCGAATGCATCGATCGGGTGATTGACCTGGACATGTGTCTGCTCGGAAACCACGATCAGGCGGCGTTATTCGATCCGGAAGGATTCAACGCGGGCGCAGAGCGAGCGATTTTCTGGACGCGGTCCGTCCTTGAAAAAGCGAAAGGCCCCAAGGCTGAATCACGCTGGGAGTTTCTGGGAGAGCTCAATCGACGTCACTTGAGCGACGACGAAAAGACGATGTACGTACACGGTTCTGCTCGCAATCCGTTAAACGAATACGTCTTTCCCGACGACATTTACAACCAGGTGAAGATGGAAAAAATCTTTGCCCTGGTGCCACAGTACTGTTTTCAGGGACACACTCATATTCCCGGTGTATTTACGGAAACACTTGAGTTTCTGGATCCCAAGGAAATTGATTCGAAGTACGAACTTGGAAATCAGAAAGTAATGATCAATGTGGGGTCCGTCGGACAGCCACGGAATAACGATTCCAGATCGTCCTATGTGACCGTTGACGGAAACACGGTGACGTTCCATCGCGTTGACTACAACATCGATACGACAGCCGACAAGATTTACAACACCCCCGAACTGGACAACTTTCTGGGTGACCGCCTGCGGGAAGGGCGGTAAGGCAGCGACAAATTGCTGCTCCGTCCGGAGCAGTTCTCGACAGCATCAGGCCCGGAGAACCTTATTGCTGCTTTGTCTGTTCGTCAAACGTACGTCAGCAGCTGAGTCAAACGGCTTGTTTTTCGCGAGCAACTGGTCGCCATTGGCGGTTAGCCTGACGATTTCCTGGAAAACCCGGCTGATTTGCCGGAACCAAGCAGGTCAAGATTCACGGACGGAATTTCCGGCGGTATTCTCCTGACTCGTCATTCGACAAATTCTCACCCAGGAACTCATGGTTCCCGGCGAATCACAGCTGTTTTGTCCGGCCATATGGCCGTCGTGTTTTTTACGTCCCCCGCGCGCACAACTGAGCGAATTCGCTCTGGTCAAGCGAAATCACTTCGCGAAATCGTCTTATGGACAACCGACGTTTTGTCACATTTCTGGTCTGCTTCTTCGCGTTTACATATCTGTACAACGGGCTGATTGCTCCCAGATTATTTCCGAGGCCTGAAAAACGGCCGGTGCCGGCCGTTGTGGAAAACAACGATGCGGCTGATCCGACATCTGACACAGATGGGAGCGAGACCCCGGACTCAGCCGATCCGCTGGTCGCCGAAAAGGATAATGAAGCGCCAACGGTCGCAATGGACAAGGGGCCGGCCGTTTTTCCGAATGAACGTGTGGTGATCGGTTCACTGGATCCTACAAGTGGGTTCTTACTGGAAGTCCGGCTGAATTCAGCAGGCGCCGCCATCGAATCGGTTCAGCTGTCCGATCCCGCATTTACGGAATTGACCGACATAAACAAACAGTTGGTCGTCGTAGGGAACAACGCAACCGACGACCGCACGTTTTCCACAGCGATTACCACGATTGATGAACAGCTCGCGAAACACCAACTGAAGCTGGAAACAATCGACTGGGAAGTGGTGACGGCGGATGAACGCAGTGCCACCTTCTCATTTGAGGCACCCGACCATTCGCTACGTGTCGAGAAAACGTTCCGTCTGCAAATGACTGCTTTTCCCGCGGAACAAATGAGGGATGCGTTTCTGACAGACGCTGCCGGCTTTACGATCGAGACGGAACTAAAGGTTACCAATCTGTCATCCAAGCCTCAGGCATTTGAGTATGAACTGCAGGGTCCGGTCGGAGTCGTGCTGGAAAATGTTGAGCACACGCGCAAGTATCGCGACATCAAGATTGAGTTTGTCGGTGAAGAAGACGACGTCGTACTCGGCGCAAAAGCTCTGAACAAGCTGTACGAAGCCCACATCGACGCTGCTCGTGGTGCCGGACAGGGGATTTCTGAAGACGAGATTCGCCAGAAACTAAAAACGAATGATTCGTGGACGGGCGTATTTCGCTATGCCGGTATCGACGTGCAGTTTTTCGCGGGACTGGTTGCGCCGCTGGATGACCGTCCGGAAGCTGAGCGACTTGCCAATAAGTGGATCGATCGAACATATCCTGTGATGGTGCAGCAGGACCGTATTGACGTCAATCAAAGCGATATCAGTTTTCGTATGGCATCATCGCCGCAGAGTCTGCCCGCAAAGGGTGACAGCCTCGTCCACAAGTATGCTTTCTTTGTGGGACCTAAGCGAAGCGAACTGCTTGATCCAAAACCAATGGAAGCCGATCAGGTCCTGGACTACGGATCGTGGTTCGGATTCATCGCTCGCGGCATGCACCGCCTGCTGTCGTGGTTCTATAGCTGGGGAATGCCTTATGCACTGGCAATCATCTGCCTGACGGTCCTGGTTCGCGGCTGTATGTTCCCGCTCTCCCGCAAACAGGCAATCAGTGCTGCCAGGATGAAGGATCTTCAGCCGAAGATCAACGAGCTGAAACTGAAGTATGGCGAAGACAAGGAAAAGATGGCCAAAGCCCAGATGGAGTTGTGGCGCAAGCACAACATCAATCCGCTGGGCGGATGTTTTCCGCTGTTGTTTCAGTTTCCCATCTTTATCGCTTTGTATACGTGTCTGAATACCGCTGTCGATCTGCGGTTGGCGCCCTTCCTGTGGATTGAAAATCTGGCAGCACCGGACGCCCTGTTTCGAATGCCGGCGGCACTGCCGATTCTCGGACAGGACTTCAATCTGCTGCCGTGTATCACGGTCGTGTTGTTCTTTATCCAGCAGAAGCTGTTCATGCCGCCACCGACAGATGAACAACAGGCGGCGCAACAGAAGATGATGAACTTCATGACATTATTCTTTGGGTTCATGTTCTGGCACATGCCCGCAGGACTGTGTCTGTATTTCATCGCCTCCAGTATGTGGGGAATCGCTGAACGAACACTGCTTGGAAAGACAAGCACCTCGACAGAGGCCACAACCGAGCCGTCCGTCACGGTAAAGGATGTCGGTTCTGCCAGGGGCGTACCCAATAAGAACGGTGCGCAAGCTAAAGCACCGGCAACGGAGAAGAAACAGGGCTTTTTCCAGAAGTTAATGGAGGCCGCCGAAACAGCACAGAAGCAGGCGGAAAAAACAAAAGAGAAACAAAACAAGAGCCGGAAGAAAAAAGGCCGCTGAGCGATCGCTGTTGCGACGACGTCATCGGGGACAGGATTCCTTTTCGAGAACTGCTGGGGCCCCCCGCATGCTGTGCCTGCAGCGGATACAGACTCCTGACCGTCTTTGTTGACCCCCCCGTTCCTCAACTGTCATCGACATGCCGCTGGACCTGCAGGATACGATTGCTGCGATTGCTTCGCCGCCTGACGCGGCGGAACGAGGCATTATTCGAGTCAGCGGCAGCGACGCCGCCAGCATTGCCAAGCAGTTGTTTTGCGCGGACGATAGTGCTGCCGACTGGCCGAACAGTCGTCTGCCAGTGCGTATCGCCGGAACGCTGGTGATCCCGTCGCTGAGCACGCCGCTGCCGACGGCTTTGATGCTCTGGCCGACGTCCCGCAGCTACACGGGACAGCCGATGGTCGAATTTCATACTATTGGGTCGCCACCTTTACTGGGTGAAACGCTGGAACAAGTCATTACGTGCGGCGCTCGTTCAGCCAATCGTGGTGAATTCACGTTTCGGGCCTTTATGGCGGGAAAGGTGGATCTGGTGCAGGCAGAGGCGGTCCTCGGAGTAATCGACGCCGCAGATCACAAAGAACTGCAGGTCGCTTTAACACAGCTCGGCGGGGGAATTACGTCCAGACTGGTTGCCGTGCGTTTGGAGATTCTGTCATTACTGGGAGATCTGGAGGCCGGTCTTGATTTTGTGGAAGAAGATATCGAGTTCATTACAAGACGGCAAATCTGTGACCGACTGACGGAGTGTATCACCGGCCTGCAGCAGTTGACCGGCGACTCTGTGGCACGACTTCCCTCGGGATACCGGCGTAGAATCATGCTGGCCGGTTTGCCGAACGCGGGCAAGAGCACTCTGTTTAATCGGCTCGTCGGCGCCCGACGGGCAATCGTTTCGTCGACCCCCGGAACCACGCGCGACTATCTCACCAGTATGGTCAGCATTGGCAGCATGGATGTTGAAATTGTTGACACAGCCGGATGGGAAACAGCGGCGGATCTCGTGATGGAGCGCGCGCGTAATCTGAGTTCGGAACAGTTGACAGTAAGTGATCTGGTTCTGTGGTGTACGGCTGCGGATCTGGACGAGTCCGGGACCCTGGAAAACGTCCGTCTGCGAGCAGAGGCCGCTGACACAGGCGTCAATCTGCTGGACATCGTAACTCGTTGTGACCTGAGAAACGTCGAAGGCGGGGCAGCAACCGTCGTGAGTCCGAGCAGCTGCCGCGTGAGTGGTCACACGGGGGATGGAATACAGGGGTTGATCGAGCAACTTCAGCAACAATTGGCCGCTGATCGATCGTCTCGCCCGGAATTGCTGTCATCCACATCAGTACGGTGTCGCGAATGCCTTGTCAGAGCGACGCACGCCATGCAAACGGCAATTTCAACAGCCAAAGCGAACGCGGGAGACGAAGTGATTGCTCTGGAATTGCGCGACGCTCTGCATCAGCTGCGTGTGATTCTGGGTGAAGTCTATACCGACGACATCCTGGACCACATTTTCAGCAATTTCTGTATCGGAAAGTGACACACTGCATCTCACCGCCGAAAACGATCACCTAAGAAGTGCTGCGTCAGGCTGCTGACCCTGTCCCGAGACGCATCCAGCAGAACGGCCACCACGATGACGCAGCCCGTAGTGACGTATTTCGCACCTTCGCTGACGCCCATCTGAATCAGTCCGGTTTGCAGAACGGCGATGATCAGCACACCCAGAAAAGTATTGATCATCGACCCGCGTCCACCCATCAGACTGGTGCCGCCTATCACGGCCGCTGCGATGGCTGAAAGTTCAAATCCGATCGCAGCATTCGGATCGACGGTCGACAGCCGAGACGTCTCTACGACGCCGGCAGCCCCGGCCAAAGCGCCGCACACGACGAACGCTCCGATTCGTATCCAGGCCGTGTTCACGCCGCTGAGGCGGACAACCGTTTCATTGAATCCGATCGCCATGCAGTACCGGCCGAACAACGTCCGATGCAGTACAAACTGCGAAACAAGCACCAGACCGAAGGCGAACAGAAATGCCGGCGAGACTCCAATGTCGGCTATGCGTCCGCCAATGAACTGAATGCCCGTGGACTGATCCAGATAAACAGACGTCGACTCAGTAAGTACGTAGCCCAGTCCACGCGTGATCTGCAACACTCCCAGACTCACGATGAAGGACGGTAGACCGGCGCAGACACTTACGGAGCCGCTGATCAGCCCGCAGCAGCCACCAGCCAGTACGGCTGCCGGGACAGCCAGCCAGATGGAAACATCATGCTGGACGATCAGCACCCCCAGCACCGAAGCAGTGAATGCCAGCACGGCCCCGACTGCCAGATCGATGCCACCGGTAATCAGTACGAATGTCATACCAACGGCAACCAGCGTCAGCGCCGGGATCTGATTTATGATGGCCGTCAGAGTAGGAACGGTAAGAAAGTACTGCGTCTGCGCGCCAAAAAATGCAACCAACAGGGCCAGAACGAGCAGCAGGCCCAGGTACTCGCCGACCAGCAGCCGCGTGATTCTGTTCCGAAAGTCAGAGAACATGTTTACTTCCGGCAATGTATGTCTCATGCCATGCGGGACGCCTATTGGTTGTCGTCCTGATCAGTTTTGAGGTGCCTGCGAACGAACCCAACGGCCCGCTGGCTGACGTTTCCACCGGCTCCGGCAACCGCATGATTGGCGCCCTTGACGACAAAGAGCTCTGCATTGCCCCCGGCAGCCTGCAGATGTTCATGCAGTTTGCTGGCATGCCGCACGGGAACGATAACGTCATTGTCACCGTGTACCAGCAGAATGGGCGGGTCATCCTTCGTAACGAAACTAATCGGAGACACATCCGCTTTTGCAGCGCTCGACATTTCCAGGGCAGGTGTGCCGGGCTCATAACCCAGCAACTGTCGGTAGGCCGGATGTTTGTGTTCGATCTCGGCTAACAGCGACCAGTCTGTGGGACCTGCGAAACTGACGGCGCACGCGGCTCGCGACGACTGTCGTTGAACCGGATCCGACGATGACGGGTCTGCAGTGTCGTCATGCAAAGCCAGCCATAACGACAGATGCGCCCCGGCAGAGCCACCGGTCACGCCAATGCGGTTAGTGTCGATATTCCATTGCTGCGCCCTGCTTCTGACAAACTGCATCGCTCGCACGCAATCATTCACCTGAGCGGGATGAGGAGCGACATCAGTGAATCGGTACTCAACAGATATAACGGACAACCAGCCTTCATTGACAGCGGATGTGAGCCACCCCGGCAGACGATTCTTCGAACCGGCTCTCCATCCACCGCCGTGAATGTACAACATTGCCGGTACCGGCCGGTCAGATTTGGCAAGATAGGCGTCCAGCCGCTGCGCCTGGTGATCAGCAGCATACGCAACGTCCATATGCACCGTTGGTGCGTCTGCCGAAGACGCTGCGCCACCGCTCAATAATGCCACGCAGAGAAGCAGACTTGCCGATCGAAGTCGTCGCATCATGACTTGAGTGCTTTCCATTCGGGGAATTACCGGACATGCCCTGCGGCGAAAACGAGCAGCACTACCCTGAGTCCACAGGAAGAGTCTGGCGGTAATTGCAGCATCTGTCATCCGGGAAGGGGTGAAGATTCTGATGTGACACACTACTTGCCCTTCGGCTCGCTTCGCCTCAGCTGACCTCCTGCGTCTTCACATCCGGAATTGCCCGCCCATGCGGGTCTTCGGCTGACTGAGACAGATCTTCGGTAATTTGCTGCTGTACGCCCGGGCCAATGAAATGTTCCATGTCTTCGGCGGGATCGTGCAGGTGGTCGGGCGGAAGATTGAAGTTCTCCTTGAGGTACGCTTCCCACAGACGGTGAGATCGGACCATCGACCGTGCATACCGAAGCCCGGTTTCGGACAGCGACATGACAGAACCGGCCTGCTGCAGCAACTGCCGCGACAGCAGCCACCGCAGTGCTGCCATGGACATGATTCCACCGCCGGCCAGTGCATAGCATTCTGACACCGATGCCTGCACCAGACCGTCCGGCGCGTCGGAACGCTCCTGCCGTCGAAACAGTCCGGCCAGCACGTCTTCTGCACAGATTCGGACGCGTAGTCGCGCCGTTCGTATCAGTCTGCCCAACAGGCCGTTCCTGGGAGACACGACGATGGCGATCAGCAGTTCCGCGCCGGCGACCACCGCCGTCAGTCCGGCGGCCGAGGAATTCCAGCGCAAGGCCAGCAAATAGCCGATTGTTGTACAGGAAATGCCAATCAGACAGGAAAGCACCAGCATGGTGGACAGTCGATCGGTCAGCAGACGAGCGATCGCCGCCGGCACGATCAACAAAGCAACGACCAGCAGACCAACGACTTCCATTGCTGACACCGTGACAATTGCCACGACTGTTGTCAGCAGATAGTGCATGACAGTCGCGCTGAATCCCAGTGTAACTGCCAGCGTCGGGTCAAACGAAGTCAGACGAAGTTCCTTCCAGAAGACTGCCAGCAGCAGCAGCGTGATCATCAGGGTCGGAACAAGGCTGCGAAACGACTCGGGCACCAGCCAGCCAAATACCGGATGCAGATTGACTCCGGCAAACGCAAGATCGCCGAACAGTACACAATCCAGATCCAGATGAACGTGTTTTGCCTGCGACACAACCACCACACCGAACGCAAACAGTGATGTAAAGACAATGCCAATACTGGAATCTTCCGGCAGCTGTGCAGCTTTGTGAACAAACTGAGTCATCACAGCAGTCACCATTCCAGCGGCCATTGCTCCCAGCAACATCGGAACCGGATCGACTCGGCCAGTCACCAGGTAAACTCCAGCCGTACCGGCAAGCACCGAGTGGCTCAGTGCATCGCCCAGAAGACTGATACGACGCAGCACCAGAAAACAACCGGACAGTGAACAGCAGACAGCACACAGTGCACCTACAGCCATCGTCCAGAATGCGTTCTGCACGTCCGTTGCTGGAAGCTCCAGCATCTCTGCCAGTTGCGTTGTCAGGCCGTCAAACGGAATCGGGACACCACGACCCGGCAGCACTGCGTTCTCGGAATACGTCTGAACCATCAGGAGATCTCCTGGGCAGAACCCGGCGATCCGGATGTGGTCGGCGCGGGGGGTTCGGCAGCGTCCGATTCGACCCACGGCAGAAATGATTCCAGGTCTGTCACCTCACGTGACTTCCACAACAGTCCACGGTGAGGAGCAAGAACCCAGGACAGAACAAAAATCGCGGTTGATGTCAGCACGATCAAGGGCCCGGTCGGCAGACCGTCATAACGGGCGCTCAACAGCGTCCCGGTGACTCCGGAGATGCCGCCGATAACGCACGCAATCATCATCATTCGGGAAAGCCGGTCGCTCCAGAATCGAGCGGCCGCAGGCGGAATGATGAGCAGCGCAGCAGTCAGCACGACCCCGACGGCCGGCAGACCGACAACCACTATGACCGCAGTCAACAGCATCAGCAACACATCCAGTCCTGTCGCCGACCAGCCCTGAACCTGGCAGAATTGTTCGTCAAAGCTAAGCAGCTTCAGCTCCTTGAACAGCATCACCACAATAATCACGGTGACCGCAACAACGACGGCAATCTGCTGAACATCTCCTTTCAGCATTGTCGCCGCCTGTCCGACGATGAAGGACTCCAGATCCGCACCGGAGTCGTTGCGGTGGGTATTCTGAATAGAACGAGTCAGGGCAATGCCACCGCCGTAGAACACGCTCAGCACGATCCCCTGCACAGCATCGTCGCGGAGCCGCGTAAATCGTTTCAGCATCGAAACCGTCACTGCTCCCAGCAGACCGCTCAGCAACGCACCGCTCAAAAGCACGATTATGGAACGAGACTGAAATGCCAGAAACGCCAGACACAGACCAGGCAGGGCTGCATGCGCGACAACGTCGCCCGCGAGTGCTCGACGCCGCAGCACGGCAAACGTGCCGACCATCCCGGCAGCGATGCCAAGCAGCAACGTGCCGGTAAGTACGATTTGTGTCTGAGTGATAAACATACGCTCAGACCGCCACGTCTTTGAGATGTGATGAATCAACCGGGGTCCCGCCAGAGTCCCTCACGTTGTACCCGCATCCCCATTTCCGCCCAGAAAGACACATTACTCTGTCTCCACTTGTTTCTGCACAGCATCGGCCATGGTATCGAGAATCGACAGTCGGCCCCCGTACGTGGCCTGAAGATTAGCTGGGGTGAACGTCGTGGCCACGGGACCTGATGTAACAATGCGAACGTTCAGCAGTACAACTTCGTCAAAATATTCAGAGACGGTTCGCAGATCGTGATGGACCACCACAATGGTACGGCCTTCGTCACTCAGCGACTGCAGCAGCTTAAAGACAACGCGCTCGGTGGCCGCGTCCACCCCCGCCATCGGTTCATCCATGAAATACAGTTCCGCCTGCTGAGCAAGTGCCCGCGCCAGAAAGACTCGCTGCTGCTGTCCACCCGACAACTGACCGATTTGTCGCTGGGCAAAATCCTGCATGCCAACCCGCTCAAGGCACTGCATCGTGAGGTCTCGCTGCACGCCGCCGGGCCGCCGAAACCACCCCAGCGAACCGTAGGTCCCCATCAACACCGTTTCGAACACACTGATCGGAAAATCCCAGTCCACACTGCCTCGCTGAGGAACGTAGCCGATACGTGTCAGTTGACTACTGATGGGCGCACCCCATGCACGAACAGCGCCGCTGACCATAGGGACAAGCCCCATCGCCGCCCGAATCATGGTGCTTTTTCCGGCTCCGTTCGGCCCAACGATGGCAACCAGTCCCGGATTGCGCAACGTCAGGTCGATATTCCACAAAACGGGACGCCGGTCGTAAGCGACCGTCATGTCGTGGATGTCAAAAATGGCCGAATTCGTATTCTCCGCGGACTCCGTCACTGGGGATCCCCTGCCTCCGTTGGCGTGTCAGACTGCGATGGATTCGTATCTGAGTTCGGAGCAGCTGGACCAGTATCAGTCTTCGTCGCTCCCAATGCATTTGTGATCTGTTGGATGTTGTGCAGTAACGCACCGGCCAGCGTTTCCTGCTCTGTTCCCTCGGGGCCAGCCGTGTCTGAATACAGCCGACCTCCGATGCGCAACATGTGTTGCCGAGCTTCGCATCCGGCAACCAGAGCAGCAATGTTTCTGTCGGATACACTTTGCTCAGTAAAAACAGCAGCGATCCTGTTTTCGACTAGAAGTGTGACAAGTTCATCAACGCGACGCAGCCCTGGTTTGCTCTCGGTCGAAATCCCCTGAACGGCTTCCACACGAAACTCAAAGGCTCTGGCGAAATACTCGAAGGCATCATGAGCCGTAACAAGCACTCGACGTGGCTCAGGCACTGAGGCAATGATTTTCGCACCCTCGATTCGGGTCGCCCGCATGAGTGTGGCAAATGCGTCAGCAGACTTCAAATAATCTACTCTGCCATCCGGGTCAAATTCGGAAAGCTCGTCTGCCAGATGCTGTCCACAGCTCAGCCAAAGTTCCGGGGCAAACCACACATGCGGATCAGCGATTCCGTCTGTCGTTTGAATGAGTCGACTGGGCTGCTCATTGGCCAATCCATCAGTCACGCAGATGACGGGAATTCCACGGTGATTCAGGCTTTCCAGCGGCCCATCGAACTGGCCTTCCAGATGCAGTCCGGAATACACAACCAAATCTGCCGCAGTCAGTTTGTTGGTATCCTGTGGTGACGGAGTATAGGAATGAGGATCAATGCCCGGACCGTCCATGATCGCTGTGACTGCGACGCGGTCGCCGCCGATCTGTCGAACAAGGTCTTTGATAATGTTCGTCGTGCACACGACGTTAATCGGACCGGGTCCCATATACCGCGTGCCGTCAGCAGTCGAACCATTCAGCGGCACATCAGTGCTGTCGGCACAACCGGCCCCGAAAACAGCTGTGATCAGAAGACATCGTAGTGGAAGATCTGCCGTGAACTTCATGGAATCTGACTCCAGTAAATTGCCACAGGACAGGCCCTGAGCTGGGAAAAGGCGGACCGGAGGTGCACAGCCCCGGGATTCATCGGGACTCAAATTTAGCCGATGCTACATTTCGTGCTATTCTGCCGGATGCCGGGCTGCAAGGCAATCGAATTATCCATGCATTCGCCATCGTCGCAGGACTGAGAAACTCGCTTAGAGTCGCCGGACGGCGTTGCCATGGGCAGAGGACTGCAGAATGCGCCCAGACGTTAGCTGCTGGGCCTTGGTTGACCGGTTAATCCGGTTAATCTGTCGGACGCCGGGGGTGTGCCTCCTGCGTCATTCCATTCTACGATCTCGGCGGTGAAGACCTGTACCTTCGCGGTGCTTTCCACGCCACCGTCGGCTACGGCGTCCCGGCGTTAGACCTGATCGCGATTGACGGTAACACCCAGCATTTCTCCCTCGAACATCATCTGACCGTCGACAAAACCCTGAAACTGAAATTGTGCCAGTTTTCGGGCTCTCACGCGTGTCACCTGAGCAACAAGATCCAGCCGGCTGTTCGGGAAGACCGGCTTTCTGAATCTCACGGCATTCATGCCGCCAAAGCCGAGGTAATCACCACCGATCAGGTCGTACTTTCGGGCATAGAATCCGCCGAGCTGCGCTGCGCATTCACACTGAACGACCCCCGGCATCAGAGGGAATCCCGGCATGTGCCCGGCGCTCCAGAACTCCTTGTCTCCAAGAGACTTATAGCCAATGATTGTATGCGTCGACTGATCAACGTGAACAATCGCCGTCAACTGTTCCATTTCGTGACGTTGCGGATTCACCCGTCGTATGTCGTTCAGGTCGAACAGCGTGGTGTTGAAATCAATCTGGCTGAGGTCAACCAAGGGCGAAGAAGGCATCGCTGTTTTCTCTTCTCGTCGTGGGTTTCTTGGGCGAGCGGCACAAAGACAGCTCGCAAATTAGGCTAAACGGCCGGATCCAAGGAGATCCGGCTTGGAAATGTCGTAACTGTCTGGAATATCCCGCGCCAATCGACGCGCCGCAACCTGCCGATTGTTCGGTCACCCAGGTTGCACCACAGATGTAATCTGAGTGATGTCTGTCAGCAACCGGTCGGGACGAGTTTGCGAATCTTTGATCAAATCTGCTGGAGCCTCAAGCCCGATTTTTTCAGACACCAGCAACGCGGTTTTCATGCCAACGGCTTTGGCCGGAACCAGATCAGTCGGCAATCGGCAGCTGACGTGTAATGTCTGTTCAGGTGCCACGCCAATCGCCTCAAGCTGTTCCACCGCCCGCCGAAACAGCGATTGAGACGGCTTGCGAATTGCCATTTGATGGGAGAACAGCGTGGCCTCTGCGCGAATAATTTCCCGCATCGG
>Ga0315332_10000846_pt1 | contig 15318 bp, 9 predicted proteins | sample M110034915metaG_FD_203455 | JGI IMG/M metagenome (GOLD analysis project Ga0315332, IMG submission 203455) | Ammonia-oxidizing marine archaeal communities from Monterey Bay, California, United States - M1 100m 34915 | ecosystem: Environmental > Aquatic > Marine > Intertidal zone | place: USA...
ACAAAATGAGTACGATTTTCTATTGCTAGCACATCATCTGGATGATCAAATAGAAAGTTTCTTTATTAATTTTTTTAGAGGCACGGGGATTAAGGGGATGGCTGGGATTAGAAAATTGAATGGTAACCGATTACGTCCGATGCTTGAATTGACAAAGAACGATATTGAGCAGTATGCTAATTATTTGGAAATGGAATACCGTGAAGATTCTTCTAATTCAGACTATAAATATGTCAGGAATAAAATCAGGCACCATTTGATACCATTGCTTAAAGAATTAAGGCCAGAAATACATGATGTTTTTCTTAAAAATAACAGAAAAATGGCAATCGCTCAGGAGGCATTGGATTGGAGTTTCAATGATCAATTTTCAGAGATAGATGAGAAAGCGATGGATAAAAATTGGTTTTTTCAAGTGCAGGGGTATTATCAGTATGCTTTTTTAGAGAGATTCGGATTCAATTCGACGCAGCTTCATAATCTTCAAACGGCTGGAGTAGGAACTATTTTTGAGTCTGATAGTCATCAGATATTTGTGAATAGAGATAATCTTGAAATTCATCCAATTGAGAAAAAAGAAGAAGTTCAGTACAAACTCACAAGTATTCAAAATTTGGAGTCGAATGAGATTAGCTTACTAATAGAGGAGCGGGTTGGGAGTATTATTGAAAATTCGTCGAAGAATAAAATCAGTGTATCTAAATCAGAAATTGTATTTCCTTTAGTGCTGCGCAAGTGGGCTGCTGGAGATTCTTTCGTCCCACTTGGTATGAAAGGATCTAAAAAGCTAAGTGATTTTTTTATCGATGAGAAACTCGATCAAACAGAGAAAAGGGCTCAATGGCTTCTGGTAAACGGGGATAGCAGAATTATTTGGGTTCTTGGCAGAAGACTTAGTAATGAGTTTAAAGTTACCAATGAGACAAAATTATCGGTAATCTTTGAAACAAAATAAAAAAGCGCGACGTATACTTAATTTAGCATTAGGAAGTCACAATTTAACATTCACGAGTTATGAAAACGGAATCTCAGATTATTGAGAAGGAAGACATTTCTTCTCTGAACTTTCCTTCCTACTCACTTAATAAAACGCCTGAAGAAAAAAGAGAGCTAAAAAGAAAGCTTCGAAATGCCCAGATATTGGGAAATATCCATCACAATAAGATTCGGATAATTTTTCGAGATGAAACCGACACCAGAGAGGTTAGAACTACCGTTTGGGCTGCAGGTGAAAAACACATTGTTTTAAAAGGCGGTGTGATTATTCCTATAAGAAGAGTTGTAGACATACGATTGTAGTAGCTTTTTATCAATCAGCCACAGCAAAATGTTAATTCTCAGGAATACCATCATCGATTACAACCTTCGCATTTTTTCGGGCTCTGTATTCGGTTAGGTTTGAGTTTAGCCATTCTTTAAATAATTCTACTTCTCCGTGCGTTTCATAACTTGCTTTGATTCCACACATTTGGTTTGCTTTATCTAACATTACGTATAGTGGCTGACTTTGTTCACCATACCGCGTTCTTTCCAGATAGCTCCATTTGTTTCCAACACTTCGTACCCGATAACCGTCGGTCTTGGTTACTTGTTGTTCTTTTGGTAATAATGTCTTGTCATCAGCATGCAGGGATGCGACTACAACAGAATCTTGCATGTAACTCAGAATGTCTTTGTGGTACCATACATTCTGTTCCATTTTTCGACAATTTTCACATCCAAACCCTGTAAAATCTAACATAAGGGGCTTATCAACGTCATCGGCATATGCTCTAGCAAATGCTAAATCCTCGAACATTAATATGCCCTTAGCGTCTTTATGGCCTCCTTCTGGTATATCTCCGTGCTCCGGAGGTTCGCCTCCTATACCATATGGTGATTCCGAATAGCTAGGAGGAGGTGGGAATCCAGCTAAAATGTTTAAAGGAGCTCCCCAAAGTCCGGGAATCATATACACGGCGAACACTAAAGCAATGACCGCAAATCCAAATCTTGGAATTGAAATATGGTTAAGTGGTGAGTCATGTGGAAATTTTATCTTGCCCAACAAATACAATCCGATAATCGTAAATAGAACAATCCAAATGGCTAAGAACATTTCTCGTTCAAGCAAATGAGATTGTGTCACTAAGTCTGCTTTTGATAAAAACTTCAGGGCAAACGCGATTTCCAAAAGACCCAAAACAACTTTAACTGAGTTTAGCCAACCACCAGACTTCGGTAATGAATTGAGCCATCCGGGAAACGCTGCAAACAAGCCGAATGGTAAAGCCAATGCTAAAGAGAATCCCAGCATTCCAAAGAATGGACTGAGGCCTCCTTGATCAGCGGCTTCAACAAGCAACGTTCCGATTATTGGGCCAGTGCAAGAGAAGGAAACCAATGCCAAAGCAAAAGCCATAAAGAAAATGCCAATTAGACCTCCTTTATCCGCTTGACGGTCTACTTTATTGACCCATTTAGAGGGTAAAGTAATTTCAAAAGCACCTAGAAAAGAAATACCAAAAATAATCAGGAGCAGAAAGAAAGCGATATTAAACCATACGTTGGTTGATAGTGCGTTAAGCGCATCCGAACCAAAAGCTCCAGTTACTGCTAATCCAAGAACAACATAAATGACAATGATGGAAATTGCGTAGAGAATTGCATTTTTGATCCCCATGGCTTTCGTTTTTGACGTCTTTGTAAAAAAACTAACCGTCATTGGAATCATTGGGAAAACGCAAGGAGTTAGGAGTGCTGCAAAACCACTTAAGAATGCAATGAAGAAAATAGCCCAGTAGGATTGTTCTTTTCGCGTACTAGTGGTTAGAACTGTTGCATTATTCAAATCCGTTTCCATAACGTCTCCAAACCCTGAAAATGAATCTGCTTTTGATATTGCAGTATAATTTATCGCAAATTTTATGTTTTTCTCATCTGCCTTTGTTTTCAAAAAGAAACTGTAGGGAGCACCTGGAGTCAATGCCTTAAAGGCTTCTCCTGACTGAGAATTGTTCGATTGATAGGTAATGGCGTGAATGGTATCTTGTAGTTCAAAATTGTCAGAAATGGGATTAATACTCACATCAGTATTGTTATCATACAATACCTCATAGGTGTTTGCTTCAATGGGGGTTAGGTTCACTTGGTAATTGGTACTGTCCATTTTATAAGCCTGTATTTTCCAGGAAAAGGCATGATTAGATTCTACAAGATTCTGAGGTTTGTCAACAATTACATTTGAATCTTTTAAAGGATTATTGTTGTTGGTGCCGTCTTGGGCTGGTATTTGCGCCATTAAATTGGCTTGGGCATTAATGCATTTAGAGTCATCGCAGGTTTGGTATTCAATAAAAATCGGAATATTGAACGCATCGGATGTTTTACGTTTAATTTCTATTTGAAAGATGCCTGGATTACTAACAAACACACCTTCTTTTTCGCCAATTGAATTAACATGAGTTTCAACCGTTTTTTCTTCAATTTCACCAATTTTCTCAAATTTATCCGATTCCTCTAATTCAATGTATGTCGGTAGCGGGCCGGCAAGAGGATCTGGTGGATTCGTGGTGTAAATGTGCCAGCCTGGAATAGTTTTGCCAGAAATAACAAGGGTTTGTTTGTCTCCGTCATCTTCAACGGCAATAGACCAATTGACTTTTTCATCTTGACAAACTCCCAAGTTAGAAACAAGACCAAGTAAAAGGGTTATTGTTATTATTTGCAAAAGCTTCATTGAGTTGAAATATTTATTCGTTCAAAAATAAATAAAATAAGTGGCTAGAATGCGTTTAATTTTAAGTAGAATGTTGGATTGTTAATTGATTTAATTTATTTAGCCATCTTAAAAGATGTTTTAACTTTAAATCGATGAAGAAATTCTTGAAAAACACTACTGGTATAGGATGTTCTTTTTTCCTGTTTTTTTTAATCCAAAGTTGCGAAGTGAACAAACCGACTTCCACTTCTGTATTGGAACGTAAGATCACTTTTAGTTTTCATGGTGTTGAAAACAACGTACTTTGGAAAAGTGAGGCAGAGTGGCAAGCCAATAACGATACCATTGAATTAAGAATAAATGCTGAAATCGGAGACGGTTGGCATTTATATTCTCAAAACTTAGAATCCGATGAAGGGCCATTGCCTACCGTATTCAGTTTCAACAAATCAGACAGCTGTATTTTTTCCGGTAAAGTTTTTGAAGGAACGGCAAAAGAGGAATACGATCAAAATTTTGGAATGAATGTGCGGTTTTTCCAAAATAGAACAACATTTACGCAACGAGTAATTAGAACAACGGACGAGCCATTTACCATTACGGGCCGAGTTAATTATATGGTCTGTGATGATGAGAAATGCTTACCTCCTATTGACCTTAATTTACGGATTGAAGTTGGTTCAAAATAGCTGATTAACGCCCTTATTTAAATTTTTCCGAAGCGTTACTTCGCGAAATTCTAAGGATTCATTTTAACCCAAAAACAGGTGTTGGATCTGTTAATTATTTCAAAATTTTAATTTGAAATCATGTACGTAGTACATCGCGAAAATCTTAAAATTTGATTTGTTTTTGTGGTAAAATCTAACGTGCTATTCCATTACTTTTGTCAGCCAAAATCAAATTATGTTAGTAAAAACCTATGGATGTGCAGTTTGTGGAATTGATGCACTCAAAATTACAATTGAAGTTAATATTGCCCGTGGAAAAAAGTTCTTTATGGTTGGGCTTCCAGATAATGCAGTAAAAGAAAGCTGGTATAGAATTGCGGCTGCAACGACCAATATTGGCTTTCGAATTCCAGTAAAACGAACTACTGTCAACCTAGCACCTGCAGATATTAGAAAAGAAGGCAGCGCCTATGATTTGCCTATTGCTATTGGGATGCTTGCTGCATCAGGTCAAATTAATGCGGAAAACGTAGGAGATTATATTATAATGGGAGAGCTGGCTTTAGATGGGGAACTCCGCTCAATTAAAGGTGGATTATCGATTGCCTTAAAAGCTCTAGATGCGGGTTTTAAAGGGGTAATTCTGCCGGAAGAAAATGCCAACGAAATAGCTATGGTAAAGGGAGTTGAAATACTGGTAGCCAAAAACTTAAAGCAAGTAATAGCTTTTTTTAATGGTCATGAGGTCTTGAATAATTGTGCGGAGAATAAAGCAGATTTAAATATGGATAATGATCCAATTTTTGATTTGGACTTTGCCGACGTGAAAGGTCAAGAGAATGTTAAGCGAGGTCTCGAAATAGCAGCAGCTGGGGGGCACAATGTGATATTAGTAGGGCCTCCAGGTTCTGGAAAATCCATGTTAGCTAAAAGAATGCCAACCATTTTACCACCACTTTCATTAGACGAGGCTATGGAAACTACAAAAATTCATTCTGTAGCTGGAACTTTGGGTAAAAATGGAGGATTAATTACAAAGAGGCCGTTCCGTGCTCCACATCATACTTCTTCCGGTGCTGCCCTTGTGGGGGGCGGTTCCAATCCAAAACCCGGTGAAATATCATTGGCACATAATGGCATTTTATTTTTAGATGAACTTCCAGAATTCAATAGACAAGTTCTTGAAGTGATGAGGCAGCCAATAGAAGACAGAACAGTGACTATTTCTCGCGCCGCAATCTCTGTAGATTTCCCAGCTAATTTCATGTTAGTTGCTGCGATGAACCCTTCTCCAAGTGGCGACTTTTATAATCCAAATCAAGTACATTCCGATTCGGAATATGCTATTCATCGGTACTTAAATAAGATATCCGGGCCGTTGTTAGATCGAATAGATTTGCACATAGAAGTCAACCCTGTTCCTTACGACACATTAGCTGAAAAAGGTGAACGAGAGTGCAGTGCTGATATAAGAAAACGAGTGTTAAAAGCGAGATTGATTCAAAGTGAACGATATAGCCAACAGGAAGGAATTCATGCTAATGCACAGCTTACACCGTTTTTGCAGGAGAAACATTGCAGAATTGATCAGGTTGGAGAGGCATTACTGCGAAATGCCATGCAGAAATTTGGATTGAGTGCACGAACGTATAGTCGAATCTTTAAAGTGGCCAGAACAATTGCAGATTTAGAAGAATCAGCTGGCATTAAGGGAGAGCATATTGCTGAAGCAATTCAATACCGATCACTTGATCGCATGGGCTGGCAGAATTAAATGAAGATTGTTTAATCTTCGTCTACCAATTGCCATAGTCCATTAGAAATTAATTGTTCAGCTTGTTTGAATTTCATTTCCTTCGTTTCGCCAGAACGGACATTGAGTAATTTTACTCTATCATTTCTTCCAATCTTTCGAACTTCTCGAACTTCGGGCATTCTTTTCTTTGGCGCACCATTTTGTTGCCTATTTGCAACTTGCTGGTTTTGCTGCGATGCATCCGTTAAGTTGGTTCTACCTGTTTGAAGTTTAGAAACATCTGTCTGATTAGGCATTTGTCTTTTAGAAGCCTGTTGTTCTTCTTCTGGAGATGGCAAGTGTGCTCGCATCAAAAAGGACAGTGTATCCTTATTCAGCTGGTCCATCATTCCTCGAAATAGTTCAAATGATTCCAACTTATAAATAAGTAGGGGATCCTTTTGTTCGTATTGAGCATTCCTAACAGAGACTCTTAGATCATCCATTTCACGCAAGTGTTCTTTCCATTCTTGGTCAATGATGGCCAGTGTCACTGTTTTTTCCAGCTCCTTGGCAATATTAGCTCCCTGTTTTTCAAAAGATTCGACTAAATCAACTACTAAGTTGATTTTTCGTCTTCCATCAAAAAATGGAATAGCCATATTTTTGTAATTGTCTTTCTCATTGGCATAAACATTAGAGATAACGGGCATTGCCTGAGCAACAATAGTTTCATTTTTTCTAGAATATGCTTTTTGAGCCAATTCGTACAATTCCTGCGTTAATACTGCTTCATCAGTTCTGAAAAAGGTTTCTTCGGTAACGGGAGTTTCAACAGCCATATACATGATACATTCCATTTTGAAATTATCATAGTCACCATTTTCAACATTATAATCAACAATACTTGCTGCTATTTCATTAAAAGAAGTGTCAATATCGAGATCTAAACGGTCTCCAAATAAGGCATTTTTTCGTTTTCTATAAATGGCATTACGCTGAGAGTTCATCACATCATCGTACTCCAATAAGTTTTTACGAATACCAAAGTTGTTTTCTTCTACTTTCTTTTGGGCACGTTCAATAGATTTAGTAATCATTTTATGCTGAATCACTTCGCCTTCTTTTAAGCCAAGTCTATCCATCATTTTTGCAATTCGTTCTGAACCAAATAAGCGCATTAAGTTATCTTCTAACGAAACAAAGAATTGGGTAGATCCCGGATCTCCTTGTCGTCCAGCTCGTCCTCTAAGCTGTCTATCTACTCTCCTCGAATCATGTCGCTCAGTACCAATAATTGCCAAGCCACCTGCTTCTTTCACTCCTGGGCCTAATTTAATATCGGTACCTCTTCCTGCCATATTGGTCGCTATTGTTACGTTCCCGGGTAATCCCGCTTCCGCGACAATTTGAGCTTCTTTTTGATGTAATTTGGCATTAAGCACATTGTGCTTTATTTTTTTCATAGAGAGCAATTTGCTCAGTAGCTCAGAGATTTCAACAGTAGTCGTACCTACCAATATGGGTCGTTTTAAGGCAACTAATTTTTCGATTTCTTCTATTATTGCATTGTATTTTTCTCTTGCAGTTTTGAAAACCAAATCTTCTCTGTCGTCTCTTTGAATAGGCTTATTCGTTGGGACACTCAGAACGTCCAACTCGTAAATATCCCACAACTCCTTAGCTTCAGTTTCTGCAGTACCCGTCATCCCTGCTAGCTTGTGGTACATTCTAAAGTAATTTTGAAGGGTAACAGTCGCATAGGTTTGAGTAGCAGCTTCTACCTTCACGTTTTCTTTCGCTTCAATGGCTTGATGCAATCCGTCAGAATATCTTCTGCCATCCATAATCCGACCAGTCTGCTCATCAACAATTTTAACTTTGTTGTCCATCAGTACATATTCGACTTCTTTTTCAAAAAGCGTATAGGCCTTCATCAGTTGATTCATGGTGTGGATGCGTTCACCTTTGACCTGATAATCCCTGAACATGTTGTCTTTCATTTTGAGCTGCTCTTCATCTGATTTGCCTGAATTTTCAATGTCAGCAATCATAGAGCCAATGTCTGGCATTATGTAGAAAGTGGGATCTTCTTGTCCTGAAATGAGGTCAATTCCCTTATCAAGAATTTCAATGGAATTATTTTTTTCATCAATAGTAAAATGAAGATCAACATCGATTTTCTTCATTTCTTTTCCCTGATCTTGCAGATAATAGTTTTCTGTTTTTTGCAAGTGCGCTCTAATACCAGGTTCGCTCAGGTACTTTATCAATGCTTTATTCTTTGGCAGAGCTCGGAAAGCTTTTAGAAGTGCGACTCCACCTTCTTCGACTTGCTTTTTAAGTACTTTCTTATCACCGGTTTCATCATTAAGTCCAACTAACTTTTTTTTCGCTTCAGTTAAATAACTATGAGCAAGTTTTCGCTGAGCTTCAACCAATCTTTCTACTTTGGGCTTCAATTCTTGGTATTCATGTTGATCGCCTCTAGGTGTTGGTCCAGATATAATTAACGGCGTTCTGGCGTCATCAATTAGTACTGAATCAACTTCATCTATAATCGCATAATGATGCTTTCTTTGAACCAAGTTGGCAGGATCATTCACCATGTTATCTCGTAAATAATCAAAACCAAACTCATTGTTCGTTCCGAAAGTGACGTCAGCTCTGTAAGCTTCAATTCTTTCCGGAGAATTTGGGGTGTACTTGTCAATACAATCCACGGTGAGACCATGAAATTCATACATAGGTCCCATCCACTCACTATCTCTTTTTGCCAAATAGTTGTTTACTGTAACTACGTGTACCCCTTTTCCTGTTAAACCGTTAAGGTATACGGGTAGCGTTGCAACCAACGTTTTACCCTCACCCGTTTGCATTTCTGCTACTTTTCCTTTGTGTAGTGCAATTCCTCCAATCAATTGAACGTCATAATGAATCATGTTCCATTGTACTTCAGTTCCCGCCGCATCCCAAGAATTTTTCCAAATAGCTTTGTCTCCGATTAGCGAAATGTGCTCTTTTGTTTCTGAGAGTTTAATATCAAGAGAGCTTGCACTAACTTCGATTTGTTCGTTTTCTGAAAATCTTTTTGCCGTTTCTTTCATTACTGCAAACCCTTCTGGCAAGATTTCCTCTAGAATTATTTCTAGTTTATTGTCGATTTCTTTTTTGATTTTGTCAATACTGGCGTACAGCTGTTCTTTTTCAGTAATCGCGGTATTGGCAGCGTTAGCTCTTTTTTCAAGATCGACTAACTGATTCTCTTCATCCGAAATGTACGAAGCTATTCTTTTTCTAAATGAAGCAGATTTTTCGCGCAGTTCATCATTTGAAATCTGAGATAATTTTGCAAATTCCTCTTTGGCTTTTTCAACTAATGGATTGATCTCTTTTAAATCTGCACCACTCTCGCTCCCACCTAATAATTTCTTAATAATTCCGCCTATCATTCTACTTTTAATTTAAGGTGTACAAATTTAATTTAAATAATGACAGTGATGGCTCTAAGCATTCAATTTCACTGCTATTCAAGAAATATTGCCCCATATTTTGGTATTCAGAAATTATACCAAAAGAAAAATGCTGACAAAATGCCATAAAAAAGCCCTAGTATAAACTAAGGCTCAAAGATTTAAGGGGTAAATAACCTAATATTCATCTTCATTAAAGAAGAAATCATCTTTCGTTGGATAATCCGGCCAAATTTCTTCAATACTATCGTACGAATCTCCCTCGTCCTCAATGGCCTGAAGATTTTCAACAACTTCCAGAGGAGCACCAGTTCTCATAGCGAAATCTATTAACTCGTCCTTGGTTGCGGGCCAAGGTGCATCTTCAAGATACGATGCCAATTCTAATGTCCAATACATAATCTGTCCTCACTTTAATTAAAACTCAAATAAATGCTTGAGTCTATAATTTTACGCAAAAGTAATTTTTTTGATTATATATGCAACAAAAATGTGAAAAAGGAACAAATCTCTTTGCTTTATCTTTTATGAATTGTTTTCTTTTCTTGGTTTCCAAGGAGTTTCAATCGCCTTCAACTCGGCAGAAAACTTTCTACTTAGAACGAAAAGATAGTCACTGAGTCGATTTAAATAGATAATGATTAATCCTGATACTTCGGTCTCTTCAGAAAGATCAATAACAGTTCTTTCAGCCCTTCGGCAAACACACCTTGCGATATGACAAAAGGAAACTGTTTGATGGCCCCCAGGTAAAACGAAGTTTTTCATAGGAACAAGGTCTTGTTCCATTTTATCAATTTGTTCTTCTAAAAAGTGGATATCAGATTGATAGAGATTTGGACGTTTTAATTTCGTTTTTTCAGGATCTGCAGCCAATTCAGCACCTATGGTAAATAATCGGTCTTGTATTTCTACTAAGTCGTCTTGATAAATTGGGTTTATTTTTTGATCTCTGATTAAGCCAATATGTGCTAGAAGTTCATCTGTCGTTCCATAAGCATTGATTCTAGCGTGATTTTTCTTAACACGCTTTCCTCCATACAGTGAAGTTTCGCCATAATCACCAGTTTTTGTATAAATTTTCATAATTATCCTTTAATCAAATTTCTAACAGAAACAATACAGAAGTTGTTCGCCTCTGTAATGGATTGTCAATCAAAATCCTTAATTGTGTTTTAACAAAAAACATACATAGAGAAAATCTGCAAAGAATCTCTGAGGATAAATTTGAACAATATTCCTCAATAATTCACTAAGAAATGCTCTTTCTTCAGTCCTTTGTGTAAAAAGGCAATTCCTAAAAAGTGTAAATCTATAGTTGCTGTAACGGCAGGATTATCTTTAATTATCATCCAGGCTTGTTTCATCCCATCAGTCCAATTGATGTCGTCAAAAATAAAGACAGTTCCGTCGTGACTTTTTTTAAGACAATTGTCAAAGTAATTAATTGTTGCATTTTTTTCATGATGCCCATCAATAAAAACCAAATCAACTTTTTCAATCGAATCAAGCACTTCTGGTAAAGAGTTTTTAAAGCTTTCGTTGATTAATTTTACGTTTTCTAATTTAGAAAGACGGATTGTTTTCTGAGCAATGGTATAAGTTTGGGGGTCTCCTTCAATAGAAAAAACGGTTGAATGTTTTGCTGCAGAAGCTAGATAGGCCGTTGTTATACCAAGGCTTGTACCTAATTCAATGATATTTTCAGGTTGAAAATAGTTTACGATTCTAAATAATAATTGACCGTATTTTTTTGGTTGAACGGATATTCTACAAATATCCTTAATTTTTCTATCATTGGTCTTAAATTTTTTTGAGCCAGCGCCTAAGTCAACGACTTTTAGTTTAGAAGAACTAGAAAGCCAATGCTTCCTGATTTTTTCAATTAATTGATAAGAATAGTATTCTCCATCTTCGTAGAGTACTTTATTAACAAATTCAAAAATAAACGGAGAGTGAATCCCAAATTTGTTTTTGCTTTTAAACTTGTACAAAGCAAAATCTTTCAGTCTTTGAATCATGATTATACACGATAAGATTATTTGAGTTAAATGTAATAGGAATTTGTTAAAGTGAGGTTCTTCGCTTCTTTTGTTAAAAATTTAACAAAAAGAATGTAATCTGTAAAATAACCAATAAAGACCTTACTAATTTTTGTTTGCCATTCTGTATGCTTAGATTTATCGAATTCAAAGTGCGTTTTATCGATGATTATTAACAGCTTGTCGTGTAAAGAGTGTTTTGATTAAACCGCCTAACATGAAAACTACCTTACTCCCCGCTGGGCACTTTGTCCGTATGCTCTATTTTTTTCGTCAACGTAAAGCAGTTTTTTTAAAACATTTTCTAGTCGGTTTTTTGGCCTTTGGATTTGCAATCAGTGGCGTGGCTCAATATTCCCCAACTTCCAATTGGTCTTTATTTCAAAAAAATACAGGGATTAATTTTTATGCAAAATTAGCTGATTGTCCAAGGAATGCGGGTTACGATAGAAGTAATGTTTTGATTAAAATAGAGAACACCACTGATTTTTCTTTTTCGGTAGATTATCATGTCGATTTATTTTTGGCGGGCAAATGTTCAACCTGTGGAGATGCTGAAAGCGAAAATACATTCCATTTTTCTTTAAAACCTAAAGAAGTTTTATTTGGAACGTGTGATATGAAAAAGCCAGGACTATCATTATTTGCGGATTGGCTTGAACCAGAAATTGAAAGGGTGGAGTTTTCAGGATTTGATTTATCAAAATTGCAAGTAAATCAACTTGTGCAAGAAGATATTAGTTCAAGAAACCCTTTTAAAAATATGGAGACAGCTCAATTAATTTTGACTATACACTCTTTACGGAAGGAAATTATTGCTTTTGAAAAAAAATCTGCATCTGAAAGTAACGGATGGTATCGTGTAACTTACGATAAGCTGATGCTTGCTATAGAAACTCTGATTAAAAAAGACGCTTCCTCGTTTACAAAGGAAATATCATCGGAACTTTTCATAATTAGATCATCTGAATTAAATAATTTATCGCCAGCATCCTTAGTACATGTTGAGATGCATCCGAATCGATTTTTAATCAAATCCACAACCAAATAATCCTTGACTTAATGAAATTACTTAGCAATATATTCGGTTTGGTTTTAGTAGTAGGGATGCTCTGTCAAAGTTCATTTGCTCAAGAAATTAACATAGCGACTGGAGGAACGGTTAATACGTGTGCAGGCACATTTGTCGATCCTGGAGGAAGTTTGGGGAATTATGGAAATAATGACTTGAACGAAATAACGATATGTACACCCTTGCCTCCTCCGTTACAACTGATTGTAACTTTTACATCTTGGGATGTTGAGGCCGGTGCCGATTACTTATATATTTACGATGGACCTTCCTCAGCGTCACCTGCTGTAATTGGAAGTCCGTTTTCAGCCATACCTCCAGGTATTATTTCTGGAACTAGTGGGTGCTTAACTTTTGTTTGGGATTCTGATGCTGCAAATCCGTTTGCAGGATGGGAAGGAACAATTTCTTGCGGTTTTGCTCCGCTTATTTGTGTTAATTGCGATTCCGCTGCTCTAATTGCTACGTTACCGCTGATAACCGCACAAACAACGTGTGAGAATTGCGATGATTATTCTAGTACAGATGCGTGTGGTAGTGCTTACATGAATGGCGATGATTATACGTACCAATACACGCCGACAGCAAATGAAGTGATTGATGTTGTGCTAAATAACACTTCTTCTTATACCGGAGTATTTATTTTTGATGGCTGCCCTGATGTTGCCGGTACTAATTGCGTTGCTTCAAATACAAGTATTGGAGGTGATCCGGAATTATCGAATGTTAGTTTAACCGCAGGAACAACTTATTTTATTACGATTTCAACCAATCCTGCTGGTGGGCCACAATGTACAGATTTTGATATTACAATTACGATTCCCTCATGTACCGATGGTATTTTAAATCAAGATGAAACAGGAATAGATTGTGGAGGAACAATATGTGGGCCTTGTCCCAATTGCTATGACGGTATTCAAAACGGAACGGAAACAGGAATTGATTGTGGAGCTGTCTGTGGGATCCCTTGCCCATGTGGCATAACGATAACACCAAGTCCATCTGACACCGTTCCATGTGGCGGTGGAAGTGTTACATTGGTTGCAGTTGGTTCAGGATCATCCACCGCCCTTGTTAATAGTAGTTTTGATGGTGGAACTGCTGGTCCGGGATGGTCGGTTTCATCAGCGGGCCAATTTGATAATCCATGTGGTGCCTCTATTGATGGTGGATCTTATATGTGGATGGGTGCTACTGCTCCAGCGCCAAGAACTCTTGAAACCAATCCTGTTGATGTTTCTTGTGGAGGTGAAATTTGTTTTTACCTTAAATTCGCGACTCAAGGAGGAGGTTCGCCTTGTGAAGGACCTGATCAGCCAAATGAAGGTGTATACCTAGAGTATTCTACCGACGGAGGTGCAACCTGGACAACTATAAATTACTTTAATCCCAGTGGCGGTTATGATCCAACTTTAACGGGATGGAATCAATATTGTTTTCTGATACCCGCTGCTGCGCAAACGTCTTCCACATTATTTCATTGGTTTCAAGATGTTACAAGTGCGAATATCTATGATCATTGGGGGGTAGATAATGTAGTAGTTACCACCTACGCGTGCAGTTCTTATTACTATGATTGGGACCATGTAGCAGGTACTCCAGATGATTCAACTCAAGTAATTACTACCTCAGGGACAGCAACTTACGGTGTATGGTATACTGATGGGATTTCAGATTCGTGTTACCAAACGATTACCATTTTTGTTGACACATTGGATCCGTTAGTTGTAAATGTAACAAGTGGTGGATGTGGATCTACGGGTTCAATTACCGTAGACCCTGCTCAAGGAGGCTTAGCTCCCTATACGTATGCTATTTCTGGTCCTGTTAGCCAGAGTAATTCAACAGGCAGTTTCACAGGCTTGCCAGGCGGAACTTATACAATTACTGTTACAGGGTCCGGAGGGTGCTCAATTACTTCAACGGCAACGATTACTACATCAGGCGGAATAACAGTTACTGCGAGTGGAACAGATGAAAATTGCACCGGTTCTTGCGATGGAACCTTGTCAACGACCACGACTGGAGGCACGGGAACTCTTACGTATAGCTGGGACGGTGGGCCTACTCCTGCTGCACAAAATCAAACGGGCGTATGCTCTGGCACGTACGAAGTAACCGTAACAGATGCAAGCGGTTGTACAGGTACCGACCAAATAACCATTTCGGCAGGGCTAGTGGTGACAGCAGTCATTGACCCTATCACAAATCAATGCTTAACAGGCAATGCATTCAATTTCAATGGAAGCAACTCGACCATCAGTGCAGGTTCTATTACCACATATTCCTGGGATTTTGGAGATGGTTCAACGGCTACGGGTTCATCTCCATCATACTCTTATGGTAGCAGCGGAACTTACACCGTTACGCTGACTGTAGGAGATGGGACATGTTCTGCTCAGGTTACCCAGAATGTTACTGTATTTGATATGCCTACGGTTTCGGCATCATCCACAGAGGAACTCTGTTTTGGTGATTGTGATGGTAGCGTAACCGCAGTACCAGCAGGCACCTCTGGTTATACCTCAGAATGGTTCATTTTTGCGGGGGCTTCGATTGGAACTGGAAATACTATTTCTGGTTTATGCCCCGGAATGTATCAGGTGGTTGTTACCGATGTGAACG
>Ga0315332_10000847_pt1 | contig 15309 bp, 10 predicted proteins | sample M110034915metaG_FD_203455 | JGI IMG/M metagenome (GOLD analysis project Ga0315332, IMG submission 203455) | Ammonia-oxidizing marine archaeal communities from Monterey Bay, California, United States - M1 100m 34915 | ecosystem: Environmental > Aquatic > Marine > Intertidal zone | place: USA...
AGCGATTGAGTATTATGAGAAGGTTCTAGATATTGAGCCGGATAATGCTTGGGCGAGAGATGAAAGAAGGCGATATCAGAGATATCTGACATATGATTGACCCGCACTTTCATTGAATGCCTTCAGACTTGGTGACAATATGCACGAAGGCGCGATACTGATTTGCGGCGTCGGTGGGATTGGTTGTATCTGGGCTAATTCTGCTCATCAAAAATGCTCAGATTTGTCCGATTTACTCCTCATTGATGCGGATGAATCCTCGTTTCTGGAATCCCCTCTGGCTCATTGTTTGCACTTGGATGCAATTGGAGATGGAGGTGGTGCAGCAGCATTACCAAGCCTAGCTGCACATCGTCTTGCAGAGGGTTCATCTTCAATTTCCTCGCTTCTTGATGATGCTGAATTAGTTGTGTTGATGACTGGTCTAGGTGGTGGCACTGGTTCTGGTGCTGCAAGTGAGTTAGCTAGCCTAGCGCGCTCTAAGAATTGTCTGGTGATTTCAATCGCCGGGCTTCCTTTTGCCGAACAACCTCTTCGTTCTGCCATTGCTCAGGCTTCATTACCTGCTCTTGATGCTAATTCCAATATTTGCATTCAAGTTAGTATGGAGAGATTAGCATGGTATGCAAGATCAAGGGGCTCGGACTGGAGAAAGGGTTCAGGATGGATTCAAGATTTAATTGAAGGTCTTGTTACAACTTTGGCTAGAGTTGGTAAATTAAATCTTGATTTGATGGATTTACGCACCGTTGTGAACCACATAGGAGATGCAACCTTGATAGTAGGTTCGGGGTCTGTTGCTAATCCTAATGAGGTTGTTGAGGTTGCAAGGCAATCACCTCTTGTAAATACTAATATCGATGGAGCAAAGGGTTGTTTAATTCAAGTAGAAGGGGGTCCCGATATGACTCTCGCACACCTAAATGAATTAACTGAATCATTTGTTTCTAAATTACACCCTGATTGTCAAGTAATTTTAGGCGCTAGATCTAGTGACGAAATGTTAGGTCGCCTACGTCTTGTTGCTGTAGTTAGTGGACTATAATTTCTATTCGTCTATTTACTATATACGCGTAAGAGGTATTATTGAACCAACCATAAGTTAAGGAGATGTCTCCTCGGACAGTCATGGCGAGCCCAAGTAAGGCGGCACGTGGAAAGCACCGATGGATAGGTGCAATAGTAGATCGCCCAATTAATCGCGAGTCATGTCAGGAACTTATTTCAGTCATTTTAGGCATGGATGATTTCCGGCTCTTTGATTGCTATTCAGATGGCTTCTCGACTAAGGTGATTATCAAGGTCTCTTTAGGGAATTATTTTCCGGCACGAGAAATTCTTAGTAACGCTCCTGATATTGAACCTGTCTCGAGCTCTGGGAAGATAAGGTTGGTAAGAGAAAAACTTGGCCTAAAAAAGAAAATCAGAAAGAAAAAATAAGATGCTCCAATTCGTCGGTTGATGCAATATTGGTTTCGCTACTTATTTCCAATGCCCCCTTCTCTTCAATTCCGATAATTCTGACCTGTTTCCCATTTAGTTCGACAAACGCGCCTCGAGATAATGAAGTCGATATGGATTTCCAAGAAATCTCTAACATTTCTTCTTTGTCCAAAAGGGGGACTCGATAATGTGCTGAGAATGCAGAAGCCAATGCTCCATCTATTCTTTTGAACACGTCGTCATAACTTAGTTCACAACTCATGTCTTCCCATCCAGAGACTGGAATCCCGTTCAATAACCTTGATTTTTTATTGATGCCCACGCCCACTCTAATTCGTTCATCATCAGAAGATGATTCAAGTAATATTCCACCTATTTTCCTGCCATCGAACATCAAATCATTTGGCCATTTACATTGAATGTCTAAGCGATTGGAAATTAATCCTCCAATAATTGTTTGAAGTAATCCAGGACTAATCGATTGTAAGATTTCCTTATTGGTCGACCAAGTCCCGGTCAGGTCTCCTTCTTCACTTTCCCAAACAGAACCTCTTCGCCCCCTCCCTTTTTTCTGTGTTCTTGTTAGTACTCTTTGCCAATCTGTTTGGTGAAGTTTCTTTGCATCCTCCATGGTCGAATTTGTAGAATCAATTACTATGGGTTCAACTCCCTCCCCAGGCTTCCAAAACGCCCAAACTTCTAGAGTTTCATCTGCTAATCTTTTTCTTGCCAGTCTATTGGCGCCCCAGCCGGAAGAAATCCAATCATTTGGTGAGCTTGGGCTTTTTGGTTCGGTTCGAAATAATATGACAACCAATAAATCAGATTTCATTTGTATGTTCTCGCTTAATAGGGCTCTCAAGTATTCGCTCCATCCGCCCTTGCTATCTAAATCAGTAAGTCCGGCTTCTTCTATAGGTTGTAAGGAAGGCTGATTCTTTCCAGGAGGGTTGAGGTATGGCAAGTTCCAGACAACAAGATCGCAATCTCTTGGTAAGTCCCATCCTGTTTCGCTAGGTCCTCCTTCTTCTATATGGGTGCTATTTGTGAGCCCAATAGATTCCACATTTCCTCTTGCTGCTGCAACAGCAAATGGGTTGACGTCAAATCCTCTGACCTTCCATCCTCTTTGAGCGAGCGCTATACTAATTGCTCCAGACCCGACACCTATCTCTACTGCATTTCCAACACCTCCTTCTAATTTTTCAAGAGCAGCAAGTAGAAGGTCTGTATCTTCGCGAGGTGGGTAGACTGTTGCTGGGACAATTAAATCGATTGATTCATTGGTTCCATTATTGAACTCGACAACACTATGCGTTCCCCTTGATTTGATATTGAATACATGATTAATATCCTCAGATTCCATTTCCTTCCCTCATTTTTTCAAAAACCTTTATCCATGTCATGAGTTACTAGGGTTTGTTCTCTTGGCTACCCCAGGAGGGTGCATGTCCAGCCTTGCCTATGCTACGCATAGACCGTCACTTTCTTAAACACCTCGTCGGTCGGCGGATAGCCCAGCATCAGCCATGGGCCTGTAGCTTAGTCAGGTAGAGCGCCGGGCTTTTAACCCGGTGGCCGTGGGTTCGAATCCCATCAGGCCCGCCTGATAAGGCCGCAGGCCCACGGTTTATGTTAGGTAGGTGGTGTTGTTTTGGCAGTAAAGAGTTCAACAAAAAAGAGACTTATCGAACTGGGAATTAATGAGGATCATGCTCACAAACTTGCCGACGACGCAAATATGGACGCCATCAAGAGAATGACTGTTGAAGAAGTCTCAGTGAAAACTGGCGTTGCAATGTCTGATTCCACTCTAGAACACATAATGGGCATTATTCGGGAACACAATACTTCTCGTCGCCGCAGTCGTTCTGGCAGAATAACTATTTCACGTAAGGCCATGGAATTAATGGACATTCCACAAGGAGATGACAGATTCAATGTATTGAATCACATTCTTGTCCCTCATCATGAATTAGTCGACGCCGATGATGAGTCTGCAATTCTTGCTCCATGGGGTCTTGAAGAAGCAGATGATTACGGTGGAACTAGGGTTGCAAAAGAATTACTTCCTAAGATCCTGATTACAGATCCTGCTGTTCAAGCCATTAAGGAAAAAATAGAAGCCGAGGCTGATGATCTTCCTGCAGGATGGTTGACGAACAGGATTGTCAAGATTATTCGATATAGTAGATCTGCTGGGTCTAGTACGGCATTCCGTCTTATTGTGGAGAGTGCTTAGGGGGATTAATCATGAAGGAAATAGTAGAAAGTTACTTCCAACAAAGAAGCCTTGTTAATCATCAACTTGCATCATATAACGATTGTATCCCATCTGGTGATGGGCGTCTCAGCCGCATGGAAAAAATTGTTCGCAATATCCGTATCGGTACTGACGAGATAATCGAGGATGACGATGGTGGAATAATCAAACTTGACGTTCTAGATAAAGAAATTGTCATTCGAATGAAGAATATTCACCTCGGAAGCCCCACGATTCGTGAGGCTAACGGCGCTGAGCATCCAGGCACTCCTCTCGAATGTCGCCTTCGAAAGTTGACATACTATTCTCCAGTTCATCTGGATTTCCAGATTATCTGGGACGATGACCCTAATGAACCAGTCCCTAAAGTCGAAGAAAGAGTCCACATTGGTAACCTTCCAATTATGGTACGCTCTGCACTCTGTAATGTGCACGCAAATCACATTTCTCATCTGTGTGGGGATACTGATAGGAAACTCTCTCCGCATACATCTGCAGAAGATGCTGAGCGACTGACTGAGTTACTCCGTAAAGCTGGTGAAGATCCTCTTGACCCTGGTGGTTACTTTATCATTAATGGAACGGAAAGAGTTCTAATTTCGATGGAAGATTTAGCGCCCAATCGAGTAACTGTCGAGAAAAATAAGAAATATGCTCATGAGACTGAAGTTGCGAAAATTTTCTCTCAGAAAGATGGTGTACGTAAACCCCTCAATATTGAGAAGCGACGCGATGGTATGCTAATGGTTAAGATTCCTAGTGCTGGAACTACACCTATTCCTGTAGTTTTGCTAATGCGTGCTCTTGGCATGGAAAATGATAAAGAAATTTTCACAGCAATTGCAGGTCCTGCTGAGGCTATGAAATACACAGTGGCTAACCTTAACGAAGTTAAGGATAATGAAGAATATAATGTTGAGAACTCTGACGAGGCTTTAGCATGGCTTGAGAAGAAATTCGCAGCGGGCCAACAAAAAGAATATCGAGAAGCCCGAATTCAAAATCTCCTCGACAAAGAGTTGCTTCCTCACTTGGGCTCTGGCATTGAGTATAGAGAGAAGAAGGCAATTTTCCTTGGAAGAATTGTCAGACAAGTTCTCGAAATGGCAATTACTAACCGCGATCCTAATGACAAAGATCACTATGCAAACAAGAGAGTCAGATTAGCTGGAGATTTAATTGAAGATTTATTCAGAGTAAGTCTTCAACAATTGGCTCGCGATTTGAAGTATCAATTAGAGAGGCATCACAACAGGAAGCGCGAATTGAGAATCAACGCTTGTTTGCGACCTGATGTACTTACACAGAAGATTATGCATGCTCTTGCAACAGGTAATTGGGTTGGTGGAAGAAGTGGCGTTAGTCAGTTATTAGACAGAACAACATATCTTGCAGCATTATCTCATATGCGCAGAGTAACCAGTCCGCTTGTCCGCAGTCAACCTCACTTCGAGGCCCGTGATCTTCATCCTACTCAATGGGGTCGTTTATGTCCGAATGAGACTCCAGAAGGTCAAAATTGTGGTCTTGTGAAAAACGCCGCTCAAATGATTGATGTATCTGAAGAAGTTCCTGAAACTGATGTTAAGGAATTATTGCGTGAGGCTGGAGTAGACTCTTCACCAACAGGTTGGGCGGATGGCTCTCGAGTTCACGTCAACGGCGATATTTTTGGTTTACACAAGAATGCGGCAAAGTTGGTTAATCAATTCAAGCGTAGACGCCGCCAAGGTAGAATTAGACCTGAAGTCAGTATTCGCCATGATTCTGCTAATCGTGATATTTACATCAACACTGACCGGGGTCGTATTTTGCGACCTATGTTAGTGATAGATGATGGTGATTTGATTCTTTCAAAGGAGCATCTAGAATTAATTCGTTCAAAAGAATGGACCTTTAATGACTTAGTGTCTAATGGTATTGTTGAATGGGTTGACGCTGAGGAAGAAGAAGATCTTCTTGTCGCGCCTCGTCCTTTTGATTTGCCACCAGCATCTCCTAAGTATGGTCGCCCGATTAATCCTGCAATGGTTGAATGGGTCAACCTTGGCGAGCGTTCTGGAGAGGTACAAATCAAAGAAGCAAATTTGCGAGCTGAGGTTTACATGCCTAATGGTGAATTAGTTGTCGAAGAATTCAGTGTCCCATTGAATTATTACCAAGAAGAGATGGAAGGCCTGCGTAGAAAACAGAAGCGAAACAACACTATTCTCGTTTACACGCACGTAGAGATAGACCCACAACTCATACTCGGTGTTTGTGCATCTCTTGTTCCATACCCAGAACATAATTCTACACCTCGTGTTACTGGAGGGACTGCAATGGTAAAACAGAGTCTTGGCCTTCCAAGTGCAAACTATCGACTAAGGCCAGATACTCGAATGCATGTTATGCATTACCCTCAGCAGTCAATTGTTGGAACTAGAGCGATGGATTCCACTAATTTTGCTAGTAGGCCGGGTGGACAAAATTTTGTCGTTGCAATCCTCAGTCATCATGGGTATAATATGCAAGATGCAGTAATCATAAATAGAGCTGCAGTAGAACGTTCATTGGGGCGCTCTTCATTCATTCGCACATACAATGCTGAGAACAAAAGATTCCCCGGCGGTCAAGAGGAGAGAATCGAGATTCCTGGCACTGGACTTGATGAAATTAAAGGATTAAAGTCGTGGGAGAATTATACTCACCTTGAGAGAGATGGTCTACCAACTCCCGAGACCTACCTGACTAGTGTTGGTGCTGAGGCCAGTGTATTAGTGGGTAAGACAAGTCCTCCGCGATTCCTTGAGGAATCTCATGGACATTTCTTACAGGCCCAAGAGCGTAGAGAATCTTCAATGATGATTCGCAATGGTGAACATGGCTGGGTGGATAATGTATACGTTACTGAATCTCTTGATTCGGGTCTACTTTGTCGAATTACTGTACGAACTGAAAAGGTCCCCGAGTTAGGTGATAAATTCGCTAGTCGACATGGACAGAAGGGAATTATTGGAAGATTAGTTGACGAGAAGGATATGCCTTTCACATCGGACGGTATTGTTCCAGATCTACTAATCAACCCGCATGCTATTCCTTCTCGAATGACTGTTGCTCACGTTCTTGAGATGATTGGCGGAAAGGTAGGTTCCATGGAAGGTAGGAAAATAGATGGTACTGCATTCAGCGGAGAGAAAGAAGATTCTCTACGTTCCGGACTTCTAAGGAATGGATTCGCACATACTGGTCGAGAATCAATGACAAGTGGTGAAACTGGTGAGGCATATCAGGCAGAAATATTCACTGGAGTTATTTTCTATCAACGTCTACACCATCTTGTAAGTAGTAAATTGCACGCTCGCAGTCGTGGTCGTGTACAGATTCTAACTCGACAACCAACAGAGGGGCGTGCTCGTCAAGGTGGATTACGATTCGGAGAAATGGAACGTGACTGTTTAATCGCTCACGGTGCATCAATGGTAATCAAAGACAGATTACTTGATGAATCAGATGGTTGGTCACTAATGGTTTGTAACAATAGTGGATGTGGCCATATTGCCTACTATGATTGGAAGAGACGAACACCTGTATGTCCGGTTTGTGGAGATAGGGCTGATGTTCATTCTGTGCAAACTTCTTATGCATTCAAACTATTATTGGATGAGATGAAAAGTCTTGGTGTCGCTATGCGGCTAGAACTGGAGGACAAAAGATGAGTGCCCGTGGAGTAGCTCAAATCCCAAAGAGGATTGAGTCGATTAAATTCAGCCTAATGGACCCGAATGAAATTCGTAAGATGTCTGCTGTTGAGGTTAAAACAGCTGACACATACAAGGATGACGGTCATGCCTTCAAGCAAGGTTTAATGGATCCAAAGATGGGTGTCATTGACCCCGGTATTCGATGTGAAACTTGTGGTAATAAGCATGATGAATGCCCAAGTCACTTTGGTCATATAGCACTTGAACTTCCAGTGATTCACATAGGATTTACAATGCTAATCAAGACTTCACTCAAGTCTACATGCAACGATTGCAGCCATATTTTGCTACATAGTGCTACAGATACCCACCCATTAGATCCGGAGAAATCCGAACAAGATTACTATCGAGATCGTGTTGCAGATGTGATGCGCAAGCATGGTGTCGGTTCTACAGAATTCAAGAAAATTATCAAGGAGATTGAGAAAGAATGCTCAAGTGCTAAGCGTGCAATCTGCATGCATTGTGGTTCCGAACAAGGTAAAATAATGCTTGATAAGCCTTCAACATTCAAGGAAAAGAAAGCCGACAAGGGTGAGCACAAACTCAATGCAAGAGATATTAGAGAATGGTTAGAAAAAATACCTGATCAGCATCTTATTTTCCTTGGTATGGACAGTGCTTCAAGTAGACCCGAATGGTCAATCATGAAGGTTCTTCCTGTGCCTCCAATTACTGTTCGTCCATCTATTACTCTAGATAGTGGAGATAGGTCTGAAGACGACTTGACTCACAAATTAGTTGATGTTTTGCGTATTAATCAGCGTCTAAGGGAAAATCGTGATGCTGGCGCTCCACAATTGATTGTCGAAGATCTGTGGGAATTGTTACAATATCATATAACTACATATTTTGATAATCAGACTAGCGGGATTCCACCTGCTCGCCACCGATCAGGTAGACCTCTGAAGACTCTTTCTCAGCGCCTCAAGGGTAAAGAGGGAAGATTCCGTAGTAATCTATCTGGTAAGCGAGTAAATTTCTGCGCTCGTACGGTAATTAGTCCTGATCCAAACTTGGGAATCAATGAAGTAGGTATTCCAGTTAGGACAGCCAAGGAACTAACGGTTCCTATTAGGGCAACTAGTCGAAATAGGGAACAATTGCGTAGAATGATTCTGCGCGGACCGGATAATCATCCTGGAGTTAATTACATCATCCGTGGTGACAACTTCCGAGTTCGTATTACTGATCGAACGAAGTTTATTTGGTCCGGGTTCAGATGTCTGAATCCAGACTGTCATTCCGGAAGCGAGGATGAGCCATATGCAGGTTATCGGCCCGATTTGAATGCAGTTCTCCCTGCACCTAACTTCCTACCTGGTCTAGAATTGATGAAGCAGATGAAGAGAACTGCAATGGGTGAACTTGAGGAAGTTTGGTCTGTGGATCTCGAATCGACAATTTCTAATCTTCGTGGAGAAGATGAAAATGGTCAATCAATAGCTAACGATGACCCACGCGCAATGATTCACTATCGCTGGGTTTGGGAACAGAACAATCCAGATGAATATCTTCCAGATCATCTCGAGGTAAACTGCCCTCACTGTGGTAGCCCTTCGATTGAGGACGAACATGGAGAGGTTTATCGAACAGAAGTCGAGGATCGTCTTTCGACTTATGACAGAGATGGAAATCCAAGGCCTGGTGTAATTGTCGAGCGTCACTTAATTGATGGGGATGTAGCAATATTCAACAGACAACCCTCTCTTCATAGAATGTCAATGCTTGTTCATGAAATTAGAGTGATGGAAGGAAATACTTTCCGTTTTAATCTAGCAGATTGTACCCCTTACAATGCTGATTTCGATGGTGATGAAATGAACTTACATGTTATTCAATCGGAAGAAGCGCGTGCTGAGGCAAAGATACTCATGAGAGTTCAGGAACACATTATCACCCCTAGATATGGTGGTTCTGTGATTGGTGGGATTCACGACCACATTTCAGGAGCATACCTTCTCACTCATGGAGAAAGAATACTTCCTAAGGAACTCGTAATGGAAGTTCTAGGAGCCATAGGTTGGGATGGAGTTCTTCCTGAGGAATCAGAACATAATGGAGTCGTAGGATACCTTGGAAGTGATGTTCTAGGTCTTATTGTTCCTGCTGGATTTAAACTAAATTATACAAGTAGAAGTGGTGATGAAGTCAAGGTGACATCATCAGGAAAAGTTTCGGGAACTATCGATAAGCGAGGCATAGGTGCAGAAGATGGTCGACTTCTCGATGCTGTTGTTCAAACTCATGGTACAGAAAAAGGTGCTGAGTTCATAAATAGAATGACAAAAATGACGATCGCAATTTGTACATCTATGGGATTCACTACAGGAATTGACGACGAGGACCTTCCTCCACAGGCTAAGGCTGAAATTGCTGAAATCAACTCACGTGCTAGTGAAGAGGTTGATGCAGAACTTTTGAAATTTGGAAAGGATGGTCGCCGATATGAAACAAGACCTGGACGAACACCTATTGAGACTCTCGAAGAGAATATTCTCCAACTTCTTGATTCTGCTAAGTCTGAGTCAGGAAATGTTGCTAAGTCTTACCTAGGTGATGACAACTCTGCTGTAATTATGGCTACATCCGGAGCTCGTGGTTCTATGGATAACTTGGCTATGATGGCGGGCTCTATTGGTCAACCGAAAGTTCGTGGTAAGCGCTTAGAGCGTGGTTATCATGACCGAGTTCTATCGCACTTCCCTCGAGGTGTTAAGGGTGCTGAAGAGAAAGGATTCGTTGCTTCTTCATTCAAAAAGGGTCTTGAACCAACTGAATTCTTTATGTTGTCAGTATCAGGTAGGGAATCTCTTGTTGATACTGCAGTTCGTACTTCTAAGTCAGGATATATGCAGCGTCGTCTGATAAATGCAATGGATGATTTGAGAGTCTCTGATGATGGAAATGGTTCTGTTAGAAATACAGCAGATAGGATTATTCAATTTGAATATGGAGAAGATGGAATTGATCCTGCTCGCAGTCGAAAGGGAATGCCATTCGATATCAATCAGGTTCTTGATGACGCATTAGGGAGTGATGAATAATGGTAGTTAAGAGTGCAACCAAGAAGAAATTAATGGATCTAGGGATCCAAGAGGAGTTTGCACATAGGCTAGCAGATGACCGAAAATGGGACGATGTAAAGGTCCTATCCCCTGGAGAAATTGCTCAGATTTGTGCTACAGATTCAGGGATGGCTCAAAAAATCAGTGAAGTTATTCAGGGCTCAACTAAGTCTGCAATGAAGGATAAGGCGACTGAGAAAACAGTTGTCCGTCGTCGTGTGGCATCTCGCCGCCGAAAGAAGAGCGTCTTGCCATTGCAAGACTATGATGTTGAATCTAAGTTGGTACAAATCCATAGAGATATTGACTCAGATAATCCATTATTTATTCAGTTAAGCGATGTTGCTGCTAAACAAAATATCAAGATTACACCCAAAACAATTGATGACTTAGTCAAAGGAATTTTGTCTAGAGGTACTAAGAAACTAACAGCAGCTCAGGCCAAAAAAGTAATCTTGAGCGCCGACTCAAGCATGGTTTATTCTCGTGTAGATCCTCATGAGGCAGTAGGTATTACTACAGCACAATCTATTGGAGAACCAGGGACTCAAATGACGATGAGGACTTTCCACTATGCTGGTGTGGCTACTGTCAACGTAACTCAAGGTTTACCACGTGTGATTGAGATTGTAGATGCTCGTAAAGTACCTAAAACTCCAACAATGAAGGTATATCTAGAAGAATCTAATTCTAAGGGCAAACCACTACGAACTGATGAAAAGAAGGTTCAAGCAATCGCGGCATCTCTTGAAACTACAACAACTAGGGACATTGCTTCAATTGATGTCGATGTTGCTCAAAGACATCTGAACCTTGAATTGAACCGTTCGAATCTTAAACTTAAGAAGATGACTGGAGCTGAGGTTCGCGATAAGCTTTCTAGGGCTCTAAGGCTCTATATTTTGGCTGATGATGAGAATAGACCGAAGGTTCTGAAAATTATTCCTGGTGTTACTAAAGAAGATGATCTAGCCAATCTTGCAAATGACCCTCCAACTTATACTGCTCTTCTTCAACTAGAAGACAAGGTCAAGAAACTAAGGCTGAAAGGACTTCCTGACATTGTCCGAGCTAATGTTCAGGGACCTCACCGAGAAACTGGTGAATATTATATTGCAACTATTGGTTCTAATCTTGCTCGAGTCAGTGAGTTCGCCGGTGTTGATCGAGGGAAAACCTACACTAATAATATCAATGAAATTTACCAATATCTTGGAGTTGAGGCTGCAAGACAGGCGATAATTAATGAGATGGTAGCTACACTTGAAGGGGCTGGTTTGGAGGTTGATGTTCGTCATCTAATCACTGTGTCTGATGTTATGACAAGTGAGGGTGAAGTTCGCGCTATTGGAAGGCATGGTGTTAGCGGTACAAAGCATAGTATTCTTGCACGTTCAGCCTTCGAAGTTACAGTTAATCACTTACTAAGAGCAGGTATTATTGGAGAACGTGATGAACTACGTGGAGTTACTGAAAATATTATTGTCGGTCAACCCGTAGCACTCGGAACAGGTAGTGTAGAGCTATTCTATATCCCTGAAGAAGCTGAGGTTTGATGGAGGAATATTATGGATTTAGCTAGACAACTTAAACAAGGAATTACTACAGGAAATGTCCTTTTTGGGCAGCGTCAAACTACTAGTGCGTGTACAAAAGGAGATGCGCGTTTAGTGGTGGTAGCTGCAAATTGCCCAACTGATTTCATCAATGATTTGACCACTCGTCATCCTGATGTACCCGTACATCAAGTCATCATGGTGAATAGACAATTAGGGGCAGCCTGTGCTAAACCATTCCCAGTTAGTGCACTATGTGTAATTGATCCAGGCCAATCAGATTTGCTAACCTTAAGTCCAAATTTGTAATCTCGAGAAATTCTCTAGTAGCATTAATTGAACCAAAATGAATGAACTCTAGCGTTTTATTCAAAGTAGATATGGTTATCAGATGCCATGGATGGTACAGTACGGGATATGTTACACCTCCGCGGTGTTCGCATCTCTCCTGTTGAAGGATTCAGCGAAATCATTGGGTTTCGTTGCTTGGGTGTGGCCGAAAAAATCCCCGATTTTGATAATCAGGGAGGCTCTTTAGTACATATTTGGCACGTATCTAGAGATGCATTACCCGTTAGTGTTTCAGAAGCAGAAAGATGGCTAGTAGATGCCCCACCTGGTCGCCATTGGATACTTAGTGAACGTGAATTTTCAAAACCGGCACATCAGATTTTATCTAATATTACAGTAGAATTCTGGGGGCCAGAGAAACTCGCCCGATGGATTGGTGAATCTGTATTACGTGGAGACATGTCAGCCCAAATTTCTTTAGAATCTGAGAAAATTGAAGATGAATCTCAAGAAGTAATAATTTCAGAATCTGAGGCGATAAAAGTTTTCTCTTCAAAAATAGATCTTGAAGATTGGTTAATCCAGAGAGGGATGGAACACGTCGACTCTAATCCAGTATTATTACAGGCGACAATTTGGACAGTACATGGGTCCTTAATTAGTCCAAGTGGATTAAATGAATCTCATTCTTGGAGAGTTCTTGAAGATCCATGGGCTGAAAAATTAGAACTACATGACGAATCTGAAATGTTAAGCAATTCGCCTAATATAAGATTATTAAAACCTCAGGAGACTAAGTGGTTAGAAGATAATGATTTGAGAACTATGTTAATCGGAATTCTAGAAACACGCCGTCAGAAAGAAGACGATTCTCGAAAAAGTGCAGTTCGCAGTACAATGCTAGAGAGGTGGGAATTTGATTATGAAAACGCTAGTCTCGAGAGTACGCCTGCTGCCATTCCTGGATGGATATTGAAAACTGGAGGCGTAACCGAGATACTCCATTCTAGAAATGGTCGTAGCTACAACATTAATTTCGCTGAAGTGCCATGATTTCGTCAGTAGACAGAGTGTCTCCAGACATTAGACGCGTCATTAAGTCAGTAACTTCTACTTGTTCATCATTAATTGCGCCTCCAGAGTCTCTCGCTTCTAGTGTTTTTAGTAAATCTTGCATAGAGTGGATGCAACGTAAAGCGACAATATATCGGCTGTGTAATGAATCTGCTTCTCTTTTTGCCCGAGTAACTCCTGCTTGTGCTTTGTTTGCTTTTTCACGAAGTCGATCTACCTCGTCAGATAATTCAGCCATTAAATCATGAGAGTCTTGCGCCTTAGAAACTGCTTTTTCTACATTTTTATGTGCTTTTTCCTGACTTTTTTCAGCATTTCGAAGACCCCTCTTCATTTCTCTTATTCCGCCACCCGTATCATTTTCTTTTGCAGATTTGAGTTCTGCAGATAATTTTTTCATTTTACTCAGAAATTCTCTTTCCTTTTTACCAAGAAATCTCCCTTGTTCATACATTTTTTCGAATTTATCCATTTCTGCGCGAATACGAGCCGGAGAACGATTCTTCTCAACTTTTTCCTTTTCCGCTTCTTCACTTTGTTTATCTATTTGTTCTCTGAATTCAGTTCTAATTTTCTTTAATTCCCCTGAGTATTCAGCACGCAGTTCTTTTAAATCGCGAACAATTTGATTTTGTTCATCTCTCAGACCTTTTTGATTTTGGACTTCTGTAATTAATTCCTTAACCTGTCTGTTTAATTCATTTCTTTGATCAAGCAAAGCGCGAACTTTTGAATTCCATTGATCACGTTCCTCGCGATTGTATGAAATTTGTTCATTAACTTGCGAACAGCGAGGGGTAAGTACATCTCGAACATCTTGACTTTGCATCGACATTAGTACGTTCCTCCTGATTCTTCCCGATGCGATTTCCATATAAGGCATAGTATTGAATTTAGAAAAAATATTTTTCGTTTTATTCTCTTTTCGCAGCGGAATTACCTTTCCGAGGCCCCCCTCTTGTGACCCCTAATTTTCTTTTTTGCCTTTTTCCAGTTCGTGGTTTTTGATTTTTCTGGGATTTTGTTTCTTCAGTAGCAGCAGGTGTGGATAAATCTGTCAACCGTCCTGAATCAAGCAGAGCACTCAGTTCTGTTGTATTTAGGGCCCCTCCTTTACTTGCTCTTTGTTTGACATCTGATAGGCGGATTGGTTTTCCTCTTGAACTAGTTATTTTTAGATAAGAACGTAGTAATCCTAGATTTTTCCGAATTATTTTTCTTTCTTCTTTTATTTTATCTAGACGCTTATCTATCCCCGATATTCTCTTACTCATTTTTCTGATTTCATTACGGGTGACATTATCCGAGTTAATTTCCGATTCTTCTACAGCTGCATCAACGGTTTCTTTCTTTATTTTGCGGGTTGCATCTAATTTATTTGTGATTTCTCTAATCGATTCAACAAACTTAACATATTCTTGATGCGCATTTTCTGCTTCCCTTTTCTTGACAATGGCAACTTGTAATTCAAAAAACCGGCGAATAGAATCTAATTCTCTAGGTAATGTAGGGACAGTAGTTAGGTCATTGTCAATTGTTGTTAGTTTTACGTATGTTTCAGCGAGCCATTCTTCAAGAACGCTAGCCGGTGGGGGGATTAATCGATTCATTTCATCTCTAGTTTTACGGCATAAATCGGCTTTTTTCTTAATTGAGTGGAATTCTTTTAACAATCCTTTCCGCTCAGAATTTGCCTCTTCAATACCTCCAATGGCTGCACGTAATGATTTTACAATTTTGATTTGCTCCTTTCTATCATCTTTAAGAGTATTAAATTCATCATCTAATGTTCTGATTTTTCGTTCTTGATTAGCAGAACGTTCAACGATTTCTTCATGAGGAATTGTTTCTAATTCGCTAAAATCAACATC